>Ga0209187_1000386_pt1 | contig 81695 bp, 66 predicted proteins | sample BantaG_FD_187430 | JGI IMG/M metagenome (GOLD analysis project Ga0209187, IMG submission 187430) | Marine algal microbial communities from Bantry Bay, Ireland - BantryBay_4 metaG (SPAdes) (version 2) | ecosystem: Host-associated > Algae > Red algae > Unclassified | place: Bantry Bay, Ireland...
AATCTCTTTTGAATTCTTGGTAATCCATGTTTCTTCTTTTTATGTAAAAAAAATGGGATTATTTTAGACAACATAGATGTAGTTGCTCGGATGCTTACATTCATCCTAAGATAGATTCCAATTACTACGCTGAGAATGCTCAGATGCTGATCTGGAATAATTTATACAACACATAAAAAAATCATAATATGAAACACATAATAACAACCCTAATAACGATACTAACCCTCGTATGCACCTCCCACTTCATCACAGCACAATGCACAGGAACCTTAGGCGTGGTAGCAGACTTTGAAGATGGAGACCCACTTGCCTCTGGCTGGGAAACCATATGCCAAGGGCCTGGAAATTGCAATTCAGGACCAGGCAAAGGTTTCCACATAAAACCAGCAAATTTTGGAAGCTTTAGCCTACTCACGGATGGCCCTAATAATGCTACGTACTATCTAGAGCAATGCTTTGACCTATCAGGTCATACGGCATATAAGATTGAATTCAATTGTGGGATAAGTACAGTGGAAAGCTTAAAGTTGGAGTATAGTCTAGATGGTACTAATTACATTCAATTCTGGGCAAATCCTGATTTGGAAGAACCTCAAAGTTCTAATATTCCAATTGCTGGAGAGTCACAGGTTTACCTAAGATTCGTGGGAGAAGAGAAAGGAATAGAGCTTGATGACATTATGGTATCAGTGGCTAGTATAGATTTATGCTATGGCTATGATCTGGCAGGCAATAGAACAAGTGCTGACTTGATAGTCGGTCTGGTTTCAGATGATTCTGAAGTGGCTCATATATCACCTGCAGATGTGCCCATGCAGAGTTATAGTGCTATGACCACTGAAGGAGGAGAAGTCATTATCAGTGATGACATCTTGTCAAAGACGGATTTTAAAGTCTTTCCTAACCCGGCTAGAAACATTCTTAACCTAGTTTCTACTGATAATGCAGCGACAAACCCTATTCAGGTCTATGATGAGGCTGGGCGCTTAGTCCATGAAACTCAGCTGAAAGGAAGTCTAGAACTTCGGGTAACAGACTGGCTTAGTGGCACTTATTTTGTATACATCTTGTCAGGAGATGAAAAAATCATCTACAAAGTCATCAAGATCTAAGCCTGTAGTTAACTTAGACCTATGGAACAATTTTCTATTATTAATATAATATACAAGCTCATAACTGGACTGGTCATTCTGATCAGTCCAGTTTGCTTAGATGCACAGACGGATTTTCAGACAGATAATGCCTTGTGGTTTTTTGGGGAGCATACAGGTATCCGGTGGGTATTTCCTACAGGAGGAGGACTGCCAACGCCAGAGGTGGTGGATTACAGCCCTATAGCTGGGGGTATCATAGAGTCTGCTGTCCTAAACCAAATAGTAAACGGAAGGCCAGAAGTCGAAATATCAACAAATGGCTATAGAACCTATAGAGCTAATGGTGAGATTATAGGAGACTCTTCTTATACAATTTCTAATGTTCTTCAAATAGGGTATGATAATTCGTGGAGGGCAGAATTGTCAAGTATTGCTGCTATCATACCATCACCAGGTATAGATAGCCTATATTATTCGATAGGTTGTGAACTAAGGGAAGATGATGCTAAAGAAACGCTAGCTAGTATTATGAAAATCGTGAAACATCCCGAAACTGGAGTTTTCGACTGGCGCGCCTTTGGTACTGCCAAGCATCGTGTGGACCACCACTTAACTGAGGGATTTGCAACAGTACCTGGAACTTGTGGCAATCTGTGGGCGATAAGCCATTATGGAATTGTAAGTGATTCTTCGACATATATAAATATCCCTAATGGAGGTGGTCCAAGATACTTTTACCGTCATGATCGGAATCAATATATAGCTACGACAGTAAACAGAGTTCCTTATGAAATCGCTAGTAGCACAAGTAGGGCTGATAACAATTTGGTTGTTGGAGTAGATAATTTGAGAACCAATCGTGCAGAACCCATCATTACTGAATTTGGACCAGATTTCTCTACTTGGAAACATATGAGGGGGAAGATAAGAACCTCCTATGATTATGATAAAATGGTGCACACCAGTCTTTATGGCTATGTCTTCTTTTTAAAATTTGACAATGCTAGTGGTAAGTTCTATGACTACATAGAATTGGATACTCTGGCCAGTAATCCCTACGGCGCTTGTTTTGCACCCAATAATCGCTATGTCTACGTGACAGAAAGTGACAGCTTAGGTGTGGATTCTTATAGCACGACGATCTATCAGTATGATGTTGCCACTTGGGAACTGGATGCCATCCGAGACAGCAAGATGGCCATCGCCACTTTCCCCAATACTGTCCCACATGTCAATATGCAGATCACGCCAGATCAGCGCATATTCATAGGACGACAGGACAAGAATTATCTGAGCAGCATAGAGCAACCTGATAAGATGGGCTCAGATTGCGAGTTCAAAGAGATAGGTTTTGATCTCGGAAATCATATCTATGATGGTCCAGCGCTCCATAACAATATGGTGAGAGCCTATGAGTATGAGCCTGACATAGATTGGCAAATACTGCCAGAAGATACGACTATCTGTGCTGGTACAGTTTTAGACTTGACACCTGAGTCAGGTAATACAGCTTGTCTCTGGGGTACTGCCCCTTTTGATCAGTTCCACGAAGATCCTTTTTATGCGCATGCAGTTCAGACCGTTGCCATAAGGGATTCGGGTGCATATTGGGTCAGAGCACTACAAGATGGCGTTTGCCTTGTCACAGATACAGTCCAGGTGCATTTGCTTGATAATCCTGTTCCTGATTTAGGCGTTGATACGACTTTATGTATTGGAGATACTGTCAGTCTTGCGCTTCAAGAGTCTCTTATGGATGTCATATTGATGTGGTCAGATGGTAGTAACAATAATGAGCTGGATGTCACAGATCCTGGTACTTACTGGATAGATGCCATTAGCAGTACTGGGAATTGTGAAGCTCGTGATAGTATAAGAGTCAGTTTCAATGATGCCGCAATTCCAGACTTAGGCATGGATACTTCCTATTGTGAAGGCAATCTACTGACTCTGGAACCTGACATATCTGGAGCCACCTTGGAGTGGTATGATGGAACTACAAGTGGGAGCCTTACCATTAGCCAGCCTGGCAATTACTGGGTAGAAGCCGAGAAAGATGGTTGTAAGGCAAAGGACAGTATACAAGTATTTGAAATCCCTCTACCTCTGGTTGATATCGGACCAGATACCACCCTCTGTATGGGCAGTACGGTTAATGTAACGAGTTCTGCCAGTCAAGGAGCCGAATACCTATGGCATGATGGCAGTGATGCTTCAAGCGTAGTAGCTTCGGAACCAGGAATGTACTGGTTACAAGTTACTGCAGATGGCTGTAGTAGTGTGGATAGTATGGTCTTGGAGATTTATGACCATACTTTGCCAGCAATCCTAGGCGATCAGACTTTGTGTCCTGGCGATACGATTACCTTGAGTGTTACTAATACCTATGATCAAGTCGTATGGCAAGGAACAGCTATGGATTCTATAGTGATCTCTGCAGGGCCTGTCTCTGTCAGTGTTGAAATAGATGATTGCAGTTATGAAGATGAAATAATTATCAGCGAGATCAGCTTACCGAAAATTAATTTAGGAGCAGATACCATTGATTGTCTGGAAGTACCTCTTGAACTCAGTGTTGGGGATATTATGGGTTTTGAAATAGAATGGCAGGATGGTACTCTTTCTGATACCTATGAAGTAAAGAGTCCAGGAATCTACTCTGTTACAGTTTCTGAAGATGATTGCCAAGTAAAAGACTCCATACAGATTTTGCTTCCAGAGACAGATTGCAATTGCACCTTCTATCTACCCAATATACTCTCTACCAATATCATTGAGGAATCCTCATTCAGGCCAGAAACAAGTTGTGATTTGGAGTTCTACGAACTGACTATTATGGATCGATGGGGCAATGTGGTTTTCAGATCTGGCAATAGCGATGCAGTGTTTAATCCTAAGAATGAAAATTTAGGGACTGGTGTCTACACATATAAGATTGAATATCAATTTTTCAATAAGGAAAGGAAGCAGACCTTTGGGACGCTGACGGCTTTTTAGAAGCCTACCCTCTTCTTAAAAACGCTAAGCTTCTAAGCAATTAATTGTACCGTCAATTGGATGCAGTTCCTATAACCCTGATAAAAAATGAAACAGAGGTCTGAAGGATGCAGTAATAAGGGGCCTGATCAGTCAAAGCGGACTTTCTGACCAGAGTGGATCTGTTATAATTTGTATAGTAACTCACCAGAGAGTGATTAGATATCAAAGAGCGAGCGAATAGCAGTTCGGAAATGGGTATGGGGTACTTGAATTCTCGATTTTAGAACCACCCCCTATGTCCTATTCTCAACTCAAAAGTAGCCCGCCCCCATTGGGTAATATGATTCAATTATATAACCAGAGAAGACAAGAATGATTATGTTGAAAGCGAATGAACACCAAATCGCTATACGGTGAATCACAGCAATAAACGATGACTAAAACGATGACCAAAAGAAAAGACCCAACTGATAATCAATCAGTTAGGTCTTATTTAGTAGCGGGGGCTGCGCTAATTATACCACTGATTATCAATTAGTTACAAGATTTTACGGTCACATAGCGAGTCTTTAACAGATAAGGCACCTGTATACTACTATTTAATTTTGTAGACAAATGTGGACATCTACTGACCTTAGCATCCTAATTAAAAATCGATATCGAGGATGCTACCATCAAATATATCTAGAAATCTTAAGCCAGTGGATTTGAGAATTGCTGAGCAATATGTCATAACGGGAAATGGTACACAATCTGTGATGTATGTTTTTCCTGAAAAGAGCTACACAGCATCGAGAAAGTACTTTCACAGACTCTCTCAGAAACCAGAATTCCTAGCTTACATACATCAAGCTTCATACAGTGCTGCTGAACGTCTTGAAATCACCACAGAATACGTTTTAAAGACTCTAAAACGATGGCTCGACTCTGATATAACTAATACATTAGGTCTCAGCGAGGAGGACATTAAGCTACTTCCAATTGAGGAACGGAGGCTCATAAAGACATATAAGAAATATACCTACAGCTACAAGGGTAAGACAACTGAGACTCTTGAAGTTCAATATGTGTCAAAAGAGAAAGCTATGCTCCTGCTTGTAAAGCATCTGGGTCTATTTAGCACATCACCAAAGCCAAATGATAAGGAAGTAGATATCAAGGTTTCATTTACCCGTGTGCCAAAATAAAGGTTAAACTGGTATGGGAAGAACACATATATAAATAATTTATAATATATCTTTACTACCGAATTCCCATTTCGAAGGCAGGTAGATATCTAATTATTTCATATTATTACGATGAAACCAACTAGAAATTTAGCCTTGAATCGTTTTGCTCGCTACCAATATGGTCTAAGAGTTAGGGATTTATACCCGCTCAAAGACGACAATACCTGTGCTTGTGGCTGTGGTACAAAACTTATAGGAAGAAAAACAAGATGGAGTAGTTTAGAATGCCAAAACAAGGCATACTATAAATATATGTTCATACTTGGGGATACCAATTTTATCAGATATCATGTGCTGTTAAGGGATGACGGATTTTGCAGAGGATGCGGATTGCAATCAGATGACTGGGAGGCAGACCACATAATACCAGTTCACTTAGGAGGAGGTGCTTGCGGAATAGAAAACTATCAAACTCTGTGCAAAGAATGCCACAAGGAAAAAACCTACTTCGGATTGATGGAACTCCAGAGCGATACTATATCAGCGCAAGACTGTTTAAGGTCATCCTCTCTGGACTTAAAGGCTGCCGTAGGAGCCTCAATTTTAGATGTTGACACATCCAATCCATAGCAATACTTTCTTTTAACTCCTTCAGCTCCGTAGCTCAGTTGTAAATATTGTTCTAAGAGATGACCTACATCCTTTAGTGATTCGGCTCCCAAAGGAGGGCTTTTACTATAGTGCAATTTTAACCCACCTATCAAAACATTATCTTTGCTGTACAGCAATAACTCAGGGAAACCATTCACCAAAATACCATCTTTCATTATCCTCTGCTTAGAGTCCACCTCTTTCACGAAATAAGAGCCTTTTGGAAGTGGTGGCGTTACAACATTTTCTATAGCATTTAAAGCTGTCAATGACGTTTTAATGTCTTTGTACTTCCAGTCACTCTTGTCAGTATATGGTCTAGCTTCAACTTTTTTCCTCGCACTCTCTAAATGCTTCTTCTCCCCTGTTATTAAATACTTGAGAACGCTTTGCCTTATTAACCCATAATAGTTACCATAAGGAGGTGTCGGGAATTTTGCATTATAAAGAATCTTTCTCCGTCTAGCAGCCTTTATTGACCTGTTGTATTCGGCTAACTTATTTATCGATATTTTCATTTGTGGTTGTTATGTTAGGTTCCTTTAAAATACAACATAATGCAGTAACCAAAAAATACTAGTCTAGTAGAGTCCTAATTGACTCATCGTTATATTTTGAGGCGCAACTCATGATATTGCATTAAAGTCTCAGAATGCTGTTTGATGTTCTTAATTGAATACTCTCTAAGATAGCCGTTTTGCATCATCATATTAAAACAGATGGCATTATGTTCGTGATTACCACACAATGCTATTGCATCACCACTGTCAACCATTGACCTGACTATCTCTATGACTTGTGGATTCTCTGGTCCTCTATCTATGTAGTCTCCAATTAAAATCACCTTACGACTACTGTGCCTGTAGCCTTTCTAGTATGTGAAATAATTCATCTTGAGCAACAGTTCTTTTAACTTCGAAGCATAGCCATGTACATCACCTATAAAATCAATACTACTCATAATTATACAACAAGCTTTAACTAGTTAAGATTCCGAATGAACCATATCTTTCAGCTCTTGAAAACGACTCAAAATCATCTCCTTCCGCTGGGAAATGAATTCTCGGAAATTGTCTTCTGAGAGTGAAATGCCCTGCGGAATGAGATATGTCATCCTATCAATTTTATTAGTTGATACCCAATCCTCCAGCCTACCAGCATTCTTAGACTCATTGACGGTCCCGTTAAGTAGTTGGAGATTTAGAATACTATTCCAGTTCTCTTTGTTAGTATAGAATTCATATTCTGAGTTACTTTCAAAGTCAGATTCCTTGAGTGCTAGAAAATGTGATTGGGGATGCATATGGTCCATATGAAAAGTCTGACTTTGATAATTGATATGTGGATAGAGCAGGGTCAATATCATAAAGGATTCTGGTGAGTCTATCTGTGTCGTGACCAGTGAATTTAGATAGTCCTCATCAAAGGAAAGGTTCTTGTTTGGATTTGACTTGAAAGCATCCTTGATAGCATTAAAGGGGAAGATATTTGAACTACCCAAATGCTCTCGTAGAACTTTTCGTGTTGTACGAATGACATTGTCTGGTGTACCTCCAAACTGACCTTTAAGCAACACTGTGGACAACCACTTCCTCATCTGCTCTTTGGACTCCTTATGCTTGATAGGACTATTTATCTCACTCTCTATCTCCTTATGGAAAATGAAATATGCAATTGGAATGATGGCATTCTTTGCCCTGAGGGTACTGTTGGTGAACCCCATATTTGATAGCATTGTGAAACTCTCGATGATACACTTCTTGACTCTCTTCCAATTGTTCTCAAAGTTAAGAACAGTCTCATAGTCGAAATTCTGAACTCTGAACTTGATGTCGTCATTGAGTAGAACAAGGCAGGTCTTAAGTATAAGGTCCTGTGTAACAATAAATGCAGGTGAGGTTATCCTGAATATTTCTTTCACAGTATTCGAAAGCTCTTTTCGAGCATCTAGCTTGGTCCACTGCGCTGTTGTAATTGACATCAGCAAGTCTGTAAAAGTCAGTGGCTCGCCACCCGAATTCGTTCTGATGAAAATATCCAAGACAGTGTCAATTTCTTGTGACACTTCTTCATAGTAGTTTATCAACTTATACTGATGCACAGACCTCCATAATTTTCTAAACGAGTCCTTCGAGAACTTGGATTTGTTAAGACCATTCTCATCGATGTACTCATCCATCTCCTCCTCCTCAGATATCTTGAGTACATCATTCACAAGAAACCACTGGTCTTGTTCATTAGCGTTTTCATACTCAGTAGAAGTCAGGAATCTGAAGTCATAAAACATCTGCAACTCATCACTGGTAGACTTAGGTTGTGCAAGGTTTAGATAGAGGTGTCTAGTCGGTAGACATTCCTGATTGTCCTTCCACCATACCCTTGGTGATTTGTATGCATAAGAACCTGTTAGTCCAATATAAAGACTAGTCAGACGCTGTTGCCCATCGATGACAGCGATAAAATCATCAAAGCCTACTGTCTTGTAATAAGGGTTGTCCTCTTTAAACTTCTGCCTATACTCCTTGATAAATTCATAGAAGCGAAAGTTATTTTTTATCTCATCTGATGAGACCTTCCAGAACATAAATGAGTTTATCGGATAGCCTCTCATAATACTGTCAAACAGGACTTCAATCTGATGTGATTTCCAGACAAACTTTCTCTGTATCGCAGGGAGCAGGAAGTTCCGCTGAGATATTGAGTCTATTGACTCCTTAATAGTTATCGGGTTCTTGAAGCCACTCATACTTTACTGATTAAATCCATTTTAACTAATAAAAGCTGACTTGAGAGTCATATCCACCAGCTCAAATTGGTCTTCTCTGCTATTCAGATAGTTCGTTAATCAAAATCAGAATACTCAGCATCCCGTGCTTCAATCATTCCAAGTTTCCATGATTCAATAACAGCCAAAATCGAATTTAAGCGTCGTTTTTTCATCTTTTTGAAGCCTTTACGTTTCTTTTTATTGACTTTACCATAATTCCAATACATATACTCAAGAGGGGTGATTTCACTAGATTTTACATACTCATTCCCAAAAGTTTGAATACCTATATTGTCGATAACTATTCTTGCCTTTCCTTCTTTGCAGAATACTTGAATAGTGTAGTGCAAATAATCAGTTGAACCACTGAGTACATCCAGTGTGCCAGCAATAGGGCGAGCAGTACCCTTACCAACCACTGTGCCTTCTTCGACATCGGAATACACCTCTACTTCTTTACCATCTACAAATGCTTTTGCTATCCACTTTAGAGATTTCTGGAATAAGTCCTTCTTAGCATAAGACTCATCTTCGTAGACCAAATCGATATAGAGGATATTATCTTGATTTAAAACGTAAGGGTCGTAATGAGTCTGAGAGCATAAAACAATTGAATTCAACAACAAGTAGAGAGCTGAAGCGTATTTCATTCTATAATAATTTGGTTAAGATGATTTTCAGGTTATCTACTACACTAAACATACTGTAGCTCCTGAATGACATTGACAATATACTACAAAAATGAAGCTTTAAATAATTATAACTAAAAAAGGAACTTAACAGGAATAGGAGCTGGTCCAACAAACTAAAATCTTTCCCTGCCATAACAATCTTTCCCTGCCACAACAACTGTCAATCCAGCGGCAGATAAAAATATGTCAATCTCGTATACTCGAGTTCCAAAGCAACCAACCTCCAAGCCTAGTCGGTGAGTGCCTGAAGAAGACCTTATAATAAATAGTACTGGTTATTCAACCCCATGGTTTCAATTGCTAATCGACAATTTTAACTCTAAATATCTTTGGAGCTAAATTCATTCTACCCATAACATAAAGCCCATTAAGATACCTGTAGCTACATATACCTTTATTCATATCAACATTAAATACTCTTACGATATAATAGCTATCCCCCAATTCCTTCATAACATTCAGCTCATTACTTGTCATGTCAAAAGTAAGCTGCTGGTTAGTAGTGGTTGTTTTGACTTCAAGATATATTTGATTTCCATTGTTGTCATAGGAAAGGACATCATAACCTAAGCCATCTCCAACAGTTATTGACACATGCTCCACTTTATTAGCCAAATCAGGAAAGCCTGCCTTTATGAGCTTCCTTCTTTCATACTCAACAACTTTTAATTCTCCATACTTGCCAATTTCTGAATTGAGCATATTTTGCTTCTCGTAATCTTTTCCCTTTACAATTCTTACTCCCATGTTATTGTTAACACCACCAATGCGAACTGAATTCTTCTCGGCTTGTTCTTGCCGTGCTCCCTGTTCACTTTCTGCTATCTGCTGCTGCTCAGTTCTTTTCTTTTCTTTTCTTCTTCTCTCTGCTTTATTAGTGCATCTCTCTCTTCTCTTCCTGTCTTCTGGCGCTGCTCAGCTCTTTTCTTTTCGTCTTCTCTCTGCTCTAATAATATTGCACCTCTCCTATCTTTTCCTACCCCCTGTCGGTGTGCTGCTCTTTCCCTCTCTTCTTCTTCTATCTGCTTTCGTTGAAGGTCCATTTTCAGTTCCAACTCTCTTTTTCTCTCATAAAATAATTCTCTAAAATCTGATATTCCATCTGACCTGCCGACCAAAGACCTGTATTTGTATAGGAATGCATTGTTCTCTTCTTGGTCATAAAGTTCAAATTGAGCAGAGGAGTGTGCAAGAAAATAATCCAAATCAACTTCTATTCTACTCCTCGTTCTATATTTAAACAATAGGACCGATTTGTTGAGAATATACCTAATCAGATAAATAAGCCAGAATCCTAATAAGAATGGAAAAATAAGTATAGGAAAAAATATTGAAGCAATAAGACTTTCTAACCAATCCCCTCTATATAACCAGAAAAAGTCCAGTAAGCCAGTTAATGAAGCCAAATAGGTTAATAAATAAGATGCAAATATCAAACTCCCTAGTTCAAAGTTTTGTCTATCAAGCCATTGAAAAAAGAAAAAATTCTCAATTACCAAAATATCATTGTACCGTGTAAAATCAATTTTCCTCATACCCCATTTATTTACTTAAAATGGCTTGACAGAATTCCACGTCTGTATATAACAACTAAGCCTTTTTGTCCGAAACTAGTAAAGCCCTGAATGATATTTCAATAGAAACTACTCTTCATTCCTCTTCTTGGTTGCCAAAACTATCCACTAACTCATTAGCTATTTCTTCATTGGCAGAATACTCTATTCTTTTAGCTAGAAGACCAGCTCTTTGACGTAATTTCGTATTTTCCAAATAAGGCCCACCTCTTGCGTAGGTAATTAAAGCTTTCTTTATAACATCGTAATGAAAGTCACTATAACTTAACTTACTCCTATCGTCAATTAAGTTTTTAGCTATTCCTATTGCAGCCTCAATGATTACTGAGTCATTTGGAACAACAGTTACCAAGACTTTATAGATATTTTTAATCCTTTTCATTAAAGCAATTACTCCTCAGCAGCCATCCCACTCACCTGAGGCAATTCATACACCTTAGGGCTGGTAGGCACACCATTAATAAATGTATCTACAAATTCCATCATCTTAGTAATCACCCTCTCTCCTATCGTCTTTCTCTCTAGTACGCTAGGCTTCTTATCTAAGCTCTTTATAATCTCATCACGCAGCGGTTGCTTGCCTGAGAAGAGATAGTCCCTTATAATGCCATCTAGCTTCTCAGGGACCAATCCTTCTTCGTCACATAGTACTCTGAAAGCCGCTCTCTTCTCTTCATCCCAGTAAGAATCAAAATGGTCAGCAATATCTTCACTCTCCTCTATCTTAGGTAGATTATCATTGATGAACTTCTCTATAAGCTCTCTCTTGCTCCTTAGGTCAGCTTGTCCTGCGATGGCATCTATGATTTGCTGCTGTTTCTTCTCTCTGTCTGTATCGCTGGCTCCGTGTAAGTCTGCTAGTAAAGCTAGAATGTAGGCAACATTTATCTCGTCTCTGTGAATCAGCTCTAACTCAAAGTCCACTTCCTCCAGAACCGAGACTTTCTCTTTCTGCTTATCGGTTCTCACTTTGTCATAAAGGTCAAGATACTTACTCTTGTAATTTTCAAAGGTCTGCTCATCAAGCCCTATATCCTCCCAATCAAAATCTGCAAATGTTTGTAGGACATTTAGTGTCCTCATTATTTCTCTAAACTTGGTCACGAATTCAAGCTCTTCGTTCTCATCTTTCAGTTTGTCCACTGATTCAAATGTAGGGGCTATTAGTGTCAAGTCCTTGTATACATCATTAAACTTATCTATCTGAGAGTCATAAGGAGGCAGTAAGATTTCTTCTATTGCATCCTTGTTAGAGAAAAGAGCAATTGCCTCATCTGTTCTCTTCTTAAGATTCCTGAATGAAAGAATGTTTCCTTGAGATTTCAACTCATTGAGAATCCGATTGGTCCTACTGAAGGCTTGTATCAAGCCATGATAGCGAAGATTCTTATCCACGTATAAGGTGTTCAGAGGCTTGCTATCAAATCCTGTAAGAAACATATTCACGACCAGCAAGATGTCTACTTGTTTTCTCTTAACCCGCTTTGCTATATCCTTGTAGTAGTTATAAAATGACTTAGAATCCTTGGTAGAGAATTTCGTCTTGAATAACTCATTGTAGTCAGAGATAAACTCATCCAGTTTATCTCGACTATGCTTGTTCTCCTTTCCCCCATCCTTAAATGCGTCTTCTATGTAGCCATCAGCATCGTCATCGACTTCATTGTCATTATAACTGAATATGGTAGCTATCTTTAGATTGTGTTTTCCTTTGTCCTTCAGCTTACGGAACTCTTCATAGTACTTGATGAGCATAGGAACACCACTTACACAGAATAAGCCAGTGAACTCTCCAGAATGGGTTTTCCTCTTATGGTTATTGATGATGTAGTTTGTGATTTTATGCACCCTATCATCGTCTTCTCTAAGCTCCTTAGTATTGATGTCTTCCACATCTATATCTACTTCATTAGCGCTTTCCTTTCTCTTGTACCTACCGATGTACTCGATGGCAAATTTCAGAACATTCTCATCCCTGATGGCATCAGTAATGACATACTTGTGAAGACAATCGTCAAACAAGTCTTTTGTTGTTCTTTTACCGTGCTGGTTCTTGGCTGCATTATCTGCGAAGATAGGTGTACCTGTAAACCCAAACATCTGATAACTCTCAAAATACTCAGTGATACGCTTGTGGGTATCTCCAAATTGACTACGATGGCACTCATCGAAAATGAACACAATGCGCTTGCTTTTGACATCTTCCAGTCTATCCAAGTAGCGCTTCTTACTGATGGCTGTATTGAGTTTCTGAATTGTGGTAACTATCAGTTGGGTTGTACCAGACAATTGGTCTACTAACACTTTTGTATTGGATGTACTATCTACACTACCTGCCTTAAAGTTGTTAAACTCCAGCATCGTCTGATAATCCAAATCATTTCTATCCACAACAAAGACAACCTTGTCTACTGTAGGCAGTCGCATTACTATCTGACTAGCCTTAAAGGAAGTCAAGGTCTTGCCTGAGCCAGTTGTGTGCCAGACATATCCATTCTTGACTGAATTCTTAACTCTGTCTATAATAGCCTCCACAGCATAATACTGATAAGGTCTTAAGACCATCAGCACCTTGTCAGTTTCAGCCAGTACTGTGTAACGTGTTATCATCTTAGAGAGATGACACTTCTCTAAAAACTCGTTAGCGAAATCTTTAAGTGTTGTTACTCTTTGGTTCCTACTGTCTGACCAGTAGAAAGTCTGCTTGTAAGAGGTCTTTCTGTTATTAGCGTAATACTTGGTATTGACACCATTCGATATGACAAAAAGCTGGACGTACTGAAAAAGACCATAGGATGACCAGAAGGAATGTCTTTGGTATCTGTTGATTTGATTGAATGCCTCTTTCATCTCCAAGCCTCTCCGCTTAAGCTCTACTTGTACTAGTGGTAATCCATTGACGAGTAGGGTCACATCATATCTATTCTTATACGAGCCTTCTATAGTGACTTGATTGGTGACTTGATATTGGTTTTGACACCAGTGGTCCATATTGATGAATTCCAAATAGACACTTGTTCCATCATCTTTACTAAGTTGGAATCTATCTCGTAGAATCTTAGCTCTATCAAATATGTTTCCCTTATTGAGGTGAATGAGGATTTTATTGAACTCAGAATCAGAAAGCTGCACTTTGTTATGAATCTCTAACTGTTTTTTTAGGTTTGATAGAAGAGAAAATTCATTGGTGACTTTGATATAATCATATCCTAGGTTACCTAATTGCTCAACTAATGTATCCTCTAGTACTTGTTCTGATTGTCTGGTCATTTTTACTTAACTCTATTATTGTCGAAACTCAAGTGAAACATAAACTACTGACAATCAGCAACTTAAGAACAAGAGCAATTAACATATAAAGAAATATTTACATATGTACAGTCTATCTGCTTGATAATCAATAGCTTATACATTCAATTAGACTCTTACCTTTCATTGCCTTTCATAAATTTCATTGTTTAACACGACTTATGAATGGCTAATTGGCTAGCCTGAAATCATATAATAACAGTATAACACATTAAATATTATTTAAATATGTATATGATAACTACTATATGTCAAATCTTTATACATTAAAAAAAAATGTAATACAACGCTATTCCTTTCATAGGCTTTCATAAATATTCGTGGAGATAACAATTATGAAAGGACCCATTTTGAGCGACTTCTAGAGCCAGTATTAGTTATTTTGCCCTCTCTTCTTAACTCTTGAATTAAGTTCATAACCATATTGGTTCTTTGAGCATCCTTTAGTGACTCAGGCAACTTATCGAGAATCATATCATCAATTTCAGTCCTAGTCATAGACTTATGTTCTGACAATGCCTTGACAATCAAGTCCTTGTAATAACTTTTGTCAAATCCACTGAGATTAGAGTACTTCCCCTTTTGGCCAGTCTTTTGTGCTACAGCTTTTGAAATATGCAATTTTCCTTTTCTTCCCTCAACTAAACCCTTCTTTCTCAAATACTTTATTTGAATTTCATTTAACTCATATTCTTTGTTTTTCTGGAGTTTATCCAACAGAATAATATCGATGAGAGATAGGTCTTGATTTCTTGCAAGTATGCTGGCATAGTCTTCATCTAAGACCTTACCTATGAGCGAAACTGATACCCTCCCATCAGCGATATCATACTCTGGAAGGGGAAAAAATCTCTTAGCTTGAATATTAAACATTCTCCTTATCCCACCGCCTTCAGTGTCAACCATATTGAGATTAAACATAGCACTAACCAAGTGAGGATTTCTATAAGTTTCCTCTGGAATATCCTTCTCAACTACTTTCTGGACTGACTCTGGTAAAAACGTTCCCTTATTAGTGAAAGTGAGACTATCTGGACGTTCAATGACGTTCACTCTACTACCGACTTCATAGTCCTGATGCGCTAAACAATTGTTAAGAGCCTCACGAATACTATACCTGTCATAATTGTCTACCTCGTCAGGAAAAAGAGAACCATAGGGTATGTATCGATACTTGAGAATTCTGATTTTCTCAAACAATCGATTTACTCCAAGTATCATAGGAATAGGTATGATATCATATCCCAGACTGTCACCCTTGTCATCCAATAATTTCCATCTAATTTTGCAATCACAGGGATTTATATAATGCTCAGATTCTTCTTTACCTAATAAGATAATAGCAGTTCTTGTTATCTGACCATTGATAGTAATTTTAGCTTTATCCAAAAACTTCATGTCATCCCATTTTTCCGCTTCAGGAATCTTAGCTGGGAACTTCTCCAGATACTGTTTCTTAGCGAAAGAAATTGCAGCTGGGTCAAGGTCATCAATCGTAGCTCCTTCAACTACCTGTGCAGTCCAGTCATACTTTGTCGCTTGCTTTCTGATTGTCTCTATCTTCGTAATACCTAATGGCTGGAGCGACTCGTGGTCCCTAGCATAGTAATGCCCTTCAAAATTCGTGGGAATTCCTTGAGGTGCAGGTGGAATGGAAAACATTATAACTCTCTTCCCATCCACTTCAGTAGTATATATTTCATTGAACGTGAATCTACCATTTGTCTTGTCAGCGATTTCCTTCTTTAGGCTCATCAGGTCAGAGTCATCAGGTCTGAATTGACAATCTACTACCGAATGGTCTTCATCCTTAATACCAAATACTAACCAAGATTCTTTACAGTTACGTAAATTGGCTTCATTACTTAAGGCAGAAACATACTTGCCTAATTTTTTAAAATCATAATTCTTCTTTGCTTCCTTAAACTCAACGACTTCATTTTCAGATGACATCTCTCTGAGTTGCGCGAGTTTCTCCACTATGTCCTTTTCCGAATACATATAACACAATTTAACTGTAGCATTTTCCAATATTATCGCTAAATACCGTACCTCTTATCAATCTACCAAATAACTTAAAACGTGCATCTACCTCCCAATATACCCCCTCCACTTCTCCACTGCTCTATAAGTCGCCTTCACCTCCTCTCTCCAAGTAACAAATGACAAGACACATAGCATTGTAAAGAATAGCATTAGTGGACCTACATAATCAGGACATCTAAATAAGCTAGAACCTATAAGCACAAGCATAGTGAGTAAAGAATTGAGGAAGCTGGCACGCATTATCCTAATCTTAAATCGATTGCACTCAAACCAGCCTAATATGTTATCATTATCCAGATGATGGAGAAGCTCCGTCACAGAGAGGTAGTTTTCTGAGTTCTTAAACTTATTCCTGATAGGTGACAAAATGGTATCTGCAAGATTATCGATTATCATTCCTATTGGATATCCAAACACAGCAATCCCTAATAGGGCAACTAGATTAACACCAATGATAGGCAAAGCAACTTCCAACGTTGAAGGATAGGCATAGTGGATAACCAATCCCATCCATACCAAGGCCATAAATCCCGATAGCAAGTGCTCTATTAGTAATGATGTTGTTGATATCATATTCTTGACTTTACACAAACATTTGTTGCAACAAACCCTTCTTCCACTCCTTCATCTTTTCTATCTGATTTGCTACAAGATGAATTTTATCATCAAGTGCCATTAACAAACTAGCGATTTTGATTTGTTCCGCATTCTCAGGTAATCGCACAATACATTTACCTATTTCACCAAGGTTTATTTTTTTAGGGAAAGCTACATGGATTGTCCTTTTCCAAAGCTCATTTTGAAAAAAATCAGATTTAATAAACTGGTCTAAATAGCTCGATTCAAAATTCGGAGAAGATTTGATTAGAGCAAGGCTAACATAAAAGGAAGCCTGAACATCCCAATCTATTAAACGACTAACACCTACGCTACCAATCCTAGTCATTAAAATATCGTTTCGCTCTAATTTCACCCTCCTATTCTCTTGTTCCCACACTTCTTTTGATATAAATTTTGTCCTGCTAAACTGATTTGCAGTTAAATGCTCAACTGAATAAAATGGCACACCAGATACTGTATACTTTGGAGTGGAATGTGTTCCGTCATAAGATTTAGTCAATTCTCCCAATTTCTTCTTCTCCCACTCCCCATAATCACTCCCATCCTCCTTCTTAAATCGTATCTCTTGACTAAATATCTTCTGCATCACCCCCTTCTTGTAAGTCTCTAGCAGTTCTTTCTTCTTGGAGAGTGCTTGGATTTTTTTGTCAACTGTGGAAAGGAAGTCGGCTATTTTTTGTTGTTCAGGGAAGGAGGGAATTTTAAAGACAACTTGACTAAGATTTTTTTTCGATATCCCGTGGACCTTTGAACCTTGACATAGAATTTTAACTTGCCTCTTTATAGTTTCTGATTGGACAAGGTAACCACCAAATCCTTTTACAATTCTTTTCGGGTCAGGTCTAGCAATATATGTGTGCAGTCCAGCTACTAACTTTTCTCCATTAAGCTCTATAATTTCAATCGACTTACCAACATCATTGTAATCTTCAGAAGCGTCAGCAATTATCAAATCCATTTCTTGACAGTAATCTTCTTCCTTAATTTTTGAAATGTCTATGTCGGAATTTACATAAGGAACATGTTCTTCATCTATTTTAAAGCCTGTGCTAAATTTTGTATGTATATCACCATAGTGAACATTTTTAATCAATCCAGATTCGTAGTTTAACTTGTCTCTAGAAAGCGAATTCGTTTTTTTGAACTTATAGACTTCTCCATATTCAAGTTCATTCCAGTTCTCAGTACCTTCCTCAAATCTCAGTTGCGGTACAAGTTTGTCTCGGTTAACTAATTTATGTTTAGCAATCTTCTTCATACTATGGCATTGCAATTTTCAATTCCTTGCAAAACTCAGCCAATGTCTTATCTACCCCTTGAATAGCATCATTTAGTTGATTCAGTTCTTTAGAGACTTTTTCTAAATCCACAGGCTCCTCGTCTTCAAACGTATCCACATAACGTGGAATATTAAGATTCCAGTCATTCTCCTTAATCTCATCAATTGTTGCCACATATGAAAACTTATCTATGGTCTGGCGTTCGATGTAAGAGTTGATGATGCGGTCTACATCTTCTTCTCTCAAAACATTTTGTGTCTTAACCTTTTCAAAGTGTTTACTGGCATCTATGAAAAAGACATTCTCAGGATGCTCTTTACATTTCTTGAAGACGAGAATGCAAGTAGGTATAGACGTACCATAGAATACATTAGCAGGTAAGCCTATGACGGCATCAAGATAGTTTCTGTCCTCTATGAGGTACTGTCTGATTTGTCCTTCTGCTGCACCACGAAATAAGACCCCATGAGGCATCACCACAGCCATCGTTCCATTTTCAGAGAGCTGATGGACCATATGTGTCACAAAAGCATAATCTGCTTTTGACTTAGGCGCTAGTCGACCATATTGGCTGTATCTGTCATCATTGAGGTGAATGGGATTTGAGGACCACTTGGCAGAGAATGGAGGATTAGCCACCACTGCCTCAAAACGCATATCAACATGCTGTGGTCGCTCTAAAGTATCTTCCTGTCGTATGTCAAACTTCCGATAATGCACATCATGCAGTATCATATTCATCCTAGCCAGATTGTAGGTCGTTCTATTCAGCTCTTGTCCATAGAACTCTGAGACATCTTCGACCTCCTTAGCTACCCTCAGCAACAGAGAGCCTGAGCCACAAGTCGGGTCATAGACGGACTTTAGTCTTTTCTTACCCACAGTGACCAGTTTAGCGAGTATCTTGGATACTTGCTGAGGTGTATAGAACTCACCTGCCTTCTTACCTGCACCAGCCGCAAACTGACCTATTAAGTATTCGTAAGCGTCACCCAGTACATCTATCTCAGTATTCTCTAGCTCAAAGTTGATTTCATCTAGATGGACAAGTACTTTGCCTATCAGTTCGTTCTTGGCTTGTTCTGTTCTACCTAGCTTAGTAGAGGTCAAGTCTAAATCTTCAAACAACTTATCAAAGTCATCCTCGGACTCTGTACCCATGGTACTCTGCTCTATGTTATTGAGAATTGACGCCAAGTCTTGTAGTATGAAATTGCTCTCAGTTGCTTGGCTCTTAGCCGCTATACTACTGAATAACTCGGAGGGCTTAAGGAAATACCCCAAAGTCTCTATGGATTCCTCTCTAATAGCCTCCATATAAGCCTTTCCTTCCTTAGATGACTCCTTTATCGACTTGTAGTCCACACCATCCTCAGAGAGGATTCTATTGGCATATACAAGCATTTTCTCTGATAAGTACTTGTAGAAGATGAACCCAAGTATGTAATCTCTGAATTCATCTGCATTCATATTCCCCCTCAGCTCATCGGCTATCTTCCAGAGTTGGGCTTGTAGGTGTTTCTTTTGTTCTTCTGACATCTCTAAAAATCTTCAAGTATTTGGTCCATGGTGATTGGGTAAAATATCAGACTCTGAATCTACAATCAAGTATTTAATGTCATCAGGGGTAAACCTTAGTCTAATTTTGTCAAGTCTCTTGTCCAAGTCGATTCTAACAGGAGTTGTTTCTTTCAAGTCAGCATAATTGACCAATAATGGAATGTCAAGGGGTGGCTCACATTTGGGTAACCATCTCCACTCCTTTTCATCAGCAAACATATAATCATCCACCTGAGGCTTATCTTTTCTTTTCAAGATACCTTTGTAGCTTTTCATAAAACACATCATACTACTGAATTTCTTATAGGTAAGAAATAAGTCCGAATCAAATTCATCACCCTTATAGAGCTTACCACTCAAATAGAGGCACTCCTCAACAAATTCATTCAAAATCATATTCTCACTATTAAGATAGAATACGGGATTTACACCTTGTCGTATAGCCCATGATTTAGTGAGTCCTATCCCATAGTTTCCATACTTAAATTTAGGGTCTTGTGTTTTGTCATAATGAACCTTTAGCTCTGATAGCTTTATATCCATGAATGAAACCACAGGAACACCAAATTTTCGTTTTGTGTATCCATCAAATCTTTCTCTAGCATAAGAAGGTCTAAAATCATCTATAAGTATTTTTTCATAACTTTCTTTACCTGTAAAATGGAAAAGTATGCTGGGATGTAAACTCATAATAACCTTCTATGCGTTAAAGTAGTTTTCGGAATCCTTCAATAGCCTTAGGAGAACTTCCTTCTTGTCCGTTAAGTCTTCAAGACTAAGCTTAACTTTATACCTTTTCCACCTTATCCGATAACTTACAACATCGATGTCACTCTCTTCAAGCAAAGCATCATATTCAGAAGTTTTAGGGAGCTTGAACTCCACATTTATAGCCTTCTTTTTTGCTCTTACTACAATAAAATTACGAGCCTTTCCAGCCACAGCCATTCCGATATAAGACTTATTATAGTTGAACTCATAAGCAGCATCTAGCTCCTTTATATAGACTAACAACTTATCTGCCAGCTCCATTGAATATTCAGAACCTTTTGCCAGCCAATATCCTCTATCAGCTTGTAATGCAACATCCTCATCGTCATCAACTAAGCCCAGCGGCAACTCATCCAAAACTTTAGTGAAGACAAGCGCTATTTTGCCCTCAACTTCAAAGGCATTCATCTGTATCGCTATCAAGGGTATGTGTCCGTTGAATAGGCTTATCACATTAAGGAATCGACTCGTGATATCTTCTGCAATTATTACGGCACAATGGTCATACTGAGGATAGCGTTTTCTCTCAATGTCCCAATACTCTATTGTTCTGACTATATGACTTTCATCACATTTTCCAAGCTGTAATTCCACCTCATACCTTCTGCTACTGTCTGGGTCTTGAAGGAGCAGGTCTAAGCGTCCAGCCTTAGGTTGTAGTCTTTCTTTGTCACGTAGTATTATATCCCCCAGACCAAGTATCGAGGGATTCTCCGCTATAACATCTTGAATGATAGCTTCATTGATAATATGACTTTTAGAAAGAGAGAGTTTATCTGGTGTTATTATGTTGCTCATAGATGTTGTCGATTTAGCGGTTACCAAGTATTATAAGTTTTCTCGAAAGGACAAGGTCATCTCTTCCTACCTTGAGGAAATATACTCCAGATGGCAAATTACTACAATTCACTTTTATTGAATTCGGGCTATCCACAGAGGACATACAATCAACTTTTCTACCCCTAGAGTCACATAACTCAACAAAGGAAAAATCCTGTCCATCTTGTTGAATCATAAAGGCTCCTGAAGATGGATTTGGAAAGACACTCATTTCTTCACTTAAATCCTCTGTACTTGTTGAGTTGTCAATAAGTACATCTTCTTGGGATTGGTTAGAACCACAATTATTCTCTGATGTAACACTGACAGAATACAGACCATTTGTCATATAGCTTTGAGTTACTACAGGACCAACACTGGTGTTCCCGTCACCGAAGTCCCAGTGATAAACTATACCACTTACTGGTTTCTTAATTCTAAATTCAACCTCAGCGTCACCTAAATACTTCCACTCAAATTCCGTTTCAGGTACATCAATAGCCAAAACATAAGCTGATAGGAGTTCTTCTGTAGAATAGCTATCGTTACTTGCAATCATATAAACATCATATCTACCGCCAGTTTGATACATAACTGAGGGATTCTGCTGGCTAGACTCTGCTGGAGTACCTCCCTCAAATTGCCAAAAGAATGTGTTGGGATTTCCTTCACTTACTTGAGCTGAATATTGAACTTCAAAAGGAACGCATCCTACTGCATCTTCAGAATTAATAAAAGCCATAATGGGCTTATCAAAAGGCTGCACTAGCACTTGCTCAGAAGTAGTGCTTGAGCCACATTCATTCGTGACAGTAAGGACAACTGTATATGTGCCAGCTTCTTCATAGATGTGACTTGCTCCAGAACCAGAAGCTGAGGACTGGTCTCCAAAGTCCCATTCATAAGTATAGTTAGCATCAACATCATTTGCAGAAACCTGAATTTCACCGTCGTTAAGAATTGAGGATACAAAATCTGATACTGGCACATCCTTTACTTCGACATATGAGTCATAGGTTAAAGTGTCTGACTGAAACTCATTTGAAATTATCAAAGTTGTAGTATAGACCCCTTCAGTTTCATATTCAACAAATGGATTCTGTTCAATAGAGGTAGCAGGAACACCACCCTCAAATTGCCATTCGTATGTATCATAGTTACCAGAAGAGGCATCTTCATATTGCACAACAGCAGGACTGCAACTAAACTGAATAGTACTGATGAAATCTGCGAATATAGGTTCGAAGGGAGTATGTTGAGCTGCAATGTAGTATGGAGAGAGTTGTATTTTTTGTTCTGAGAAAAACACCTCAGGTTCAGATACTACTGTCACCAAATAGGTCCCCTCAGTAACATCAACACTCAAAAGCTTATAATCTTCACCATCTGGTTGTGTAGTTTCTATCAAATCAATATTTGCATCGAAGAGCGCTATTAGAGAATTTGGAGAAGTTTGATTGAATATGGATACATCTAATGTGCCACTTTTTTCTACTTCTATAAGATAGGTATCATAATCTTCTGAAGTGATAAAGTCTTCTCCTTGCTGAGTAACAAATTCGGAATAAAGTCTATCCATTTGCAGCGCATAAGGCTGGTCAAGTGGTTGGTCCATCCCTGCAAATAGAAATTGTAGATTCTCTTGTATCCCTGAATGCCAAGCATCTACATAGAACTTTGGAATTGGTGGCTTTTGAGCCTCAGGAACAACATCAATGTACCTCTCTAAATCTGCACTCCATTCTTCTACAACGTCATATAAAAACCAATCGTATCCAGTTGCAATTGAGCAACTATAAGCTAAATCCGATGGAAAAATTCTATCATTTAGTCCTGTTGTGAAATCAATTACGCCATTACAATTTACATCAGAATTGTAAGACCCTGTAACTTGAAACTCAGAACCATTATTTAGATACGGTCCAACAGTCAGTCCTTCATTAAACTTCAAATCTCTAATAGCTTCTGAATTACTATCATTCTCAGATAAGTTGACTATGAAAGACCAATTATTACTACCGCCATGAGGAGTATCAATAGTATGAAGTTTCACAACGTGGTGATATCCACTAGGTTGCCATTTCATTGTATCCTGAATATACTCTCTTGCAGCTAAACCTCCCATACTGTGTCCCACCAAAACGATTCTATCTGCACCAGTAACATCAAGGATTTGACCAATAGCATCTTGTAAAGCCCATCCTTGCTTTACAATTGCAGACTGATTACTTAAAACATCCAACATCATGGGCGGATTAGGAATACCTCCTTGGCTTAAGTCAAAATTGACAGTATAGAAATCACCCTCACTAATATTATTCAGGAAATCGTATTTCGAAAAGTAAGTCCCTGCATCTGAGGTAGTAACATCACCATCGGGATTTAAACAATAATGAAGAGTGCCGCCATTAATGTAGCCATACTGATTAGATAGAGCATCGGAAGTCGTGTTCCATGTTTTGTCATCAGACCCTAGTCCATGTATGAAAAGTATTGGGTATGCAGATTTCAGGTTCTCCTCTGTTTGATTTAACACCTGTAGATGTGTAGAGCTGGGACCAGTTCCAGAGAATCTATTATTCCCCTCATTCGTCTCAACCTCATTATTATACCTATCCAACCAGACACCAACACCATATGCTCCCTGCTCCATATTATCAGTGACATTCAAAATGAAGATTAATGTATCCTTTTCAAAAGGCTGTAATGGGTGGATTGAAACGAAACCCACTTGATTCTCGTGAGAAAGCTCATTGCCTTGGAAAAGATGAAATGATGCTTTGGCTTGTTTTGATAGAGATGACCCAACATTCTCAACAACAACCGAGGCTAGTAGGTAACCACCTTTATTCACCTCATCTAGATTGTAACCAAATGCTGTTGCTGTCAAGTCTGACTGCGCCCTAGCAGAAATGCACAAAGACAATAAACAAAACACTAGGGAAATTCTCAAAATCATAAGTTGTCCTAACGAATATTGATGATTTATGGCAATATCTGCCATATTGTGGAGTATATATGCAAAATAGGGAAATGAGTTATATATACTGTGATATCTCTTGCCAATTGTTAGCAATTGTTTCACAAAAACTGTATCTAAGTAAGAGGGTTTTGTGACACGGATGGTGCAAGAAGACTTCGCCCAATAGATTTGACCCTTGTCCTAAGTGTTCTTTTTTGACTGTCTAGCTTATACTCAGCAAGAATCCGCTGAAACTCAGCATACTCCCTACTGAACTGCTTTCTCTGAGCATTAGAATTGATTAGTGATTGATATAATTCATACGTCTTAGGGTTAGTGAATTTATTATATGAGCTTCGATATCTCATAGGCATTATAATAGATGGCTTAATTGCATCTACCACAGTCAGCTTGTCCCACGCTTTGACTAACTCTTCTAAGAGGTGAGGATAAGTATCTGGAAGTAATAAATCAGACAATGTAGAGATGTTCAATCTTGATACCGCCCTTCTTCCTAACATCTTAATTTCCAGTCTTAGAATATTCTTGTGATGGATTCCAGCATCTAGGCTCTTATCGTATACTTTGAGCCATGTGTCATTTATCTCCCACCTGTAATTCTTTGCCTTTCTGCCCTTAATCACATCATCATTTCTATTGACGGCTCTCCATTTATAAGCAATTATCGACTGAGAGATAAATTCAGATGCAGGGATATCAAGGTGTATGTTGATACCGAATTCCAACGTCTGCACTATACACTCGTTAGGATGTATGCTAAGTTCATCACACAAATAGTTCAAGCTCCATATTACGTCTCGAATATGAAAGGCATTGGAATTGTGTCTTCTACCATTGCTGACAAGATTCCAGAACTTATGTATTGAGCCTTCTATATAGGTAGCTTTTTCAGTCACTCGAATCTTAAGTCCATAGAAGCCATACTCTACTGTTGAAGAATTTGGAAATCTCTTCTCCACCTTAAAGTCTAACTTCTGCAATTCAGACAAGTCGAGAAGTCTTGGAATTCTAATTCTGATGCCATCAACCATTACGAGAATCTTTTAAGGCCTCTGTAATCTCAGTTATGCTGAACATTGGCTTGCCTCTCTCCCCGATACCGACATAGTAGGCTTTGATGATGCCCTTCCTGCGCATATTGTCAATAGTGGATTCTGCACATCCAAAATGCGCTGCTGTATCCTTCTTATTTGTTAAGCGTTCAGGGCTAGACTTATCCGAAATTTGTCGGGATAATGCATCCATCCGTGAAAGAACTTCTGTCCTAAATTTCTCAAATTCATCTGTGGTAATAATTTCTGCTGACATTGGATAAAAATTTTAATGACAGAGCAAATTTCTATTCCGAGTTAGGCTTTAATGTGCCACTAGAAATTAGCTCTAAATAATAATCTTCTCCAATGTATGTTGAAATGTTACGGAATACTACTAGATACCATATGCTAGCTTATATATGGTTTTTAAGACAACCTTAACATAATTGAATGGTATCTAGGATTTTATTAACACAATATTAGCAAAGCCAGTGAATTCTTCCTGAATCCGACTTAATCTTCTCCATTTAGCACAGCGATGGCTTTTGCAACTCCTTGACTTACTTGAATGGCTGTTACATTCTTGTCCTTACGTATGTAGCCCATTATCACTTTCAAGGACTGCCCAGTTATTGTTGCAACATTATCTATTGGTATCTGAAACTCATTTACAAGCATATTTATAAAGGTGTACCGCCCAGAATGATTTGTTATGTATTTGTATAAAGGTCCTTTCTCAGTCTGCATCTTACCAGCCTTGTTTGATTTATCTTCTACCACTCTATTTATGGGGACCAGTTCTAGCAACTCCTTAACATACTCATTCATTTTCTGACTGGAGTAGGCTTTAGGGAAACCGCTTTCATACTTGTGTAGTATAGCTTGAAGCTCTGGTAGAATTGGAATAACGACTCTTGTATCTAGTTTGGTAGAATGTCCTTTGTAAGTACTCAATTCTAATAGTGGTGTCCCATCTTTATAAGTGATGTCATCAGTTGATAGAGTTGAGAAATCAGAATACCTAAGTCCAGTGTATGCAGAGACCAGCCACAAGTCTCTCACTCTACTCAATCTGCTATTGCCACTTAGATCATGCTCAGCGAGCTTCTTGAGTTCTTCATAAGTAAGAAAGTGTTTTGTAGTCTTAATCCTACTCACCTTAAAAGCTTTCCCTAGATAGCCAGCATTATTATGGTAGCCGTTAATGTGCGCATCAGCTACAACCTGCTTTAGCACACCAATAATTTTAGAGACCGTGTTGACAGAGGATTCCTTGGTCTCGTATAGGAAATTTGCAAAGTCTTCTACAAACTCAGGCTTCATCATATCGAAAGTGTATTGCTTTCCAGTGTGCTTTTGAAGACTTCTGAGATGATTCAATACACCTTCATATTTCTGTATTGTTCGAGAGTGCTTATTGCTCTTTTGGATGTACTTTTCAAAATACTCAACTACGGAATATTCAGATTTCTGCTTAGGTCTTCGTTTTACACCTTGCTCATAATCCAATTCCGTTTTCAAGTCTAAAATTGAGATATCAGGATGAACTCTAACCATCTGGATGCAGTGCTGCTCCAATTTTACTAGTAGGTCATTTATTACATCAGCTTCGTTTTGGTTCATTCTAGTCCCGACCTTTACCCTCATCGCTTTGGCATCCCAAGCGTTCTTATATACTTTCTTGCCTACAGAATACTTCAGGGTCAATCTCTTACCGTTCTCATCCTTTTTGTATCTATAAATGAGATATATCGGAACAGGTGTTTTTTGCCTCTTAGAAGAATCCAGATTAAACCTGACTTTGGCTCCTTTATTTCTACGTGTTATTAGCTGCTCTTGCATAGGTCTGTAACACCCTAGAAACAAAGTCAGTTCCTTGTGCGGTCATATAACGGTCATATAAATTGGGACTGTGTGATATTTAGTGACATTTCAGATATGCCAAATTCTCAGAAACCCAGTAAAAACAAAGCCTCTAGCACTTTTCAGTTACTAGAGGCTGTTATGGTAGTAGCGGGGGCTGGACTTGAACCAACGACCTTCGGGTTATGAGCCCGACGAGCTACCAACTGCTCCACCCCGCGATATTTATTTTTGCCAGCTTCCTAGCGGATTGCAAATATAGACTATTCTGAACAATTGAAAAGAATATAAAAAGAGCCTTAAAACAAAGTTTCAAGGCTCTTGCATATCTGTATATTTTAGCCTATGTCTTACGCTTTGTCATCATTTGCTCCATATTTCCTGTAAACTCTGCTACTGTCTTAGTGTAGCCTGTCTTACCCAAAGCATTTACGTTAAACTGTCCTTGAGCATCTTTGGTCATATCAAATAACCATAGTGACGGAAACCCTCTAACCTGAAAGGCTCTCTGTAAGTTGGCATTTTGTTCCTTGATATGTGCTGGAACCTGAAATCTTCTAGGAAAATCAAGTTCTAAGAGCACAACGTTCTTCTTAGCCCAATCCTTGAATTCTTGGTGGTGGAAGACGCTTTTGTCTAATTTCTTGCACCAGCCGCACCAGTCACTACCAGTGAAATTGGCTAAGATCGGCTTACCGGTCTTTTGAGATTCAGCAAAAGCTTCATCTATCAAGACTAGCCATCCATCATTTTTTGCTTTGTAATCACCTAGATCTTGAGCGATTATGGAACTTGCTCCAAAAAGGAAGAAAGCAGATACCAGACAAAGAGTTGACACGAAATTTCTCACACGTTAAAATTTTTGTTAATACAAATATGAGGATATTTCAGGTATTAATCAGCAAGTACGAAACGTTTAGTATATAATTAACGGTCATCTCAGCTTTCTTAAGCTATTGTTAATCCACTCACTTTCAATGATCTATACTCAATTGTCATTTCTCAAACTGTAGACAAGAAAAAGGATTGATCCAAAATTTATTTGAATCAACCCTTATTTACCTCTAATAGCTACTTATCAGCTAATTATTTTACTATCATAAACCTATCCGTGTAACTCATTTCATCCATTGTTATGGTATAGAAATAGCAGCCTTCTGAAAGATCACTCACATCTATATTATATTCGTTTCTAATTGTTTTGACCTCCTTACCCGTGCCATCATATATCGTAAATGCAAAATCAACTAGTTGTAGATCCGAACCTGAAAAATTCAGATTTAGTGTATGTACTGCAGGATTAGGATAGACTTTAAGCTGCATATCAGCTAATTCCAATATCGATGATCCGATCATTCCTTGCAATTCTGTATTAACAGTAAATATCTCCATATCAGCATTCTTGACGAATAGTGAATACTGTTCTGGTGCAACGCTGATTGCTTTGGATAGCACCGTATTTGCCTTAGCTCTGACTTCGAGGGTGATTAGCGCATCTAGTGCATCGACAGATTGTGCCTGGCCAGTTTGTGTAATATTCAATAGATTCAATTCTCCATTCACAACTGCATATTGGATTTCATCACCGAATACTGAAGATGTAACATTGAGCACCTCTACCAGAGATTCGTCAATATCAAACTTCAACTGAACTCCCCAAAGTGAGTGATCCTCATCTATTGTAAGTGGTATACTATAGATCTGTCCAGAATTCCAAAGTTCATCTTCATAAGTCAATTGTACACTTTGGTATTGATTGGCTTCATTTGAAAGAACGGCATTATCATCCACGTCACCTGGCTTGATACCTGTAAACTGTCCTTTGGTCTGTACGAGAACTGGTGCAGGGTCACCATTTATATCAGCCAATTCAAATTGGTCAATAAAATCCCAACTCATATCATTTGGCGTATCTATACCCACTAAAAATCTCTGTAGTTCCACTAGATCCAAAGTTGATACACGTCCATCTTTATTGATATCACCCACATATTCTTGAATGCCTGATAGTTTTTTCAAACCTAGAATGTGATTCCTCATCAGAATCAAATCCTTGATATTGACGCCATTATAGATTTCATCATCATATTGTAAATCCAATTCATCATTGCCATCTACGATAGCCATACCAGAATCATTGGTCATTATCTGATCTGTTACCTGTACAGCAGGCATCGGCCTTACTGAAGGCGTTGCCACAGTAACAAGATTAGTGAGCTCTACCAGATCGATGGTTATGTCCTGTGTGAAATTCCATATATATCCCGGGCTACCTACTCTCGTAACAGACCATACCCTATCTACTTCCAACGCTTCTGTGGTCAATCCGTCTAGAACATCCTCGTACGTCGCAGAATAAAGATCAGGATTATTGAAAAACTGCGGCTCAGAATCAATTACTAGAACATCTGAAAACTGAACCAATTCTGCTGGAGTAATTCTGTGATCTGCAATACTGATATCCGCTGGCCACTCCACATCATCCGTAGCTGAATGACCTGAGTTACAATCACCGACTGGAGTATCTCGAGCTAAAATATCGCAAATAAATGACAGCTCTTTTCGGACTTTTATTATCTGAACAAATTCAAATGATTCACCTGTATCCCAATTAATTATTATAAAAGTTCTAATCACTTTACTCTCTCCACTCAAGACGGGAAGTATGATGTCCTCATAATTATAACCGACCAGACAAGCTGATTGAAACTGCGGAATGACCTGTGACTCAGAAAACCCAAGAACATCAATAAGATTAGTTGGCCTGATTATATCTTCGATAACCAAGGTATTGTTATCATTGATAATCACTTCCAATAATGGGTCTGGCCATGCAATAGTGACATCACAATCTGAGTCTCCAACTACAACTCCACCAGCCTTACTACTGACATTTCTTATGATATTGGGGTCAGTTACATTAGTACCAGCACTACTCACAGCTATTGAAATCTGATCATCAGTCAATGCTACAGAGGACTCTTGGCCCAATTCTCCTATTACTTCAAAACATACTTCAAATAAAGAATTTCCTAAACTAGCTGTAACAGGATTCGTTACAGTTATGTCAAACCATGAAATTGTCAACATCCCTTGAGCTTGGCTCGAAGAATTGAAGTTAGAACTTGCAAGCTCTAATGCCCCATTATTCCAACTTTGGTATTCTAAGACTTCAGAATCCCAAGACAAAGTACAATCAAATGAACTAACTCTATTGAAATTAGACGCAGTAAGCGGCATACAAACCTGATCACCAGTATTAGCGTATTTTCTAGGGAAACAGAAATCTATTGGCTTGAATTCCAATTGATCCGTGTTCTCTACTATGCTAATCTTGACATTGCAATAATCGGAATTCCCAGCTTCATCCCATACATATATAGTCTCATCGATGACTTGGTTAATTGAGCTGGAAGGATACGTTTTGATAGAGGTTCCTTCTTGTTCATCGTAAGCAGGGTCCTGATCTGGCGTAACAGCTGAGAATGTAAATCTTAAATCATCCTGAGAGGTGACATTATCAAAACTGCCACTATCAAAATCATTGGCATTTACCTCAACACCACTCTGAGTGTCAGCAAGATAGGTGCTCAGAGTAACACAATAAGGCGTAGGGGCTTTGTCATCTGCAGTATCAGACAAAACTTGGAAATAAGTCGTTTCTGAGGCTACATTACCACAACCATCATAAGTTGTCCATAGGACTCTATGCAAGACGTCTTCGCTAGCAGAAATGAAAGCTGGCAATCTAAAACCATAAGTCACTCCCTGTAGAGTAGTGTGGCCTATGGCATTATCAACACGACCCATATTTCCTACCCTCACATCCGGAACACCATTGCCATCATCATCGTCCCAAAGATTATTCAACTCATCCTCTGCCAAAAACGAACTTAATTCAAAATCAACTGAGAAGTCATTATCAATATCTACCTCTACTTCCCAACTAAAATTTTCCAATGGGCAATCTCCATTAGCCGTTGCTGCAACTAATTGAGTATTGGAAATTCCACCAATCAATGCAGTCTCACTAGGTTCAAATACGGGAGCTACATCATTATTGATTTTTACAGTAGAGCTATACTGATAAACCCGGTTATCACACCAATTTAAAACTGTCCAATTGTTGACTATTTTTATGCACGCATTATCCTCAAATCTAAATGTATCTGACTCAACGCTAGTCCGTACTTGTCCACAGCCAGCATTGTCAGACAAGATTGGCTCTTGAAATGCAACTCCAGCACAGATAAACTCTTGATCTTGTGGCCATAGAATATCCGCCTCATCAAAAGCATTATCCAGTGGCAAGAAAATCAATTGCACACAACTTGTATTACCTAAGATCCAAGTTCTCTCAACCACTTTGTTATCACAATTAGTGCCCTCAGAATAGGATAGACCATCAGGTCCTGTAACCACATCATCCGTATCGCCATCACCATTCAAGTCAACTGATATTTCATCCCTATAATTAATCGACGCTGTTGTACAAGACATAGCATTAGTTACTGGATAACCTCCAAGTAAATCTGTGATCACAGATTCATCACCAATATTAGTACTACAACTCACAACAACATCCTCTGGACAAATCAATTCAAATTCCAATTTGGATTCGACTACAACCTCAGTCCAAGTCTTATTAGAATTTCCAGCTGCATCAGTCACCGTAAGTTCTACAATTTGAACTCCAATATCATCACAATCAAATACCCAAAATTCTGGAGAAAATGTAACTTCAGAACAACTGTCAAAGCTGCCATTATCTACACTAATCGCAAATAATTTTGCAGTACCACCATCTGGATCATTTACATCAAGGGTCAGACTTACAACTATATTCTCCGAAGCAATAGCTATTGGAGGTGCTGTATCTTCTACATTAATATAACCCCAGCAAGAGTTTCCAGTTGCAGTTTCTGTAACCGTAATGAAATGTCGTCCCAGACCCAACTCTGTTTCAGACATTTCAATTCCATTAGGGTCAAAGCTGCTTTCCAATATCATTTCTGGAGTCACATCCACACTACACTTCCACGGCTCAACTGAAACAAAGACCTCTTGATTACAAGACAAAGTAGAAGTGCTGCTACAAGCATCTTGTGGATCTATTATTTGCAAAATATTTTCGCAGTCGTCCACTAATACGTTCCCTGACCATAAATAAACTTGATAATTATCAAAGCTTCCATTCATCAAATTTGCACAGCTAAGATCAATGTTTGATACACTATTAGAACTGGCACTTAAGGATAGCGTATAACCACCGACACTACAAGCATCTTCCCATATACCATTTGACTGTGCAACACCAAAGTTTGCCGAAGCATCCATATCTAAAGCAATTGTAGCCTCCTGACAAGTGAGCTCTGAGGACATTGCACATAATTGCAGCAATCCACTACCAGTCTCACCACTTACCGTATTAGTAATCATATACTCGATTTCACCTAGTTCAGTATCAGAAACAGACTCAGGACTTACTGTGAATATTGAATAGTCTGGATATGTTCCTGTAAGAAACATTTCGGCTGAAAGTAGTAAATCCGTATTCCCGTCAAGTCCAAGATTCACTGTAGGGTACACCAACATAGATGGAGAAACGTTCAGTTTTCCCCAGCACGAGTTTCCAGTACTGATGGAAGTAGCAGTATAGGTGTCATCACCTATGTCTGCAGTTGTCACGACAGCCGGATCCACTGTTATATCCGAAAAATCATAAGGTCCCCCCTCTAGCACTATTTGAGGTAATATCGTTACTTCACCTTGTACATTCACGGATACATTCACCTGATCGTTACAAGCTAAACTTGCATTAGTTCCACCGCTGGAAATCTTGTCTTCTACGTTCAGCTGGCCCCAGCAAGAGTTGCCAGTTACTGAAGAAGTCACTGTGTATTGCTGGATTCCTATATCAGCAAGAGTGAGGGCTGAAGGAGCAACAGATAGTACGGTAAAGTCGAAGTTGCCTTCCAGAACCATTTCTGGAGTGACTGTCGCTTGTCCATTCCCATCTAGAGAAATATTGACAATTGCATTGCATACTAAGGACTGACCTATCAGGAAAGAGCCCCAACAAGACATTAGAACAAAAAAGAGAGAGGTTGTAGTTACGTTTTTCATAATTTTACTTTTAGAATTTTTTAGTTCTGCTCCCGGCAAGGTCTGTACGTAATGCCTACTGATAGACCGAACTGGGAGTTTTTGATGGAAAAATTATTTTCTATATCAAGAGAATTGATATACGAAGACATGAAAGGGCTAAGACTGATTGCCATGGAAGCACTTAGCTTTCTTTCCAGTGACAATCCAAATCTTCCTCCCATACCTATTCTTTGCTTATACTCTGAGTCAGCGTTATCAGAAAGTTGCGCAACAACTGGAAACTCTTCTGTGAAATAATATCCTGTCGCTGTGGATAAAATATTATAACTAACACTGGCTTGTGTGGCTACAGCCCAGTTTTCATTCAGTGAGAAACGCTTGCCACCACCTAAGTAAATATCCAGCACATTCTGTTTTCTGAATAAATTCTGAGCATAGAGCTTGACTGTTGTACTTGTAATAGTACCAGATACAGGGGTAGAGACGCCTTGTTCGTTGACTGATAAAGACTCTGTACCAGGAAGAAGAACTGAATTAGAAGTTGGACCGAAGTTTCTGTATTGATTGACTAGTTGGGACTGTCTTAGTCCAGCAAATAAATTCCAACCTTTAGAATTTTCAATACCGGCTTGTATATTAGCTACTATGCCTGGCAAGCTTCGCTCTTTATCAGAAAATGACTCTAAGGTCTGAGCATCAATAGTACCCGGTGTATAGGATGGCCTGTTCATGATACTCCCTAAGGTAAGGCTGTAATAAGGTGACCATTTTGATCTAGAAGTACTGACCACAATTGGCAAAGTGAAAAACTTCTGCACTCCTATATCCATATGTCTTTCTTCAATCTTCAGCATCTCTGACTCTGTCTGAGTTAATGGATGAAATACAGAAAGCAAACTTGATTTCTTTATTGCTTTGCTAGCCGTAGTTGATGACTTAGAGCCAGATGGTGGAGGTAGTTGAGAAAATACTATTTCTTTGAATATTTCTTGATCAGCTTGGAACTCATAAGTTGTATCAGATGGAGCTGATTTTCTATTATCTTCTGAATCGATTGTTGTCTTTGGAGCAATTTGCTGATCGACAGCTACTATGGATTCTTCTGAGGTCAAATTAGAAGCGGAGTGCCTTACATCCAGTATTGTCTCCCTCTCCGCCGCAACTTTCTCTATCGTTTCTTCTAATGCTGCAGAACCATCGAAAACTGAACTTTCTGCAGGTGAACTAATACTGACTGATGCCTCACTTTTACTTCCTATATTATCCCCTAGTGGATTCCAGAATAAGCCTACTATAAGCACTACACCTGTCAAGCCTCCGAAAATCCACAGTGGAAATCTAAGCTTTTTGCGCTCAGCTGGCAATTTATCTTCGACAGATGCCCAGAGCTCGTTTGTATCAATATCAAAAGAAACGTCTGATAAAATTTCAGCAAATCTCCTTTCTGTATCATTTAAATTCTTCATGGCAATTAGTATGTATGTAAGTGTCTTATATGATTCTAAATTTCGGATTCAATCCGCTCTTCATTTCTTGCTGCTGCATTCTCTTTGTTTCTGCTACTTTCATCGAACGGAAAGTATCGACGATCATCTTTCTACCTCTGGAGACCAGTGATCTGGAACTGCTTTCAGTGATGTCCAGATGCTCTGCAATCTCTTTATGCGAATAACCTTCTACTAAGAACATGTTTATCGCTACTCTATATTTATCCGGTATCTGATTAATGAATTGTAATACCTCTTCGTACTCCAATTTTCTCGTAACTTGCTCATTCTCGGAAGGCTCTGGCACATATTCCAGATCTCCATGATTATGTCTCTTTTCTTTTCTTAGCTGATCCAAGCATTTCTTGACAGTCACAGCACCCACCCACGACTTGAATCGCCCTATGTCCTCATACTTGTCTATCTTATTGATGACTTGCATCAAGCACTCTTGCACAGCATCCTTGGCTCTTTCCCCATTACCCATGTACCTGTAGCATATGCTGTAAATAAAGGGTGAGTAGCTGTCCACAAAAGCCCTGTAGGATTTCCTGTCACGGCTCTTACAGCCTTGTATTATTTGTTTTTCTGTCAAAATCTAGTCGAATAGAAATGGGGAAAACAGATTATTTATATCCTTGTCAATATCAAACCTTCAACGGGAAAGTATCCTGCTACTGGATTCTCAATGGTTTGCATCCATAACTCTCCTTGGAAAGATACTCTGAACCAACCATCTGGTCCAGATTCAAAATGTGTAACTTGAAAATCACTTAATCCACAACCTTGATCTGAGGTACAGTTTATAGCATAGCCTGAAGAACCAAAATCTGGTCTGTTCATGAATATATTGACCTGATCCACAGTATAAGGCTTCGCTTCATCTCCTTGAAAGAATATTTTCATGTCATTCTCTTCTGAGCTCAGAGTTGTCACACCATTGCTGACTTCTACAGAGAATGGGTTGAGTAATACATTGAAGTCCTTGACCTTGAGATAAGTGAATCCTTCTTGCAAGGCCTCACAAGAAACCAGATAATCGAGTTGGTCTTCAGAATTTGTACTCCATGAGATTGAAGGTCCTTGCATCTGAGTAGACTGGTCATATGAAGCTACACCTATAGGATTATTACAAACGATCAGTTGAAGATCCAGAGCGCTTTCACTGAAAAAGTATAGCTCAGACTGGTTACCCTCTGTCAACTGCAATGCTGCGTCATCGCTCAAATCTCCATTACAATCCAATATTTTTGTTTGTACTCCAAATACATTTTCCTCTGAAAGTGTCACTGTTTCAGTACTGACTGCTCCAGTTTCTGATATGGATAGCTCTACAGAATTCAGCTGCTCGTCACAAGGGCTCAGCAGCGTTTGTATTACTGCAGCGCTTACTGGCACGACTGCACCCCATCGTCCTTTTTCTGTAGTAAAATAAAAATTATTTCTGTTATCTAATTGAGTCTTGACATAGGATAAGGGCTTGGAGTTGTAATCCAATTGACCTTCCACATATTGGCCAAGCTGATGATCAGCGATCATATAATGGCCCTCATTCTGTAAAGTAATAGTCGAAGTTGTTATTTCGGACTCATATACCCAATAGCCAAAACCTTCGTTGTAATGAAAAAGACTCTTTCCATTCATCTCAGTTGAAAAGCTAAGTCCAAAGTAAGCATCATCCATCAGAGCACTCGATTCATTCTCATCATCGATACTCAGATGAAAACCGGCGATAGGATCAAGTACGAGATAATTTACCTCTTTAGTGTCTGGTAAATACTGATAAGCAGCTAGACCATAAGCCTGAGAGATTTTTTCCGAATTGACCCAGTAGACTAAGCAATTAAGGTCATTGTTGTTAACATCAGTCTTGAGTATACTAAGCACTACATCTGTCCCATCTCCAAAAGACCCAGTTAATATCTCTGTTCCACTGAGCTCTATTTCTTGTTTTAGCAGCGCTGAGGTAAGTTCTATTTTATTGATATCAAACTCCATAAGATAAGGTGTGCCTAGGCCTATGAGCTCTGATCCTTGGTAAGCTTCTATGAGTTGGCCCTGTTTAGAGACAGGAACATTCTCCAGATAAAAATAATCTCCATTGACAGTGAAACGTTCCTGCTTGATCTCCAAGGTATAGTCCTCTATAACATCATTGTCAGGCGTGATCAGACTACCGAATAAATCCGACTCTGTCTCTGTAGTAGGCAACTCCTCTTTAGTGATGGTCACACTATCCTCTTGATCAGTATAACATGAGCTAAGTGTTAGTGCTGTTATTGTAAGAATCAGAATTGTATAGGAGCAGCGCATTTCATTCTTTTTAATAATCTTCTAATAAGCTAGACAATCCTATAAAGACAGTACTCATCCAAACGTTGCAGAGGAACCTGAGAAAAATAAGAATAAATAAGTTGCGAAAGCGTGGATAACGCGTTGGGCGATTCTAAAATTTAGATATCTACACGAAATTTAACATTTAATCGTCTGGAAGTCAGAAAGTTAGGTATTGCGTATTGCTGTTCTCCTATGGTTTTGATCCATATATTAGACCCTACATTTGCAATATCCATCAGATTGAAAACTTCAAAAGTGAACCAGGCATTTTTGAAATTTCTTAAAAGATGATAAGGTTTTTCCTTTCTCTTCGAAGCATCCCACAACTGATAGGCAAAGCCGATGTCTACTCTTTGGTAAGCCTTGAACTGGAAGGCATTTCTGAAGGTCACGTTATTTCCTTTGAGCCCGAACGGCAGACCTGAACCATAGGTTATATTGAGATTAAGTTTGAAATTAGGGTTCTGTGGCAGGTAATCTTGAAAGAATATTGAGATATTGAAGAATTGATCTGTAGGCCTCGGTACAAAATTCTGCACACTGGGCAGTGTATCACCTTCTTCAAAGGCCAAGTGCTCTACCCCATCTAATCGCTCTTTGGCTTTGAGAAAAGATAGATTGACCCAGGATTCTGCGCCTGGCACAAATTCACCATTGACTCGCAAGTCCAGTCCTGCCACATAACCTGAGGCGTCATTTACCCCTGAATAGCGTATCCTGACATTATCCACCTCATAGGACACCAGGTTATCCAGTTTCTTATAGTACAATTCAGTGATCAATCGGAATTTCTTACGACTAACTTTTTTCCACCAGAAATCATAGCTGAAACCACTCACCAGATGGATGGAGCGCTGCGCGGTCACATCTGTGGAGATTAGACCTGCAGGGTTTCTGAGTTCCCTGTAAAAAGCGGGCTGGGTGTAGAGTCCACCTGAAAGCTTGAATGTTATGTCTCTGGCCCATGAGAGCGGTTGAAAAAATAGTTGTACTCTGGGGCTGATGGTTGTTTCTCCGTTATAGCTCCAGCGATGCGCTCTTATACCAGCCGTAAACTTGGTATCGTAACGATTAGGCTTGGTCAGACTAAAACTGTTCTGTACAAAGGCTTCCACCCTGTCTGAACTAATATCATTTTCAGATTTTATGACCTCATTCAGCATCACGACTTCATCATTATACGGTAATGAGTAGCCTGCAGAATCCAGTCGCTCCCATTCACTCAGTCGATCATCAATATTCTCCCGCTGATATTTCAATCCCCATTGTATGAAGTTATTGACCCCATCTCGATTACCTTGCAATTCCAACCCACCCTTGAGATGCACATTACTTATATTATTCTGTAATCTGTTTCTGGCGTAGATATGTTGGGTACCAGTTCCCAAGACGCCTATTTCAGTCAACTCTCCATCTCCTGATAAATCAAATTCCACCTGACTCAGTCTATATGAACCGATAATGTCAAAGTTCTCCGTCTCATAATTATCGTAATAAGACGCTAATAATTTTATGAATAAAGGATTCTTCTCCCGTTCAGGCAGATAGGTGAAAGACAAGCCACCCATGGCATTCTGAAAACCATCTCTCTCTTGACCTGTAAAAGTACTGGACAATTGTAAAACCTGAGTGAATAAGCCTGACGCTGTCACTCTGGATTTAGGTACAAAATTAAATTGGCTCTTATTGAAATTGGACAAGAATCCCACTTGCAAATCCTTAGTGATATCATAGGTCAGATAAGCTTGCACATCTGCAAAATCAGGGGTGTATTCGCCATCCACATCCAGTGAGCCCAGCAGGTACTGGGTCGTCTTGTATCTGGCTCCTACAAGATATCGTAACTTGTTGTAGGCATTAGCACCTAGCTTCTTGCTGCCCTCGATGTGGGCAGTGGCCCCTAGCAGACTCATACTGGCTGAGGCGCCAAATTCCTCAGGTCGTTTATATCTGACATCAAGTACAGAAGAGAGCTTATCACCATACCGCGCCTCAAAACCCCCGGAACTAAATGATACATCTCTAATCAAATCTATATTGGGAAAAGACAAGCCCTCCTGCTGGCTGGATCTGATCAGCTGTGGCCTGAAAATTTCAAAGTCATTGACATAGACCAGATTTTCATCATAATTACCACCTCTCACGTTATACTGTGAACTCAACTCACCACCTGTCCCTCCAGATGCACCTAAGGCTATGTGCGGAAGAATACTTTCAAAGTTTCCACTGGCGGTCGGTAGTTTCTTGAACTCTGTCACCTCCTCTCTTACCATACCCACATCCTCCAACTTACTATCTCGGATCACAATCTCCAGATCCATCACGTCTGGTACCAATTTGAGATTCAGATTTCTATTCGTTCCAGGTGTAAGCCGCGCTATCTTATGCTCAGCCTCCAGATACCCTATCCGACTGAAGCCCAGGATGATGGTCTTCTTGCTTTCCACAATCAATGAATACTCGCCATATTCATTGGTCTCGGTGGAATTATTGGTTCCTACGACAAAGACGGTAACAAAATCTATAGGCTCTTCAGTATCGATATCTTTGACAACTCCAAACAAGGTCGTCTGACTCAGTCCCTGCGAAACAGCGGTCAGTGATATCAGAAAGCAAAGTAACTTGCTAATTATCCTCATTATCACAAATCAAAATTATTGATCACAATGGATTTGAACCGCTCCATAGTCAGTACCGGATCCTCAGACCTGAAAACACTGCTGCCCGCGACGAGTACATCTGCTCCTGCTTTGAGCAAAGCTTCTGCGTTCTGCAGTCCGACACCTCCATCTATTTCTATCAAAGTATCCAAGTTTCGCTCAATGATCTTGGCTTTCAGTTTTCGGACTTTGTCCAGAGTTCTGTAGATGAATTTCTGCCCCCCAAAACCTGGATTAACAGACATCATACAGACCAGATCAAGGCCTTCCAGTACATTATCCAATAGGTCGACAGAGGTATGCGGGTTGATGGCAATACCAGCCTTGACACCTTTATTCTTGATATGATGCATCAATCTATGAGGATGATGTGTCGCCTCCAGATGGAAGCTCAAGACCTCGGGCTTAAGAGCTATAAATGATTCAATGTGCTTCTCTGGTTCTACTATCATCAGATGTATATCCAGAGGGCGCTGACTGAGACTCTGCATCTGCTGTACTATCATCTGCCCAAATGATATATTAGGGACGAATACACCGTCCATGACATCTATGTGCACCCAATCGGCTGGGCTAGCATTGAGCATAGCAAATTCACTGGCCAGATCTGAATAATCAGCCGCTAGAATGGAAGGTGCCAGTAAGTGTTTCATAGCCAGAATGTTAAGCTGACAAAGGTAGGATATATCATGAGATTAGCAGTGATAAGAACCAGTGATCCCTGTAAAGGAATTATCACTAATAGACTTGAGTTATATCAAAGCAGCTTACGTCCTTAAGCAGCTTTGTTTTCCCACATGCAGCTTTGCATATGTTCATAGCTCTAGAAAAAGACAGAACTCAACGGACGACCTGTAAGACAGTTATTGACCTATAGATTTTAATCAGTGTACTCCTGGTATGGTATGAAGACCTCTTGGATACTTTCAGATGGGGTTAATGAATTATGCAGCACGTAGGCAGTTAAACGTATTTTTTATCGCTGATAATTATGCCGAATAGTCCATAGGGTAAGTAAATTGCTTACTCAAGTGTTTGCAGATATTAAAAACAGAGCCTCATGAGCAATAAATCTAGAATAGGACGTGCCCCTGGAGAGGTCATTTTCACAGGAAATAAGAAGGTTGAATCCATTAAGATTCATTATTTGTCGTACTCCGAAGCATCCTATGAAGATCAAGAATTTGATAATCATAGCCAGGTGCTCGTAAGACCTGATGAAGATAAAGTGGTGTGGACAGATGTAAGAGGCCTGCATGACGAAGAACTGATAACTGCAATGGGCAAGTGTTATAACATTCATCCCCTCGTAGTTGCTGATATTATCGACATTCACAAAAAAAGTAGTTTTACGGAATTGCCTGAGGGCATCTTTGTAACCTTAAAATCCCTGACTTATGAAAAAGTAAAAAACGAGGTCAAGTCAGAACATATTTCCTTGTTCTTTACCAGCGACTTTTTGTTATCGTTTCAAGAGGATCATACGGATGTATTCTCTCTGGTAAGAAAAAGAGTAATTACTAAAAATGGAATCGTAAGGAATAGGAAAGCGGACTATCTCGCCTTTGCATTGATTGATGACATTCTGGACCATAACTTTCTTGTATTGGAATCCTTGCAATCCAGAATTGAGGAGTTAGAAGAAGACCTTATAAATGATGTCCACGCCAACACGAGACAGCATATCCATTATTTGAAAAAAGAAACCCTGAAATTGCAGAAACATCTATCTCCCCTCAGGGAAACCTTGTCCCGATTCAGTAGATCAGAATCCAAATTCCTAGACCAAAAGAATAGGATATACTTTAGAGATCTGCACGATATGGTCATTCAGTTACTGGATAGAGTCGGCAACCAACGAGATTATCTTAATGGCCTACAAGATCTGTTGATCTCGGAGATCAGCAATAAGATGAATGAAGTCATGAAGACTCTGACGATCATCACGACGATATTCGTTCCACTATCCTTTCTTGTGGGTTTATATGGAATGAATTTTGAAAATATACCAGAATTGAAATTTCGCAATGGATACTTTGTACTGCTAAGTGTCATGGCCCTCTTAGTCAGCTGTCTACTTATCTACTTTAAGAAAAAGAAATGGCTCTAATCGCAGCCATTGCAGATGATTTGTCTTCACCGATCAGCTACTAATCATGATTGTCAAGTTTCTGATACTTTACTCATTTCGGAGAAACATATCATGATAGCTTCTTCACCTTACTGGTATCTGGATCACAAAGCTCAAGTATCTTGTTTTCATATTCGAATAGAGATAATACATACTTCATGCTTTGAATTCGGCTATCCTCTCTGCTTTCTCCTTTGACGTTGACCCATGGGGCTAAATGCGTACTGGTCAACTTGAACATTTTAGATTTGTAAGAAGAGAAATCATCCCATTTGGACTGAGCTGCAAGATCTACTGGACTTACTTTCCATTGGATCAGAGGGGTATTCAGCCGCTCTGCGATACGCCGAGCTTGCTCACTCATATCCACTGAAAACCAGAATTTGACTAAAATTACACCATCCTCAACCAGCATTCGTTCCACGTGATTGACTTGCTGCATGAATAGATTATGCTGGTTTTCTGTACAGAAGCCCATTACTGGCTCCACTACTGCTCTATTGTACCAGCTCCTATCGAAGAATACAATGCGGCCCGCATTCGGCATATTCTTTATATGCCTCTGAAAATACCATTGGCCCTGCTCCAGCTTGGTAGGTTTACCCAGCGCTATGGCTTTGTATAATTGAGGGTTGAGAAACTGACTGAATCTACTTATGGCACTACCCTTGCCCGCCGTATCCCGACCTTCAAATAATATGGCCAGTCGCAGACCCTTCTCTTTGATGTGCTTTTGGAGTTTCAATAATTCAACTTGAAGCGCATACAACTGAGGTATGTACTCTGGCTTTACGTTATAATAGTTTTCTATGTTCTTACTTGATGTCATTGTTCACTGGACTAGATTACTCAAAGATATGCAAGGCTCTCAATTTGCTGAAAACTGACCTATAAAAAATCATGGGCTGCAAAAAAAATCTACTGTGGTTCGCAAATCATAAACAGTTCTATGAAAATAGGTAAATTACCTACCTGTGAGTATCGGCCATATAGCCTAGAAATACTATAGAAAACCTTGTCATATTTGTAAAGCAAAAATACAAAAGTGCATGAGTGATAATAACGAGAATAAAGAAGCCAAGGTCGCCATAAGCAGAAGAGTTCTAGGAGGTGATGCCTCTATCGTAATAAATGAAATCACAGAAAGATGCTTATTCTCTAGTTTTTATGGTACTCTGGACTCTGTAAGAATGAAGAAAGTCATAGAGAGTATCATGGAGGTTGTCAATAGAAATGATAATGACATAATCATCATTGATCTGAGTAACATAGATATCATAGATAGTTCCATAGCCGCTCATCTGAAAAAGCTCAATAAATTGCTGCAACTACTGGGAATGGAGGTTATTTTCTGCGGTATAAAACCCATAGTGGCTAACAGCATGGTGTCTGGGGGAGTTGCCTTGGAAAATATGTCCGTCGAGAAAAATTTAAAAAGAGCCTTAATGGCCGTATATCACAAGCAGGGCCAAAAGCTGGTTAAAAAACAAGAGTGAATAACGATACTGTAATTCTCGAAAATGAAAGTGACATAAAGGAGGCCATAGGTCTAGTAAGAGCTTATGGAACTGAATATCTATATACTAAGATAGATATAGAACAGCTGGTCTTGGCTACCTCAGAAATAGCTGGTAACGCTATACGACATGCAGGAGGTGGAGAGTTTACGATAGTCATACTTAAAAAGGGCGGACTGTTGCGAGTGATTATTTCTGATAATGGCCCTGGAATCCCGAATGTTGAATTAGCCAAGAGAGAAGGATATAGCTCCATCAATACAAGTTTGGGCCTAGGATTAATAGCAGCAGAAAGATCCGTGGATCATTTCCATGTGGACAGTGAAGTGGATTCTGGCACTCAAATAACCATGGAAAAACATAGGCCTATCAAACATGAGGTTGTGGATTATGGCATCGTCAGCATCGCAGACTCAGTCTATAATTTCAATGGAGACCAATATCTCATAAAGGAATATGATGGGGACTCTGTGCTTATCGGTCTCATAGATGGCCCCGGTCAAGGCTATGATGCTTTTGCCATCTCTAATAGTTGCAAAGAGTACATATTGGCTAATTACAGGTTACCGATAGAAAAGCTGTTGTCCAATCTGGATACGCTTATGAAAGAAAGCAAGGATGAGGTGGGTATCACTGCTAGTCTGGCCAGGGTTACACCAGGTAAATTCATATACAAAGGTTACGGGGATACGCATGCTTATATGGTAAGAGACAGTAATTTTAATTACCTGATCAATCAAGCTGGGCGACTCGGTCAAGTCAGCAAATACAGAGCTGGTGTCTCAGAGTATAGTTTCAATGATAAACTGCAACTCGTCTTGTGTACTGATGGACTATCGACTCTACCAGTAATCAATGCGGTCACAGGCACCGCTCAGCAGATTGCCAACAAACTGTTCGACAAGCACCATAAATCACATGGAGACGCAAGTATCCTGACATTAAGCTACTGTAATGAAAAATCTGACTGAAGGCCTAGACTTCTTATACCGGCTGATAGAGTCCTTGCCAGATGGCATCATCGTGTATGATGTGGAAGGCAATGTATCACTACTCAACAGGACTGTCCTCAACCAATTCGGGTTAGAAGGTTCTGTCTCAGAATATCTGGAACAACCCGTCAGAAACATTATAAGTAATACCACGTTAACTGCGCCTATAGTCAAATCCCTCACTCAAGGACGCTATGATTTTAATCTTAAGAACATCAAGACCAAGTACCATCATCTGGACGTTGTCGGGAAGAAAATACTGGAAGGAACCATGTTGATCTTTCACGATGTGACTGAAAATGTAAATATTAAAAATGCAACCTTATCCAATCTGATCAAAGGTCAGGAAATGGAAAGACAAAGACTTTCCAAAGAAATACACGATGGTCTAGGCCCTAATTTATCCTCGATAAGACTGGGCTTGGATGCAGTGGTTACCAAAGCAAAAGATGAAGACATAAGGAAAAGACTGGTGATCCTTTCCTCTCACATTTCTGAAGTAGCTCAGGAATTAAGAGAAGTCTCCCACGATCTGATGCCGTCAAGCATATTGGATTTTGGTATTAAGTCAGCCTTGGAAGGTCTATTTGCCAGGATAAATAATAGTGCTGAGGTCACTTTCAATTCCAAAATAAACATCACTGATTCTAACCCTGACCTTACGCAATCACAATCACTGAACCTCTACCGCACCATACAGGAAGCTATCAACAATGGCATCAAACATGGAAAAGCAGATACGTTCAAAATTCAGATGGACGTCAAGGACAATAAATTATTTCTCTGCGTCAAGGACAACGGTGTACAGAGTGCCACAATTTACAACCCAGGCATAGGTATCGCAAATATGAAATCCAGAATTCAAAGTATGAATGGCATACTCAAGACGAATGATCTGGGCAAGGCGGGATACGAAGTCTCAGCTTGGATTCCTGTAATGGCGTAAATAAAATCATATGATAAAAATTGCCATAGTAGACGACCATAAAATGTTCAGGGATGGCCTGAAAGCGATCTTGAATGAGCACCAGAATCTAGAAGTCATATGGTCTACAGCAGACACTGAAAGCACTCTGGCTGCAATAAGTAAAGACTTGCCAGACGTATTATTAATGGATATAACGCTGGGTAGTGAAAGTGGTATAACACTGACCAAATTACTATTGGAACAATACGGTAATACCAAGATACTGGCAATTTCAATGCACCACGAGGATAGTTACATTGTAAAAATACTTGAGACAGGCGCAGCAGGTTATTTACTCAAAGATGCTGGTGGAGCGGAGATGATCAATGCCATCCATACGGTATATGAAGGAGGCACTTACTACAGCAGCCATGTATCGCAAGTCTTGATAAGTCACATTACCAAGGGCACCAAGCCATCAGATAAAAATATGAATAACCCCTTGACTAAAAGAGAAAGAGAAATTCTCACCTTGATCGCCAGTCAATATTCCAACCCTGAAATTGCCAAAGAACTATTCATCAGCATCAGGACAGTGGATACCCATAGAAGAAACTTACTAGAAAAATTAAACGCCAAGAATACTGCAGGGCTTGTGCTTTCTGCTATTAGACTGGGCCTCGTAGAAGTATGATCAAACAAATCCCTAATAAGATACTCATAAGATATCTGATTGCTGTCCTGCTATTGATATCCATCTACTGGCAGGACAGTCTGGATACGATTCCCCAGGTCGGTGTCAGCCTGGCTACCTTTCGTTTCATAGCGATGGTCTATATCATCCTCCAGTCCATCATCATTATATATAGATTCAGGAATGACTTAGGATTCACCCGCTCAGACAACATTGTAGCTGTCTTTTCCAATGGTTTCAATATCATCGTCTACATTGCACTTTTCTTCTTGTTCCTGAAATTCAATGGTATAGGTGTAATGCAATTCTTCACATCCATATCCATCGTTGCAGCTGCCATTGCCATTATCTCAAAAGAGTACATTACCGCCATTATCAGTGGATTCATAATCTCTTTCACCAAAGTGATCAACATAGACGACACCGTATCCATAGGTGACATATCCGGTCAAGTAAAAGAACTGAAACTGACTAAACTGTTTTTGGAAAATGACCAAGGTGAACTCATCATATTGAGTAACGAAAAAGTGTTTCACAGCGATATCATCAATCATACTAAGAGCAACCGGCGACGAGTAAGCTTGAAATTTGAATTAGCTACTAATGTGGAATATGACATAGAAAACCTGGAACAAGCCTTGATAAGTGCTCTGGACGAATATGATGAACAGATAAAAAAAGACTCCTTTTCGCTTCGTGTAGAGAACATTTATAATGACAAGATCAGCTATGCTTTCTATTACACCTTGGAAAAACTGGAATCCGAACTGGAAAAATCGACTAGAAAAAAAACCTTGAGACAACTTATCAAATTCATCCAATCCAAACACCAGATTGTCCCCAGTTAGTTAAGATTTTCCTTTATTAAGATATAGGCCTTTACTGTCATTCTAAAAAACTACACCTTTGCAGGTTTTAAGATATTCAATAATCAACTATATACTATGAAACATTTCAAAACTCTTATTTTCTTGTTTTCAATATTCATTATTGCGAAAACCCAGGCTCAAGTCACGGGATTAAGCTATACCATAGCTCCCTCAGCAGAATACAACTGGTTTCACGAAAAATCTGGAATCAACAACGGTTTCTTAGGTGGAGCGCAGATTGGTTTTGGATTTGGAGAATATGTGGAATTAGGTGCTAATTATCAGCAAGGATTCGGTCTGAAAACTGGGTTGTCAAGGTTTGGTGAAGCCGATTTTGCAACACCTGACTCATCTTATGTGCAGAGAGAGGTCAGTCTTACACGATATGGGGGTGAAATCAAACTTAATCTGAGTAGAGGGGCTTTGCTACCCTACCTCACCGTAGGAACAGGTATACAAAATTTGGAAGCCGACTCATTGGGCAACCATAAGCAAATATATCTCACTACAGGCTTAGGTATCAAGTTCTCTGCTGTGAATAGATACACAATAGGTGTACAAGCTTTGAGAACGACTTACAGAAGTAATAGTGTCAACACTTTGATGAATGAAGAGGAAAGAGCACTTTACGGTTTCACTTCTAATAGCTTTCTCAATGAAAGCCTTTCCAATTATGCTCTTAGAGCCTCTTTGGTTCTATATCTAGGAGGCAGAAAGCCTGGCGAGACCACAGCAGTGGATCAGGCTTATTTTGATAACTTCTCAGGAGGTCTTAGCGGACTGAGTATTCCTGTGGAGCCTACTGTCATGAAGATGAACTTCAATGATGACCTATTGTTCAGGAGTACCTGGATGGCAGGTGGTTCAGCAGGTATAAACCTAGGGCCACTGGTAGGAGTCAGAGCTTTCTACTGGAGAGCCTTGGAAGAAGGCAAAAGAACTGACTTTGATGATCTGACCATGTACGGTGGAGAAGGTCGATTCAAATTGAATGAAGGCAAAGGATTCACCCCATGGTTATCTGTAGGTGGTGGAAAGCTTAATGTGGGTGATGAATATGTAGGTAGAGATAGCCTGGCGACTATTGATGATAAAGCTTTTGCAATGGGTGGTCTCGGTATGGATTTGCCTTTTACCAAGTATTTTAAAGCTACTGGTTATGTAAGGTCCATTCTTACCTCAACTCAGTCAGCAGATGACCTCGCAATGCCTGAGGACATTAAGAACTCATGGTCTTACGGAGTAAGCTTGAATTTTATTTTAGGAAAGAAGCCTGCAAAAGTTGAGAAAGTGCAACAAGACGCTATGGACGCCTATTTACTTTCTACTACCCAAGGCTACAATGTAGCAAACGAGCAGTTGAAATCCGAGTACGATAAGAAAATAGCGAATCTTGAAAAGCAGCTGGAAGTCGCTGTCCAAAACCAAGATACTGAAGCGGTTAAATCCTTATCCGATCAGAAAGAAATTGCTAAACAAGTCAGATCCACCATAGGAAACAATAACAACGGATCTGGTTCGACTCCTAATTCTCAGCCAGCTCAGATGATGAACCGAGGTAATTCTGTTATACAAATGACGCCTGCTGAGTTCCAATTACTGCTCAGAGACATTATGGAGGGATCAAGAAACAACAACTCTGGTTCTAATAATTCTTCAGGTAACTCACAAAATGGACAAAACCTACAAGGTGGACAAAGTCAAATTGACGATGCCATCAAAGACTTCAAGCAAGAACAAGATGTGGAAGATCTGGAAGAAGCTATAGCTGAACTGAAAGACCAGAATAAGTCTTTGCAATCAGCCGTAACCGATCTCAAATCCAAAGAAAGTGATCTAGCTGAAGAAATGGAAGATCTGGTTAAGGTCTACAACGATAAGATATATACACTGGAAAGAGAATCCACAGGATACAGGACACAGATAGATGACTTGTATAATACGCAGTCTGCAATCGAAAAAGGTCTGAAAAAACAAGAAGGGATGGTGACTGTAGAATCCATTGATTCCAAGAAGATGAATGAAGAAATGAGAGCAGTGAACAAAAGAATCGACAGGCTTTCCAACTCAATGGAGAATTCATTGGAAGACGTGAAAGAATATTTGTATCAAGATAAGAGAGGAAATACTGATCGTGATTCCAATATGGACTTGCGTAACGATATAGATATGCGCAGTAATGCAAAACCTTCTAATAAGACAAGAGTCAGAACAGATGAGTCCTTATCGGAGAATGATACAGGAGTATTCTCTAAGCTAACTTATACAGGTATGTCTGGCTTCGCTGGGTTTGGTATAGGTGGAACTGCAACTTTCAATATTGGTTATAGATTGCACTATGCAATAGATAGCACCAAGATTGAATTCATGCCAGAAACTTTCTTTGGCTTAGGTTCTCCATCTTCTTTCGGGTTGATGGCTAATGCCACTTACTCACTCGATTTCATAACAAAATCTGACCTTATCCAGCCCTATGTCGGATTAGGATTAGGATTAATGAAAATCGGTGACGACCAAGATGCTGACCAATTGAAGACTGCTTTCAACTTTATCGCAGGTACTTCTCTGAATGTATGGAATGGGGACTTGTACGTAGATTTTACAGCAAGAAACATATTCAAATACAATCAATTGATCGTAGGTTACAGATTCCCGTTCTAAATATAACGCGAGAATACTGTAAGGGAGGTGATAGTGAATATCACCTCCCTTTTTTGTTTATATACCATTATCAATGCTGATTTAATAAGCCATAATTCAATCACGGCGATAAAGCATTATAGAGCATTCGCAATATTGCCGCATATCTACTTTTAAAGCTACGACCTTAGTCAATCGAACCTTGAAGCTTCCTTAGAACCATGCAAGAGGGTTTTTAGGACTGCGACATGAGATTAGCATCAATATAGATTCAGGCTGATTAGAACGATTGCCTTATTACCCTACTCGAAATCATCTAGAATCAAAGCACTTTCTAAGAGTGATTTTTTTATAGATAATCTTCCCAAAATGGTAGTAAGAGAATTACCTAATTTAAAATATACGCTTTTAAGCATAAAGAAAATTTAATCCCTCACAGCATCTTTGACTTATCAAAAAACTATTAACAACCTTTATTAAACAGTAAATTAAAGAAATGAAAAACATCTTGCTTATTATTACTTTCCTACTGGCAGCTTTTACGACCATGACCGGGCAGAGTGTGGATTGTGGAATATCAGTGTTCTTAGAGCCTGAAAAACCATCTGATGGCTATGACATAATTCAAGCAACTTTAAGAAATTATGGAGATACTCCGATAAATACTTGCGATATCTATGTTGTCATCAATGGTATAACAAAAAGACCATATAGATATATCGGTCCATCGCTTGCACCAGGAAGAAGAATAGACCTCTATATCACTTCTCACTTATTCAATAAAAATGGCACCTACGAATTAGAAGTGTATACTGCTAATCCTAATGGAGTAACCGATACCAATACCAGTAATGACACATTGAAGACAACATTAAAAGGAGAATTGGATTTGGAGTCTAATGATGCTGGAATAGTATCTATATTAGCACCTTCTGTAATCAGTGAAGGTTATAAGCTAGTAAGAGTAAAGCTGAAAAACTTTGGTATAGATCCTATAGATAATGTAGAGATAGCGTGGAGAGTGAATGGTGTTGATCAAGCATCTTACTTTTACACTAATCCTCCATTGAGATCTAGAGGAGAAATAGATTTATTTGTAGGAAGCTATGAATTCGTGGAAGGTATTGATTACACTATCTCCTCAAGAGTTGTGATGCCTAATGGCAAAGCTGATGAGAAACCTAGTAACGACAGAGCAGTGAGAGAGTATTAAAGTATATAAAGAAATGTAAGAATTAGACCCTGGGCTTATTTCCAACTATTAATTTATAGGTTCGGAAATAACAAAGGGGTCTTTTTTTTTGCCCCTAATCAAACTTGGCTCTATCTCCATATTCACATCTTGAGAATATGAGTATTAATTTTTTTCAATTTGTGATGAATTAAAAACGACCTATCATTCGCCCTAAGAACGTAGTCAGTGCATAGATCTTATAAAATAAAATACCCGAGCACTCACCTGATAATTATGTGATATCGGCAATCAGGCAAATTCGGTCTGACTTGATACAATCAGCTCTTCAGGCAACTTAGCATTTTTTATTCTCAGAAATACCTTGGCAACAGTCAAGACGTCTTTCTCACAATATGTAACTATGCGTTTCAGGTTTTCTTCTTTCCAATAAACTTCGTGAATATCACTCCCATCAATATCGTCCTTAGGTGTCGGAACATCCAGAACAGCGGCCAGGAGGGCCAGTGAGGTATAATTCTTATAGTCTCCAAACCTCCAAAGCACCAAAGTGTCGACCAGATGCTCTACCTGCCAAGGTTTCTTACCACTGATATCCAGCAGCTTTGGTACCTTGATGCCTTGGATGGTAAATCGTCTGCATAAGAACGGTATGTCAAATTCCTTGATGTTATGTCCACAAAGGCCTTGCTTGTTGGGTTTGTCAAAATGTTGTTTCAGCAGAGTAGAAAACTGTTTCAGGATCTGTGCTTCATCATCTCCATAAAAACTCTTGCATCTGAAACCAGTGATCTTGGATTTTGTAAAAGTAAAGTACCCTACAGAAATACAGACGACTTTGGCAAACTCAGAATAAATGCCAGCTCGTTGTGAGAAAAGCTCGGCTCCTGCTATCGAGTCGAGCTCTTTATTCTTGGAGATTTGCCTAGCCTTGAACATCCACAAGCTTTTCATCGTGTCTGATAATTCATTATAATCGGCGACACTTCCAGCCGTTTCTATATCGACAAATAACAGGTCAGAAAGTCGTTTTTTATCTTTGCCCATAAGCTAATGAAGTGTGCAATTAAGCATTTATGATTCAATATCTCAATTCTCGATATTTTCTAAAAGTAAATAAACTACACCTATATATCGGTGGATGTCTTGACTTAAAATTATAGTCGCATAATTCCGTACAAGTCTAATAGCTGAGTGCTTTATCTCTTTTACAAACATATAGTACCCTGGTAGATTGAGTTAAAATAGGTATTTACCACTAGTCACAATAAAGGCTAAATCCCTGATTACTACTATTTTAAGTGCCTACATTAGTAATTCTTGACTTATAGGTGGATATTTGATCATTAAATAAAAATGTCATGGCAGCAAAAAACAACAGCGTCTCCATACTAGGTATCCTTCTAATCATAGCACTCTTAGGTTTGAATGCTTACCAGTGGATGAACAACTCCACACTTAAGAAGGACTTTACCGAAAAGACTTCAGAATATCAAGAACTTGAAAAAGCCAATACCCAGCTCAATTTTGAGTACGAATCTAAATTAGAAGAACTGGAAGGTCTGCGAGGTAACAACCAAGAACTCAACACTAAGATAGATGCTCAAAAACTAGAGTTGACCAGACAGAAAAAGAAGATAACAGGTCTTATCTGGACAGAGAAAGAACTCGGTAAAGCAAGACAAGCAATGGCAGATCTGAATACGCAGGCTGATCAATACATATCAGAGATAACCAATCTCAAAAAAGCCAACGACGAACTGAATGGTCAAAATATAGTTCTCACGGAACAGAACTCTGAATTATCTCAGGAAGTAGCAGTCAATAAAGAACGTATATCCAATCTGGATTCAGCGAGATCAGTATTGGTATCACAGACAGAAGAATTAAGCGCAGACAATGAAGAATTATCGACCATAGTGGATATGGCTGAAGCTATCAAGATAAACTACATAGAAGCAAAAGGCTATGCAGTGAACGATGATGGCAGTGTAAAGTCGAAAAGTAGAGCCAAAAAGGTGAAAATGCTAAGAACTTGTTTTACGACAGAAACCAATATGGTCGTGGAAGCAGGAGATCAAGATTTTTATATCACTTACACTTCTCCCTCTGGACAAGTATTGGCAGTGGAAGATCTCGGTTCTGGTACCCTGGATAATAAATTGACAGGGAATAAAGCCCAATACACAACTGTAGGTTCTGTGGAGTATGACAATTCAGATATGAAGGCTTGCCTGGACTGGAGACCTAATTTCCAATTATCCAAAGGCGTCTATCAAGTGGAAATTTTCAATAATGGCTTCTCCGTAGGCAAAGGGAGTTTCAAGCTGAAATAATAACGACAGTTTAAGATTAACGAAAACTTTAAAGAGCCTTGGATGTTTGTCATCTGAGGTTCTTTTTATTGAGGACATAGCATAACCTATACAATCAAGGAAATGGTCGGTTGGAGATTTGGTAAACACAGAATGAAAGAGGATGGTACACCCTTTGATCGCCTACTCGACCTATTCAAGGAACTACTGATACATACCTCAGGTGATGTGCCCGAAGCCTTATCCTGGCTTACGGAAATAGACAAAGAACACAAACTGACAACTCCAGACTACGGCATAGCCGATTTCATAGAAGAATTACAAGACAAAGGCTACATCAGCAAAGACGGAAATGGAAGAGGCCCAGGTGGTATGCAACCGACCAAGAAAATGGAAGTCTCATTGCGCAGGCATGCCTTGGATGACATTTTTGACCAACTCAAGAAATCCAAAAAAGGCAAGCATAACACCAAGCTGACAGGACAAGGCGACGAGACGACCTCAGAACTGAAGCCCTATGAATTCGGGGATACACTGGACAAGCTTTCTATTACAGAATCATTGAAGAATGCCCAGATCAATCATGGTCTGGAAAACTTTATTCTGACACAAGACGATCTAGAAGTACACGAGACATATTTTCAGTCTCAGACCAGCACTGTCCTCATGATAGACATATCCCACTCCATGATTTTATATGGAGAAGATAGAATAACTCCTGCAAAGAAAGTAGCGATGGCTTTGGCTGAACTAATCACGACCCGCTACCCCAAGGACAGTCTGGATATCATCGTATTCGGTAATGATGCTTGGCGCATAGAAATCAAGGATCTACCCTATCTGGAAGTAGGCCCTTATCACACTAACACCGTAGCTGGGCTCGAACTGGCCATGAACATCTTGCGCAAGAGGAAAAATCCCAACAAGCAGATTATGATGATCACGGATGGAAAACCGACTTGCATCAAGAAAGGCAAGAAGTACTATAAGAACGCTTTTGGGCTGGACCGAAAAATTCTCAACAGAACCCTTGGCTTAGCTACAAAAGCCAAGAAACTATCCATTCCCATCACCACTTTCATGATCGCTCAAGATCCCTGGCTGGTGCAGTTTGTGGATCAGTTTACTAGAGCCAATAATGGAAAAGCTTTCTATAGTTCACTCCAAGGTTTAGGTGAATTTATATTTATGGATTACAAAGACAACAAAAGGAAAAGGAGATAAAGATGGATATCAAAAAGATAAAAACCTTAGGGCAACTCAAAGCGGCTGGCTATCAGCCCAAAAGCATCAAAGAAGAAATCAGAGACAACCTCATCAGAACAATCTCCACTGGAGTAACCAATTATGAAGGGGTCTTGGGTTTTGAAGATACTGTGATTCCAGACCTGGAAAGAGCTTTGCTATCTCGACATAACATCCTCTTACTCGGCCTCAGAGGGCAGGCTAAAACAAGGATTGCACGACTGACTACTCGACTATTGGATGACTACATCCCGATCATCACGGGTAGTGATCTGAACGATGATCCCTTACAACCCTTATCGACCTCCGCTCTGGATCTTATTGCAGAGCACGGAGATGACACCCCTATAAGTTGGTTGTCTGCCGAAGACAGATATGTGGAAAAACTGGCGACACCTGATGTAAGTATCGCCGATCTCATAGGAGACTTGGACCCCATAAAAGCTGCTACGCTAAAGTTGCCTTACTCGGACCCGAGAGTCATTCATCATGGTCTCATACCCAGAGCCCATAGAAGCATATTCGTACTGAATGAATTACCTGATCTTCAACCGCGTATCCAAGTAGCATTATTTAATATCCTACAAGAAGGTGATATGCAAATCAGAGGTTTCAAGTTGCGGTTACCTCTGGACATCTTATTCATATTCACAGCGAACCCAGAAGACTATACCAATAGAGGAAGCATCATCACCCCACTAAAGGATAGAATAGAAAGTCAGATCTTGACCCACTACCCTGAGTCCCTTGAGATAGCTAAGCATATTACTGAGCAAGAGGCCAAAATTGCAGATAGCGCCAGGGCGATTATCAATATTCCGTTCATCATTAAAGATTTGCTTGAGCTGATTGTTTTTGAAGCTAGAAGCAGTGAACTGATAGACGAAAAAAGTGGGGTCTCCGCCAGGCTCAGCATCTCCGCGATGGAAAACCTTTATAGTAGCATAGAGCGCAGGATATTGAAGAATAAAGAGAAGGAAGGAACCGCCAGAATCTCAGATTTATGGGGGATAATACCGTCGATTACAGGCAAGGTGGAGCTTGTCTATGAGGGAGAGCAAGAGGGGCCTTACAATGTGGCTTTGATGCTTATGAGTGGTGCCTTGAAGAAGTTGTTCTTGGAATTGTATGAGCATCCGGATCGATCAGCTAAACTAGGTGAGAAGGATCCTTATGGGACCTTGCGGGCTTGGTTTGCTGCAGGGAATGAGGTGGACCTATTGACAGAAGCTGATCAGAAAACTTATGAGACTGTTTTAGCTGCGATTCCAGGCATAGAAAAAGTGCTTCAAAGAAGAGGCCTGGATAAAGAAGACAAATATCTACATATGGAGTTATTGCTGCATGGCCTTTCAGAATTTGAAGCGATCAGTAAGGACATCCTGGGTAAGAGCATGTCATTCAAAGATCCTTTAGCTAACATATTCGATGATATGGACTGAGGATAGGCTTTACTCAGCCTTAACCTTTCTTTACCTTAACTTTTCGTTAGAACTATACGTCAGATAAATAGCGGAATTTTAGACTATGAAGTACCTTCAATTTATCTTATTACTGATGTTCTCTGTTTTCGCCTATAGTATATCAGCCCAAGTACAAACTGAGGCTTTATTAGAGGCAGAGACCTTGACTGCAGTAGACTTTAAGGACGGTCCAGCTATGACTTTCGATAATCCTCAGAAGAATATCGGCAAGATAAAGCGCGGCGACAAGAAAGCCATGGAATTTCACTTTACCAATACTGGCACAGAAGATCTTAAAATAGAAATAGTGTCTGGCTGCGAATGCACTACGCTGGATTGGCCTAGACTCCCTATCAAGCCTGGCGACTCGGGGGTCATAACAGCGCTATTTGACAGTACCGAAAAAGAAAAATCAGAAGTTGTCGATATTGACATCAACTTGGAAAACTTGGATGAGGATGGCTATCCGATGTTTGTGAGAGTGCAATATGCTTTTGAATTGGTTACAGATTAAAAACGTCACACAAGGCTCTTCTATCTTAATTAGGATTTATAAGATTACATTTCTTTATCCGAATGCTTTAAACTTCGCAGAAATCAATTAAAGCGAGACTCAGTAGGTATTGTGTCCAGCCCGTTCATAATTAAAAAAATTAAGCTTAGTCAAAATTAACCTTAGTCATTAATCTTAAGCACCTCCAAAAATGCTTTCTGAGGCACCTGCACCGAGCCGATCTGTCTCATCTTTTTCTTACCTTTCTTTTGCTTCTCCAATAGCTTACGCTTACGGGTGATATCACCACCATAACACTTGGCCGTTACATCTTTTCTCATGGCAGAGATGGTTTCTCTAGCGATGATCTTCTGGCCGATTGCGGCTTGTATGGCTATGACAAATTGTTGCTTAGGTAAAAGCTCTTTGAGTTTTTTGCAGATTCTTCTCCCGAATGGATCAGACTTGGTTCTGTGAACGAGAGAGGACATGGCATCAACATTATCACCATTCAATTTTATATCGAGTCTCACCAGATCCGATGGCCTGAAATCTATCTGAACATAATCAAAAGAAGCATAACCTCTACTGATGGATTTCAATTTGTCATAGAAATCAAAAACGATCTCAGCTAGCGGCAACTCAAAAGTCAATTCGATTCTTTCCGTTGTAAGATAAGTCTGCTTCATCAAGGTCCCACGCTTATCCATACACAGGGACATGATAGAACCGATGTATTCCGGCTTGGAAATAATCTGAGCTCTGATATAAGGCTCTTCCACCCTATCTATCCTTGTGGGGTCAGGCAGATCATTAGGGGTATTGATTTTAATTTTTTCGTTCTTCTTCGTGTAACAGAAATAAGAAACATTCGGAATAGTGGTGATGACCTCTTGATCATACTCTCTGCTCAGTCTCTCTTGCACTATCTCCAAGTGCAACATACCCAAAAAACCCACTCTGAATCCAAATCCCAATGCCGCAGAAGATTCCGGTTCATACACCAGTGCCGCATCATTAAGCTGAAGCTTCTCAAGACTATCCCGCAAGTCCTCGAAATCATCATTATCTATCGGATAAAAGCCTGCAAAGACCATTGGCTTCACTTCCTCAAATCCCTCTATACCCTTCTCACAGGGCTCCGCTACAGTCGTAATCGTATCACCGACTTTGATCTCTTTGCTTTCCTTGATACCGGTAATGATATAGCCCACATTACCTGCAGCTAGTTCTTTCCGCGGTTCCATATCCATCTTGAGTATACCGATCTCATCTGCAAGATATTCTTTACCAGTATTGACAAATCTTACTTTCTCTCCTTTTTTCATCGTCCCATTGACGATCTTGAAGTAAGCAATCACCCCTCTGAATGAATTGAAAAGTGAATCAAATATCAAGGCTTGTAAAGGCACACTAGAATCACCTACTGGCGGCGGTATCACATCTATTATGGCTGTTAGGACATCCTGAACACCTAAGCCCGTCTTCCCACTAGCATGAATGATGGCTTCCAAGTCGCAGCCCAGTAGATCGATGATCTGATCAGAGACTGCTTCGATATCAGCACTTTCCATATCCACCTTATTCAGGACGGGAATGATCTCTAGATCCTGTTCCAAGGCCAAGTAAAGATTGGAAATCGTCTGTGCTTGAATCCCTTGACTGGCATCCACCAATAATAAGGCACCTTCGCAAGCGGCTATCGATCGAGATACTTCGTAAGAAAAATCCACATGACCAGGTGTATCTATGAGGTTCATATGATATTCTACTCCATCTATATGCTTATAATCCAGCTGAATAGCGTGGCTCTTGATCGTAATCCCTCTTTCTCTTTCCAAGTCCATGTCATCCAAAGCCTGGTTCTGCATTTTCCTTTCTGATATGGTCTGAGTATACTCCAATAACCTATCAGACAGGGTACTCTTACCATGATCTATATGGGCAATGACGCAAAAATTCCTTAACTCCTTCATAAGCCAACAAAGATAGGCTCTTTGAGATATCAAATTGGTAATTCTTGGTATTGAATAGGACTAATTCATCATACTCTCAAAACCGTTAAATTTACAATGCCCAGTTAGTATAAATGAAGGTTTTAAAACCTCCAGAACTAGTTTCTGCATACCGCTCCATTAATCAAGTAGCTTACCTATTATTCTAACTTCAAAAAGTCCAGCATCTAGCAGTCTAACCTCAAACCACATCAGATCTCAAAAATCACCCCTTTCTCCATCGCTTCCTTATACTTCTCTGGATCAAAGGAATACAATTTGGCTGGTCTGTGAGATACACCTGTCTGCAGCTCATGCAAAGTGTTGAGGATGTTCATATTGAGGATTTTCTTTCTGAAATTCCGCTTGTCCAGGTCTTGTTCCAGAATGACCTCATATAAGCGCTGCAACTCCGTGAGAGTGAACTTTTCTGGCAACAACTCGAATCCTATAGGCCTTAGCTTAAGGTCCTGACGCAGCCTGGCTAAGCAGGTCTCCATTATTTTGAGGTGATCAAACGCCAAAGTCTCAACAGACCTCACTTCTTTCCACATGACTTTCTCGGCAAACGAAGCCGCTTTGATTTTAAGGTTCGAAATATTAATCAGGGAATAATAAGCTATGGTAATGACCCTTCCTCTAGGGTGCCTGTCTACCTTTCCAAAGGTGAAAACCTGATCCAAATAGACATCTCTCAACCCCGTGAGCTCCTCCAGTACCCGCTTAGCTGAGGTTCTGAGGTCTTCTGTAGGCTTGACGATATCACCAGGTAAGGCCCATTGTCCACCATAGGGATCTTCCTTTCTTTTGATGAGCAATACCTTTAGTGTATCACTATCAAAACCGAAGATGATGTTATCCACGGAGAAAGCTGACTTGTATATTTCGTTCTGAAAAGGCATTTAGAACCCTTAGATTTGGAAACAAATATAGATGAATGGTCATTAATCTTATAAGTGACACGGTCACTAAACCTACAGCGGAAATGCGAGCCCATATGGCAAAGGCAGAAGTAGGCGATGATGTTTTCGGTGAAGACCCTACAGTGAACCGACTCCAGCAACAACTCGCAGACCAGTTTCAGATGGAAGCAGGACTCTTTTGTCCCTCTGGGACTATGACTAATCAGATAGCCATCAAAGTCCATACGCAACCCCTGGATGAGATGATCTGCGATTACACTTCTCACGTTTATCAGTATGAGTCTGCTGGTTACGCCTACAACTCTGGCATCAGTGTCAATCTAGTGCATGGACAGAATGGCAAGCTGACACCAGAGCTCATTGCTGCAGCAGTCAAGCCTAGATATGATTGGTTACCCATCTCCAAGCTCGTTGTCATAGAGAACAGTATGAACAAGGCAGGTGGCGGTTATTATGACCTAGCGGAGATGACTGCACTCAGTCAGATGTGTAAAGAAAAAAAGCTGAAATATCATCTGGATGGTGCCAGATTATTCAATGTTCTGGTTGAGACCAAGGATGAGACAAGTGCCGTAGGTGAGCAGTTTGACAGTATTTCCATTTGTCTATCCAAGGGACTGGGAGCGCCGGTGGGTTCCGTTTTATTAGGGACGAAGTCTTTCATTGAACAAGCCAGAAGATTCAGAAAAGTGATGGGTGGCGGTATGCGTCAGGCAGGCATCATCGCTGCGGGTTGCTTGTATGCTTTGGAAAATAATGTCGATAGGCTCAAAGATGATAATGCTAGAGCAAAAGACTTGGGCAAATTCCTATCCAGCTTACCCTACGTGGAATCCGTCTTACCAGTTAAGACGAACATTCTCATTTTCAAACTTAAAGAAGAGAAGGCCAATGACTTTGTAGCCAGGCTTAGAGAACAGGGCATTATTGCTTCAGCCTTTGGACCGCAGGAAGTCAGGTTTGTGACGCATATGGAAATCACGGATGACATGGTGGCTGTATTGAAAAAGAAGTTGATGCGTTTCTGATACCGCCCGTAATGATAATAACCTAAGGCATAATCTGTTGAAAAGGCCGACTTCTGAGAACCTGTAGAATCGGCGGTTTTACTTGTGACCTACTCAGAATCCTTAGACCCTTCCGAACGCTTTTTCAATTCATCTCGAATGACTGCTGCTCTTTCGTAATCTTCATTCTCGAGTACTTCTTCCAGCAATTTGTTGAGCGCTTTTTCAGAGAGATTCTCGAGAGAATCAGAAGTAGCTTCTTGAGAAATGATGGAAGTCGTTTCTTCTTCTTGCGAGTCATCCAGAATCACGCCTGCTTGCTCCATTATAAAGTCAAAAGTATAGATGGGACTCTTGAATCGGACAGCCATCGCTATGGCATCTGAAGTCCTGGAATCTATCACGAATTCGTTTCCGTCTCTGGCACAGACCAGCTGAGCATAGAAAATACCATCCAGAAGATTATTGATCACCACTTCCTTTAGTTCCACATCGAAAGTGTCCAAGGTATTCTTGAACAAATCATGAGTTAAAGGTCTATTAGGGATCATTCTTTCCATGGCAACGGCTATGGCTTGGGCTTCAAAGCCCCCTATGACGATCGGAAGTCTTCTGTTTCCTGCTCTTTCTCCCAGTACGACAGCATAATTGTGTGATTGAGTGACGCTATGTGAAAGTGCTACTATTTCAAGATCTATCTTCTTCATTATATGCAGTTCTGCTCTAAGTCAAAATTCAACGCAATTCCGTCTCTTGATCTTGGACAGAATCGGTGGGGTGATGAATGTTCATAAGCAGGATGGGAAAATGATTCTTATTGATAAGTTAAATATAAAGACGTAAATATAGCCTAAATTGCCCTGATGCAGAGCAAATACGTAGACGAAAGCTAATAAGTTAAGATATGGCAGATAGCAGACTGACAACCTTATTGCAATACCTGGTAGACCAACCAAACGATGCCTTTCTCCTCTTTGCAATAGCCAAAGAATATGAGACAGCTGATGAACTGAATAAAGCACTGACATATTTTGTGAGATTGAAAGAAAATCACCCTGACTATATTGGGGTATATCTACACTTGGGTAATTTATATGAGTCCATTCAACAAGTCAATCTGGCGCTTCAGATCTTTACAGAAGGCATTGAATTAGCCAAGAAAACTGGAGATTTTCACTCCTTGTCAGAGCTCAATAATGCCAAAACCAACCTTGAGATCATGTTGGGCAATTAATTTATCATAACTCAAAACTCCCCTTAAACACAGATTTTGCAGGCCCAACAAGCCATATATCCTCCCACCCTTCTGATGATCTATCAAGTTTCACCATCAAATTTCCACCCTTGGCCTTGACCTTAACCTGCTTTGGCCGTTCCAGATTGTTACGAAAATCAACCGCTAAAGCCGCCGCCGTCACACCAGTCCCACAAGCCAAAGTCTCGCCTTCCACCCCACGCTCATAAGTTCTTATCTCCATGACATTAGGCTGTACCATTTTGACAAAATTTACATTAGTACCTTCTGATTTATATTCTTCAGAGTATCTGATTTTATGTGCCGCTGGACTGATATCAAAGTCCAGATCATCTACAAACACCACGTAATGCGGTGATCCAGTATCCAAGAAATAGGCGTTTTCTTCTTTGGACTGGATATGATAGACAGGACTCATCCCCAGCTCCACATTGAATCTGCCCACCTTTGCCTCATGAGGACCATCCACGGCTAGAAAGCTCACCTCTTCCTCTTCTGTAATACCAGACTTCACAGCAAAATCCACGATGCAGCGCCCACCATTCCCACACATGGAAGAAGGATGCCCATCACTGTTGTAATAAATCATCTCAAAGTCATACCGCTGATGAGCCGCCATGATCATCAGACCATCCGCCCCTATCCCAAAATTCCTGTGGCATAACTGCTCCACCTTCTCAGGCGTAAAGCTGGCCATGTCCAGATTTTGATTGATGCCGTCTATTATGATAAAATCATTTCCAGCCCCGTGATATTTTGTGAAATCTATTCTTATCATCCGACGTTTATATGGAGCAAAGCTAGGTAATTAGACTAAAGTCTATTAATCTCCTTAATTTCGTCATATGTTGAAAACCCTTAATACGATATTGATTTCGGTGACCTGCACGACCCTTTGCATCTATGTGTATCACCATTCTCAAGTCAAGGAAAGAGTACAGCTAGAGAATGACTACGCCAGGCTGGTTGCTTATTCGGACCAGAATGTTGCGGATTACCCACTACACAAAGGTGTGCCACTAGCCAATGAGAGCTTTGTAGAGCCAGCTAGTAGGGCCAAAGATGCTGTTGTAGCCATAGAGGCCATCAGTGTCAAAAAAGCACAATTTGGAAGTGACAAGTATTCAAAATCAAATGGATCCGGTGTCATTATTTCCAGCAATGGCTACATCGTCACCAATTATCACGTCATCAAAGATGCCAAAGAAATAAATCTGATCTTGGAGGATAGAAGAGAATTCAAGGCTTCATTGGAAGGCTTTGACGTATCGACTGATCTGGCCTTATTGAGAATAGAATCTTCCAACCTTCCCTTTTTAAAATTTGGAGATTCAGATGAATTGCAGATAGGAGAATGGGTAATGGCCATCGGAAATCCCTTCAAACTCAGCTCCAGCGTCACTGCTGGCATAGTGAGTGCCAAGGCCAGGAACATTGACATATTCAAGAAGCAAGGCATAGAATCTCTCATTCAGACTGATGCTGCCATCAATCCAGGCAACAGCGGAGGCGCATTGATCAATACCCGAGGGGAACTGGTGGGTATCAATACGGCTATCCTTACCTATAGTGGCAAGTACGAAGGTTTCTCATTTGCCATGCCCAGTACGCTAGTAGAAAAAATTACTGAAGATCTGATGGAGCATGGGGCCGTGCAGAGAGCGTGGCTAGGCGTCAGCATATTGAGTATCAATGAAGAAAGAGCCAAGGCCTTGCAACTGGATAAAATCAATGGGGTATACATAGATCTAGTAGAGAAAGATGGCTCTGCTAAAGAGGCAGGACTCATGTATGAAGATGTGATTGTTTCCATAGATGGCAAACCCACCCTTTCCAAACCGCAGTTCATGGAAGTACTCGGTCAATATAGACCTGGCGATAAGATCAAAGTAGAATATATCAGAAAGGCTCAACTGAATACCGCCACAGCCATATTGCATAATCAGCTCAATACCACAGACTATGTTGCAGTGAGAAAAGATAAGATCTTTACAGAGTTGGGATTCGAATTGAGAAATTTAGATGGTGATGAAAAAGATAGGAATGAAAAAAATGGCGTCATGGTTGTCAGCATACTCAAAGACTCCAAGATCGAATCTGTCAATATGGACCCCGGTTACATCATTACCAGTATCAACGGTAAGCAAATTACCAATGTCAATGAACTGAAAGTGGAACTGGAAAAAACTGAAAACCGCGTCTACCTCAATGGTTTCTATGAGAACTACCCTATGGAGTGGCCTTACAAATTCTCTAAATAATACTTCAATAAATAATGGCGGATAATACGACCAAGATCACGATGGAGCGCCTGGATGATCACGTTAATTTCAAAGCAACTAATGCTACCGGTAATTCCATACTGATGGATGGCTCAGAGGCCATCGGTGGCAAAGGGAATGGTGTGCGGCCCATGCAGACGCTGCTGATGGGCGTGGCGGGTTGCTCAAGTATTGATATTGTTTTGATCTTGAAAAAGATGAAGCAACCTTTAGATGACATCAAGGTCACGGTAGAAGCAACAACGATAAAAGTAGCTGACGCCAAAGAGTATGACACCATTCACGTCCATTACGAATTGTATGGCGAATTGAAAGAAAACAAAGTTGAAAAAGCGATAAAAATGTCTTTGGAAAAATACTGCTCAGTTTCCAAGATGCTTGAAAGTAAATCCAAGATTACATCGAGTTTCAAAATTTCTCCAAAAAACTAGTTAGATTTTCATATGAATTTCATCTATCTCCGCATAACACCTTGATGAATTTTTACATGCCTTCCCAACTGTATATGGAGACTATCAAAGTTGTTTCTCCTCTTATTATCAAAAATTTTATTTTCATTAGCGTGATGGACGATTGTATCAGATACTGCAAATCTCTCCCGCTCAAGATAAGCTGCTGTTAATAGATTATCTATAGATATATCGTTGAAAAGATATTCTCTATTTACTATCGAGAAAACACTTTGATGAGTCAAACTCGTTACTATAATATTGAAGGACTCGTCTGTAGCAAAAAAACTTTCTTATTACAGTAAATAAACGATGAGATACAACTAGAAAACATAGCAGCTGAAGAAATGTAGCATAACAATAGAAGTGGTTTTTTCGTAGTCTTGGTCGTCAGCTTGAAAGTGAATTAGGAATCTTGTGGACATTCTCAATTAGTTGACAAGGTATTATAATTGCGCATCATAGACTTGATTCTGAAAACCGGCTTTCGAGATCTGAACGACCCATACCCAGACTGAAACTTGTTTTAGAATCGGTGATTTCAAAAAACAATAAGTCGTATTCACCTAATGGAATTCCTACACAAGAACAGATTCCGTTTCTTCTTTCAATGTCAAGGCTTCTGCATGCATCAAGGTCGCTTGGCAAGCTGCTATCTTCGGTAATTCATATTTGAAATAGAATTTCATAGTGTGAATCTTACTAGCGTAAAACGCTTCACCGAATTCCATCTTACCCGTAACCATAGCAGTTTTTGCTACTGTGGCCATGCGTAGCCATTGCCAGCCGATGACTATATTGCTCATCATTTCCATGAAGATATTGGCATCAGCAATAAATCTTTCGTGCTTACCACTCATCGCAAATTGCAACAAATGCATAAGGGTTTGCTCTAGCGTTTTAGAGGCAACTGAAAGACTGTTGGCGTAAGGTTTCAGATCATCATAATTTGTAGCAGCCTTGATGTCTTTGATGATTTCCTTGGTCAAGACCCTCATGGCCTGCCCATTTTTCATCGTCACTTTTCTTCCTAACAGGTCTAAGGATTGAATTCCAGTCGTGCCTTCGTATAGCGACATGATTCGAATATCTCGATAATATTGTTCCAGCGGAAATTCCTTGCAAAAACCGTAACCACCATAGATCTGGAGTCCAGCATTGACTGCTGTCCTCCCGACTTCAGATGGATAAGTCTTGGCTATCGGCGTCAATATCTCCAATAGATCATGATAATGTTCACGATCCTCTTCTGACCCAACCGTCGACAGGTCATGCAATAACGAAGCTTGTAATAGCAGAGACACTGAGCCTTCCGCGATGGCTTTTTGCAAGAACAACATCCGCTTGACATCAGGGTGATTAATGATAGTTGTCTGTTCTGCTTCCAGATTTTTCTGCCCACCTTCCAATATTCTTCTGCCTTGTGGTCTCTCTTTGGCGTATTGCAGCGAAGCGTGATACGCTGCCGTAGCGATGGACGCCGCCATGAAACCCACATCGATTCTAGCGCCGTTCATCATCTGAAACATGCACTTCAGTCCCTTATGCATAGGGCCTACTAACCAACCTTTGGAATCATTCTTTTCTCCGAATACCAGATGCGTCGTGCAATACCCCTTCTGTCCCAACTTCTGAAAATCTCCAGCGGTCAATACGTCATTGGATTCCAGACTGCCATCCGCTGCCTTTCTCATTTTAGGGACAACAAATAAGGATATTCCTTTAGTCCCCACAGGTGCCCCATCTATCCTGGCCAATACCAGATGTACAAAGTTTTCGCAATACTCATGGTCACCCCCTGAGATGAATATTTTCTGTCCTTTGATATTGTAAGAGCCATCTTCATTGGGGCTGGCATAAGTGGTGATATCAGATAAGGAACTACCCGCCTGAGGCTCTGTAAGGCACATCGTACCTCCCCAGTCACCTGAGATCATTTTTGGCGTGAATCTTTCTATCAGCTCTGGTGTTCCGAAGGTCACAATCAGATTCGCCGCTCCTGAGGTCAGCCCAGCATAACCAGTGAGACTATTATTGGCGCTCTGTGCGATGTGACTCATCGCTGCATATATGATATGTGGCAATTGCATCCCACCGACTTCATAGTCAAAGGTTGCTCCTATGGCACCACTCTCCCCTGCATGTCTGATGATCTTTTCTACACTAGGATGGACATAGATCTTACCATCTTCATAGCGGGCTGGATCTTCGTCAGCAGCTTTAAATACTGGGTATAACATATTATCCGCATAGGTCTTGGTGGATTCCAATAGCAGATCAAAAGCTGCCTTGTCATAATCCTTATGTCTGTCAAGTGTGCATAACTGCTCCACATTGAGTACTTCATGGAGGAGGAAGCGGACATTGTCCATATCGATATACTGTGCCATAGGTAGAAAATTATACTCAAAGTTAAATTTTTATTTCTAATGTCCTAAGTGCCTAACGAAAAGCACAAGAGTCTGCATATCAACACCTTGTAAATCAGTGACTTACAAGTTGTTTTATTGACCACGGGAAGAATCGATTCTTACTGTCATACTATTGTTCTCTTGTAAATAAGCATCTTAAAAACATCTTCCTGTTTCACTGTAATAAGTTGCAAAGTGCAAATGATTTTGATTGATTATCTCGGACATTCATATGTCAAGTTAGTGAGCTTCTAAGTTGAGCATATTGAATCGAGGTTACAAAACTCGATTATCGGGATATAGGGACATGTAAGGCTAGCATATTGAATCGAGGTTGCAGACCTCGACTATTAGAATGGGACTATTAGAATTGATCAAAGGTCTAAAAATCAATAGTCTTATAAATTCATGCAAATAATCATAAAAAAAAATGACCTACGAGAAACTCTCATAAGTCATTGATTATCAAGTGACCGCGGAAGGGTTCGAACCTTCAACCGCCTGATTCGTAATCAGGTACTCTATCCAGTTGAGCTACGCAGCCAGTTATATGTACAAATATACAACTCTATCATTGTAGGAAGAGAGTAAATCATACCAATACAACTGGCTGATCATGCACTTCAAGCCCGCTTGACCACACCTTCATCCACTGGCAGATCAATGCTATACCCCTCCCGCACTTCCGATTTCAGCTCATCCCATATCATTTTATTGGCTTGGGTATGAGGGATGCCGCTGCGGTAGAAAGTCTTACCCAGAGTGATTGCTTGAATGATTTTGATGATCTGTGTTCTTTTCATTTTTGTTGAGATTATATGAGATGAGCATCCTACTTTTGGTTTCTGAACCCAAACTAACTAAGTACCGTGCAAACTACCAGCATCGTAAATCAAGCTTGAAATGATTACCGAGATATACAATAGCGGCTACCCCAGCCCTCCCGCACCCAGCATCATCAAGGAGCCCAAGATTGAGATCAGTCCTGACCTACTTAGGGAATTGGAAAGTCAGGTACATGAGCAGGGGCAAGTCGTAGTGCATTGTGTCCAGGTAGCTACAGAGCCCACGCTCATCAGAATCTGGCCGACCACTTTTCTTTATGATCAGCATTCAGCGCATATATCTGAGTTGGTTCATGCAGAGAATATCACCTACTTTCCGCATTGGTTGCCTGTCAATATAGGTGAGAATCACTTCACGCTCATTTTCTCGGGTCTACCTAAATCTGTCTCAGTATTTGATCTGCAAGAATTATGTGATAATCAGGCAGGCGCCTTTAGAGTACTAAGCATCGTCAGAAACAATAGCGATGTGTATTATATAAAGGTGTGATCGTTTCAGAGCAAGCGGTGCAGTGGCAAAAAGGCTCTATTTGACAATCTGTCCCTAGAAAACAACAATAAAATTGTTACAATTCTTACTATGCCTAGTAAAATATGGTCTATTCCAGAGTCTAATTACCGGCATCTAAGAGAATACAAATCTGGAATCCAGTAGTCTATTTGTCTAGTTTCTAAGCCTTGAATTGCTCTCGATACAAATTGTTTATTGCACTATCCATCTCTGGTATTTCCATTGCTAATTGCGCCAGCATTCCACAACGTTTTTTGAACTCATCGTGTAAAGCTGTTTTGGCTATGAGATTGATGGCTTTGGCGAAAGCATCTTTACAACTGTTGTAGGCTGAGGCAGTACTGCGATATCGCCTCATCAGATAATCCATACTGACCTCGGTCACATATAGATAGAGGTCCACCAGCTCATGTGTAAAAACAGAAACGCTGTCCAGTTCTTTGAGAATCTGCTTGCTCTTTGCAACGCGAGGTCTTTTCCTCGGCTTGTTCTTGATAAAGTACATATTCCGAATATCCTTTTTGGCTTTATCGAACACCTTCTTCCGCTCTGCATCACCACCCAGTTCCATAGTGTAATGTAACTTGACATCCCTGAAGCGCTTGAACAAACCTTGCAACTCTTTTCTGAGCTCTTCCTCGCCCATTGACTTGAGGTATTTGGTGAATTCGCTTCTAGTACTCATATATAGGGTAAATTTAAGGTAATCCGTGAATTGGTTGTGACTAGTACCTAGTGATTAGCGAACAGTGGATTAGTACCCTTGATGAATTTTAAAGGGGCAGCTGAGATGGGCCATGCACAGGGTATAGAGTAAGTTACATCTCTCCAGTAATTGGTCAGTGGTTAACTAATATCCCACTTCTTCAAATCCGCTGGATGGCTAGAACGAAAAAAGACCCTCGCCAATAGCGAGAGCCTTTTGTTTCTCATAAACTCAAAATCGTATGTAAGTCAGGTATTGATCAGAATACCTTGATTTCATTTTCACTCGGCATCACTTCATCTAGTCCATTATTGTTCTTGCCGCCGAATAGCAGGCCCATGGATATCATGAATCTGTTGGCACCTTTATTTAAACGTAGGTTATCGTCATAGATCCCAAATTCGTCTACTATGCTATTAAACTTGTAGACGTATCTCGCATCCATATTGAAAATTCCTTTTTGGAATCCTAAAAGAAATTGGAAGGCACCACCGAGCTTGTCAGTCTTATTGACATAGCCTGCAATCTGGTCCAGGTCAGTAGTTTTCTGAACATTTACTTCCAGAACAGGACCGCCACCTAGTCTGAAATTTCTGATATTGACACCGGCAGCTAGAGGCATTTCCAGTAGGTAGACTTTCTCATCCAATAGAATGGCAGGAGAAGTATCCCCATAAGTCTGAGCGGCATAACTTTGATTGTATCTAGTTCCTAGAATTTCGAATTGCAAAAACCCAGGTCCGATATTATTATGTACCATGAATCCTAATGAAGCAGCGTTGCCGCCTCCTAGATAGGACAGATTTACCGGTATCCTATCGGAATTCGGTATTATTCTTATGTCTCTGGCACTAGTGGAGACTGTGCCATAAGATAATTTGGGCCCTAAGGACCATTGACCAAATACTGCTGAGCTAGCTAGTATAGCCAGCAGCAAGGTTATTAAAGTTTTCATTCCCTTAAATGTTAAATCTAATTGTTATAAAATAAAATTGAACTTTGAACACATCAGCTAGACACTTTCAGAACTTAACTACACTATTCTGATATTTGGATTAGTTATATTTTGTAAGCTAGTTGGCAGGAATCTCTTTGTTAATGGAATATTCCGTTGATTCATGTCTGAGAATAAGGAGATTACTGGAAGTTTCTCAGCTCTATTGTACCCAAAACCTTCTAATGGACTGAAAAAATGTCCTGATTTACATAAATTGCCTGCTTAAATAGGTTTCTATTCATACAGAAAAAGCCTAGTTTTGCACAGCTTTTTAAAAAGATTACAATTTATTATGTCTAGAATATGTCAGCTCACAGGTAAGAGACCTATCGCAGGAAATAATGTCTCTCACTCTAAGAGAAAAACGAAAAGAAGGTTCTTACCGAATCTGATTACTAAGAAATTTTATATTCCAGAAGTCGATAAGACAGTGGAATTGAAGATTTGCAACTCTGCGTTGAGAAACATCAACAAGCTTGGTGTATTCGAATATTTAAAGAGACAGCAAAAAGCTGGATTTGATATCGGTATAGATTTATCTAAATAACCTATAACCTTAAAGAATAATGGCAAAGAAATCAAAAGGCAATAGAATACAGGTAATTCTAGAATGTACTGAGCACAAAGCAACTGGACAACCGGGTACATCTCGATATGTCACTCAGAAAAACAGGAAGAATACGCCTGACAGAATGGAATTGAAGAAATACAATCCATTACTTAAGAAATACACTATTCATAAAGAAATCAAATAAAAATGGCTAAAGTATCAAAGAACGCAAGAGTTGCTCAAAGAGCCGCCAACGCAGGATCAGGTAGAGATTTCGTCAAAGTGATAAAAAGTATCAAAGATCCAGCGTCTGGAAAGTATACTTACAAGGAAGTGATGATCCACAAGGACAAAGTGAAAGAATTCTTCGCTAAGAAGTAATATCAACACTTGAAGACAAATAAAGAAGGCAAAGGTCAGTAGTGGACTTTGCCTTTTTCTTTTTTAGACCAATCAGAACTAAGAATGAGCATATTCAAAAAGTACTTCACCAGAGAGAAGAAAGAAGATCTGGACAAAGGCTTGGAGAAAACCAAGAGCAGCATTTTTGGGCAGATAGCCAAAGCTGTTGCTGGTAAGACCACAGTAGACGAGTCTTTCTTAGATGAACTCGAAGGTATCCTGATATCCTCAGATGTAGGGCTGGAAACGACCGTCAAAATCATCGAGCGATTAGAAAAAAAAGTAGCTGAGGTCAAATATATCAATACGAGCGACCTCAATGGCATTCTGAAGCAGGTCGTGATAGATATCCTGGGTGAGAACAATACTGAAGATATAGACGAATTTGACTACCCTGACTACCACTGGCCATATGTACTGCTCGTCGTAGGTGTCAATGGTGTAGGCAAAACGACTACCATAGGCAAGATTGCTCATCAATTCAAAAAGAGAGGCAAAAGAATCGTCTTAGGAGCTGCTGATACTTTCAGAGCTGCAGCCGTAGATCAACTCAAAATATGGGCAGATCGCAATGATGTGGATTTCTACAGCAAAGGCATGCATACAGACCCTGCCGCAGTTGCCTACGAGACTGTTCAGTATGCACAGAATAACGACAACCACATATGCATCATAGATACGGCAGGAAGACTCCACACTAAGAAGCACCTCATGGAGGAGTTGACTAAGATCAATACTTCCATCAACAAGAAATTACCAGGTGCTCCTCACGATGTCATGCTCGTACTAGACGCTACAACTGGCCAAAACGCCATAGAACAAGCTAAAAAGTTCACTGAAGCAACCAAGGTTACCTGCATTGCTCTTACCAAGTTGGACGGCTCAGCCAAAGGTGGTGTCGTACTGGGTATTTCAGACCAATTCAAGATACCTATCAAGTACATCGGCGTAGGAGAAGGCATAGAGCATCTGCAGGTATTCAATAAAGCAGCGTTTGTCGAAGCCTTATTTGAAGGTTAGACAAATAATCAGCGCTTATTTACAACAGTTGTATATGGTATAAGCTTTAATATATGTTATAATAACGGCGTACCTTTACAGCGTCTTAACGTCGTAAACCTCTAGATTATGAAAAAGATATACATCATAGCGTTTCTGGCCATGGCAGCAGCAATTGCCATCATCGTATCTGCCTCTCAGGACGTGACTACTTATGCCTCTTTTTCAGATGCAATCAATAAGAGCTCACGAGTCAAGATCGCCGGAGAAATAGACAAAGACCACGACATCATTTATGACCCCATAAATACTCCAAATGCTTTCAGCTTCAGAATGAAAGATGCTAAGGGTGATTCCAAAAATGTAATCGTTAAAATACCCAAACCACAGGATTTTGATATGTCGGAGACCGTTGTGGTAACCGGCACCATGCAAAATGAAAATTTTGTGGCAACTGACATACAACTCAAGTGCCCTTCCAAGTATAAAGATGAAGAGCTCAAACTAAAAGCGGAAGCAAGTCTCTAGCCTTGAATAACGAAATAGTCTACATAGGCGAACATCTGATCCCAGGCTATCTGGGTCAATTCTGTGTCGTCTTATCTTTTGTAGCTGCACTGTTTGCAGTATGGTCTTACAGGAAAGCCACAAAGACTGGCTTAACTTCTTGGAACAATTTAGGTAGAGCAGGGTATATAATTCATGGGCTTTCAACACTCACCTTGATAGCGACCCTTTTCTACATTATGGTCAATCACTATTATGAGTATGCATACGTGCAACAGCACGTCAGTGAAGACTTACCTATGCGCTACATTTTCTCAGCCTTCTGGGAAGGGCAGGAAGGGAGCTTTCTTTTGTGGATGTTCTGGCATATCATCCTTGGCTTCATACTGATGAGGAAAGCTGGAGAATGGGAGAATTCGGTCATGATTTTCCTTGCTCTCATTCAGGTGATACTGGCTTCCATGCTTTTAGGTATTCATATTAACATCGGTGATTTCAGTTATAAGCTGGGCAGTAATCCTGCGATGCTATTGAGGGACGTATTTGCAGCGCCGATATTTCAGCAGGCAGATTACGTCGCGTCTATTTCTGGTACCGGGCTCAATGCTCTGCTACAGAATTATTGGATGACCATTCACCCACCTACCCTATTTCTGGGTTTTGCGAGCACGACCATCCCTTTTGCCTTTGCAGCGGCGGGCTTATATACTGGTAAAAATCAAGAATGGCTCAGACCTGCGATGAAGTGGTCATTGTTTTCTGCGGGTATGTTAGGCTTGGGTATATTGATGGGGAGCGCCTGGGCATATGAGGCACTGACCTTTGGTGGTTATTGGGCTTGGGATCCTGTGGAGAACATGTCATTGGTGCCCTGGATATTCTTAATTGCAGGTGTCCATACTAATTTGATAGCCTTGGCTACAGGAAGAGCGATAAGAAGCACTTTCATATATTATGCACTATGTTTTGTAGGTATACTCTACTCTACTTATCTCACAAGAAGTGGTATCCTGGGTGATACCTCTGCGCATGCCTTTACAGAAATGGGACTGGAGCCTCAGCTCATTTTCATGGTCTTATTCTTCAGCTTACTATCCGTATTGTTATATGTGAGTAAGACTAAGACGATCCCTGTATTCAAAAAAGAAGAATCAATTTACTCAAGAGAGTTTTGGATGTTTGTTGGAGCACTGGTATTACTATTCAGTGGTGCCATCATTGCAGCCTCTACCTCCTTGCCGGTTATGAATGCGATCATCGCTCTCAGAGATCCGGAATTCGTAGGAACTGTGATTTCTGATCCCATCCCCCATTACAATAAGTTTCAAGTATGGATAGCTATTCTTGTAACTGTACTATCTGCTAAGAGTGTATTTCTAAGATACAAGTCGGGAGCATGGTCAGGCAAAAAGAAATTGGACTTTGCGATGAAGCAAGGCTTGTATGCTCTGCTTGCGGGAGGCTTGACTTTTCTGTTGAGTTTCTGGATAGATTATTATCACTGGAAATACTTGTTGCTGGCTTTTGCTGCTTGCTATACCATAGTTTCTAATGGTGCTTATATGATCAGTATCATAAAGCATAGTCCTAGACTCGCATCTGCTGCCTGCTCACATATGGGTTTTGCCATAATGATCATAGGCATATTGACAAGCGGCCTGAATCAAGATGTGCTGACCACAAATCCTTTTGTGATGAAAGGCATCATCAAAGACAAAGACATGGCCAGTGCAGTTACACTTATCAAGAATGAGCCCTTGTATGTCAATAACCATTGGATAACTTATGAGAGTGACACAGTAGAACATAAAACAAGAACTTTCAAAATCAAGATAGAGAGAGAAGATTCCTTACTGGGAAATGTAGACCCTTATTATGTCTACCCCAATGTTCTCTTTTCCAATGACTTCACCAAAGTGGCAGCAACCAATCCTGATGCTAAGCACTTCTTGAGCAAAGATATATTCACGAGTGTGGCCTCCTTGCCCAAATCTCAGATGGATGTGAAATTTGCCAAGGAAGAAGAAGATTCACTTAAGTACGTCAAATACGAATTGGATGTAGGAGATACGCTATTCACTAGGGAACATTATGGGGTCATAGAAGCAGTGACCATGGATCCGACTAATGAGGATTACCTGCAGCATGATAATGACCTGGGCATAGGAGCGCAGATACGTTTCAGATCATTGGATGGGACCTTTGATGAAGTGGTCGAGCCTGCAGTTGGTGTCAGGGAAAACCTGTTATATCAATATCATGCTCAGATCAACGAACTACGTGTCAAATTGAAACTGAATGAACAGACTTTTGACAACTACTTTTCTACAGAGGATGGATTGACTTACACAAATTTCGAAGTCACAAGAGGTGAATCCTTTCAATACAACGGCTTAGGCTATACACTAAAGGGATTTGAACAGACTGTTACAAATAAGAACTATCAAGAGCAGGCTAATGATCTCACTATCCAAGCGATTATAGTCGATGAACAAGGGCATACACTAAAACCTGTGTACGTCATCAGAAACGCAAAGCCCTTTAACCTCAAAGCCTATGTACCCGAAACTGGTGTACATGCCAGAATGATAAACATCAATCCTACTGAGGAACTATTCTCTTTCTCTTTTGCCACTGATGATCGCTCTGATAAGACAGTCGTCATAGAAATAGCAGAAGATGTGACACGTTCTGATGTAATAGTATTGGAAGCTTTGATCTTTCCAGGTATCAATCTTTTCTGGCTAGGCTCCTTGATGATGTTAGCAGGATTCTTCTTTTCATTATGGAGTAGGAGAAAACAAAAACACCTAGAAAGAGATCATGTCTGAGGTATCCATTGTCAGCATAGGTGCTGGGAATCTGGCGCATCACTTCATACCCGCTCTACATAAGAAGGGCTGTAACATCCTACAAGTCTTCAGCAGGAACCTCGATAATTCAAAAAAACTAGCACTCAAAGTAAAAGCCACCGCTACAGATATCCTTGAGGATATCTACACAGATGCTGACCTCTACCTTATCATGGTTCATGATGATGCCATCAGATCCGTGATAAATGCACTGCCACAACTGAATGAACATCAGATTCTTGCACATAGTTCAGGTGCTACACCTACCCTGCTACTGGCCAAAAAATCAATGAACTATGGTAGCTTCTATGCTTTACAATCATTTAAGAAACATCAATCGCAAGATCTTGCTGAAGTTCCATTTTTAATATTTGGTAATAATTCTGATGCGACCAGAAGATTAAGAATGCTGGCCAGACAACTATCACCCATCGTCAAAGAAGTCGATGACAATGATAGGTTACGATATCATCTGGCAGCAGTACTGATGAATAATTTTACAAATCATCTCGCTTGTAAGACACGAGAGTTTCTAGAAGAACATACACTTGATCCTACTATCTTACAACCCATAATTGCAGCTTCTTTTGACAAGATCATAATAAACAACCCTTGCGAAATCCAAACCGGACCAGCAATCAGAAATGATCTCAATATAGAAGCCAAGCATCTCAAACTCATAGAACAAGACGCTTACCTTACGGCCATTTACAAAAGCCACTCTCAGAGTATTAAAAATTCCAATCAGCAAAAAATAGACGATGAGAATAGTTAATGAATGGAACCAAAATAAAATGAAAGTCACTGCCTTCCTAATGAATGGAAGGTATAGTGTCAAACTGGAACAGAATCTTCTAGAACAAACTTATAAGTTCAGGGATGACCAGATAACCAGCGTGGATCAACTTAAGGAGAAGATGAATAAAGAATTCTATTCAGATTGCATCAGGCAGTTTCAGCAAATGGATATCAATAGATTGAAGTTGCTGCCTGATACTGATGTCGAAGATCACTTCCCATCAATCATTTAATTCTGAGTTATCTATCCTACATAGGATTCAGGTTGCTAGTGGGCTTCGTTTCACTGCTTCCTTTCCCAGTTCTCTATTTTCTGTCTGATGTATTAAGATATATATTCAAATACATATTGTCGTACAGAATCGATGTTATCGAAAAGAATATTGCTTATTGTCTCTCAGATAAGTCTCAGCGAGAGCAGAAAAAAATAAGAGATGACTTCTATAAGAATTTCATTGACATCATACTGGAGTCAATCAAAGGTCTCAGCATGGACCCGCAAAAACTCATAAAGAGATACACCTTCCTCAATCCAGAATTGATCGATGAACATTACCGAAATGGACAACACGTCATCACCTATAGCCAACATTACAATAACTGGGAATGGGCGCCAGTCTGCCTGGGCCTGCAGATGAAACATAAACTGACTGGCGTCATCAAAAAACTATCTAACCAGCGCATCAATGAATATGTGAACCAAGGCAGGTCAGGTAATAATTCCAGTGTCGTCGCCACACAGGACACAGGAGAGTTCTTCAAAACAATGCACAAGCAATCTGATATCATTGCAATCGCTTTTATAGCAGATCAAATACCCTATGGCAAAGCCAGAACATTAGAAGTGCCTTTTCTAGGCAATATGGTCCCTTTCCATCACGGCGCAGCAATCTATGCTCAACGGGCGAACTTTCCCATATACTCCATAGATGTTCATAGAAAACAAAGAGGTCAATACGAAATATCCGTTTTCTGCCTTAAGGGGATAAATGAAACCTTGACAGCGGCGGAAATCACTGCTAGATATGCTGCTCACCTTGAAGAATTAGTACTGAAAAGTCCTGAAGCCTGGCTGTGGTCACACAAAAGATTCAAGCAAAAGCTTACGTATTAAAAGAATTTCGATTTATTTTCTTATTGACGTAGGGGTCACACCAGGGCATAGTTGTCTTATAAGTGGATAGATAATGAAAAAATGGATTAACGAAAAACCTTGCTAAAGAGCTGGGTTTTTCGCTTTTTAGGACCTATCTGATTGTACCTACCCTCTGCTAAAGCGTACCTTTACCTAAAAAAAAAGGATGCTCAAAGCCATATCCCCCATAGACGGTCGTTACCATGCCAAGACCAAAGTATTGCAAGACTACTTTTCAGAGTTTGCGCTCATCAAGTACAGAGTCGAAGTTGAAATCCAATATCTAGTAGCATTGATAGAATTGGGTTTACCCCAACTGAAAGGACTCGACAAACACCAAGACTTGCTAGTCAGCATCGCCAAGGACTTCTCCTTATCCGACGCCGAAAGAATAAAAGCCACAGAAAAAATCACTAATCATGATGTGAAAGCCGTGGAGTATTTCATCAAGGACAAACTTAAAGCGGAGGGTCTGGACAAGTATATGGAATGGGTTCACTTTGGCCTGACCTCCCAAGACATCAACAACACGGCCAACCCGCTGATGGTCATGGATTTTCTAGAACAAGTATATTACTCCAAGATGGATGAGCTCACTGTGAAACTAACAGAACTCGCTGCCGTCTATAAAGGGATTCCCATGCTCGCCAGAACGCATGGTCAGCCCGCAAGTCCCACTAGTGTCGGTAAGGAAATAATGGTCTTTGTGGAGCGGCTGATAGACCAGCTAGGTCTGCTGGGAGAATTGCCCATCAAGGCCAAATTTGGTGGAGCCACAGGAAATTTCAATGCCCACCTTGCCGCATTTCCCACAGAGGATTGGAAAGCCTTTGGGGATGAATTTGTGCAGAGCTTAGGTATGGAGCGCAGCCGATATACGACACAGATCAGTCACTATGATCACTTTGCAGCCCTATTCGATAACCTGGCTAGGATCAATACGATCCTCATAGATTTTGCGAGAGACATGTGGACCTATATCAGCATGGACTACTTCAAGCAGAAAGTCATAGCCAATGAGGTCGGCTCTTCTGCAATGCCGCACAAGGTCAATCCGATAGACTTTGAAAATGCAGAAGGCAACTTGGGTATGGCTAATTGTGTATTCACCTACCTCAGTCAGAAACTTCCTATTTCCAGGCTCCAAAGAGACTTGACAGATAGTACCGTATCCAGAAACATAGGGGTGCCTTTTGCACATACGATGATAGCTATACAATCGCTTCTTAAGGGCTTAAGCAAAGTAGAGCTTAATGAAGCCAAGCTGAAAGCTGATCTCGAAAACAACTGGGCTGTACTAGCCGAGGCAATTCAGAACATACTGAGAAGAGAGGGTTATCCTAAGCCTTATGAGGCGTTGAAAGCCTTGACACGAGGCAATAAAAAAATAGATGAGAGTGTGATTAAGGCTTTCATTAGCAGTCTAGATATAAATGAATCCGTCAGAGCGGAACTTTCTGCGCTTTCTCCGCATACTTACATTGGGTATCCTTAGAAAGTCAGACTGTCAGATGCCAGACTGCTAGATGCTAGACTTTTGATGTTGGATTCTTATATGAGAAACCTTAGATTGCTATGTGCTAAATTGTTAGACTGTTATGTGTTTTTGGTAACACTTTGAGTTTAATGATCATATAGAATAACCAAATGCTTGACTCACTGAACCGTTGAACCTTTAATATAAATCTGTAAACCTCACACTTTCAAGTCATGGTAAAAAAACTCTTTAAACTTCTCTTCAACACTGGAAAAAAGGCGACTGAAACCTCTGGAAAATCCATGGAATTCATAGATGATCTTCTGGAGAAAGAATACATCGGTACAGCCGTGGATAATCTCAAAACCTCTTCTGGCAAAATCGTAGAAACTGCTGGACTCGTATATCAAAAAACCATAGACAAGATAGATGAGACCCTCGATATGGACAGGCTCAGAGAAGTCGGTGACAAGATCATTGAGAAAGGTAAAGAAACCACAGAAAAACTTTCTGAGAGTATGGAGGAGAGCACAGATACCATGAAGAGTGTATTCAAAGAAGGGGAAAAAATAGTGAACGATGTGCTCGCTGATGATGTAGATGGACCTACCTCTTCAGAAGAAGAAGAAGAAGAAGAAGAAGAAGAAGAAGAAGAAGAAGAAGAAGAAGAGTAACCACTATCTGAATCATTATTAGAAGGTCTTCTGCATTTGAGATTACAATTAGCAAGCCTATTTTAATTTCTATTTCTAAAAAAAATGGGGCAGCTAAATATATTAGCCACCCCATTATACGTGAGATTATAATTTGCTATTTAGTGGATGCTTCTGCATCATTTTCATAGTGAACTACATTGAAAGTGAAGTCCCCCTGTATTGCCTTTCCTGAAAGATCAAAGATCTGAACAATTAATCTACCATTCAATTCCTGAACAGTCACTATTCTAGGAACTGTAGAAATGGAGTTTACAGTGACATTAGAACTTCTCAGAGCGAAATCCACACCTGCAAAATCAACTTCATACCAATTGCCATCAGAAGACCACTCAACTGAATAGTTGGCCGTTCCTGCATATATGATAGCCTCTGAGTTGACAGATCCTTGACTCTGGAATGAAGAAGTCGGATTACCCCCGGAAGTGAAACAATCACATACTCCTGGATCACCTTGAGGTCCTGCTGGACCCACTGGACCCTCTGGTCCTGCTGGACCTGCAGGACCTTGAGTACCTTGGACGCCTTGCAAGCCTTGTGGGCCTGGAGGGCCAGTTGCTCCAGTTGCTCCGTCTGCACCGTCAGCGCCATCTGCTCCGTCTGCTCCATCTGCTCCGTTGGCTCCATCTGCTCCTGCTGGACCCGTTGCACCATCTGCTCCGTCAGCTCCATCTGCTCCTGCTGGACCCATTGCACCATCTGCTCCGTCTGCTCCATCTGCTCCTGCTGGACCCGTTGCACCATCTGCTCCGTCTGCTCCATCTGCTCCTGCTGGACCCGTTGCACCATCTGCTCCGTCTGCTCCATCTGCTCCTGCTGGACCTGCTGGTCCTGCTGGTCCCTGTGGACCTGTTGCTCCGTCAGCTCCATCTGCTCCATCTGCTCCTGGTGGTCCAGGTATTCCTTGAATCCCAGGATTTCCTTGTGGACCTTGAGGTCCTGCTGGACCTTGAGGACCACCAGCTGGACCTTGAGGACCTGTATTACCTTGTGGGCCCTGAGGTCCTTGTGGACCATTATTACCAGCTGGACCTTGTGGTCCTGCTGGACCCATTGCACCATCTGCTCCGTCTGCTCCATCTGTTCCTGCTGGACCCGTTGCGCCATCTACTCCGTCTGCTCCATCTGCTCCATCTGCTCCTGCTGGACCGGCTGGACCCGTTGCACCATCTGCTCCATCTGCTCCGTCAGCTCCTGCTGGACCCGTTGCACCATCTGCTCCGTCTGCTCCTGCTGGACCTACTGGGCCAGTAGGACCTGTTCCACCTATAGGACCTTGTGGGCCGGCTGGACCTTGGATACCTGGATTACCTTGTGGACCTTGTGGTCCTGCTGGACCTTGCGGACCTCCAGCTGGACCTTGAGGACCTGTATTACCTTGTGGGCCCTGAGGTCCTTGTGGACCATTATTACCAGCTGGACCTTGTGGTCCTGCTGGACCCGTTGCACCATTTGCTCCATCTGCTCCTGCTGGACCCGTTGCACCATCTGCTCCGTCTGCTCCATCTGCTCCTGCTGGTCCCGTTGCACCATCTGCTCCGTCTGCTCCATCTGCTCCTGCTGGACCTGTTGCTCCATCTGCTCCGTCTGCGCCATCTGCTCCTGCTGGACCTACTGGGCCAGTAGGACCTGTTCCACCTATAGGACCTTGTGGGCCGGCTGGACCTTGGATACCTGGATTACCTTGTGGACCTGGAGGACCACCTGGGGTACCATCTGCACCAGCTGGGCCTTGGGGTCCCTGTGGTCCTGCTGGTCCTTGTGGACCTATCGCACCATCAGCTCCGTCTGTTCCATCCATTCCTGCTGGTCCTTGTGGGCCTGTCGCCCCATCTGCTCCGTCTGCTCCGTCTGCTCCATTCATTCCCGCCGGTCCTTGTGGGCCTGCTGGTCCTTGTGGGCCTATCGCACCATCTGCTCCGTCTGCTCCGTCTGCTCCATTCATTCCTGCTGGGCCTTGTGGACCTGCTGGTCCTTGTGGGCCTGTCGCACCATCTGCTCCGTCTGCTCCATTCATGCCTGCGGGTCCTTGTGGGCCTGCTGGTCCTTGTGGACCTGTCGCACCATCTGCTCCGTCTGCTCCATTCATTCCTGCCGGGCCTTGCGGGCCTGCTTGTCCTTGTGGACCTGTCGCACCATCTGCTCCATCAGCACCATCCATTCCTGCCGGGCCTTGTGGGCCTATCGCACCATCTGCTCCGTCTGCTCCGTCTGCTCCGTCTGCTCCATTCATTCCTGCTGGGCCTTGTGGACCTGCTGGTCCTTGTGGGCCTGTCGCACCATCTGCTCCGTCTGCTCCATTCATTCCTGCTGGGCCTTGTGGGCCTGCTGGTCCTTGTGGGCCTGTCGCACCATCTGCTCCGTCTGTTCCGTCTGCTCCATTCATTCCTGCCGGGCCTTGTGGGCCTGCTGGTCCTTGTGGGCCTGTTGTACCTTGTGGGCCTTGTGGGCCAGTAGAACCAGTTAGTCCAGTGTTTCCTATAGGACCTCTTGCTCCTTGAGGGCCTTGAGGACCAGTCGCACCATCTGCACCATTCCTACCTTGCGGACCTGTATTACCTTGTGGGCCCTGAGGACCTGTAGCTCCAGGTACACCACGAAAACCAAATCCTGGCCT
>Ga0209187_1000387_pt1 | contig 81632 bp, 65 predicted proteins | sample BantaG_FD_187430 | JGI IMG/M metagenome (GOLD analysis project Ga0209187, IMG submission 187430) | Marine algal microbial communities from Bantry Bay, Ireland - BantryBay_4 metaG (SPAdes) (version 2) | ecosystem: Host-associated > Algae > Red algae > Unclassified | place: Bantry Bay, Ireland...
AAAATATAGTTGTGAATAATAGGAATGCCACCAAAAGTGAATATATTTGATTTAACGAATTTCATTCACTTAAATAAGTGAATCTATAAAGGCTTTCCAAACTTTTGGAAGCCTTTATTTATCTAATCTTTCGCTATATTATGGTTTTTTAGTTGCGTTTTTGAGGAATAAGGTAATTAATAAAACACCAAATTCATACATAACGGTAGGTTTTGGGATTAACCATACTGGTATACTTAGCGTTGGGGCAGATGTGCCAATTACAGATAATTTTAGTGCTTTTTTAGATTTAGGTGCTGGCGGCTGGGGCATTAAATTTGGCCTTGGTGCAAGCTATTATTTTAAAAGTATTAGTGAAGGTTCGGCAGTAAGTTTAGGGTTTTACAGAGCAAGTGGTTCTGGCGATGAAAGTATAAATATTTTAAACGAGGCTGGAGAGGAGATACCCGTTTTGGCACTTTGAATGCTACTTATAGTTATAATTTAAAAATTGGAAAAAAACACAAATTGGCCTTGATAGCTGGTTATGCAATTGCAATTGCCGACAAAGGTGAAGCATATGAAATTAGCAATGTATTAAACCCTTCAATAGACGATTTTAGTGAACAATTTGTGAGTGTTTTACATCCTGATGGGCTTACCTTAGGGATAAAAATGATGTTTGGTTTAGGTGGTCGGTAAGTTTAGGAACGATAAAAAAAATAAGAATTGCTTAAAATTAACAATAAATTTAAAATAAATTTGATTTGGTTACATTATTAGTTACTTTGAATTGTGAAGCAAGTGCGATATATTAAATATTACAAAACGTACTTCGAAACGTTTTACAACAATCAGGTTGATAAGGTGAAAATATCGGATCCGTAAAGCCTTACCAGTTAAAGCTTTGCGGAGTTTTTTATGTTATACTTGCGGATTTAGGGGTGTTATTTGGCTTCATAAAAAAGTTTTTAACTTTAAATTAGTTGCTTATATAGTGGTACATCTGTTAAAAAATTGGCACTTGAATTTTGCCAATTTAGTTGGTAAACAAAGTGGTTTAAACCATTGGTTAGCACAAAGTAACTGGGTTTTAAAGTAGCGCCGTAAGCAGCAATTTGCTCAAAAGTATATTGGGTAAGTTTTATTTTGTATGATTTGCATTCTGCAATTAAAATAGGTAGGCCTTGTTTATTAAACACAGAAACATCAGTAAAACGTTTCATATTGTTTACTTTAATATGTTGCTCAACCTTTATTAATCCCTTCGGAAATTGCTTCTCATTTATAAAATAATTTAATAAATGTTGCCGCACCCATTCTTCGGGCAGCAGGGCAACATATTTTTTTCTTACCAAATCAAAAATGTAAGGTTTGGTGTTGTTATTAATAACGTTAAATTTGTAAGCTGGAAAATTGAGCTGATACACCCGCTTAATATACAAATTAGTATGAAAACAAAAAAAGCAATTGTAAAGAATTGGTTACCACGTTACTGTGGTATTCCATTAGAAGATTTTGGTAAGTACATTATTTTGGTAAATTTTAATTACTATGTTAAAAAATTTGCAGAAATACATAAAGTAGAAGTAAAAGGCCAAAACGCAAATATGCCAAATGCTACGGCTAATGGTATTACTATTATTGATTTTGGTATGGGTAGCCCAAATTCGGCAACTATTATTGATTTACTTTCTGCGGTAAAACCAAAAGGTATTTTGTTTATTGGTAAATGTGGTGGCTTAAAAAATATGAACAATTTAGGCGATTTTATTTTGCCTATTGCCGCTATAAGAGGCGAAGGTACCAGTAATGATTATTTTCCACCAGAAGTGCCAGCTTTGCCTGCCTTTGCTTTGCAAAAAGCTGTTTCAACTGCTATACGAGAAAATTCTTTTGATTACTGGACCGGTACTGTTTATACCACTAACCGAAGGGTTTGGGAACACGACAAAAAATTTAAGAATTATTTAAAAAGTATTAGAGCAATGGCTATTGATATGGAAACTGCTACTGTTTTTATTGCTGCTTTTAAAAATAAAATACCTGCCGGAGCTTTGTTATTGGTAAGTGATCAACCTATGACTCCGGCTGGTGTAAAAACCGAAGAAAGTGATAAGGAGATTACCAAAAACTATACCGATATTCATCTGCAAATTGCCATAGAATCGTTACAAACTTTAATTAATAACGGCAACACTATTAAACATCTTAAATTTGAATGAGCTACCAAGCAATATATAAAGCTATTAAAGCGAAAGACTTTAAGCCAGTGTATTTACTGCACGGAGAAGAAAGCTATTTTATTGATGAATTAACACAATTATTAATTGATACTACACTTCAACCACACGAAAGAGATTTTAATTTAAGTGTTTTATATGGTAAAGAAGTTTCGGTGAACGATGTAATTGGCTCAGCGAGGCAGTTTCCGATGATGGCGCAAAACAGAGTTGTGGTTTTAAAGGAAGGACAACAGATGCGCAACTTTAAAGATTTAGAGCTTTACTTTAATCAAGTTGTACCCAGTACTATTTTGGTTTTAAATTATAAAGGTAAAAAAGCAGATGGTAGAGCTAAACTAACCCAATTAGTAAAAAAGAACGGTGTTTTATTTCACGCTGAAAAATTAAAAGAATGGAATACGCCAGCCTGGATAAAAAGCTATTTAACCGGCAAGGGTTATGCTGTAATTGAAAATGTAGAAACTTTAATAGCAGATTATTTGGGCAATAGTTTGAGTACCATTGTTAACGAGTTAGAAAAACTAATTATTAATATTGAAAAAAAAGCAACCATTAACAAAGCTTTGGTTGAGAAATATATTGGCATTCACCGCGATTATAATATGTTTGCCCTGCAAAACGCTTTGGCAGAAAAAAATAGTTTAAAAGCTTTTAGAGTAGCTTACTATTTTGCAGAAAACTCAAAAAATAACCCAATGGTGGTGGTGCTCAGCAATCTATTTTCGTTTTTTAATAAATTGTATATTTATCATAGTTGCAAGCATTTGAGCCCTCGTGAACAGATGCAAGCCATTAAGGTGCACAATAATTTTATATTTCAACAAACCGAAAAGGCTGCAAGGTTTTATAGTGTTCAAAAACTAAAACACATTTTTAAATTAATACAAACGGCAGATTTAAAGTCTAAAGGTGTAGGAGCTACAGAAAGAAATGAAGCTGGTATCTATAAAGAATTGATTTACAAAATTTTAAACTAATGAAGAATATATTATTACTTACTTTTTTTTTATACGCCTGGGCCGGTGTGGCTCAAAAAAAAGAAATTATTTTAAACGAAACTAACTCAAAGGAGGAAGTGCAAGAAGAGGTTGAGTTAAGTGAAGAAAAACCTGAAGCAGTTAAACTACCATTTGAATTTTCGAAAGCGACTTCTCAAAAGTTTAATGGCGGTGCGCCTGGTTCGGGTGCTACTACTATGCTAACCATCTTTTTAAAAAAATTAGTTGATGTAGATTTAACATTTAACAAAATATGGTTGAGCAATGATAAGCCATATATAGATTTAAAGCTAAAGCGAAAATTTCAAGCAGATAGTTGGCAAAATTACAATGCAGATGATGAGTTGATTTTATTTGCAACCAGTAGAAGTAAAAAACCAATATCTTCAGAAGAAAAGACTGCGGAGTCAAATTTGCCACCAAACAAATTTATTGAAGATGCTTTAATTGAATATAGCTTAAATGATAAAGTAATGTACTATGAAATACCAGCACTTGAAAAGCTTGAAGACATAAATGCGCAATAAAATTTTGGGGGGAAAAAGCTACGTATTATTAGTAAAATGCCCTGATTGCCCAGGTCTAATTCATAAAATAACCAGCTCGTTATATGAGTTTAACTTAAACATTATTTCAAACGATGAATATGTTGCGCCGCTTAGTCAAACCTTTTTTAATCGTGCTAATTTTATTGGATCTTTTGATAAGAATCAACTAATTGTCTCTGTAAAAAGCAAATTATCAGCCGATGCAGAGATTAACTTAATTGAAAACAAGGATAAAGAAATTGTAGTAATGGTAACAAAAGAACATCATTGCTTAGGCGACTTGCTAATAAGAAATGAGTATAACGAGCTAGGCGCAAAAATTAAGGCGGTAATTGGCAATCACGAAACGCTTAGGCACTTGGTTGAAAAATTCAACATTCCATATCACTACATTTCTACACAAAATTTGGATAGAGAAAGCCACGAAAATGAGGTGATGAAAGTAATTGATACGTACAATTTTGATTACCTTATTTTGGCAAAATATATGCGCATTTTAACCGAAAATTTTGTGAATAGTTACACCAACAAAATCATTAATATTCACCATTCTTTTTTGCCTGCTTTTATTGGTGCTAACCCTTATAGGCAGGCTTATAACCGTGGCGTTAAAATTATAGGCGCTACGGCTCATTTTGTTACAAAAGATTTAGATGAAGGCCCTATTATTGAGCAAGGTGTTCATAGAATTAATCATCATTACTCGGTAAAACAAATGACAAAAGCAGGCCACGATATAGAACGGGATGTACTTTCGGGTGCTTTGAAAAAAGTATTTGAGAACAGGGTGATGATTAATGGAAAAAAAACAATTGTTTTTTAATAAAATAGTTCAATTTAATTTTGATTACTATTCAAGTTAAATTGAACTATTTTCTTTCTTTTTCTGAATAAAAAATACCTGTTTAAAATATATTTTTAATTGTTACAGCCATCATTATCTGCTCTAAAGTGAGACCCAGCTTTAACACCAAAGCCTGACAATAATTGAACCCGCTGAGTAGCTGAAAAAGTTACTGTGGCAGCGTTACCAGAAACTGAACCAACACCAATTATTTCGTTACTGGCCTTGTAGGTGGAGGTTAAATTGTTTAAACTGCTAATGGTTAAATCAGTTTCGCAGGGTGCAACGCAAAAGGTGGTATTGTCAAAACTTTCAAATATTGCGCCTTCGGCAACTACTTCGTTAAAGCTATTGGTTAAACGGTAATAACCATTTCCGGCATTACAACACATACCGTCACCAAATGTATCTTTCATAAACAAGGTATAGCAACCACTAACTAAGCATATATCTTCTGATGTTGAGCTTAAACCCATAACTCCGCTGTATACTGGTCGCGAATCTACTATAAAGCCATTTGGGTCTTTCAATTCCCAACTTGTTTCAAAAGGAAAATTATCAAACTGAAGAAATAATGACATTTCTACTGTACAATTATTATCAATAACTCCAGCGCAAGTACAACCATCTTCTAATATTTCATCGTGTATGGTATTTGGATTATTATCATTACAAGCAGCGCCTGCAGGTGCCGGAACAGATGCATTATTATCGTTACAATCATTATTAGCGCAAATTCCGTCACCATCTACATCGGTACATATAGTAGGCGTAGTAATACAAAATTGTGAAGTAAGGTAATTACCAAATTCAAAGGTTTCATCTACTAAAACAAGACCTGAAGAGTTAAATACTTTGTAGTTTCCGTTTCCGTTTCCACAACAAATTCCATCGTTACCAGTATCGAAAAAAGTAAGTACGTAACAATCTTCTGTTAAACAAAATACCTCACTTAATGTTGTATTGTTAAAACTTTGATTGTAAGGTCCATTACTACTTTTAATTAAATTATTACTTGTATTGTATAGCTGCCAAGAATTTTCTTGAGCAAAATCATCGAATTGAATGGTTAAAGTAGTTTCATAACAAGCTTCACTTTGGCAACCTGTACCAATTGGTAAAATGTTTATGTAATGCCTACCCGAGGCATTTCTAAATAGTTCAAAACAAACCTCCGATGAGTTATTTTGATATGTTGATTCATAAACACCATTAACATCTGGTTCTTCTTGAAAGTTTACACGTACTTTTAACTTGTAAACGCCTTCTGGAACGTTTGTAACATCAATCCACTGACAATCTAATTGAGAGGAATAAACATCTGTACAATGTGCCGATATACCTTGGTTAAGGCAAGTATATTTTCTTTCATAGCCTGCTTCACAAAAAATATCGGCTAAACAGAAACCACTTTTAAAACCAGCCGGAATTTCATTGTCTTGATCATCTAATAAAACATACTCGGCATAACCATCGTAATGCCAATGGTTATGGCAACTATCCCAAACCCAAGTATCATTTCCACCTGTAATTAACGGCGGCGGTTTACCAACAAAAAAATCAGCATCACCAACGTTTGAAATTTGTGTTGTAAATTTTATGAGTTGTCTATTTCCCGTTCCGGACAAACAACCTTCATCAATGTAACATTGATCATTGTTAAATATAGAATCTACTTTTAATGAATTTCTTAGTGCACTTTCAACAACTATTAAATCTGGTTGAAGTTGCCAGGCCGATGCTTCATTAATTTGAAGTAGAAAAAAATATATAAATAGTGCTTTAGCAATTGCTTTGAATGGATTAATTCTCATTATTAAAAAAATAGACTTGTATATTTTACGATAGTAAGTATAAAAATGTTAGACTTTAAATCAATTAGCTTCTTAATCTACATTATATTTCAAAAGTAGTTGAAAAAACTTATAAAATGTTTATTATTATTGGTAAGATGGAACATTATTTAGTTAAGGAGTGTTTAACAAATATAAAATATTAAAAGAATGACTGGAAAAGGAAAATCAAATATTGATGTTAACACCATTATTAAAGCTGTAAAATCAATTATAGAAACAATGCAATTAAATAACAAAACAAACTTAAATGAGAATACAGTGCCAGAAAGTGTTTTTAATTCAATTTATAAAAAAGTAGAAGATGCTATGAAAAAGGCTGGTAATGCTGAGCCATCTGCCACAATAAAAGATGAATTAGATGCAGATAATGATTTTTTTAATGATGTTAGTTTCGAAAAAACAGATTCTAACCAAACTGAAATTGAAAAAATTAAAACTTCATTTAAAATTGAAGAAGAAAAATTAAAAATTGATTTTCAAAATAAATTGAACGAACTAAAATTTACCTTTAAAGAAAAACACGATAGCTTAAAACAAAACTTTCAAACCAAAATAAATGCTTTAAAAGAACAAAAGGTTTAATTTTTTCTACAAAAAGAAAAAATAAATCAAATAAAGTGGGCATTGGCCTTTTTCTCTACTATTTTTGCTTTATAATTAAAATTAATTGGATTCAAAAAAAGTAATTCCTTACAAAAAAAGTGAAAACAACAAGCGGGAGCAAATTGAAGAGATGTTTGATAACATAGCTCCTAAATACGACTTTTTAAACAGAGCACTTTCTTTAGGTATAGATATTATTTGGAGAAAGCAGGCCATTAACAAACTTAAACCCAAATCGCCAAAAATAATATTAGATATTGCAACTGGTACCGCCGACTTGGCTTTAGAAGCTGCTAAGGAGTTAAAACCCGATAAAATAGTTGGTGTTGACATTGCAGAAAATATGTTAAGCATTGGTAGAAAAAAAATTAAACAAAAACATGAGCAAGATATAATTGAACTAAGGCAAGGAGATTCTACCAACTTACAATTTAACGATAATAGTTTTGATGCTGTAATGGCCGCCTACGGAGTTAGAAATTTTGATAATTTAACCCTTGGCCTTAAAGAGATGGTAAGGGTGCTAAAACCAGGTGGCACATTGTTAGTATTAGAGTTTTCTAAACCCGAAAAGTTTCCTGTTAAACAATTATTCAACTTCTATTTCCGTTATATACTGCCTAATGTAGGAAAACTGATTTCGAAAGATAGTAGTGCTTACGAATACTTACCACAGTCGGTAAGCGCTTTTCCGCAAGGCTTTGAATTTATTAATATTTTAAAAGAGTTAGGATTAAACAATACAGAATGGGTTCCACAAACTTTCGGTATCAGTTCCATTTATACTGGTACAAAGTTGCATTAATTATTATTACATTTTTTTGTTTGAGCCAATCGGCACAAGCGCAAATGTTTAGAATAAATCACGACGATAAAAAGTTGTATTTTGGTATAATGATGGGCTATAACAATTCTAATTTTAGAATTGAACCCTCAGAATATTTTGTTAATAATGATAGTATTTTAACCGTGCTTGGCCCAAAAGGCAGAGGTTTTAACTTAGGTATTATTACTAACTTAAAATTAGCCAAACATTTAGATTTAAGGTTTACACCTGGTGTAGCTTTTAGTAACAGACCTTTAGAATATAAACAAATTGGAAATTTTACCGAAGTTAAAAGAATAGAATCGGTATTGTTGCAAGCTCCTATTTGGTTAAAATTTAAAAGTGACAGATATAATAACTTTCGGTTTTATGTGCTTGGTGGGGCAAGGTTAGATTACGATTTAGCCTCTAACTCAAAAAAACGTAAAGCCGATGATATTGTAAAATTAGGACGTTTCGATTTATCAGCAGATTACGGCATTGGTGTACAAATATTTTTTCCACTATTTATCTTTTCTCCGGAAATTACAATATCGCAAGGTTTACCAAATATTCACGTTCCCTCCCCTACTTTAAACTATAGCAATGTTTTAAATAAACTTTTCTCTAGAACTATTATGTTTAAACTTCAGTTTGAGGGTTAAATATTTGGTAAATGAGAGCGAATGGGTTTTAAAACTAAAATATTTATAATTTTTATATTTGTAAACTTGTGCACAACTGTTTTAAATGCGCAAGAAAAGCTGGATCAACAACTTAAAGTATTAAGTTGGAACATTTTCTGCCTTCCAACTTTTATTAAGGCTACCGATAAAATGTATAGAGCAAGTGCTATAGTAGATGCTCTTCAACACTTAGATTGTGATGTTATTGTTTTACAAGAGACCTTTCATAAAAAATCACATCAAATAATTGAAGAAGGTTTAAAAGATACATTCCCATATCAAATAAAAGCAAATAGAAAGGGTAATTTTATAAAAACTAATCACGGTATTTTTATACTTAGCAAACTACCAGCTAAACTTTTAGGCACTATAGTTTACAAAAATTGTAAAGGCACTGATTGTTTAGCAAAAAAAGGAGCTGTTTTAATTGAAGTTGAAAAAGAGAAACAAATGTTTCAAATATTGGGTACTCATTTACAAGCAGGCAACCAAAATAAATACGAGGCAATACGGAAAACACAGCGTGAACAAATTACAGCATTTTTAAAACAATACAAAAAAGAAAATATACCTCAACTATTATGTGGCGATTTTAATACCGATTATAACAACCTTAGCCGTAGAAACAATTTATTAAATGATTTAGAAATAAACCATATAAATGTGCCCAATGACACAACTTGGCCTAACAAGTATTATAAAACAAAAAAAACGCACACTACAATTGTTGACTATATTTTTATAAAGTACAATAATGTTAGCTTAAATACCGAAACAAAAATACTGCATTTTTATGATCAAAAACGTAAAATTGCACTTTCTGATCATTCAGCGGTTGAGATGTTACTTGCTTGGTAGTATTTTCAAAAATTATTCACATTCTTCATTTCTGGCAGAAAATCTTGCCCCGTTTTTAACAGAAAAATTTGTTTCTAACCTAATTACATCTTTTGCTTTAAAAAAAACACTATCTTGACTAAGCACTTCGCCAGTAGAAAAAATTTGACTGTTTGCCTGATAAGTATTTGTTGGTATAACATCATCAATAGATAATTCATCAATACAAGCTGCTTTAATAATTGTAAAATAATCTTCCACCAAACCAGTTTCTCTTAAAAATTTTACATTCATTGTATCTTGATTTACCTCTAAAACACAAGAACCTAATTCTCTTACTGAATAATACATTGCCTTATGATTGAGCGGCCCGTAAGAGGTTTTGCCTGAAGAACCCGCTGTAATATAAACTGTGCCTTCACCAGCTCTGTGGCCTATAGTATGTTTTTCATAGGGTTGGTTGCTACTTAGCTTTCCACTTCCATTACCATTCTCTCCTACCGTATTTTCATTAATATCAAATGAATCAGATGATCCATAGTGCCCATTTATAAAATAACTTCTTTCGTAAGAATGGCTGTGACCCGATAGAACAAGATCCACTCCATTATCTTCTAACATTGGCAAAAAATTCTGTCTCATTTCTATTAAGTAAGTTTCCACATCAGAATTGTGTGAACCTTTTGTATAGGGTGGATGATGCCATAAGGCAACTAACCATTCTGCTGTAGTGTTTTGAACATCGGCTTTACACCAATTATACATTGATTCTCCAACATCTTTATTTGAATCGTAGGAATCCAATACTATAAAATGAATATTAGCATAATCAAATGAATAATAAGCTTCTGTGCCCGATGCCAAGCCGCCACATTCTGCATTTGTAGGAAAAGAAAAAATATCATAATAAGCCACCGATTGTGTTATTGGGTCATATCTTTCATGATTACCACGTGTAGACCAAGAAATAGTATTTTTCAGCTTATCCTCATACATATTTTGAAAAACTGCATATTGATAGTCTCCGTCTGTTCCATCATTATAAGCATTATCCCCTAAAAAAAGTAATAAGTCTGTATGTTCGTTTCCTATGTAATTATAGTATGCATTTCTTACAGCCCTTTGGTTACTGTTAATTATACCACAATCCCCTAAAATCCAGGCGGTAACTGCTTGTCTTTCTCCTACAATTGGCGCAGTTTTGAAATACAAATCTTCCGTTTTTGGTTCTATAATAAAATCGCTATTACTAATTTCATAGTAATATTTTGTGTTTGCCTGTAAATTATTAAGTGTAATTTCGTGATCTTTTTTTAAGCTTAATTCACTTTTACTTTGCGATAGTACATTAAGATTGGTACCATAATTAATTACAGATTGGGTAGCCCTGCTTGTTCTCCATTTTATAGTTACCGTATTTGATGCACCTTTTTGAAGATATGGCCCTCTTTTTACAGCTATATAATCCTCTTTATTAGCCCTTAATTGTAAATTAAAACTGATGTCGCTACTATTTAATGTAGCTTGATGTACTTCAACAGCAATAACATTTTTGCCGTTTAATAATTGTATTGGAAAACTCGCTGTTGTAATTTCATTTTCAACATAATATAATGCTAAGGTATTATAATCAATATTGCCAGTTGGCATATTTACTCTTGTTAAGTTTGTACCATTTAAGTAAATATTAATACCATCATCGTGTACTAAGTTCACATCTATATCAACATAAGCTGCACCATTTGTTAGGTGAAACTCTTTTCTAAAGTATTGAGCAAGAGTAGGCTGAGTAACTGTGGCTTCATCACCATCACCATAACCAAAATGACCAGGACCATTTTGCCAGGCACTATCATCAAACTCAAAACTATGCCATTCCATATTTCCAGATTGTGCTGCAGGTTCGTCACCGGCATCATAATACTGCCAATCATCTCCCCAAGTAATAATTAGATCTTGAGCTATAATAAGATGACTTTGAATTAATATAAAAATTATAAATGAGCTAATATGTTTACTTTTCATAAAATTTTTAATAGTTGATTAATTTTTTGATTTAGATCTACTGTAGCTTTTATATTTCTAATTTTATCGGGTAATTTTCTTACAGCATTTTTAGCTTGATTTAAGTCATTTACAGCACTTTGTGTCATTCCTATATTAATTTTCATTAATGCTAAATCATAATATGCGTGTTCCTTTCTATTTAAATCATTTATTAATTTTTTTTGAATATCTATTGCATCAGCAACATCACCATTATTTAAATGAAAATCAATAAGTGCTTTTCTTAACACATATATTGGGCCTAGTTTTTCAATGCCCAGTTCTAAAATTTGCAAAGCCTTGCAATTTGCCTCAATATGTTTAGAAAGCAACCAAGTTTTATAAGTTAAAATATAATTTTCTGGTTTTGGATTAATGTATAAAGATAAAGCAGCTTCAAAATATTGAGCAGCTTCAAAATATTTTTCTTGTCCATTCAAAATTTCACCCTTAAACTGTAAAGCCAATATATTTGAAGGCTGATTACACAAAACCGCATCTACTTCAGCTGTTGCCTTTTTGTAATTTTTAATATGAATGTAAACAGTAGCAACATCTAAATTTAAATTAATATTATCATAATTTTTTGATTTACAAAAACTAAAATCATTTAGTGCTAGCTCAAAATCACCATGTTGGGTATATAAAACACCTCTTTGGTGATACAGTAAAATACTATCAGGATGTTCGGCTATGTTTAATGAAATATTTTTAATTCGTTTACTTAAATCGCCATGTGCATAGGTTTGGTTTAAGGCAAAGAAACTTAGAGCACAAAGTATAATATTTTTTACCCTTAAAAAAGTAATCATATTTCTTATTTAAGCTACAATTTATTGCAAAAAGTGGAAATATGTATCTTCTTTCAAGAATAAAAATAAAAAATGATAACACGTAATTGGCTTAAAAATTAGAAATTATCTTTAAATTTTGTTTTGGAGTCGAATTATTGAAAAAAAATCAGATATAAGCATAAAAAAAGCCGGTACAAATTGCACCGGCTTTTCTTTATTTTAGTACGACCACAAGTCGTGCTCATACTCAAATATAGTACGTTTTATTCTTTCTGATTCTAATAAAATATCAACTCCAGAAGTATAATCTTTAATACGCATATCTCTAACATTACCTTCTTTGAAAATATGGCTGCTGAAATAACGCATCTCCAACAAATCTTCCCAAGTTAATCGTTGCGCATCATTTAAAGGATTGTATGCTTCATAACGCGATAAATCTTGACGAATAGAAGGATAGTAAGCCCAAAACAAAGCTCTTTCACCTCTAAAGTTATCATTGTCATCATATTCATCAATAATAGGAGCTATGGCTAAAATACGCACTTTCATCATAGAAGATTCTTCATCAAAAACCCAGTCTTCTTTAATTCTAATTTTAGTAATTAGTTCTGGATTAAAATCATTTGAAACTGTTTCAGTTTCAAATTCTTCTGTAACCGGGTTATACACTTCAATTGTTTCGCTTGCACCAAGCTGGCTTAAAATTTCTTCAGATGATGTTTCCATTGTGAAGCCATCATCAGTAAATACTTTTGCTTCATCGCTTTTAGAAATAATATCTAATAAAACACCTACAAATGGTTGCTCGGGATAAGAAAAAGTTAAATTAATTTTTTCTCTGGTATCTATTACACGCCAAACTCTTTTCGACCATAAAACATCCGCTTCTCTAATATGATCGTATTGTAATACCTGGCGTTCTTTTAGGCGCATTTTTTCATAAACCCCATCTTGTACTAAAGGTTCTTTTATAAATTTTTTATCTTCTATAGGTGTAGGTGCTTCTATATCTTTTGGCGCACCACCTGTTCCTTCATTATCTCTATTTAAAGAACTACCATAAGAAACACCGCTGTTTACGCCACTCTGAGATGGCTTTGTTTTGGTAGTGGTTGTTGTAGTTGTTTTGGTACTCCCCATATCAACAAAAGGAGTTGTATTAGCCGGTTTTATTGGCTCTTCGTTTATAGGTGCTGCCTCTGGAGTTGGGTTTGGTACTACAATTGACTCTGTAGGTGTATTTACAGGTTCTGGAGTAGGTGCAACTTCTTCTTCTGGCTCGTCATCAAAAATCATACCTCTTGGTTGAGCATAAACTGTTAGCTCGATACATAAAAGTGTACAAATTATAGTGATAATTAAATTATTTTTATTCATTGCTTTAAACTCTAAGTTATTTAATACTGAAGGCTATCGTACCTAAGTTACGCTTTGCTCCATCTGGGCCTTTAACCATAATATCATCAAAAAAGTAAGAATCACCTGGTTTAGCCTGGCTCATTAATGCCTTTACATCACCTGTAAATAATGGTCCTACGTTGGTTTTGGTTTGCAAATCATCTCTTTTTGGAGCATAAGTTACTTCACAGCTCAATACTTCAAATTTTGCATCAAAAACAAAATCATACAAAGTTGCTGAAATACCTTTTTGTACTTTAAAAGTACCATTAGGCATTCCACCACCGTTTTTACCGCCCAATTCTGGTACTGGATTAGGTATATATTTGGCTCTAAACTCCATTGTTTCTGTATAATCACCACCTGCTCTATCGTACTTTGGCTTTGGGCCAGAAATAGTAACTTTTGCTACCTTAGCTTTGGTTGAAGCTTCTTTTACTCTTACTGTAAATTTACCATTACCTACTGGTGTTATTGTACCACCTAAACCATTAATAGAAGCAGTTATTAGGCTTCCATCAATACCTGAAATACCACATTCTACTGGATTATCTACCCCGATGTAAAAGACATTCATGGCAGTTGGTGAAACAATACCTTTATATTCTTGTCTAAATGGTGGAACTACTTTATACTCAAATTTCTTTTTGTAAGATTTCATTTCACCAAATTGATTGGCTGCTTTAATCTCTATATTTAAAGTTTTATCGCCAGTACCACTAGTATTTCTTTCATAATCTGCTCTACCATTTGGTCCTACTGTTAATTGTTTTCCATCTACAAAAATTTGTGGCTTTGAAGAGCTCTTAGAAGATGCTGACAAAAATATATCTAATGATAATGGGTCACCATCAATAAATTTCTCAGCGTTTGGTATAATAGCTGGTTCAAATTGATCAAAAACAACATTTTTCACCCCCACTCTGTTACTTAACTTCTCCACAACTACAGATTCGGCTGATTTAACCAAACTTTCGTAACGAGTTAACTCTGTCATTGCTGCAACTGCTGGTAATTGATAAAAGAAATCTTTTTCTCCATCTTCGGTTGTAAAATCTGGTATAAGTGCTTCTACTTGTTGTAATTCATCAGGTGTGTCCGCAAAATAATCTAAAAATTGTTTACGGGTTTTACCCATTAAATCTTTTACTTCGGGACTAACAGGAGCTCTGCCATCTGGTATACCTTTTACAAAAAATTGAGTTGTAGCATCTTGTGATGAAGCATTTACCAAATCACCATTAGATTTTGCTAATGCTTCTGGTGAAACACCTTCGTCAGTAAAATTTTTAAAATCTGTTTTAATTTTTTGAAGCTGTTTTGCAACATCTCCACTTAAAGTAGAGGCTTCTCTTGCTTTATCGAGGTGTTCTTGTCCTCTTCCCTTATTTTTTTCAACAGCAGCTTCAAAGGCAGCGTAAGTTCCTGATATTTTATTATCAACTGTAACATTACTAGCTTCCATACTACTATTAAAACGTTTAAAAGCCTCAATAATTTCGGCTGAAACGTTAAGCGCCAATAGTGCAGTTAATACCAAATACATTATTGATATCATCTGCTGCCGCGGTTCTTTTGGTATTGACATTAATTAAATTTTAATTCTTTTAATAAAATAGAAAATGAAAAAATAATTATTTACCGTTTTGCATTGCAGAAAGCATATTACCATAAACCGTATTTAACCTTGTTAAATTTTTGGTTAAACCAGCCATTTGCTCTTTATACTTTTGCGTATCTTCTAAAGAGTCATCTAAATTTTTAATTGCAGCCGAAAGGTTGCTGTAATATTTATTCATATTTTTTAAATGGCTGTTAGTGTCTGATAATTCTAATTCGTAAACTGCATTTAAAGCAGAAAGATTTTTAGTTACCTGAACAACTTGCTGTTGGTAACCTTTAGTTTCTTCTGCAGAAATTGAAAGGCTTCCGGCAACGGCAGCTGCTTTACTATACGCATCTTTTACTTGTGTTAATGCTTGTGCTGCTTCTTTGGCTTTCGTATTATATTCATTGGTAGCAGAAACCGTGTCTGTAACATCTGATAAGCGGGAGATACTTGTACCAAAACTATTTAACGATTTACCAAAACTGTCAATTGTAGTTTGGTTAATTTTACTGTTAGATAACATATCATCTAACTCTGCAGTTTGACTTTTACCATTAACAGCTGCAATGCCATCAATGCCGCCGCCATATTTATCTAAATTTGGATACAGTTTTTCCCAATAGTAATCTTTTTTTGGAGGTACTAAACCTTGAATTAAAAAGATAATAGCTTCCATATATAAACCAACGCTTAACATTTGATCTGGATTGAAACCAAATACGTTTTGGTGTGTAATTTTACCTAAAGCACCTAACATAATAATAGCTGCACCTACCCCGATAATTACATTTTTTAGGTACTTAAACCCAAAATTTTCAAAAATTGCTCTCATTCTTTGTTTTAAATAACGTTCTTTTTGTTTTTAACCAAAAATTAAACGCTATTACTTCTTTTATAGATTAATAAATTGATTTGTTGTTTAAATGGTGTTTTTTGCAATTAAAAGTCATTCATAGAACGACCCAAGAAAGTAAGCGCATTTCTAAAGCCAATGTAAGCTTTTGAAGTATCTTCATACTCCCAATGTCGTGTACCAGTTTGCAAAAAATAAGCAATATCTTTCCAACTTCCGCCTCTTAACACTTTACGTTTTAATGTTGGTGCATCAGATTCTTTTGAATCATAACGGATATCTGGATTCATATCAAATTGAAAAGCATAAGCGTTTTCGTGAAAAGCAGAAGAAGTCCATTCTGCTACATTACCCGACATGTTATATAATCCATAATCATTAGGATTGTATGCATCCGCTCTAACAGTATATAAGCCACCATCTTCGGCATAGTTGCCTCTACCTGGTTTAAAATTAGCTAATACACAACCTTTTTTATTTCTTAAATATGGACCACCCCACGGATAAGGAGAATTATTTAAACCGCCACGCGCAGCATACTCCCATTCATGTTCAAATGGTAAACGGAAGTTTTCACCATTAGTTTCGCCATTTACTTTCTTGTAGTCATTCCAAAACTTGGTTCTCCAGGCACTAAATGCATTGGCTTGATCCCAACTTACTCCAACTACAGGATAATCATCAAATGCTGGATGCCAGTAATAATTTCTTGCCATTGGCTCATTGTAAGAATAAGCGAAATCTCTAATCCATACCAAGGTATCAGGATATATTTCTGTTACTTTACTTTTAATAAAAGATGACCGTGGTTTGTCTCTGTTAGAAGGGCTTGCGGCAGCTTTCCAATCAAACCAATCATATTCAAATACTAAAGCACGTGTATCTAATTCGGTTATACCATTATACTGTTCGCTTTCATCGTAAAACATTTCTGATAGTGCTGCTCTGTCTTCTGGGTCATCCCAAAAAATATCGTAAGACCAATCAATTTTTTGCTTGCCATCTTCTGCTTCTTCAAAGTGATCTAACATTGCATGTGCAATAGAATCTTTTACATAATTGGTAAACTGTCTATACTCATTATTGGTAATTTCAGTATCGTCCATATAAAAGCCTTGAATAGATATTTCTTTGCTTCGTTGTTGTAAAGAGAAAGAAATATCTTGATCACTAGCACCAATTATAAAGTGCCCAGCTGGTATATACGTCATACCGTAAGGGTTAATTTTACCATTCCAGGTAGGACGATCTAAAACACCAAGTAATTGACCGTTATACGTTTGCTGGCAACCCGCTAAACTTATTGCTAAAATAGCCACCATTGAAACATATATAATATTTTTCATATTATTATTTTTATACTGAGCAAAAGAGCCCGCAAATTTACTTTTAAAAATCAAATTAAACAAAATATTGAAGTAATTCATCATAAACTATGTAACCTTCTATGCTATCTTTTTATTTTATAGTGTTTATAAATATCTTGGGTTGTAAATTATTTTCTTCAAAGGGCCTTTTACTAAGTTCTTAATTTTGTAATGCATGCTTACTTCGTGGCTGCCAAAATTACTACTGTTTAGATTAGAAAGCCCAAAATCGTAACTGTATCTTATCAACAAATTTTTCACTACTTGTAAACCTGCTAATAGTATAACTGCATCATTACTGTTTTTAGTATATCCTCTGTAACCTATACCAACATCAAAATTACCTAAACCAACATTTAACATACTACTGAGCTGGTGTACATTTAAATCAGAATGAACAAATAACGCAGGTTTAATTTCGATATTATCTGTAACTGGAAAATTAATAGATAAGTTGTAACTGTAATGCGGTATTATATTATATTTTTTAAAATTTTCATTATTTGTTCCAGCTATTTTTGCATTAAATATGTAGTTGACAGCTAAACCAGTATTTAAAAAACTATTTGTATAATTTACGCCTGCTGTAATTTTTGGTTGATAAGCATTTACTGTAATATTTGGCAAAATGTTATCATTATGAAAAACGGTACTTTCGTAATTTCCGGTTGGCGTAATTAGATTGTTGCCATTTAACTGATATTGAAAAGCGCCTGCCTGAAAACCTAAACCAATTTTAGAATATTCGCCAATTTGTAACTTATATTTGTAGGCTACTGCTATTGAAGTTAAGCGTTGCGCTCCTATAACATCATTACTAATATTTATACCAAAACCACTTTTTATGTAAGGAATTGGTAAATCGGCCAACAAAACCTGGCTTTGAGGTGCACCATTTAAAGTTAACCATTGGCTTCTATATAACATTTTAACATTTACATCATTATTACTGGCTACATAAGCTGGGTTAAATATAGCTGGATAATAATGTATATGGCTCAACTCCATTTGCTGCTGTGCATTTGTATTTACAAAACTTGCACTTAGTAAAAGAATAAAAAGCAACTTATATAATAACCTAATTTTCAATATTATTTGTAACGGTAAGATGAAATTTTTATTCAAAGATATTTGTAAAGACTGGTAAATTTTCAAGTTTTAATAAATTTTTTATGTTAATTTATTTTTTTGAAGTAATAAACACGCCTAACAATATCAAAAACATACCTAAAATGTACCAAATATAAAAAGGTTCTCCATCAAAAATGCCCCAAAATAAGGCTACAATTGGTAAAGTGTAAGTTATACTTGATGCAAATATTGGATTGGTTTGTTGGGTCATTTTAAAAAACAATAAATTTGCCATAACGGTGCCAAAGATAGACAATATTAGTAAAGCTAAAAAAGAAGGTATTGCATGTGGATGTGTTTGAAAAACTGGTAAAGGGTTATGCATAAGCAATACTATTGTTGGAAATAGCCAAACCAAACTAAATGACCAAGCCGCAATAGTTGCCGGGCTTGTATCTTTTAAATATCTACCTATTATGTTAACACTTGTAGCATAACATATGGTAGCTGCAATAATAAACAAACCATAAATATTTGCACCACCAATTGCGCCTTTATTATTAGCTGTAATAATAATTGACGCTCCAATAAAACCGATAAGTACCCCTAATAGTTTCGACCAACGAAACTGTAAGCCAAAAAACAACACGCCTAACAAAAAAGCCGATATTGGAGTAAGTGTATTTAACATACCTGCCATAGCACTATCAATTTTAGATTGGCCAAAAGCAAATAAAAATGGAGGAATGCCACTACCAAAAAAACCAACACCAAAAATAGGTAAAATATTTTTTCGGTTTAAATTTTTGAAGGTGCTAATGGTAATTGGTAAAATAACTAAGGCAGATAAAAATATACGAAATGAACCAGATTGAATTGGCGAAAAAGCCACTAAACTCTTTTTTATTAAAATAAAAGAACTTCCCCAAAGCAAGGTAAGCATAAAAAATATAAGCCAATTTTGTTTTGAGATTTGCTGTTGTGCTATCATTAAAATTTTAACTGCATAAATTAGGCAGTAAAGAAAGTATTAAAGTAGGAGAATGTTTATTAGTGTTAGAATATTATTTTAAATATAGTAATTGTACTAATTTTTTGAGTTAAAAAAGAGACTATACATAATTTTGTGTTTTGGCAAAGGGCTGAATTAGGTTTTCCACATTTCTATGCTGTAAAAAACACCCTTAATAGCGTTTTTTGGGTGTTGGAATGTTTTAAACCGTTTAGCTAAGCCCTTGTGCTTAATAATGCGAAGGAATTTGTACAAATTATTTACAGGCGCAGTTAAAAGTAGATCGATACAGTGCCAATACAAATGTTGGCTGTAGTAGCTTCATTTCAGCCTTGCAGCATAGTTTGGAGCATAGTAGTAGCTTCTGGCATTTAGATTGATGCAATTTTAATCAATAGATAGATTAAAAATTAATTATGTATTGGATTAGGAGGTGTATAGAATTAAAGAATAAATATAAACAAAACATTATTATCATTATATTGTAAAATTAATGATGTCACTTTTCCAATCAATCCGAAAAATTTAAATAAGCACTTTTATAAAGTATTTAATTACTATTAATTACCTTTGTACAAGTATACTAAACTTAAATGATAAGTGAATTTATGTTTTGTTCATTAAATATTTTATAAGCAGGCGAGTATAGGTTTAAAATGTGCATATTATTTGTACAAAGATAGGTTGATTTAGTCTTGTATAACAAATGTTTAAAATTATAACTACTAATAAATAAAAAAGGGGGATTAGCTCAGTTGGCTAGAGCGTTTGACTGGCAGTCAAGAGGCCACCGGTTCGAATCCGGTATCCTCCACTAAAAATGGAAAGGTTATGAATGTTAAACTTCGTAACCTTTTTTTATTTAATCCAATTCATTTTAATTTTTTGCACGTTTTTCTTACTAATGTTTTGGAATTGCCCCTGTATAAGTTGCCACATAAGCACCTAAATTTGCTCCTTTTTCTAAACAGGTTTTCAAATCTCTTTTATTCAAATAATTATGAATAAAAGCTGCCAAAAAAGCATCGCCGCTACCAACAGTATCAACAACATCTATTTTTACACCATCAACTTTATATACTTTATTATTTTGAAATAGTTCTGCTCCACGCTCTCCCTTGGTTTTAATTATAATTTCTATATTAAATTTTGCCTGTATTTGTTTATAAAAATTTGCTGCATCAAAATTGAATATTTCAATTAATAATTGCTCTTCTTCATTATTAATTTTAAGAATGTGGCTTTGGTTAAGCAATGATTCAATTACAGATTTGTTGTAAAATTTTTGCCTAATATTTAAATCGCAGATATTTAACTTTGAATGTTTTGTTAACTCCATTAAAGTATCAAAATTTTGAGCCGATCGGCAAGCCAAAGTCCCATAAACAAGGGCATCAGCACTATTAACAAGTTCTGTATTTGCTAAGCTTTTATCAATAAAATCCCAGGCAACGGGTTCGCTTATTTTATAGCTCGGTATTCCATTTGCATCTAAATTAACTTGTACTGTGCCAGTAGGCAAATTTTCATCTATTTGTAATTGCTTAATAGAAATGTTTTGTAATTGAATGGCACTTACAATTTGTTTGCCTAAATCGTCATTTCCTATTTTAGTAATTATGTGGGCTTGAGTACCTGATTGCATTAAATGTGCAGCTACATTAAAAGGTGCACCACCCAGCTTTTTTTCTGTTGGATATACATCCCAAAGCACCTCGCCAAAACATACTACAGTTTGCTTATGTTCCATTTTTATCTAAAAAAAATCGTAACTATTCAGAAGTCAGACCATTTCATTGTCAGACGTAAGAAATAATTTGGGCGAAAAAGAGCGTTTTTGACCTTATTCAACAGAATTTATCTGACGTCTGAAAGTGCCTGATCCTCACCTTTGTCAAAGTCAAAATTATCTAATTTCCCTCTCAGAGAATTGGCATTTTTACTGAATGTTTGGTTCTTTCAAGTTTGAACAAAATAAGGAAGTTGAACATTTGAAAACAAATGTTCCCTATTATTTCTAAAAAATAACTTTTATTTGTATAAAAATAAATCATAATTGAAGTAAGTGTAATCAAGATTATTACTCCTATTGTAAACAATTCGAAACTTAATATTTCCCATTGTATAAAAAAATAAATTACTGATATTGTAAAGTTAAAGAAAGAAGTTATCAAAACAGCTAAAGTAAATGAAGCAGAATAATAAGGATTGATGTAGTCCCATTTATTATACAAACGGTAAACAATACAAAATATTGAATTGATGTATCTTAATCATGGCCTAGTTTTTCATCTTACACTTACGCTATTATATGGTAGCATATACCTTTCTTATAATTAATTTTATCTATTTGATTATTTCATTAAAGTTGTTCGAAACTTTTATTTATAAAAAGCTCCTTGGTTATTTTTTATGTAATTTAAGATAATGTTATAAGCAACTGCTGCGATGTTTAAACTTTCAAGTTATTCAAGTCAGAAGGCCATAGTATTTCGTCATCATTTTTCCAAAACGGACCTATTGAAAATGAATAACATATATAGTTAATTAAACTTATAATTATACTTTCTTTGTTATAATATAACATCAAATGATTTGATTCATATTCATTGCTAATAGAATCAATAGTTGGTTTACTTAATCCTTCATTTTCCAAAACCCCTAAAATATCATTTAATGATGAACCGACTATAGAAAATCCATTTAGGGTATATACCTTACTATTTAATTCTATTGTTGAAAGACGATATTGATCCTCTGATGAAAACGTACAACAAAGATTCTTTGTGAGATAATTATATTCTCTTGCAATATCTTCTCCGTATTCTTGAATCTCAATGTTTTCGGGCGAACCAATAATGGATTTCAAGCCGTTTTCGTCCAAGCCAAATACTATTTTATCAACTCCTTTTCCTAAATATATTTCCATTCCTATCAATTTCTTTTACCTGACCTTGTATCTTCAGTTCCTTTCCTTTTGTTCGCCGCATTTTTTCGTATGTTCTTTATCTTTTGATTTAATTGCTTCTTCAATCCACCAGTTGCATTCTGTGCTTGTCTTGTCAATTCGTCAATTTGCTTTTGAGTTTTTTCAACAGTTCTACCATTATCTCCATGCTTTTCATTTTTACTTGAATCAGTTGCTTTCTTTGTATAGACATATGGATCAGCAATTGTTGTTGTAATCTGGTCTACTGTAATATAAGCTAATCCAGCAGCTGAAGTACCCAATAATATTTCCAATAAAGCCACAGCATCTTCAGGACCCAGAATTGGTGAATCTAGTTGACTGGTAACTAAGGCTGCAGCCATTGTACCTGACATAATTTGAGAAGAGGTTGATTGAGGTTTACTATCAACAACTAGTGCTGTTTTTATAACTTCACCTGAACCAGAGTCTCTAAAAGTAGTACTTCCTCCTTTTTTATTATCGATAGAATAAGAACCATCTTTATTTTTTACAATCTTATTTTTTCTTAAAAAGCCAGTTTTTATATTTTCATTTTTTGCGTGTTCTTTTGCTTCCTTTTTGCTTTCAAATAAGCCATCTGGATCTATATAAGAAATAGGATTATTGAATCCATATCTATAAGGAGTCCATTCAGGAGCAAATTCGGCTAATGGGTCGGGTGATGTAAATCTACCAATCGCAGTATTATAAAACCTCGCCCCATAATCAATCCAATTCAGCCCAATCTCGGTATTCAACTCCTTACCGTTGTAAAGATAATCATTTTTTACGGTTTGGGTTTTAGCCCAGTTGCCGTTTTGTTGCATACCAAATGGATAGTAATGGTTTTCTTGTACTATGCTTGCGAGGCCATTACTTTCCGTAAATACTAAACGTACATTACCCAAGTGGTCTTTAAGGTTGTATTCCCATTTGTTGCCGTTGGGTCTATTTTTTTCGGTTGTTTTTAGTTTTTAAAAACACCGCCTCCCTCCAATTAAGGAGGTGGTATGTATTTGTAGTTACTTGGCTTTTTATGCTATCCGTAGTCGGAGGCTTATGAATAGCGAATTCGGATAAGCTACGGGTAGCTGAGGGGGTAGACACAGTTAATATATTTCTTCTTTCCAAATCTCTCTTCCACGATCAATCCACGCCCAAACTTTGTTAGTCAAAAAACTTGAGAAAGTTGAAGTAATTTTATATTTGTTATCATAACATATAATATTACACTCATTTGCATTGGTGTTTTTTTCTAAATCAAAGCATATTTTTTTATTTTTATCTATTATAGCAAAATGTAAAAACCTATTTTCTAAAATTTCAATCTCTTTATATGTAAAAAATTCTAAATGTCTTGGAGTATCAATAATTAATCCATTATAAAAATTAAATACTCTCTGAAAATATTCTGGTAATTTAGATAAGCAGGCTTTTTCATAAAGTACTAAGTTATCTCTATTGATAGAATAGGTTATCTTTTTATTTTTTTGCTTTTTATCCAAAGCGTTTAGAAAATCTTGAACATATTGCATTTTAGCCTCCGTTTTTGTTTGATTGTATTTTGTTATAATCTTCAATAGCTTTATTTGCTTTTCCTACTTTATTAACTTCTTTTCGTATTTGTTTCTTTGCTATTTGCACCACCTTTCTCTGTTTAGGTGACAATTCTGGTTCACCTTTAAACGGCTTCCCATTTGCACCTATTCTAACCTCCTTGCCACCGCCCTTAACATGTGCATGTGCAGGTTTATGGACATCATTAGTACCGTATGATTGAACCTTAACTCCATTTTTCTTGACAATTGTTTTGCCTTCTCTACCAGAGGGTGGGTTACCATAATCATAACCCAGCAGCTTGGTTATTATCAGAATTTGACATTAATATCAAGCCTGCACCGGCCTCTACTGCATCTTGTGTTGCTAATGAGCCACCCGCAGTTGCTGTTGCCGAACCTGTAACCTGAGTTACTCCGGTAGGCAAAGCTAATTGCGCACCCCCTGCTGCTGCAATAAGACCACCAGCAACCAATTTACTACCTCCATTAATTGTTAGTAATGCTCCGCCTGCTTGTGCTGCATTATCCAATGTAGAAAGTGCTGTATTGTAATGAGCCGCATCTGTTGGTGTATATTGATTTCTTAGTCCTGTTGATCCTGGAATAACATTAGTAGCAACACCAAATTATTGTTCCAGCAACATAATCCAATAAATTTCTCCCATCCGGATCAATGTATCTTAAAGGATTATTAGCAACATAAGCATAAGGATTAATTCTAATATAACTATCAGCCATTGGATCAATCTCAACAAACCTTCCAATACTTGCATCATAAAACCTCGCCCCATAATCACTCCAATTCAGCCCAATCTCCTTATTCAACTCTTTTCCATTGTAAAGATAATCATTTTTTACGGTTTGGTTGTTGTGCCAGTTGCCGTTTAGTTGCTTGCCGAAGGGGTAGTAGTGGTTTTCTTGCCAAATATAGGCATTACCAGTTGTTCCATCCTCTGTAAAAACTACGCGAACATTACCGAGATGATCTTTTAGGTTGTATTCCCAACGGTTATTGTTTAATAGGCTGCTTTTGCTGTGGTAAAATAACCAAGCTAAACGGTATTAGCCTGGTTGGTTTGTTCTTGTTTTCAATTTGCTGCCCATACATTAGCCGCATTGTAAATGCTTGCTTGGTGTTGGCAATTTTATATGCGGCGAAATCTGGAGTTTTGGCTTTTACAAGAAGCCTGTTTCTCTTGTTTATTTTAACAAGTTGCAAACTTGCCTTATTGTTTAGTCACAAGTGATCCTTTCGGAACACTTGCGCCAGCTTTGGGAATAATAGTAATTATCTAATACTAAACCTATATACAAAAGTGATGATTACTAAAAATAGTAGAGATACAATAATTGTTACATTTTGAACCCAAAACTCTACTGGTAGATTTTTTATATAGCTGTATTTTGGGAATTTTTTATTATATGTTAAAATGAACGAACTGTCGGGTTGAAGAATAAAATCTTCGTTTAATTTATATTCTCCAACATCTATTTTTTTATCATAAGTTTTCTTGCCTATAATGTATGAATATGAAATATTCATTGTGTCATGATCTTTTCTACTAATGGTATAGTTTTTTACAAAGGTGCTATCATATCCCATTAAGTTCAAAAAATCTTTGTACATAAAAAAGTTAAATAAAGAGATAGCAAAAAAAGCCCCCCAAAAAATCATACCTAAAATGTAAAAAAATTTTGTTGCTCTTCGCCAAATCGGTATATCAGTTAATCTCATTCTTATATATTTTATTAATAATATGTAATTTATTGACTACTATATGAACGTTTAGCTTATTCGCCAGTAGTTTTAATTGCTTCAACTGCTGTTTTTGTTGTTGCGGCAATTTTGGCTCCTTCTTCATTAGCACTTTTACCAACTTGTCCCATTCCTTTTGTAATCTTATTTTGAGCCGTAGTAACGTTTTTAGTAATAATGGCTTGGTTTGTACTAGGAGAAAGATTACCTCTTGTAGCATTACCAATAGATGTTAATTCATCTGATGCTTGTGTTATGTTTTTGGACATAACTGATTGAATGGGTGCTGCTGCCTTTGTAACTAATCCAGTAACCGTTCCACCAACGGCACCAGATGCTGCCCCAATTGTCGCTTTTTGAGCAAAATTTTCTGTACTAATATTTGTTACTTCCCCAGTTTCAGAAACCTGAGTAACAATTTGGCCAGCAATGTCACCGACAACTGCGCCAGCAGCACCACCAGCAGCTGCTGCTGCTGCAACAATTACAACTGCAGCAGCTCCTCCAGTACCAACTGTAGCTGCTGCTGCAGCCACTCCCAGATCAATTGCAAGACCAGTTGTAGCACCAGCAATAGCTCCTTCTGTTGCTCCTGCCAAAATATTTTCATTGTTAAATGCAGCTTTAGCAGCACCAAATATCCCCCCAACAACACCTCCAATTAGTGTCGCAGATCTACCATCTGGATCAACATAGATTATCGGATTGTTTAGAGTATAATTGTACGGACTCCATTCTTTGAATTTACCTGCCAGTGGATCAACACTCGTAAACCTCCCAATACTTGCATCATAAAACCTCGCCCCATAATCACTCCAATTCAGCCCAATCTCAGTATTCATCTCTTTACCATTGTAAAGATAATCATTTTTTACGGTTTGGGTTTTAGCCCAGTTGCCGTTTTGTTGCATACCAAATGGGTAGTAATGGTTTTCTTGTACTATGCTTGCGAGGCCATTGCTTTCTGTAAATACTAAACGTACATTACCCAAGTGGTCTTTTAGGTTGTATTCCCATTTGTTGCCGTTGGGTCTATTTTTTTCGGTTGTTTTTAGTTTTTTATGCACATAAGTTTTTGCCGGTTACCCTTGTTGTATAGTATTTAAAGTTAAAAAAAACTTTAGTTTTTAAAAATACCACCTCCCTCCAATTAAGGAGGCGGTATGTATTTGTAGCTAAATGGCTTTTTACGTTATCCGTAGTCGGAGACTTACGGATAGCAAGTTCGGATAAGCTACGGGTAGCTGGGCAGGGCTGTTAAGTTCTTTTTTAGAGCTTTTTTTAAATAAAATATCTGTAAATTTATGAGTGAATACTTAGACAAAATTCAAAAAACAAGTCTTTTTGTTAGAAAATATTAAAATCATACATGGGCATAAATTAAATTTGAAGACTTTTCGCTTTGAACTTAACAGCCCTGCGGGTAGCTGGGGGAATAGCCAGTTCGGATAATCTAAGGATAACTTGGGTCAGAATCAAACCAAATTTTATTAGTAATAAAAAATAAAAACATTGCGCAAGTTATCCAAATTAACCAATAAAGTATCCCAAAATTAAGATACTCGATAAATTCCCAGTAACTATTTCTAAAAGTGTCTAATATTAGCCAAATTGTATTGTGAATAAAGTGGAAACACACACTCCATATAATACCATATTTTATATAAACTAAAAAAGATAATATACTAAAAATAAATGAAACTATAAATTGATCTATCTTTAAGTGTATTGTGCTAAACATTAAACTTGAAATAATAATTGCATACACAATGTTATCTTTAACCCTTAAAAGTTGACCTAATGCATATTGCCTAAATATCAATTCTTCGATAATTGGAGTTAAAACAACCACATTTAAAAAAACAAATAATAGATAAAAATCTACTTCTGGATTCGGATAATCTTGAATTGTAGAATGTGAAAAACCATGTACAATATCAGAAAAACGAAAAACAGGATCAATGCAAATTCTTAAAAGAATGGATAGAATAAATATAGTAAAGAATCTTTTCTGATTTAGCTTTACTTTATTAATAATTATATCCTTAGATTTAAAATGTGTTAGTTTATTTATTATAATTATTGCAACTAACAAGTAAACAAATTTTGCAATATCAAATTGAATTTTATTAAATCCAAATATTAAATCCAGTATAAAAATAGATAATACACCTAAACCAGCAAAGCTTAAATACAAAGCTATAGTTAAAAGAATCGGTAAAATGTAATTATGGATTTGCTCTTTTATCATTTACACTTTTTAAACTATCATTTTTTTGTATAAGATTTTCTATCTCATTGTTTTGCCCATTACGACGGACTCCAAGTTTGATGTTTTCTATTATCTTAACAAATTCGAATCCACCACCAGGATCACCAGGCTGAGGCTTCATTGCAGGTGAAGTTAATTTTTTAAATGTCTCTCTATCATCATTAACCATTACTTCTTTTATCGAATCAATAGAATTTTTATTTTCCGCTATTTTATCAATATTATTTTCTATCACTTGGTCTGTACCATCCGTAATTTCAAGAATGCTATCTGGAGTAACATTACCAGATTTATAGGAATCGTCAGACTTATCTTTAGGTGTCCCATCCTCATTCAGTGCATTTGAGAATTGTTCAGAATTGTCCTGTACTATGTCAGTATAATCTACTTCACAATTTAAATAACAGTCGTAATTTTCATTTAAGTCCTGTGCAATTTGTGTTGGACCTTGACCTTCTTGAACGTTATACTGAATTAATGTACCATCTGCTGCAAATAGTGGTTGCAAGCCCCACAAATCAATGTTTGCTATTGGAGAGTTTCCTGCATAATTATAAGTACTTAAATGCGGAAACTGATCACTTATCGGGTCAACACCAGTAAATCTACCAATAGCTGCATCATAATTTCTAAAACCATAATCACTCCAATTCAATCCTAAATCGGTATTCAACTCTTTACCGTTGTAAAGATAATCATTTTTTACAGTTTGGCTTTTAGCCCAGTTGCCGTTTTGTTGCATACCAAATGGGTAGTAATGGTTTTCTTGTACTATGCTTGCGAGGCCATTGCTTTCCGTAAATACTAAACGTACATTACCCAAGTGGTCTTTTAGGTTGTATTCCCATTTGTTGCCATTGGGTTTATTTTTTTCGATTGTTTTTAGTTTTTAAAAATACCACCTCCCTCCAATTAAGGAGGTGGTATGTATTTGCAGTTACTTGGCTTTTTATGTTATCCGTAGTCGGAGACATACGGATAGCGAGTTTGGACAAGCTAGCGGTAGCTTGGGGTAGTTGGATACATACGGATAGCCACTACTGACAAGCTACCCGTACCTTGGATTAATGGTTCTTAAAAAGATAATATAAATATGCAATAGCACATAAAGATAAAAAGGAGGATACCATCCCAACAATATTTATAAGGCATCCTTTTGCGAATTCTTTGCTTTCATCAAGTGAATTTTCTGCTAGCCATTCTAAACCCTTCTCATATCTTGCTATTCTAAATAATATGAGTAATGTATTATAACCGAAAAAATTTACAATAATTTTCCCCCATAGTATTTCAATTAGTTCATTCATTAATCTTCCTTATTTATTTTTGATCCAGCCTTTTTGCCGCTGGAATAACAAAAGTTCCAGTTTCAGTTATATTATTAATTCTGTCAGTTGACTTGTTTAAATATCTATTTATAAAACTTCTGATTTTTGGTTTTGCTCTTGCTAATGCCGTTCCTTTAAAGGTTTTACTAAATTGGGCTGCGTTTAATCTTTTAAAAATACCTCCTTTGGGTACTAATGTTTTTACAACTTTCGTTCCTCTGGCTGCTGGTACAATAGAACTCAAAGTATTTACTAAGCTGTTGGTATTTTCAATGTTATTTGTAAACCCTCCAGTTAAGCGAGTTGTATATTTATCAAAAGGATTAATGGTTTGAGCAACTATCCAAAGATTATCAAAATAATCCACAACACCTGAAGTCGCAAAATTAATATTTTTAATTTCCTCAAATATGTTTGGAATATCTTGTCTGATTGAAGGGCCAGTTGATAAAGCCATTACGGCAAATTCTACTTCTTTATCTGAATTTTTATATACTCTTCCATCGCTGTTTTTGAAACGTATTTCAAATCTTCCTTTATACTTATTCTTCTTTATTTTTCCTTTTATTTTATTATTTTTCCTGTATCTTCTTGCTTCTCCTCTATTTTCAAAAAGACCATCTGGGTCTGTATATAAAATTGGGTTATTAAATCCATATCTATAAGGTGTGATTTTAGGAGCTAATTCCATCAATGGATCAGCACTTGCCCATCTTCCAATCCTCGGGTCAAAATATCTAAACCCATAATCACTCCAATTCAGCCCAATCTCCGTATTCAGCTCTTTGCCGTTGTAAAGATAATCATTTTTTACGGTTTGGTTTTTAGCCCAGTTGCCGTTTTGTTGCATACCAAATGGGTAGTAATGGTTTTCTTGTACTATGCTTGCGAGGCCATTGCTTTCTGTAAATACTAAACGTACATTACCCAAGTGGTCTTTTAGGTGGTATTCCCATTTGTTGCCGTTGGCTACAACCCTGCCTTCGCTGTGGTAAGCGGCTTCTAAGGTGTTGGTGTTGTTGCTGGCATTTTGGGTAAACTCCATATTACCCAAGTAGTTCTTTATCTTTATTGCTCCATTTTCACTTACTTTTTTCTGTAGCTTTCTACCATCGGCGGTGTATGTCCATTCTATTTTGTTAGTGGCATCTTTTTGGGCTTTGTAAGGCAGGTTTAAATGGTTATAGGCTATGTTTAACTGCTTTTGGCTGTCGAAAATTAGGTTGCCATTGGCATCGTAACGGTAAGTGCTTTCTTCGCCTTTAAAACCATAATTGCTTAAATTGCTATTGCTTGGGCATACCGCTGAATTAATAGTTGCGTTAAATTTACCAGTACCTTTGGTGGTATAACTAAAACCGGGCTTTAAAGTAATATAGGTGCCAGCTATAAATTTAATATCGCCAGTATTATTATTACCATTAGGGGTATTGGTTTTTGCATCGCTGGTTATATATTTTTTTGCATAAGTGGTACTGTTAATAGGATTAATGTGTTGGCCAGCGGCAATGCCTTCACAATCAAACACCATAGCCAATTTGTTAGTACCTTCCTCATACATATAGGTCAAATTGTCAATTTGCTGTTTTCTCTCAGAACAGTTAGCACCTTCATCAACCAAACCATTGCGGCTAAGTGCCATTATATTGCCTCTTTCATCGTAGGCATAATTGGCATCGTACTCACCTTTATAGCTTGCGTTTACATAATGTTTGGCTTCGGTTAAGCGGTTAAGATAATCGTAATTAAATCGGTAAGCATTTTTCGCTCGGTCTTTTACCTGCCAATATATTTCGGAGATATTACCATTTTTTCTATCAATATGATTCGGCAAAGCAGCATCATTATATTTAATAGCTAAAGCAAAAAGATCGCCACTTGCTACTGGGTTAATTGTAGTGCAGTTGTTTTTTGCACCTATTACCGCACCTTGGTTTACGGTAGTTAACCAGCCGTTGGCATTGTAGGCATAATCAACCTTTTGTAAATAGCCACTATTGTTTTGTTTTGAACCTATGTTTTTACTTAATACTTCATCTTTAAGGCTGTAGTTGGCATAGTTGGCAATTGTTTTTTTGACGGAAGCACCTCTTTGTACCTCAGGAACCGTAGTATTGATAAGATCAAATTCATTTAATATTAAACGACCTTTATTATCGTACTCATATGTTTCAGTAGTTGTAGTGCCACCTACTTTATGTTTGTTGATTAAAATATTGTCGGCCATATCGTAAGTGTAATCCGTTTTTTCTAACAGGCCAATATGGTTAGTATTTGTGGTTTCTTTATTTATTCTGCCATAAGCATCTAAGTTGTAGTTGGTGGTTATATAATCGTTTCCTATTTCAAAACCGTTTAATATGTTTACTTTACTTTTATGTAATTTGCCTTTATAAATAGGTGTTGCGGAATTGACTGTATTGGCGGCATCGTTGTTATCGTAATAATTATGTACCAGCAAATCGGTTACTGCGCCTGCTGTAGTGCCAAAACCTTGTTGATGTAATCTGCCATAAGCATCATAACTGCTGTTGAGCCACTTGCCTTTTCCTTTCATATTGGCATCTTGCATAGCAGTTTGTAAGTTACGATCATCGTAATGATATTGCATCAAGCCTTTGTCGGGGAACTTGGTGCTTAACACGTTATCGGCGCCATCATAAGCATATTGATATATTAAGCCCAAATCGCTTGCTGATGCACCTGGTGGTATAATGCTGGTTACCCGGCTTTTGTCATCATAGTTGGTATAGGTAATCGTCTCTTTATCGCTTGTATGGGTTTTAGTGGCTACTACTCTGCCAAGTTTGTCGGTATAGGTGCTGTTTGAAATTCCATCAGCATCGGTATTAGTTTCTCGCATTAACGTGCCGGCGGTAAAACCTTCAATTTCGCTTGTGTTTGTGCCGTAGCTGTTGGTGCTTGTAAAGCCCATTGGGTCTTTTACGCTTTTTATTCTGCCAAGTGGATTGGGCTGGTACATGTATTCGGTGTAGTTGTCTCCGATTGTAGTGGTGTTATCATCCGGTTCATACACTTTCCATAAAAGGCCTCGATTGTCGTATTCTTTAAGAATAGTGATGTCGGTAGTTGGGCTATTCCATTTGTGATCAACCTGATCAATTTGAATTTCGCGACCCAGACCATCGAAAGTGGTTTTGACTATATTGATGATATCATTTATAGTGCCTGTGTCATCAAAAGTGGTAATTTCTTCAATGTAGTTAGGTTGATAGCTATAATCATATTCTTTTTTTACTTTTCCACCTCTTGAATTTATTTCATCTAAGCGCATAAAATCATCGTAGATGAAGGCGGTTTTTTGGCCGTCGGGTTCAATTATTTCTGAGAGTAAATCGGTATTTGGGTGATAATTGTAGTCGGTAACAAAATCTTTGTAGGTTTTGGTGTTTAGTTTGCCGGTTGAGGTCCAGAGATAGTTGGTTGGGTAAGGCCAACTATCAACCCTTATACTTGTTGGTTTACCCAAGTTAGTGTTATAACTTTCTATTTTATATTGGTTTTGCCAGCTACCATCAATTAAATCACCATTTTCATCCCAAGTTACCTCGTAACGATCAAAAGTTCGGGGATACCATTTCCTATTAGCACCTTGTGTTCCGAAGTTACTGTAGTCAGATCTTGTTCCATCTATTTGGGTAGGCGAGATGTCCGTAGCATTATCATATATGTAGGTGGTGGTTTGCCAAGGTTTTAATATGTTATTATTTTGAAGCCAATTTTTAACAATGGTATTTCCGTAAGTATCGTAATAGTTGTAGTGGGTTTCGTAGATTTTACCATCGGAGTTAGTGGTAGATATTTTGGTGGGTTGTAATATTCTTTCATTGTTAGAATAAAAATATTCAGTATTGGTTGTTACACCGTCTATAGTTGCTGCTTCTGTTGATATTTTTTGGGCTTTGGTTCTAATGTCATAACTACTATATAAATACAAATGACCATCGAAAGGGTTGAAATGATAATTTTCCCAAACAAAATCAGAACCAAATAGACCGAGTGCACCAGTATAGGTCAGTTCCGGTACCGGATTAAATTTGAAAACACGAACATTAAGATGGTCACTATACTCGTAAGGTTCATGAAGCAATGTTTTTGTTTTTGAGCCAATTTGACTATTGCTCTCATTATAAATGTTTGTTTTTTCTATAAACCCTCTACTTATAGCGGCTTGTCTAGGAACTAAAGGAATATTATTGAAATTTACACCTTCAGTTGACACAAAGTCTTCGCCTGTTGGCTCTGTATAAATCTCATGCAAATTATAACCTGCATTATTAATTATTTCTTTAACACTTGAATAGACTATATGTTGCCCCTCAAATGAAGATAACGGATGCCGACTATAGTCATATAATTTGGTTTGCATAAAAAATGCCGAACCATTCGTACTACCTGATTGTCCAGTTAAGGTAATATCGTATTTGGGTATAATTACTTGTTCTCCACTTGATTTTTGAATATCATTTTTTTGTTTGTATTCATAGGATTTTGTAATTGTATTTGAACCATCATTTTGCCTTATTTCTTTTATTCGTAAACCACCAACAAAGTAATTATCTAATATATTTTCACACCATTTCTTTTGTATTTTAAGCCTAAATGTTGTGTTTGATTCGTCACAAGTTATTTTATATTGTTTACCCCTTTGTAAACAAGGCATGCTATAAGTGACAGGCCTGTTGTTGAATAGATAAATGTCGCATTCAGTTATATTATCTGTTATATTATATAATTTCCAGATTGGTATATGTTCTGCTGTTACGCCCCCACCCTCTAAAGACACAGGTCCAGGCCCATCACTATTTCCACATTCGTCTAAAATTTCGAATGCTAAAAAATATTCATCTAAATTTTCTTCATTTGGAATTATAAAAATATTTGAATCAAAGGTATTATTTCCTAATTCTTCGCAGAAATATTGATTATAAATTAGTATTGTATTATTAAAGCATTGTTCTTGTACTCCATTATAGTCATTACTTTCAAAGTCAAACTCTGTGTAACCACCTGTTGGATAGGTGATTTTTTTCAAACTGCCAAGCAAGACTTTATTTGGGTCGGTATTTCTATTTGATTCTCCGTATGTAAGCAGTAAAGGATTGTCGTCATTAAAACCTGCATTGAATTGGGTTGGAGGTACATTTACATCATTGCCATTGTTGTTGTGTTCACCATTGTAATATCCCCAATGATCTATAGCTTTAGACATTCGGCTTGGCAAATAATTACTACTAAGTTCGTAATCAAAACTGTAAGGTGGCAATTCTATGATATTGCCTGACTCGTCTTCACAACTTTTTTCAGTTAAAGCTTCCAAAATTAATCTATAATCTTCTGCATTGTTATCTCCATTTGCATTATCATAAGCATACTTATAATCTAAATCAAATGTCTTACAGAAAGCTCCTTCATTAATTTTTATCTGATTTAATTCATAAGTACCTTGTGTGTTATATAGTGCTTCTGTATCAGTTCTAACATTATCGTAAGCATAAGAAATATTTAAATTATTTGTACTTATTTCTGTCAATCTCCAGCTTCTTATCACTGTATTAGAGTAGTTTAAACCTAAAGTTGAGGTGCCACCAGAACTAACTAAAGCATTTAAATTAATCCCAAAAACAGCACCTGCTAAGCCTGGAGCTGATATTGTTTCCTCAGCATAGGTCTTTTTGTATTCTCTAATTTTAGAGCCGGGAGATTTATAACTGTATGTTTCTTGTTCATAAGAAAAATTTATCTCTCTATTACTATTAGATGCTACAACTTTTCTTAAAAACCAACCAGTAGTATATACTTCATGGGCTCCCAAATCTAAGGCTTGTGTAGTTTCAATTTTACGGTCAGTATAACTTTCTCCATCTAATGTACCAAAAATATAACGATTGCCATCGTTGGTAGTTATTGTGAACGAAATTAATCCACTTGTAGTTTTCTCATAATCAATCTTCAATTCTTGTTTTGGTATTTGTACTACGTTACCATTTGGGTGCAAATAAAACTTACCTGAGTAACCATTAAAATTGAATGAGAAAATATCAGGCTCAGAATCTAATGTCGAAACATAAGGATTAGTATTTGTAATGTTTTGTAAGGTATTATTATCTATCTCTAATGTATTTCCTTCGCTTAAATAACCTCCACCCAATTCATCTGGTACCCCTTGTACAGTTCTTGTTATTCTTCCACCTGCATTTAGTGACCATCCTAAACCAACATTGCTGGCAATCTGGTTTACCAGCATACCACCCCCGTGATAAGATAGTGAAATTGGAAAATTTATCCAAGACGATGATAAGTCGTGAATAGGTATATTAATATTGGGCACTCCTGTAGAATAGCTTACCGGCACATCTGTGTATCTCCCTAAAGAGCTTGCTTCTGGTGTTGGTACATTTGAGTATTCTAATGGGTTTATATAGTTTTGAGAGAAACTCGCCATACTATATAAAAGGGCGATGGCAATAAATAAAAATAGGTTTCTAATTCGTAACATAAATGTTGTTTAATTGATTAATGTTTAACTAATAAATACGGCTACTGAAGCCGCTTAACGGTCTCAAAATTACATCTGTTTACCACATTATTTTTCTATTTAATTTCAGCAAAATATAATCAAAGTAAGTTTTTATTATTTTGTTAATGTTTTACTGTTAATTAGTTATCAAAAATAATAAATGAATTAAGTATAAGATTATTACTGCAACAGCATAATAATTTGATTGATAAACGTAGTTAATTTGATGATGTAACTTTAGAGAAAGCTATTTTCTTTGCAACATCTTTCAATTGAAAAATGGCGACTTTCTTACTCGTTAGTTTCATAAATTGATATGCCTTTAAATTTTGATCCAAAGATAGATACTTCGAAAGTCTTTTTTTTGCACTTTTTTCGGGCATTGCGATCGTAAACTAAAGCATCTGCCAAACATAATTTGCTATAAATGAATAGTTTAGTTGTTTTAGAAATAATCGAAAGCATCGTTTAGTATATAATTGTTTGAGATTGATAAGACTTTAGGGTTTAAACTTAATGATTTAATTATGGGTATATTCATATAAAATTTGCAAGTATATTCTAAAATATTTTGGCGTACAATTAAAAAGGTATGCCATAAAAAAATAAAAAAAGGCGAGAATAATTCCTCGCCTTTTTACAATTATCTTACCCCTTAAAAAGGATTGATTTTATTTTAATAACCCGGGTTTTGCTTTAACACATCAGCACCCAACAAATCAATTTCGTTTTGTGGTATTGGCAAATACTCATTTTTGTTAGCGGTAAAAGTAGCACCAGCAAAAGGAGAACTTAATAAATCATTTTCATAAGCTAAATAAGCGTTTAGGGCTTCTGCGGCTACACCCCATCTTACCAAATCATAAAAACGGTGGCCTTCGCCAGAAAGCTCTAACTTACGTTCCATTCTAACTGCTTGTTGGGCTTCTACCTGATCTGCAAATGATTCATAAAGCTCAATATTGTAGTTAGCAACATCTACTAACTTTTTCACCTCCGTGGTATCTCCTTCTTCTATAACCGTTTCTGTAATTTCAATTTGAATAGCAGAGTTTTTGGCTCGCTCACGAACTTGGTTAATTAAATCTTTACCAGCATCTAAATTACCTAATTCAATTTCGCACTCTGCTGCCATTAGCAATACATCAGCAAATCTTATAATATTGTAATTAACTGCGGTATAACCTGGTGTCCAACTGCTTCCATCGTTTTCACCATCACCATTTTTATAATAAATAAATTTCTTTGGAGCGTAAGGGCCACCATAAGCTTGGTCGCGTACCCAGTTAAAACCAGGATGCATACCCCAATCCAAATATGGAATACCTCTTCTACCTATAGAGTGATCTAAACGTGGATCAAGATTACCTTCATCTGGCGTAAAGTCTGCTTCGCTAGTTAAACCCAAGTCACTTTTAAGTTTGTTCGCACTGCTATTATAAGAACCATTCAATAATGGTAAACCTGCTTCGTTTGTGCGGAAGGAGTTTGCCAATTCATTACTTGGTTGAAAGAAGCCACAGCATCCTCCTGGTTGAGCTGGTTCACCGGGCCCGTTTGGAAAGTTTAATACCATACCTGGGTTGGCATTGTAAACTGAACCCGTACCTGCTGCTGCCTGTGAAGCAAAAACCGATTCTTTACTATTATCAGTAGGCGCACGGAAACAATCTGCATAATTTTCATTTAAACCGTAAGCTTCACCTTTGGCTGTTGTGCCGCTGGCAATTACATCATCAAAAATTGCTTTAGCATCGGCATAATTTCCTTGAAAAAGTAAAGCTTTCCCTAAATAAGCACCTGCGGCCCATTTGTTGGCTCTACCAGCATCACTCATTGTTTCTGGTAAATTGTCATAAGCATATTGCAAGTCGGCAGTAATATTAATCCACAAATCAGTATTGTTTCCAACTGGCTCAACACCATCCCAATTTTCATCTACATAAGGCGTATTATTAAAATTTTTCTTTAAGTCAAAATAATAATGCGCTCTCAAAAAACGGGTTTCTGCAGCTATTCTTGTTGTTACATCTTCAGCAATTCCAACAGAAGCATCTATCAATTTTAATGTGTTATTGGCTCTTGCTACTCCTTCGTAAGTGGTAAAATACTTTTCGTAAATTGATTCATTTATGGTTTGTGGAGAGTAGGTTTGAATTTCATTTACTTGCGATTGATCCCCTGCGTTCGTACCTTTATTGGCATCACCACCAAGCACGCTTCCCCAAAACCAGTTACTGGCATCTGAAAAAAAGCCGTTTCCATTAGCAGCGCCTCTGCCGAGCAATACAGAGTAGGTAGCAATTAAAGAAGCTTCCATGCCAGCTTGTGTAGCTAAAGACTCGGAACTTAAAGAGCCAGTTGGGTCAACCTCAAGAAAATCGTCGGAACAGGAGGTAATACAACCAAATGTTATTATTCCTATTAATGATATATATATTATCTTTTTCATTTTATTTTTTGGTTTAGTTATTATTTTTTAAAATTCAACATTTACACCAACCTGGAAACTTTTAGTAATTGGATAATTACCTAAATCAATACCAAAGTTAGTATCGGCAGAGCCGCCAACGCCTGGGTCGTAACCACTATAGCCAGAAATTGTTAATAAATTATTGGCACTTACATATAACTTTAAATTGCTCATATTAGCTCTTTCAATTAAACTTTTCGGCAAGTTATACGATAGTGTAATATTTTGCAACCTAAAATACGACCCATCTTCTACATAAAATGAATTAGATTGAGTATTGGTACTAAAATTAGAGATGTTTTCAAAAATCGGAATTTCGCCCGAAGGATCATCATAACTCCAGGAATCTTTTACGCGTTCGCTAATAGCTGCACCTGGAAATAATGGATAGAAATCAGTAAATAATTTTGATATATTATAAATTTCATTTCCAATGGAAGCGAAAGTGTACATTTCTAATCCAAAGTTTTTATAATCTAAATCTATAATAATACCACCTGTAAAATCTGGTATTGGGTTGCCAATAACCGTTCTGTCGGCTAAATCAATTATACCATCAGGTATGCCAGTTAGCTCACCATTTTCATCATAGCTATCTAAATCGGCAAATTTAAACCTGCCAGGAGCTGCACCGTCTTGCATTGGCGAGTTGTTAACATCCTCCATATTTGCATATAAGCCTTCTACTTGAAAACCATAGAAAGCTGAAAGTGGTTGTCCAATTTGATTTAGAACTGGAGTAATACCTCTGTAAGTAGCACTTCTATTTGGTAATGTTTCAATATCGTCTGTTAGTTCTACAATTTCATTATTTAAGAAACCGCCATTAAAATTCACTTCATATTTAAAATCGTTTCGTTTGCCTTTGGTTATAAAGGATAAATCAACTCCTGTATTTTTCATTTTACCAACATTTACAGAAGGTGCATTAGCATTAAATCCATTCATCACAGTAATTGGTTGTTGAAACAGTAAATCTTCAGTATTCTTCTGCCATAATTCAACACCAACATCTAACCGACCTTCAAAAAACAAGGCATCTACACCAATGTTAGAAGTAATAGCGCGTTCCCATTTTGCAAAGGGATTACCAATTCTATCGCGATAAAAGCCTTGTGTGGCGCCAGTATTAGAGCCAGAAATGTCATAACTAGAAGCTCCTATACTTGTAGCAAATAAATTGAACTGATTATTTGGATCAACGTTGTTAGAATTACCCATAATACCGTAACCTACTCTTAATTTCAGATCTTCAATAAAGCTTACATTATCTAAAAAAGCTTCATCAGATAAACGCCAGGCAGCAGATACTGCAGGGAAAACACCATAACGATTTTCTGCACCAAAACGTGAAGAACCATCTCTACGCACAACAGCCGAAATAATGTACTTATTAAAAAGATCGAATTTTAATTGACCAAAGTAGGAAGAAAAATTTGAGCCATTTGTATGAAAACTATTTACCACAGGGCTATTTACAGTTGATAAATTTACAAAATCAACCTCTTGCGAAAATGGGTTAATACCTGAGCCAAACATGTTTCTAAAAGTACCAATATTTAAAGCCTCCTGGCCTAACAAAACATTGAAGTCGGCAAAATTACCAGTATTAAATTTATAGTTTAAAGTATTGGTTACTACCCAATCCCGTGTCCAACCAGAGGATTCACTAAATCCAAAAGAAGTGTTATTTTCTTGATTTTCGTATGTTCTTCTACTATAAGCTCTTGAGTTAAAAGAAGCATAATTACCTCCAAGGCTTGAACGAAAAACTAAATCTTTTAAAGGCTCCAATTCCAAGTAAACATTACCAAATAAGCCAGTTGAGAAAGCTCTGTCGTTTTTAGCACCATCTAAAAAGGCAACTGGATTTGCTGGGTTATTAAAGCCTGGTGCAGTAGTACCTGCCCAACCACCAAACTCATCATTTACTGGTATAATAGATGGCATACGAGAGGCTGATAAAATTATATTTTCATCATCAGATGATCCTGCGCCACCACCATCGCCTAATAAAATACGAGCAGAGCGATGGGTGGCCTGAATGTTTTCGCCAATACGTAACCACGGCAATACATCAAACTCAGTATTTACTCTAAAGGTATTACGGTTAAATTTTTGATTAATTAATATACCTTCTTGCTCCTGCATATTTAAACCTACATAGTAACGTAATTTTTCTGAACTACCTGTAAAACCAACGTTATGACGCTGCAAAAAAGCATTTCTGCTAATGGCATCATACCAATCAGTTCCTGCGGTGTTAGCTTTTATCAATTGCGAAACTCCTCCTAAACTTGGGTCTATATTATATGCAGCTTCTTCTACAACTCTATCAACATCAGCTGCTGATAAACCAGCACCTGTGCTTGATTTTAGAAAATCTGGTATTATAGGAGTGGCGTTACTAACAATCAAGTTACCCTCATCATCCATTACATCAATTACCTCTCCACTACCATTGTACGCTACAGTACCATATTGCGGATGATTAAATCTTGTAGTATCACCAGTTTGTATAGCAGTATTTTGAATTGCCTTCCAAGTCCAATCAGCTTGTTCTTGTGGATTTAAAATTGCCGGACTTTCGCCTGGTGTGGTTACGCCCACCAAGCCATTATAAAACACTTTTAAAGGTTGCCCTTTTTTACCCTTTTTGGTGGTATAAACAATTACACCAGCAGCTGCACGTGCACCATAAATAGAAGCAGAGGAAGCATCTTTTAAAACGGTAATACTCTCAATATCATCTGGTGCTAAAAATTCGATGTTGTTGGTAGGAACCCCATCCACGACATATAAAGGTTGGTTGCCACCTAATGAACCATAACCACGCACACGCACCTGGCTGGTTGTACCTGGCTGGCCATTTGAAATAACGGTTACCCCAGCTACTCTGCCTTGCAATTGTTGCTCAACATTACCAGAGGGTACTGCCTGCACCGCAACGGCATCTAAAGTAGAAACGGAACCAGGCGTATTTCTTCTAGTATCAACCGAATAACCAGTTACTACAACTTGATCTAAAACTACCCCTTGTGTTAAATAAACATCTAACGTGGTTTCTGCGCCAACGGTTATTTCCTTTGAGTCGTAACCGAGGTAGGAGATCATTAAGACATCACCTTCAGCTGCATCAATGGTGTAATTTCCATCAATGTCGGTAACAGTACCTGTAGTAGTACCTTTAATCAAAATGCCTGCCCCAATTAAGGGCTCATTGGCGGTAGCATCATATACAACTCCACTAACCTGAGCAAAAGCTATGGTTGTTGTTGCAATGAAAACTAAGAAAAAAGTAAAAAACTTTTGTAAATATTTCATCATATTTATGTTAATTGAGTTTTGTATCATAAAAATAACAAAAAAAATCGGTTGTACTAATGAAATAATTAAAATATGTTTTCTAATTTTTTTTTATTCTATAAACGTAGCTATTCAGTAGAAGTCTGAAGTCAGACCGCTTCGCTGCCAGACGTAAGGTGAATTCTGTTGAATGAGGTCAAAAACGCTCCTTTTCTCCCAAATTATTTCTGAAGTCTGTCGTATGCCAATACAATGGTCTGACTTCTGAATTTTTACCTAAAAACAGGGTATTTATAAGGCACTTTTTAAATAGAAAAATTGGTTTTATTTCAAGATCAATTCTAATACTTCATCCATTTCTACCACGTAGTGAAATTTAACACCTTTAATAAAATCAGGATTTATTTCTTCTACATCTTTTTCATTTTTGTGACATAAAATTACGTTTTTCATACCAGCTCTTTTTGCTGCTAAAACTTTTTCTTTTATACCGCCTACTGGTAAAACTTTACCTCGTAAAGTAATTTCGCCAGTCATAGCAAAAAATGGTTTTATTTTTTTATTTGTAAAAGCAGAAGTTAAAGCGGTTAGTAAAGTTATACCTGCAGAAGGACCATCTTTTGGTATTGCACCTTCTGGAATATGGATGTGTACATTGGTTTTGGTAAATCTTTCAGGATCAATTTTATGCTTTGCGCAATTAGCTTTTAAATATGTTAAGGCTGTACTTGCCGATTCTTTCATTACATTACCTAAGTTTCCGGTAAGTATTAAATTTCCTTTTCCTATACTTAGGCTAGTTTCTATAAATAAAATATCTCCACCATTTACTGTCCACGCTAAGCCAACAGCAACACCAGGTGGATTTTCTTGTAGGTATATATCTTTATCAAACTTAATTTTGCCTAAAATATCTGGCAGGTTACCTTCAATTATTGCAGGCTGATATGCTTGTTCTAAGGCAATATTTTTAGCTACCCAACGCATTACTGAAGCAATTTCTCTGTCTAAGTTTCTTACGCCTGATTCACGAGTATATTCATCAATAATTTTGGCTAATACTTTTTTGCTTAGCTTAATTTGATCTGCTTTTACGCCGTGCGCCGCTCTTTGTTTTGGTACAAGATGTTTTGAGGCAATAGCAGTTTTTTCTTCTAAAGAATAACCATTTAAACGAATAATTTCCATTCTGTCGCGCAGAGCAGGTTGAATAGTATTTAAGTTATTAGCGGTTGCAATAAACATAACTTTACTCAAATCGTATTCAAGCTCTAAATAATTATCATAAAAAGTAGAGTTTTGCTCTGGGTCTAAAACTTCGAGCAATGCAGAGGATGGATCTCCTCTGAAATCTTTTCCGACTTTATCAATTTCATCTAAAATGAAAACAGGATTACTCGTTTTTGCCTTTTTTAAAGATTGAATAATACGGCCAGGCATTGCTCCAATATAAGTTTTACGATGGCCTCTTATTTCACTCTCATCATGCAAACCACCTAGCGACATTCGTATATATTTTCGTTTAAGTGCCTTAGCAATACTTCTACCTAAGGAGGTTTTACCTACACCGGGCGGGCCTACAAAACAAAGTATCGGAGATTTCATATCTCCTTTTAACTTTAATACTGCCAAATACTCAACAATACGATCTTTTATTTTTTCTAAACCATAATGATCTCTATCTAAAACTTTAATAGCATTATGCAAGTCAAAGTTATCTTTCGAAAACGTTTCCCATGGCAAATCTAAGAGCAACTCTAAATAGTTCATTACAACAGAATACTCTGCGGCAGCTGGGTTTACTCTTCTTATTTTTGCAATCTCTTTCTTAAAAGTTTCAGAAACCGTTTTCGACCATTTTTTATCTTTTGAGCGTTTTACTAATTCCTGTATTTCTTTATCAACAGGGTCACCACCCAACTCTTCTTGAATGGTTTTCATTTGTTGATGTAGAAAGTAATCACGCTGTTGTTTTTCAATATCAGTTTTAACTTTGCTTTGTATTTGATCTTTTAGTTGTATCATTTCAAGCTCGTTGCTCAAATGTTCAAAAGTGCTTTGAGCTCTTTCTTGAAGATTATTGAGTTCTAATATCTTCTGTTTGTCAGATAGGTCGGCATTTAAATTAGATGCGATAAAGTGTATCAAAAAATTTGGGCTACTAATATTTTTTAAAATTAGCTCTGCTTCTGGCGGAATATTTGGAGATAGCTTTACAATTTGCATGGACATTTCTTTAAGTGAATCTACCAATGCTTTAAATTGCTTTTTGTCTTCGTGTTCCTGATCTTCTAAAATTTTAACTGAGGCAGTAAATATAGGTTCGGTTGAAGTAAATGCATTTATCATCATTCTTTCTTTACCTTGAATGATTACAGTTGTTGTGCCGTCTGGCATTTTTAACAACTTCACAATTTTTGCTAAAGTGCCAATTTCATTTAAATCACGTTCTGTAGGTTCATCAATTGATGAATCAATTTGCGATAATACGCCAAGGGTTTTATCTTTTCTATAAGCTTTTTTTACTGACTTTAAAGATTTTTCTCTACCAACTGTAATGGGTATAATTACACCTGGGAAAAGTACCGTATTTTTAAGTGGTAAAATTGGAAGCTCACCAGTATAGGTTTTTATTTTTTGTTCACCCTCATCTTCTTCTAAACTCATTATTGGTAAAAATTCTACATCATCTTCATTTTCTAATAAATATTTCATATCACCAAAATTAAAAATTAAATTGTATTTGTTTTTAAATACATTAGTTTTTCAATAATTGTACCGTTTCTACTATTACTTTAATTACGGTAATAATGGCAGCTTATTTGCTCTGGTTACTGCCAAAATAGTATCACAGAAAACTATGATTTGTTTTTTTCCTTGTTTATTGTTGTTTTATACTTTGTATTTTTGGCATCATAATTGAATAGTTTTTATATAAAAGTATTCCAATAGAGCACTAAACTTTAAAGTCAAGCGATTTTTAATTTTCAAATCATTCCAAATTAAGATCCGCTTTTAAGTTTAGAGTATTTATCAAAACAAAAAAAGTTGGGAGATTATCAAATATTTAACAAATAGTGCCGCACTAACAAATTACTTAAATAAGCTTCTTTCTATAAAGCCTTTTTTTTCGAGTTTGTTTGGTGTTAAAAACAATACTTTTAATAATTTTTTTTTGAATGATGTAAAAAAAGTGATTGCTGATAAATTTGAAAACCAGTATGTTGATGAGTTTGAACAGCATAAAATTAACCTATTGAATAAACTCGTTAAATATATTTCATATTTAACAATTATTTCTGGGTTATTAGTTTTTATTTTTGAATCGCCTAGTAAGGCTTTAATACCTATTTTTATTATACCTGTTTTACTTTTGGCATCTTGTTTTACTTTTTTTGGAAAAAATAAACTTGCATTTATTTATTTTGTTTTCTCTCAATTTATAATTCTAACAATTATAATTTTTTTGGTACACCCTAATTTCGGTTTAAATTATTACTATTTGTTAGTTCCTATAATGGTGTTCATTTTTTTTGAAGATATGCCAATTTTAAGAACAGTTATAATAGCATTTTCTGTAATTTTGTTTTTATGTTCTCAATATGTATATTTAAATTATAAGCCATTAATTACTACAGAAAATATTGCTCTAATCCAATTCATAAATTTTATTTCATTTTTTATAATAGGCTGTTTTTTAGTAAGATTTTATTTAAAAGAAATTAAAATATATAGAAAAAAAATAGACTTAATTTTTGATGAACTAAAGGCAAAAAATAATAGTCTTCAAAACTTTAATAAAGTTGCTGCTCACGATTTAAACGAACCCTTAAATTCGGTTATTGGCTTTGCATCTTTAATTGAAGCAAGGTTAAGTAAAAGGGATGATAATAAGGACCTGGAAGTAGAAGCTTTATTAAATATAAAAGATGCTTCTTACCGCATGAAACATCTTTTAAATGATTTAATGGCTTATTCATCATCAGAATATAGTACCAAAAAAGTAGAAAAAATATACCTAAATGAGGTTTTATGCGATGTGCAAAAGAACTTATATGCAGCCATTGAAAAAGCAAAAGCAAAAGTTATTGTAGACGATATGCCTGTTATTTATAGCAATTATAATTTTATGATACAGCTCTTTCAAAATTTAATAGCTAATGCAATTAAGTTTCAATCAAAAAATTTAAATGCGCCATCAGTCAAAATAACATCTAAATCAAATAGAAATGAAGTGTTTTTGTATGTAATTGATAATGGTATTGGAATTCCAAAAGATAAACTGAAAACAATTTTTGAACCTTATAAAAGGTTGAATTCAAAATCGTTATATAAAGGTTCTGGTTTGGGCTTAGCAACTTGCGTAAATATTGTAAAACAGTTTGGAGGTAAAATTTGGGTAAAATCTGAACTGGGAGTAGGAACAACATTTATATTGAGCTTTCCTAATAAGTTATAATTCTATTTTCGTAACCTAGTATTTTTGGTAGTTTTTTTGGTATAGAAGTAAGGTTAATTGTATCTGTTAAAGCCTCTAAAAAATTAATTAATTGTCTGCTTTCTAACTCAGTTAAACCAAGGCTATCTGGCGCTAATGTTTGATAAGGTACTTTTAAACCCATACCTGCTCCGCCACCAATATTATAAAAAGCAATTACTTCTTGTAGCGTATTATGAACCCCATTGTGCATATAAGGTGCTGTTAAGGCTACATTGCGTATGGTAGGTGTTTTAAAGGAGCGAAAATAGATTTCGGAATCTTGACGAAGATCTCCATTTTTACTTCGCCCAGGGTCATTATCTAAAACGGGATTGTCAAAATCATTAGTAGCTAATGTGCCTAATATTTCTGATTCCGACTCTTTAAATGCAGGAGGAACTGTACCGTTAAATACTGGGGCAAAGTGGCACGTTGCACAAGCTCCTTTTCCCATAAACAGGTTAAAACCCGCATAAACATTTTTATTGATAGTATCAACTTCATTGCGCATATATTTATCAAAATTACTATTAAAACTACTAAGGCTAATTACGTATTGAGTTAATGCATTTGTTATAGTATATCGGTTAATAGTACCTGGGTTTTTAGTGTATGCCTTTTTGAATAACTGCATATATTCTTTGCTGTTTTCTAAGCGTTTTATTATTTCGGCATAATCAATATTAAACTCGTCTTTATTATAAATAACGTGATCAATTTGCAGATCTAAATTTGGAGATCGCATATCATAAAAAAATTTGGTGCTATAAATAGAGTTGATTAATGTTGGTGTATTTCTATTAATTACATTTTTATTTTGAGTGGTTATGCTTTTTATTTTACCATCAGTAAATGCTAATTTTGGGTTGTGACAAGAAGCACAAGATTGATTTAAACTAATTGATAAAATAGGATCGAAAAATAGAATTTTACCTAATTTCACTTTTGCTTCTGATTCATCTAAAGAGTGAATTTTAGAAAAGGGAGCGTGGTTTAAAAAATCGTTTGCAAAAATATTGTCGGCATAATAGTTTAATGGCGCAGGTTGGTCGCTTACCTCTTTGCTATGTTCAATGCCGCTACTTAAGTGAAATTTTTTAATGGCTTTATATAAAGGATTGATGTATTTTTTAGTTAATTCAATGTAGTCTACTCGATCATTATTAATTTCATTTTTAAGTGTAAGGTTAAATTCGCTTAACAAATCGAAAATAAAAGTATCATTAGCATGCATTATGCTTTTAAAGTGATCCATTATTTTTATTATTGAATGGTTTACTGAAATTGCATCTTGTAAAAAATTGTTTGTACCAGGAGTATCAAAACCTGAAAGCCCAAGCGAAAATGTTCTAACCAATTGTGCCCTGCAAGCTTCTAATAAGTGCCTATCGGTACAAGAAATTCCTTTTAATATTTTTTTGGTTTTTTTGGTGCTATCAATTAAGTTTTCCGTTTGCTTTTGTAGAGCTTCAAAGTTTAACTTTGGTTGCACTATTAACTCATCAATTACTTGCATACCTGTTGGTGGTAATACAACTACTTCAGGTACATTAGGTTCTAATTTTGGTAAAGGCGCACCATTAAAATATAAATTATATTCATTTTCAACATAATAACATAATAAGGGTTCTATGCTTTTAAAAGCGTATCGTAAACTAAAATAAGTTTTTAATAATGATGCTGAATTTTCACTTAAAACAACTTCATTAAAATTAAATAAGGATTGTTCAAATTTTTCATAATCAATTAAAAAATTTTTATAAACCTCATTTGTTGGGCTTAATGGCTTTTTATTGGTAGCAAGCCCCGTTAATATTATTGCAAGTAAAATTGATAATGATATTACTATAAAACGCATCTTAAAAAATTTTATTAATCTGGCATTTACATAATTAGATTTTTTTTAGAAGCGAAACGATAAATTTATTTAAAAACGGGCTTCCCGCTTTCCGTTCAAATGCTGCCCAAACGCTTCATAATCATTGCTTCAGGCAGCATAACCTCTCCAATCGGGGCTACAATTCCAACCTCACCCCTACTTAAAAACATTCCAAATATAAAACCATCAAACTATAATGAATGCTAAAAAATAACAGCTCATTTACTAAAATTTTGTACAAACAATGTTTTTACAACAAGTCCATTTTAATGTATTATAAGTTTAGCTGTTTTATTATTAAGTGTTTTTAAGAAGTAAGTGCCAGTTTTAAATTTTGAAACATCAATTGCATTTTTATTTCTATATACTGCCAATCTTTCGCCATTAATGTTATATAATGCAACATCTATTTTTTTTGAAAAGCTAACAAAACGGCTAGCAGGGTTTGGGTAAATTTTGAAGCTGTTTTCTTCATTAATATCATACATTTCTATAGCAACTGGTTTTTCTCCATTTAGCACTTTATCAATACCATTAATGGCAATAGTTAAAGAATTGTTGAAAGGGTAAGGGTTATCTCTACTTGGGTGTTGCGAATTTACCAATAAGGTTTTGCCATCTTTAGTTTGAACAGCACCAGTAATTTCTGCCCCGTAAGGTATTATAGCTAACCTAATTAAATCTGTGTGTGTTGGTTCTTTTATGCTTAAATCTAAAGCAAACATTTCGCAAGTTCTTAGGCCACCAAAATTACCAAAAGTACCAATAGGTGTTCGGCCATAAGTATCTCCTATTAAATCTTCTTGTATAATTAAATAACTTCTGCCATTAGCATTAACATAAGTGCTTAAACCATCAGGATTAGAAAGATGTGTTTCTGGATAATCGCATAACTTTGAATTTTTTTCAACCAAATCAGGCCCTCCCTCTAAAAACACAGAAACCTGATCTGTAGCAAGGTCATATTTCATAACTCTACCATAATAATCAACATAGTCTTCAGTTTTCCAACCATCTTTGCCAAGCCCTTGCGCTATTGCTCTTTCAATATGATGTGGTGCAACAACAGCACCTAAACTATAAGAAGTGTAAAATCTGCTACCCGGCTTATCTCTGCCAGTTGCACTAAAATACACAGCATTGGTAATTGGGTCATAAGTAACCCATTCAATACGGTTAAACATAGTAGCACCAGCTGCAGTTGCCAAAGTAAGGTGATTTAACATATTATCAAATTTGCTGTTGTCAATTTCAAACCATTTTTCTTTTACTGTATGCTTATAAACATATAATTTACCTTTAGTAAAATCGCCAGCCACTTTTGCTACAAATTTCCCAAAGTAGCCTGGCGTATTATCTGGCCCTAAAAAAACAGTTTTGTTATCTGGTAAAATGACACCACTTTCAAAAGGTTGTCTACCCCAGTTATATTGTTTTCTAATAGCTTTGGCTTGCCTCGGGTCAATTTCAACCATCCAATTAAAATTTTCAAAGGCTTTTATTTCGCTACCATCATATTCAGGAAATTCTGGTGTATTTAGTTTTAAATTTGCAGTATCTCTAATTCCTGAACCATTTTCATAAATGGTACTATTAGAGTTTCTAAACCATTCTTCTGCGGTCCATATTCTACCATCTACTGTTGAAACAATTCCGCCGCAATTCATACCAGTTTCTCCAACTGTGTTTACAAAATCAACATTAAAATATTTACCGCTACGGCCATCTTCCAAAGTTTGGTGAACTACAACCAATGTATCGCCGCTCCTTTTTACTTTAAATACAGTCATACCACCTCCATCACCAATTAGGTCGTTTGCTTCAAGTCGTTCGTGATTTACACTAACCCAACCCGCTGCCCCTTCATCCTCGGTATCTTCAGTAAAACCAATAAAATCGTGCCATTGTTTAGCTGGTGCTTCGCTGGCTTCGTGCCCGTAAGTAGCAGTAGTTTGTACCATTGTTTGGCCACCAATAAATAAAATTTGACTATTTACCGGCGATTCAATTAAGCGTACTTCTTTAGCACCAAACTCTGGTTCAATAGAAATAGGAAAGTTTTGCGCGGTTAGGTTTAAGCAAAATCCCACCCAAAAAATAAATGTACAACTATAAAAAAAACTCATAAAAATTTTTTTTCAAAAGCAAATGTATAATAGAAAGATGAATAGTGATTTAAGTTAACAATAAATTTATAAACAGATGATAATTTTACTTATTTAAAAATTGGCACAATTTTGGTCACACTTTTATTAACTTAAAAAAAGTTAAATGAGGCGATTATTTTTATTTTCTATTTTTTATATAATTTTTATGAAAATTATATTAGCTCAATGTCCTGTGGGCAATGTAACACTAACTAATCAGCAAGAGGTTGACCAATTTAAAATTGATTATCCAAATTGCAATTTTTTAATTGATAATAATAACTTAATTATTAATGGTAATACTATTATCAACTTGGCAGGCTTAGCCAATTTAAAGAGCATTAGTGGTACTTTGAAAATAAAAAAAACAAGTTTAACTAATTTGTCAGGTTTAGGAAACTTAATGCAAATAAAGAATTCATTATTAATTACGGAAAACAAAAGTTTAGTTAACCTTAAAGGGTTGGAGAATATTCAGCAAATACCAGGAGATCTTACTATTCATAGAAATAGCTCTTTAAATAGTGTAGCTGGTCTTGATAATTTAGAATCCGTTTCAGGGTGGTTTTTCATTAGTTCAAATTATTCATTAACCAACATAGATAATTTAACTAAGCTAAGTTTTGTTAGCGAAGATTTTTCAATTGGCTACAACTATAATTTAAAAAGTTTATCAGGTTTGTTAAGCTTTTCTTTTACTGGTGATAATTTTTATATAAATGATAATCGTTCTTTAGAAAGTTTAGATGGCTTAAATAAATTAGTATCTATAGGAGACAATTTTCATATTGAAAATAACTCTAACTTAGTTGATATTAATGCTATAAGTAAACTAAATGATATTAGGCTTAACTTTTATTTAAGCGAAAATGCTATGCTAAGCGATTGTGATGTTATTTGTAATCTCCTTTCAAATCCAAATAATAACATCAATCAAGAGGATTTTACTATTCTCAGCAATAATACAAATTGTGAATCTATTACCGAAATACTAAACGGCTGTTACCCTGTTGATTGCGCAGATACCATAGCATCAAATATTACGGTTTTTGAAAACATGAATTTAGAGTTTAAAGCAAAAAAGTTAATAAAATTAGAAAATACTTTTGAAGTAGCAAAAGGGGCTGATTTTTTAGCTGAAATTACTAATTGCGTACCATAATTTTTTGACATATTTATAAATAGAAAAGATTGTAGCTGATTTACATTAGCTGCAATTTTTTTTGAAAATTTAATATCCTGCCATTCAAATAAATTTTTGCAGGAAACATATTAATTTTCAATTTAAAAAAAAGCTCTCAAAATATTCATTGCTAAAAATATCTGCATTTTTGCTTTACATTCCGCATATTTGCATTTCAAAATATTATTATTTGATAAAATCAAAAATTGCGGTTTTAGGTGCTGGCTTTTCGGGCTTGTCAGCAGCCATTCATCTTGCAAAAAATGGAAACCAAGTTGAAGTATTTGAAAAGCACCAAGTGCCTGGAGGACGAGCGAGGCAATATAGCGAACAAGGTTTTAGTTTTGATATGGGGCCAAGTTGGTATTGGATGCCCGATGTATTTGATCGTTTTTTTAAAACATACGGCTACCAAACTGCCGATTTTTATGAGTTAATACGTTTAGATCCTGCCTTTCGTATTTATTTTGGTAAAGATAATTTTATGGATGTACCAGATAAGCCCGAACAATTATACGAGTTGTTTGAGCAAGAAGAAAAAGGTGCTGCCGATCAACTCAAAAAATTTATGAAAGGCGCAGCTTATAAATATGAAGTTGGGGTGCACGATTTAATACATCGGCCAAGCATTTCTGTTACTGAGTTTTTAGATGTTAAGTTAGCCCTTGGGGCTTTGCGTTTACAATTATTTAATTCTTTTAAAAAACATGTAGCACAATATTTTAAGTCAGAAAGGTTACGGCAGCTGATGGAGTTTCCCGTTTTATTTTTAGGGGCAACACCGCAAAATACGCCGGCTTTATACAGTTTAATGAACTATGCCGGTTTAATGATGGGTACTTATTATCCAAAGGGTGGTTTTTTTAGTGTAATAAAAGGCTTGGAAAAGCTTGCGGTAGAATTAGGTGTAGAATTTCATTACAATACCGAAGTTGAAGAAATTATTACCGACACCAAATTAGCAGTAGCTGTAAAAACTAGTAAACGACATCAAACTTTTAAAGGCATAATTTCTGGTATTGATTATCATTTTACTGAACAAAATTTGTTGAAACCTGAGTATAGAAATTATACCAACAACTATTGGGAAAGCCGCACTATGGCGCCCAGCAGTTTATTGTTTTATTTGGGAGTTGATAAAAAGATTACAGAAATTGAGCATCATAATTTATTTTTTGATGAGGATTTTGATCGTCACGCTATTGAAATTTATGAAAAACCGCAATGGCCTACCGCACCACTTTTTTACGTATGCTGCCCCAGTAAAACAGATGATACAGTAGCACCGCAAGGTTGCGAAAATCTCTTTTTTTTAATGCCGTTAGCTCCAGGTATTAGAGAAACTGAAGAACTGAGAGCACAATATTTTGAATTATTAATTGAACGTTTCGAAAAAATAACGGGTGTTAGTATAAAAAATAATATCGTTTATAAAAAAAGCTATTGCGTAAGCGATTTTGTGAATGACTATGGCGCATTTAAAGGAAATGCTTATGGCTTGGCTAATACGTTAAAACAAACGGCCATTTTAAAACCATCTTTAAAAAATAAAAAATTACCGAACTTGTTTTACACCGGGCAATTAACAGTACCTGGTCCTGGCGTTCCACCATCATTAATTAGTGGTCAAGTGGCGGCCAAACAACTCATGCTATATCTTACCAAAAACCAATAATAAAGCTTAATGATAGCCTTGTATAATACGGTTAGCGAGCGGTGTAGTAAAATTACTACTCAAAGTTATAGCACCAGCTTTACATTGGGTATAAGGTTGTTGGCCAAAAAATATCATCAACCAATATATAATATTTATGGTTTTGTGCGCTTTGCCGACGAAATTGTAGATACTTTTAATACCCAAAATCAAAAACAATTATTAGAAGAATTTAAAACAGCTACTCACTTAGCCATAGCACGTAATATTAGCTTAAATCCTATTTTAAATGCATTTCAAAAAACGGTAAACAACTATAAAATTGAACCAGAGTTGTATAATACTTTTTTACAAAGTATGGCTATGGATTTGGAACCTCAACAATATAATGAAGCCATTTATAAACAATACATTTTGGGTAGTGCAGATGTAGTTGGTTTAATGTGTTTACGTATATTTTGCGAAGGTGATGAGCAACAATATCAAAAATTGAAACCTGCTGCAATGCGCTTAGGTTCTGCTTTTCAAAAAGTAAATTTTTTACGTGATGTTAAAAATGATACCAATAATTTGGGGCGAATGTATTTTCCTAATGTAAGTGTTTTTACTAATAAAGCAAAACAAACTATTGAAGCAGATGTTGAAACAGATTTTAAAGTTGCTTTAGAAGATGGTATTAAAGCATTGCCAAATGGGGCAAAAAGTGGAGTTTATGCTGCTTATAAATTTTACTATGCATTATTTACTAAAATAAAAAGAAGTGATGTAGAAACATTATTAAACCAGCGAGTACGAGTAAATGATTTTACGAAAATGATGATTGCTACGGCTGCTTACCTAAAAACTAAAATTGGCTTATCGTAATATTTTTAAAAAGTGTTTATACAGAAATTAGTTAATACCTTAGCCAATTTGCTTCACTATAGTTGTTTCAATTTTTTGTATAAGATGCTGAGGTTTTAGCGTACGCCAATCTAAAAAAGCTTCTTCATTATTAATATTAAAATAATGATTTATGTTATTGTTAAACATTTCATTAATAACGTGTTGCCTAAAGTTAAGTAAAACTATCCAGCCAAATTCTTCACTAACATCTTCATACCATTCTTCATAATAATCATCCGCATCACCGTGAAAATTTAATACATTTTCGCCAATTATTATAAAACGAAAAATGCCATTTTTAACTAAAATATCGATAATATTTCTTTTCAACAACATGATGTCATTGTCAATCAAATCGTTCCACTCGCCAATTAGTTCTATTATGGCTGTTCCGTCGCTGTAATCAACATAAATAATTTTAATGTATAATGTGGTAGAATCAATATTATCCCACTGCGGGTGAATAAAATAGTTGTAAATTTTTTGGTCGTAACCAAACTCATTATACGTACGGCCAAAAAATGGAGAAAGTTTATCTTGAGAAGCTATATATAAATGTCTCCAATTGTAATATGGTTCAATGCTATGCACGCTGCAAATATATTTAAATGAGCCATTGTATTTGATAAAAAACAGCTATTGATTAATAGTTTAACTTTTTAGCAAGAGATGAAAATGATTAGAGGAGTTATTTTAAGTGTGTTAAAAAATCATTTGAGAAAGCAAAAGGTAAAATATCTTTTACAGAGTTGATAATTACCACTTCATTATTTGGGCCAATAATGTAAATTTTTATGTTTTGTTTATGTCTGTTTTCGTACTCTAAAATACCTTGCCTGCAACCACCACAAGGAAAAACTGGTTCGGTAATGTTTTTATCTTTAAAATCAATAGTTAAAGCTATTGCATTTATTGGTTGCTTGGGAAAATTACTGGCCGCATTAAACAAGGCCACCCGCTCGGCACAAAGCCCATTAGGGTAGGTAGCGTTTTCTTGATTGTTACCTTTAACTATTTTTCCATTACCTAACAAAACAGCTGCGCCAACTTTAAATTTTGAGTAAGGTGCATAAGCATCGGTGGTGGCTTCAATTGCTTTGTTTAATAAATTTTGTTCTTCAACCGAAAACTTTTTCCAATCTGTTTCAATTAAAAATTCAATATTTAAACTAATATTTTTTTTTACAGCAATCATAGGTTGTACCTGTGTATACCTTTGTTAAAGCCAGTAACAAAGATAATTATTTTTGATTAAGGCTTTAAATAGCCTCTTTTATCTCGTCTACAATGCGACGATAAATTTCTTCATAGTCTTTACAACTATCATCTTTTAGTAAAACATCTTCTTTTTTAGAAAAGAAAAAACAGTCCATTTCATTACGTATTGTACCAATACCATCTTTTGCTTTGTAACGATGTTTTATCACATATTTATCTGGCACATCTGTGTCTGCTTCTGTTTTAGGAATTATTTCCCAATCAACCGATTTATAGCTTTTTGGGTTGCGAATTGACTTCTTTAAATACTCGGTTACTTGCTTTTTTATGTGTTTTTCATCTTTTGCAATAACGCTGTTAGAAGAGTTGCCTCTGCCGCAACCCATCATAATTAAACAAGTAACTAAAATAAGGGTATAAAAATATATTTGCTTCATACTAAAATATTGACGAATGTTTATTGCTTTTGATACAATAGTTTTGATTATTTATAACGCATTATTTAATTTTGATTATTTATTTACTTTCTCTTACCTTTAAAAAATTGCAAGCTAAACAAAATATAATGACAGCACAACGCATCAAAAAATTAACGGTAGAGGAATATGTGGAGTTAGAACGATCGACCAATACTAAATATGAGTATCACGATGGAGAAGTGTTTGCTTTGGCGGGAGATTCTTTTAATCACGCTTTATTATGTAGCAGTATATTTGGAGAATTATGCGAACAACTTAAATCTAAAAAGAAAAATTGCTTTGCTTTTACCAGCGAAATGAAACTCCAGATAGAGAAATTCAACAAATATTTTTATCCAGATTCCATGGTGGTTTGCGGCGATTTTCAGCATCCCGAAAATTTTGAAGATGCCATTACTAACCCCACTCTAATTGTAGAAGTGCTTTCAGATAGCACGGAAGCTTATGATAGAGGGGAGAAATTTAAAAAATACCAAAGCCTGCCAAGTTTTATGGAATATATACTTATTTCACAATACAAACCTATGGTAGAGGTATTTTATAGAGAATCTAACAGCAACATTTGGCAAATAAATTATTACGAAGGTTTAGAGGCCACCTTCAAATTACAATCACTTTCAATTGAAATTACAATGGAGGCTTTGTATGAAAGGGTTGTTTTTAAAGAGGAACTTTAAAAATAAAACAAAATAGTTATGACAGCACAGCGCGTCAAAAAATTAACGCTTGAAGAATATGTGGAGTTAGAACGGACAACTAATACCAAATATGAATATCACGATGGAGAGGTGTTTGCTTTGGCTGGTGGAAAGCTTAACCATAGTCGTTTAAGTAGTAGAATTTTAGTAGAGTTAACGAACGAACTAAAATCAAAAAAAAGCAATTGCGAAGTTTTTAATAGTGATACGAAATTACATACTGAAAAATTCAACAAATATTTTTATCCAGATTCCATGGTGGTTTGCGGCGATTTTCAGCATCCCGAAAATTTTGAAGATGCCATTACTAACCCCACTCTAATTGTAGAAGTGCTTTCAGATAGCACGGAAGCTTATGATAGAGGGGAGAAATTTAAAAAATACCAAAGCCTGCCAAGTTTTATGGAATATATACTTATTTCACAATACAAACCTATGGTAGAGGTATTTTATAGAGAATCTAACAGCAACATTTGGCAAATAAATTATTACGAAGGTTTAGAGGCCACCTTCAAATTACAATCACTTTCAATTGAAATTACAATGGAGGCTTTGTATGAAAGGGTTGTTTTTAAAGAGGAAACTGATGATAGCGAAAACACATAATGTATTAGCATAGAAAAAATGAAATGTTTTCTAATCATAATTTTAGTTTTATTGACAAGTATAGTTGAAGCACAAACACCTCAAGACCAATTAATTAACATTAGTGATCTGGAGGGAAAATGGTATATTAATCAAAGTAATTTTCCAATGTGGTTAAAAGGCGATAGAATTTCACCAAGCTTTAATTATACCGTAATTAAGCAAAAAGAAAATTTTTATCTTTTGGATGAAGTGAGCTATTTGAAAAAAGGTAAAATAAAACATATTAAAGGTATAGATAAACCGACCAATAGTTTAAATACTGCATTTGTTTGGCGAGGCAAGGGTATGCTTCATCTGTTAAAAAGTAAATGGACGGTTTTGCACTTTGATAAACAGCAGCAATGGGCTATTATTTATTTTGAAAAAACCTTGTTTACACCAGCAGGTTACGATGTTATTTCGCGAAATGAACAACTCTCTCCAAGCCTTGCGCTGGAGGTTGATAACCAATTAAAGCCGCTGGGTATACAGCAGCTTTTGGTAACTTTACCTTTAGCTGATAATGAATTAGAAAATAAATAATATATCAAAAGCTTTCATTTCGAACTATCGAGAAATTTTTGATAAGTTTATCTTGGTGATTAATATTGCGAGGTTTTTTTTACGCGTATAGTATTGTTTTCTGCAAAGTTTAAAAATGACATTTCTCAAAGAAATGTCATTTTTCCGTCATTGAAATTTTAATGCATAATTAGAGAACACCGCTCTAAAATTACTATTTGGTTTATTGCTTATCAACCAAAAAAGTATTGCCAATTCGCCAGCTGCCATTAATTTGGCTCATGCCTTTAGCTAAAATTGAACATTGTTTATCATTGTTTTTATCTTTAATAGTAAAACGTGCATTTTGCCCTTGTCCGTCGCCTTCATTTTCCCACGTAAGGTTGGTAATCACCGCATTATTCCAGTCAATATTATTTTTCTTAATCTGTTGCCTAACACGGTTAAAACTTCTTTCTGTTTGGCTTAAATGAAATTTATAAATATCGGCAACACTACCACCTAATTTGTTGGTATCTACTTTTTGGGCAGTTAAAGTTTGCAGATAATCGGCATATTCATCATTTTTAACCATTAAAGGTTGCATTTTAGAAAAATCGTTATCGCGAAGCGCCACTAAAAAATCATTAAATATAGCTTCTTTACTACTTTTATCTTCCGTAGTCTTAATATCGTTTACAGCTATTTTCCCGTTAGAACAGGCTCCGGCAAAAAATAATAAGATTAAAACATATTTTGTTATATTCATAAGGCTTTTTGTTTTCTTTGTGAAAAATTTTAAATCCCTACAAAGGAAAGCATACCTTTACGATAATTAAAATTATTTGATGTTAAATATACAATATGGCTTTAGTACTTTCTGAAATAGAAAGTGAAGTTTTCAAATGTAAAGCCGCCAGGTTTGAAACTGATGTACTTAAAACCAACAATTTTCAGCAGCAACTAATTGATAATTCTATTGATTTTTGCCGGGTTAAAGTTAACAGCGCCAACTTAAAAAACTATAGCGCATTTGCACAATTAAGCATGCCCAACCAATTTTGTGGTTCTATATTAAAGTACAAGATGGATTTTTTTAAACTCCCAAAACCGGCTTATAAAAACAAAGGTTTGGCTTTTGAAGTCTACAATCCAATTTCGCAACAAGATATTTTATGTAACTTAATTGAAAATACTTTTATTACCGACCCTATTGGTTATTACAAAAACCAGTTGCTGTCAACCATTATCACCAAGCAACAAGAGGTAAAATGTATGGCGCATTGGTACGTAAAACATTGCGATGATAGCCAAAATAAAATGATTTTGATGAAAATTGGCGATCAGTACATTGGCTACATCAGCATTTTTCAAAAAGAATCAAACTTGGTTAACACACCCATTGCAGGCGTTCTGCCAAAATATCAGGGGCAAAAAATGTTTGACGACCTGCGCACCTACCGGCATTTATATTGTTTGCAAAACCACATTAAATACGGCACAGCCGGCGCACGTATAGAAAACAATTACAGCCAGCAAACCTTTATTAACGATGGCATGCAGCAAATTAGTAACGAAGCAATTTATATAGTTACGCCTTTTTTAAATAAAAATGATAAGATAATAAGCATCAAAACAAAAAACATTTTACCAGATAATATTGTGTTTCAAAGCCTAAATGAGCAGTTAAACATTCATTTTTTAAAAGATTATAAAACTAAAACTTACACTAAAAAAAGCCTATTTGTAAAACACGCAGATCTGTCAGATTGCTCAATTTCAATGCCAGTTTGTGCAAATGATAGAAAAATGGTGGTTGTAAAATATTATGATAATGAACAGGCTTTGTGTTTATTAAATTGGTTTGAAGGTTGAACAACTTAGTTTACTTTGGCAACTATAAAACAGCTACTTCCTAATTTTAAATTGTAGCCTTGTTTAAATCGGTCTAATTCACGGTTCAAAACATTGTCAATTATTTTAAGGGTAAAAGTATCGGGTTGATGAATATTTTGATGTTTCGAAAAATCAATGGCTTTTTTTGTTTTTTTAAAGATGCTTGGTATGGTTCGCATTAAAAAAATGGGCAGTATTAAAAATGAAAATAGATAACTTTTGCGAACAACCGAACAACCTTGAGACCTCAATAATTTTTCTAAACTCTTTAAAGTATATCTTCTAAAATGACCAGCTTGTACATCATCATTGGACCATAAAAAACTGTAAGCCGGAACTGTAATGAATATAAGTGCTTCTTTTGGCAATACTGATTTTATTTGTTCTAAAAAGCCAATATCATTTTCAACATGTTCCAACACATCAAACAAACCTACTGCTTTAACAGCATTTTTTTTAAACGCTATATCCTTAAAATTACTTCGAATAATATTTTGAACGCCTCGCTGTTTTGCATTAAGTACACCGTTATTGCCTGGTTCAATCAACACCGTTTTAATTTTTTTATTTTGTAATGATTTAGTGACGTAACCATTACCACCGCCCACATCAAAAAAAATGGAATTAGGGACAAATTGTTCAACTGCGGCTGCGATACAGCTGCTTCTATGTTGAAACCAAAAGCTATTATCTTCTAATTCAAAACAATATTCGTTTCCTTTTTCGGGGTAAGAAATTGGCTGAAAGTTACCTGTTGTATAAATTCCGTGTTCATTTAAACAAAGGTTATGGGCGATGTCATTTAATTGTAGCGGCATAACTTATTCTACTGGTAATATTTAATTTTTTCGGTATCTCCTTTTTCTATGTAATATTGTAAAACCTGTTTTTTTAAACTTTTTAAATCAGATTTAATGGCCAATGCTTTTTCAAAACTTTGTGTTGCTTTTAAAGTATCTTGTTGATAGATATAATAAGTGCCTTCACTAATAAAACTTTTAAAGTGATGCGCATAATTCTCCACCAAATCGTCTACTATGGTTTTAGCCAAATCCATTTTTCCAGCTTGACAATGCGCTATCATTAATTTCGATTTTAAAGTAACACTTTCGGGCTGACTGTCTGAAGCTGCTTGATAAAACTTGGTTGCATTTTTTATTTCTCCTTTTTTTTCAAAACAAATACCTAAATTATACAATACTTGTGGATGGCCAGGTGCCATTTGCATGGCTTCAAACAACAACTGACCACCTAAACGAATAGAATCTAATTCGGCACAATACACATAACCCAAATGTTGTTTGGCATTAAATTCATTTGGTTTTGTTTTAAGTACTTTGTAGCCGTATTCAATACTTTCGTTAATTAAAAATTTTTTGTCATAGTTAGAATTTCCCTTTTTCAACTCCGAATCTAAAAACCGTAAATAAATAATTTGTGCAGTTAATGAATTTTCCAGTTGAGCGATATCGCAGCTACCCAAAGTAATGGGGCTTTCCCAACAATCAACTCTATTATAAGCTTTTACCGACATATATCCACAAAAGAACAGGCAAAAACCAATGGCTGTAATTTTGGCTATTTTATGGTTATTAAAATATTTTAATAACTGAGCAATCAGGTAACCAATAAGCAAACTAAAAGCACCAACAGCGGCATACAAAAAACGGTCGCCGGTAACGCCAGGAATAATTTGCACCAAATTCATATACAAACCAATAGAAAAGAAATAAAAAACAATAATCAACGAATAGGCTTGCTTCTTTTTTAATCCGTAAACCATCATACCTAAAATAAATATATGAAATAAAGCAGAAATGATAACTATAACATTAGCCCAACTCATTAAAGTAAATGGACCAGTACCGTAAAAATATAATAACTGATTAGGTATAAATATCAATCTTAAATTATAAGCTAAAATATAGGCAACGGTTGCAAAATGTTGAAGGCTAAACTCGTTGCCAACAATAGGGTTCTCTTCCAATTGCGTACCCAAAATAAGCGGTTCGGGAAACTGAGATTGTACTAAAAAATAAATAGCAACAGCTAAAACGGGTAGTAGTAATCCATAACTGACTGATTGCCAAACTTTCCACCTTTCTTTTACATAAAATAAAAAGGCAGCAAAAACAGGAAAGAAAACAGCATCTAATTTACTAAAAGCGGCTAAAAAAAATAAGATAACAGACCATATTAATCTTTGAGGATTTGTCTTTTTTATTAAGATTAAAACACTACTTATTCCAAAGAAAAAAGAAAGCAAAACCTCTCTGTTTTTTAGGCTGGAGACAACTTCAACATGAAGCGGATGACATACAAAAATTAAGGCTGTAAGCGCCACAAGCCACCATTTCCATTTTGGAAATATGTATTTTATTAGATGAAAAAAAAAGATACATGAAAAAATGTAAATCAATAAGTTGATGATATGATTAATAGAAGTGTTTGCTCCAAATAAAGCATATTCTATGGCAAAAGTAATTCTGGTTAATGGTCGATAGCCTCCGTATCGGGGTTCATATTTTCCTAAATACGGGCTGGTTAAAATTTCAGGTATTCCCTTTAAACCCTTTTTTACCGAGGGATGGATGGAGGTGGCTAACTTATCATCTAAATTAAATCCAAAATTAATAGTTTTACCGTAAATTATTAAGATGGTGCAGATACACAACAAAGATGCATAAAGAATTTTCACACGCCAAAGTAAAAACATTGTGTAAAACTTATGACATATTTATTCATAAAATTGTTTGTTGAATCTAAATAAATCGTTAATTTTACACTTTAATCATCATCCTATGCTTAATTTAAAAAAAATTTCTACAATTTATATTATGAGAAAATTATTGACTAATCTATTAACTACAAGCTTTTGTTTGTTAATGATTTGTGCGGTTCAGGCACAAACTTATGATGAATGTGACTTTCCTGGCCCATCAAATCCTGCTGTAGAGCCAGATGCCCCAATTAATCCGGCCTATCCACAAGCTACACCTGTTATTTGTGCTGATGGAGCCTTCCCCGAATGTTCAACACCAACCACCGCCGATGGAGATGCTGACTTTGCAGCCGCTTGTGGTAGCCCTAATTACGATTTTATTATTACCAACCCACAAAATACAAACACCGGTGATGGTGGTGCAGCCATAGTAGAAGTTTCTGCCGATGGTTCTTTTAATCCAACAGGTGCCGTTCCACCCGATTTTGCGGTGGGCGACCAAGCTTGCGTAACTGGCTTTTGTTATGATTTGCAACAGATAATAGATTTGGTAAATGAAATTAATGATAATCCTTCTGCTTGTAGCGCTGCTGAATCAACAGCGGGTGTGCCAGTATGTCCAATTCCTGTGCCAACAAGTTTAAGTGATTTATTTACCTTAGCCTCAACCATTGGTGGTGGAGGTTCCGTTTCAGTAGGTGATGTTGTTGCTATATTGCCTCAATTAGATAATTTAGGAGCTTTAGGCATTAATAATGTACCAGTTTGTGGTTTACTAAGCGGTGGCGATACTGCTGCTGGTGCTAACTCAGCTGATTATTGCTTGGAAGTGGTAGATTGTTCTGAAAATGGTTCACCTTGCGAAGCAGAAGCTCCATGTGCTGCAATAGATTTAACAGCAGCTCCAGCTGCACCCGTAGTAACCTCAGAAAGTACTTGCGGCGCAGATGATATGACTTTAGAAGGTGGTATGATTGACTATTCAGGTTCAACTTGCCCAGAAGGTTCAACTTTAGAATATGCTACCGATGGAATGACCTTTACAACTACCGCACCAATGTATGATCAAGAAAATGCAATTACCGTTACCGTAAGATGTACTTGCGATGCCGATATGACGATGACAAGCCCAACGGCCGAAGTAACTACAGTGCCTGGTGCTTGCGATGCAGCACCTTGTGAAGGAATTGATTTAACAGCAGCTCCAGCTGCACCAGTAGTAACCTCAGAAAGTACTTGTGGCGCAGATGGAATGACTTTAGAAGGTGGTGTTATTGATTACGCAGGTTCAACTTGCCCTGAAGGTTCAACTTTAGAATATGCAACAGACGGCGTGACTTTTACCACTACTGCTCCAATGTATGATCAAGAAAATGCAATTACCGTTACGGTTAGATGTACTTGCGATGCCGATATGACGATGACAAGCCCAACGGCCGAAGTAACTACAGTACCTGGTGCTTGCGATGCAGCACCTTGTGAAGGAATTGATTTAACAGCAGCTCCAGCTGCACCAGTAGTAAGCTCAGAAAGTACTTGTGGCGCAGATGATATGACTTTAGAAGGTGGTATGATTGACTATTCAGGTTCAATTTGCCCAGCAGGTTCAACTTTAGAATATGCAACAGACGGCGTGACTTTTACCACTACTGCTCCAATGTATGATCAAGAAAATGCAATTACCGTTACGGTAAGATGTACCTGCGATGCCGATATGACGATGACAAGCCCAACGGCCGAAGTAACTACAGTACCTGGTAGTTGTGGTGTGGTTGATCCTAACTGTACTGCAATGGCAGGCGAACCAGTTGCTGATGCTCCAGCCGAAATATGCGGTGCAACCGACGGTACTTTAACGGATGTAACTGATATATTTGACCCTGCTACTGGTGGTTTTGATGATGGTACAGGTATGATAGATCCTGTGGTTACCAATTATGTAGCTGTAGATGCTACAGGTAATATAATTGATGTTGCTGATTCGATGGGAATGTTAGATTTTTCTGGCGTGGCAGAGGGCGAACAGGCTTGTGTTTATCAACTAGCTTACACACAAGCTTTATTAAATGATGTAACCATGTTTTTAGATGAATTATTGTGTGAGACGCTTTGTGTAGATGTTCCATTAGCTGGCACTACTTGTATAGGTGACGTTGGTTATTGTCCGGGTGTAACACCAACAGAACTGGCTCCTTTATTAGATGTATTAAATACCGCTTTTGGCTTTAATGAAGAACAAATTTGTGATCTTATTGATAATGAGATAATAACTATAGTCGATCCAACGGGTTTATTAGAAGATCAAGTTATTGACTTAGATGCGGTTGGTTTAGGCTTATGTGCCGATAAATCAACAAAATACTGTGCAACGGTTGCAGCGGCAGCTTGTATGGATGTAGAACCTGTTGTTTGTGATTTAGTGGCTGGCGAACCGGTACCACCTAACGATACAGTTTGTGCAACAGGTACAGCAACTATGGGCGAAGTTGAACAAGGAATGATTGATGTAACGGGTGTTTTCGGTCCACCAACTATGATGACGGGTGACTTCACACCAGTACAAAATTATGTAATAGCAGATCCGGTTACTGGTGAAATTATTTCAGTAAGCGATATGGCAATACTTGACTTAACTGATGCTATGATAGGCGATCAAGCCTGTGTTTCTTCCTTTGCCTACTATGCAGAATTAGTAGAAATACTTGGGGAAGCCTTAGAAGATCAATTATGTAACACCTTATGTATACCAGACCCTGCTGACCCACTTAGTCAGCTATGCCCTGGTGATTTATTACCCGATTTTAATTGTGGTGATATGATTACAGATTTTTCAATGATATTAGATTTATTGAATCAACTTAATACCGCACAAGGCTTAACCAACGTAACTTTCGATGATGTTGTTGCGCTATGCGAAACGCAAATGCTTACCATAAATGTAGGCGATTTACTCGGTGTGCCAGGTTCACCAGATGTAGTAATAGATTTAACCTTAATACCTGGTTTAATGGGCGACGGTTTCTGTTGCGATTTCTCAGACGATCAACATTGTTTAACCGTTATTGATTGTGCACCTATGTGCCAAGGCATTGATCCGGCAGTATTGCCAGTAATTCCAACTGAGGTATGTTCAGGAGCTACAACAGACATCTGTTTAACATTAATAGATGCAGCAGAAGGTTTAGAAATAACAGGTTCTATTGATGGTGCACCGATAACGTTAATTGGTGTTGCAGGGGCTAACCCAAATGAGTTATGCGTAACCATTACTGCCCCTGAAAATATGACGTGCGATATAGTACCAGTTAGCATTCAAATAGATGCTATACAATGTACCAACGGAACTGATTTTCCTGGAATTGCTGCAGGCCCCACATTGGTTGATGATTTGACCTCATTAGGCTTTAATCCTATTGAAATACCTGTTTATCCAACCTTAGTAGTAAATACAATGGGCGATGGCATGTGTGGTACCCTTACCGCAACTTTAGAAGCAGCCGATGGCACAGTTTGTGCAACGGCAATGGGCTCTCCATTTGCTTGTGCTGCTGATGGCGATGTATTGGATTATGATTTTACTGGTATTCCGGAATTAGCTGACTTTACAGCTCCTCCAGCAGATTGTCCGTTACCAGCCCTAAGTGGCACTTTAACTTGCACAGGCTGCGGTATGCAGGTACCCGGTTGTACCGACCCATGTGCAGATAACTTCGATCCAGCTGCAACAATGGACGATGGCAGCTGTAACCCAGTTGATACCACTTGCAATAACGATTGTACTATGGGGCCATTTGGTGGATCATTTGATCCAGTAGCTTGTGTTTGTACTGATCAAACAGAACCAGTACTAGGTTGTACCGATCCAAATGCAGATAACTTTAACGTAGCAGCAAATTGTGACGATGGTACGTGTATAATAGTAACACCTTGTAACTTCTCAGTAGGTGTTTCAGCCTTTACTTGTAATGATGGTGATACTATGGATGATCCTTCTGATGATACAGCAGATGTTACTTTTGTAGTATTAAGCAATGGTGCAGATTTTACAACTGATGTTGCCATAGGAGGCGTAACTAGTGGTATGGATGGCATGTTGCTAACTGAAATAGGCGTTGCTGCCGGTACTAACATTGTTGTCACCTTCACTTCAGTTGATGATCCAAATTGTACCTTTGTGTTAGATTATACGGTACCAGATTGTACAGTACAAGTACCAACCTTAAGCCAATGGGGTTTAATATCTTTAGCCTTATTGTTAATGATTATGGGTTCGTTAAAATTAGGCTTTAGTACTACAACCTTTAATTCAATAAGAAAAAACAACTAATTTTAAAAAAAATTAGTTCAAAATATAAAAGGCTGTTTCAAATTTTGAAATAGCCTTTTTTTATATTTTTATAATTAGTAGCTTCGACAAAAATTTTTACAAAAACAAAAAACTAAAATATAATATGAAAAAAATAAACTTCTTAATAGTAAGTGTATTTATAAGCGCAGCGACATTTGCGCAAAGTGCTGTTGATAAATTAGCAGAACCAACTAAAACAACTTTTAGTGTCAAAGATGTTACCGTAGTAAAAAACACAAACAAAACATTAGATGTAAAAATGGCTACAATAAAGCCAGCACAAAAATTAAAGGGAGTTACGTTAAAAGCAATAGATACAAAAACTACATTGCTTAAATCAAAATCAACAAAGGCTTTACCGCCTAAACAATAAGGCAATTTTAAAAAAGGCTCAATCAATAAAAAGGTTAAGCCTTTTTTTTGGGGTACACCTCATTTAAACAACAATTGTTAGATTGCACTTCAAATAACAGTTTTGGAAAAAGTAAAAGCAAATGCATCCTCAATAATAATTGGCACTATGAGATTAGGCATTTGGGGAGCAAATTACAACACGCAACAAATGCATCAGTTTATTGAGCAATGCTTAGCGTTGGGTATTTGCGATTTTGATCTCGCAGATATTTACGGACATTACACCACAGAAGCAGATTTTGGTTTAGTTTTAAAAGATAGGAGCAGTTTAAGAGAAAAGCTGTTCATTACAACAAAATGTGGAATTCAATTAATAACTGAAAATAGGCCAAAGCATCAAATAAAATCATACAATTCTACAAAAAGCCATATTTTACAATCTGTTGAAACTTCTTTAAAAAATTTACATACAGAATATATTGATGTGTTGCTAATACACAGGCCAGATTTTTTAATGCAGCCAAGCGAAATAGCAGAAGCATTTCTTAACTTAAATACAGCTGGTAAAGTAAATGCATTTGGTGTTTCTAATTTTACGGCAAGTCAGTTTGATCTTTTAAATACTTTTACTCCATTAATTACTAATCAATTAGAAATTTCTGCTTTTCATTTAAACGCATTTAATGATGGTACATTAAATCAATGCTTAAAATTGGGCATTACACCAACTGCTTGGTCGCCACTTGGTGGAGGTGCTTTTTTTACAGATAAAAACAATGAACAAGTACAGAGGTTAAAGCCTGTAATAAAAAAATTAGCAGAAAAATATAATTGCAGTAATGATGAATTATTGTTGGCCTGGCTAAAAAAGCATTCGTCTGGGATTGTTCCGGTAATTGGGACTTCAAAAATTGAAAGAGTGAAGGCGGCTTTGAAGGCACAATCAATTAACATTGCTCATGAAGATTGGTATAAAGTATGGGAGGCTTCAACTGGTGAGGAAGTAGCTTAATAATATTATTAAAGGTTGATATGAATGAATTAAAAATTAGATCGAAAAATATTGATGGGGTTGAAGTTGCGTGGTTTGCACCCATTTGCAATGGAGATGATGAAATGTTAGGTAGTCACAACCCAAAATATAAAAGTAATTGGGAAAATACAAGCAACATTTTGTTAGCTGCAGATAAGCATGGTTTTAGAAATATATTATGTCCATCATCATACCAAGTAGGTCAAGATACATTAACCTTTGCCTCTGCGGTAGCTCCTTTAACTAAGCAAATAAATTTATTGACTGCCATACGCTGTGGGGAGGTGCATCCGCCTATGTTGGCAAGGGCAATTGCCACTTTAGATCATATATTAAAAGGCAGACTAACCATTAACATCATATCATCTAATTTACCTGGTACAGAGCTTAGTTCGGAGGCACGGTACCAACGTTCGAGAGAAGTAATAGAAATATTAAAACAAGCTTGGACACAAGATGAAATTAAATTTAAGGGCGAGTATTATAATATTAATTTAAACAGCGCACCAGTTAAACCTTATCAACAAAATGGTGGGCCTCTTTTGTATTTTGGCGGTTATTCACCAGCTGGAGTAGACCTTTGTGCAGAACATTGTGATATGTATTTATTATGGCCAGAAACGCAGCAAAAGCTTGCTGATTTAATGTTGACGATGAGTAAAAAAGCAGCTGCTTATAATAGAACAGTTGATTTTGGCTTACGTATTCATGTAATAGTGCGAGAGAAAGAGAGCGAGGCCTTAGCTGCTGCAAAATATTTAATGAGTAAAATAGATGAAGAAAAGGGAACAGAAATTAGAGAAAGAGCCTTAGATGCAAAATCGTTGGGTGTAGCTCGGCAAGCAACAATGCGAAAACTTTCTAATAACGATGGTTTTGTTGAAGATAATTTGTGGACCGGCATTGGTAGAGCCCGATCGGGTTGTGGTGCAGCTATTGTTGGTAATCCAGATCAAGTGTTAAAAAAAATTAACAATTACATAGCAATGGGTCTTAGAGGATTTATATTTTCTGGTTATCCTCATTTAAACGAATGTAACCTTTTTGCAAAATATGTGCTGCCAAAAATTAAAACGGTTTCTATGCCAATTGTTCAAAACCGCATACTTCAAAACGAACCGCTAACTCCATTGGCTGCTGGTATTAGAAATTAGTTTTGTTTATTAAAACCAATTTATTAAAACTACGTATAAAATATAAAAAATTAGATTAGAATATATGTATAATGTTTTAAATTGTGAATTTATGAAATTGTTTAATTAAAAGTTATGACCCACGCTAACAAGAAGAAAATATTAAATGGAGAGTGTAAGCTTACTGATAAAGAACTTATTTACAACTTAATTAATGATAATGATATTTTGGCTTACGATGAATTGTGGGGTCGATATAAAGGACCTATTAATTATTTTATAAATACAATAATTAAAAATAAAGAAGACGCAGAAGAGCTAACTAGCGAGGCAATTTGTAAGGCTTTTTTAAATATAAATAAGTATGATTTCAATTATAATTTTAGCACTTGGTTGTACAGAATATCAACTAATGCTGCAATAGATTTTTTGCGTAAAAAAAAGCTAAAAACAGAATCAATTAATAAATTTTCGAGAGGAGATGAAGGTGAAGCATATGAGTTACCAATTGAAGACAATAATTTAAATCCTTTAGAATGTATTATAAGAGACGAAACTGTTGAATTAGTTAATAACGCAATTGATAGTTTAGATGAAAATGCAGCAAATTTGATACGATTAAAGCATATTGCCGGAAAAACATATTTAGAAATTGCCGAGGAAAATAATACACCCATTGGTACTATTAAAACGCATGTTTTTAGAGCAATAAAGCAAATTGAACAAAATTTGAAAACAGAAAAGGATTTGTTATGCTAATTTTTAAAACCAAGTTTTTAAAACTTTTAAAGCAGGTTTGTCTTTAGGGCTATATCCTAAATCGCAAGATCCTCCTTTGTTAAACCATTCGTAAAAAAATACGCCTTTTAAACTTGGCTCATTTTTCCAAACTTTGGTAAATGCTTGATAACATTGTTTTTGCTCATTTAAATCTACTTTATCCGAAATATAATAATTCCAAGGATCGGTATTTATACCATCTTGTGATGTGTAGCCTAGCTCAGAAAAAAAATACGGAGTTTTGTAGCTACTCAAAGATTTTATCATTTTTTGCTTATTACTTTCCCAGCTGCTAATTAGTTTTTTTAATGATGGATTTTTTTGATTTGATAAAGAAAAATATCCTGATATACCCAATAAATCCAAATGATTAGCGAAACTTACAGATGTTAGCGCATCCCAGTTGGTAGAGTAAGTTAAAAGGCCATTGTATTGTAATCGTAAGAATTGGATAAGTTCAAGCCAATATATCTCTTTTTTTTGTAATGATGAAAATTCTGAACCAATAAAAAAAAGATCTACTTTATCAATATTAACATTAGTAATTATACTACCCAATAGTTCTTCATAATATGCAAACCAGTTATTTAAGTCTGTGGGCTTTATTTTACCTCTCCATTCTTTTGGTTTCGATTTTTTTAACAACAAAATGGGCATTATTGCAATCTTTAAACCCAAATTTTCAGCTTGAATAATGGTACTATCTAAACGCATCCAATAAAAGCTTTCATCTTCTGGTACTTCAATTTTGGAAGAATTTATGGTATCTTGATAAAACTTAAAATTTAAACAAACCCATGAGGTGCCTGTGTTCTTAATCTCTTCTAAACTTTTTTGATAGCTATAGTTTTCGTAATCAATAGAATGCATAGAAAGCGTAATACCATTTATTGATGTTAGACTATCCATATCAACAGATTTAAGCTGAGCTAAAATACTGCTGTGTAAGAATAATGATATTAAAACTAAAGCAAACAAAAATTGAAATAGATACTGCACAATGCAAAGTAAACAATTAGTTTTTTACTTTTGCAAAAGTAAATTTAACTGTAAAATAGCATGGACACAAATACTACAAATGATAAAGCCCCAAAAACAACAAAAAAGAAAAAAAATGGCTTACCAGGATGGGCCTGGGCGGTTGTAATTATTTTACCAATTATGGCATTGTTTTCTTTAACTATGATGTGTGGAGCACCACCAGAACAAAGTAGGTACGCCAACAAAAACAAAAATAAAAGCAATTTAAATATTAACCCTAAAAACAACCCACAAAATAACGTTAAGCCTAAAACTAACGTGGCTAAGTTTAATAATGAAAACAAAGCTAATGCAAAAGCAAACCAGACTAATGCTCAAAAGCCTGTAAATAATGCAGCAAAAAACCAAACAGATTTAAAACCTAAGATAAACAATAATAATAATCTGGTAACCCAAGCTAACGATGTAATTTATAATGCTAGTAATATTGCTAACAATAATGTAGCAAATCAAAACCAAATTCCAACTCAAAACCAAACCGAAAGTCAGGTTCAACCAAATAGTACTCAAATCATTAAGCCACAAACAAAGCCCCAAAATACAAATACACCGCAGCCTGCAGATATTAATGCAAACACAGCATCAAACACAACAAATACTGCTGCTGCTGCACGGCCCAAGGTGGCTACAAAAACACCGACAAAGCCTGCAAAATCTACAAATGCTTCAAACATTAAATCGAAATACAAAGGTTCTGCTGCAAAAGTGGATATTGCTGCGCAAACTAATAGTACCGAAATAATTAATTTTGGAACTGTTACTAACAATGATAAAGTTTTAACTCCTTCAGCTTACAGCAACTTTATAAAAATATCAAAAATATTGGTAGACAATCCTAAAGCAACTATAACTCTTAGAACACATAATATTAATTTTAATAATAGCCCAAGTAACCAAAAAGCCAAACAACAAGGCAAAGTTAGAGCTGATTTGTTGAAGAAAATTTTAGTAGATAGTGGCGTTGAAGCTAATCGAATTAAGATAGATTTAATTGGCCATGTTGAACCTTTAATTCAGCAAGATCCATCTCACATACGTAATAAACGAGTTACCGTACAAATTAATTAATACCAGTTTTAGGCTATTTTTTTTTAGAGTAAAACAGTTTTAATAATTCAAACTGTTTCGCAAGTAATTAATGCTTAGTTAGTTTAATAACCACCATTAAATTTACGGATAAACCATTCTAAAGCTAAAAAAGTCAACAATACAAAAAATAGCCATTTTAAATTTATAAAAGCACTATTTTCGAAGTTAGAAAACATAATCGGTTTTATTGTTGCGTTATTGGTAATACTATCTGTAATGGCAGCCGTTTGGTTATTGTAAAAAATAGCACCACCACTTTTGCCAGCTAAGCTGTTTAATAACTGATGGTTAGCTACTGTGTTTAAGGCTTCTAATTGCTTTGGTATTACACTAAACTTACCCTTCGATTCAAAATTTTTGCCAGCATAAATAGTTTTGGCAACAAAGTTATAATCGCCAATCGGAAAAATTCCAGCATCTAACTTATAAGCAGCAGCTGTTTTGTTAAAATTAAATGGAAAAGCCTTGCCCTCGGCATCGGTAATAGTTAATGTAGCATCGCTGTCATTAATTAACTCATAGCTATCGTTATATAACTCAGCATCAAAACTAATGCGTTCATTTTCGTAGTATAAATTTTTGGCAGTACTGCATCTAAACTTTCTTTTATCACTTTTTACTGATAAGTATTGAATAGTTTTACCAATTAATTCATCTACGGTTTCGTGGTTGGCATCGGTTTGAAAATCGTACATTCTCCAGCGCCAAATACCTTCACCAGCAAGTACAGCACGTTTAACTGCGCTGCTTTGCTCTAAAATTAATAATGGGTAAGTAGTATTAACAGTCCCAATTTTTTGATTTAATAAGCTTACCGCATTTTCACCTAAAGCATACTCGCCAAAAGGAGTGTTTAACGGTGGTAAGTTCACTAAGTTATCTGCCATTGTATTTTGTAGGGTAAACAATGTAAAACCGCTCTGCATATCTGCTTTGGCATTATTTATTTGGTTGTTAGCTCCATTTATTTGCAATAATGATTGTGCGGAGTTAAAACCGGCAATATTAGTTTGTTGGCTTAATACATAAAAAACTGGAATACTTTTATTAGTTATTTCTGCTAAAAGTTGTGTTACTGGTTCATTGCGGCTAGGTAAACCATGCAGCACTACTAAATCGTAAGTGTTAAGGCTTTCATTAAAATTATTAGCATAGGCTGTGGTAGTTTCGTAATTTTCATTTTTTTCAATAGCAGATTTTATTGCAGTAATATCTGGGTGAGGCGCAGCTGCAAGTAATAATATTTTTTGTCTGCTATCTAAAACATCTATATAAATTCTTTGAACATTATTTTTTGTAGTGGCTTCATCTGGTATTTTATCAATTTCAATTTGATATTGGTTAATGCCAGGTATGGTAGCTTCAATTTCTAAATCGTAGGTTTTAGTAAAATCGTTAGTTTTTACATAAATGGTTTTCGTTAAAATTTTATCTTTTTTACTGCCATTAATTTTAAATATTTTTAAGGTTGTACCTTCTTTAGCACAATTGGTAGCGGTAACATCTATTCTTAAAGTAAACTTATCGCGTAAGTACGCAATTTTATTGTAGTAACTTCTTTCAATTTTAATATCTCTTTTGGGGGTGGTATCGCCTAAAGCAATGCTGTAAAGTGGTACATTTAAATTGTTGGTGCCGTAAATTGGGTTGCTGCCTTCATTGTAAATGCCATCGGTAGCCATAATAATTCCACCTACATTTTGATTGGCGTAACGGTTGTATATTTCTTCTAAAGCAGCTTCAATATTGGTTACTTTGCCATCAAAAGTATAATCTAAACTATCTTTAAATTCATCACCAAATTGATATTGATGTAAATCATAATTTTGTGAAAGTTGACTAACTAAGTCTGCTGTATTGTTTTTAAAAACAGCACTATCTGCATTCAAAGCATTTTTTACCGATTCCGAATTATCTTGCAGGTAAACAATAATAGGCCTTTCAACCGAGGTAACTCTGTTTTTTAATAAAGGCATTAAAAGCAAGAAAGCAAGAAAGCTAACCACCAGAAACCTAAATATAGAAAGTGCTTTGATGTACCGCTGTACCCTTTTGCCAGCATCTTTAAAACTATTGTCTTTAAAGTATAGCACAAAGGCGTATAACGCACCAAGTAAGAGGCATAAGCCAATGTACCACCAAGGGTAACTAATCGCAATTGTTGAATTCAATAAATTCTTATGGTTAAGTGAATATAAAAACTGCTAATTTCGTAAAATATTTTCGATTTGTGGCATAAAATAAACGCTTGCAATTTTGATCTTTCTTTTTTCTTCTAAAAAAAGCTCTAAACTGCACAATTATTGCACAAACCTTTCATAATTATTTGGGTTTCTGTAAGCTGAAAACCGTTAGGGGCAGAAAACGCCGTTTGAGTATTATCTAAACAAATTGTTTCGTTACAATTATTGCAATAAAAGTGAGCGTGGTTGTCAAAATGTTTTAAATGATTACAAGCGCTGCTGCAAAGAGCATATTTAGCAGTGCCACTACCATCGTTTACCTGGTGAATTATACCTTTTTCCTCAAAAGTTTTTAAAGTACGATATAAGGTAACTCTATCAGAATTAGTGATTGCTTTTTCTATAAAATTATGTGATAATCCTTTTTTTACATTTGCGGTAAACATACTAAGTACAGACTTTCTTATCTCTGTAATACGCAAATTGTATCGTTTTAATAAGTTGTTTATTTCTTTTACATCGTTCACTACACAAAAATACTATAACTTAGCCAACATTATTGGTGTTTTTATAAGATATTGTGAACAATGCGAATCACTGAAAATATTAGCCTTGCTTTTGGTGCTATAAAAAGTAATTTATTACGCTCTATTTTAACTATTGGCATTATAGCCATTGGCATTATGGCTTTAGTTGGTATTTTAACATCGGTTGATGCCATTAAAGCTTCTTTAAGCAACAGTCTTTCTTCAATGGGTAGCAATAGTTTTGAAGTTAGGCAATGGCGAATGCGCCGTTCTGATAAAAGTAAAAAAATTGTAAAAGCAATTAGGTTTGATGAGGCTAGAAATTTTAAAGAACGCTTTGATTATCCTGCTACCATTACTATTTCTACCAGAGCCACCAGTTTTGCCACTTTAAAACACAATGATAAAAAGAGCGATCCTAACATAAACACTATTGGAATAGATGAAAATTACCTGCAGGTAGCGGGTTATGAAATTGCGGAAGGAAGAAATTTTACAGCAAAAGAAATAGAGGAAGGCAGGCAAATGGTATTAATTGGACAAGGTGTTGTAGAAAAACTGTTCGACAAATCAATAACTGAAGCTTTAGGAAAAGGCATTTTAGTAGAAAATACAAAATGTACTGTAATAGGAGTTTTAGAAACTAAAGGTTCCGGTGGAGCTTTTAATGCGGATAATGTTGCATTTTTACCTTATCAATTAGTTAGAAAAAAATACATTAGCAGCAACCGAACTTACTCCATAAATGTACAAGTTGAGGATGCCGAAAATTTAAATGCTGCTAGTGAAGAAGCTACAGGTTTGATGCGTGCTATAAGAAAGGTAGAATTTGGCAAAGATGATGATTTTGAAATTGCTAAAAGTGATAAATTAGCCAGCACTTTAATTGAAAATTTAAGCTATGTAACGGTAGCAGCTACACTTATTGGCTTAATTACTTTAATTGGAGCAGGCGTTGGCTTAATGAACATTATGTTGGTTTCTGTAGCTGAGCGTACCCGCGAAATTGGTATTAGCAAGGCAATTGGAGCATCTTCGGCAGTAATTCGCCGGCAATTTTTAATTGAGTCGGTACTTATATCTTTACTTGGCGGTGCGTTTGGTGTTTTATCTGGTATTATTGCTGGTAATGGTGTTTCTTTTTTAACTGGCGGGCCGTTTATTATTCCCTGGTTGTGGATTTTTTCTGGCCTGTTGTTTTGTGTTATAGTAGGGTTGCTGGCAGGCTTATATCCAGCTTTTAAAGCGGCACAGTTAGATCCTATTGAGTCTTTACGTTACGAGTAAATATGGTAAAACAATATGCAATACAATTACCATCTTTTAAAAGAGGTTTTCATTTAATTACTAAATTGGTAATGCAACAAATTAATGAACTACCAAACCAAGGTATCTTTCATTTATTTATACAACACACTTCTGCTGGCTTAACTATTAACGAAAATGCCGACCCTACTGTAAGAGTAGATTTTGAAAGTAGTTTCAATCATTTAATAAAAGAAAACGAAGCTTTTTATAAACACAATTATGAAGGTAGTGATGATATGCCAGCTCACATAAAAAGCAGTTTGATAGGCAGTAGTATAACTATTCCCATTACAAAGCATCAACTTAATTTGGGTATTTGGCAAGGTATCTATTTATGCGAGTTTCGTAATAATGGTGTTGGTAGAAAACTGGTGGCTACAATAATGTTCTAAGCATAAAATATAAGTAAATGGAATTTCAATAATTAGGAGCAATCATACTCAAAATAATAAGATTTTACTCCTTTTTGAAAACTATTGCAGCCCTCATCCACTTCTTTAAGTTTTATAAAACCGCAATTTAATAATACCTTTTCTGAGCCAACGTTATTAACCAAACAATAGGCATACACTTGCTGCAATTTAAACTGGTTTATGGCTTTATTTAACATTGTGTTAACTGCTTTAGTAGTAATACCTTTGCCCCAATATAATTCGCCTAACCAATAGCCTAACTCCGCCCGGCCATCTTTAATATTATGCAAGCCTATAATGCCAGCAAATTCATTATTATATTTCATAGCTCTAACAACAGCCTTATTGTTATCGCTTTGGTTTTTACTAATAAAATTGGCCGCATCATCTAAAGTATAAGGATGAGGAAAGCCAGTTCTTAAATTTTTAGCAATATTTATATTATTCGCTAACCTTTGAAGTGGTATTTTATCTGATATAGAAAGCAAGCTTAGTGTTACATTTTGCATTTCTCAATTTTTTTTGAAAATATAAAGGTAGCTTAATTTAAAACATTTATATAATTTGTAATTTTGTGTTAACATTGCACCTTAAATTTTTTTCGAAGTATGAAAACTTCTTTTCCAAAAGAAAAACTGAAAATATTACTACTAGAGAATATTCACCCAATAGCAAAAGAAAAGCTAAAAGAGGCGGGCTACAGTAATGTTGAAATATTAAAAAATGCCTTGCCCGAACGTGAGTTGATTGAGGCCTTGCAAACTGCTAAAATAGTTGGTATACGCTCAAAAACAAAAATTACCAAAAATGTAATTGATAAATGTAAACACAATTTATTAGCCGTTGGTTGCTTTTGCATTGGTACTAATCAGGTTCAATTAAATGAAGCAGCCAAAGCAGGTGTTGCAGTATTTAACTCTCCATATTCTAACACGCGCTCTGTAGCAGAATTAGTATTGGCCGAGTGTGTGATGTTGTTGCGGCGTATACCAGAAAAAAATATAGCTGCTCACCAAGGCGATTGGTTAAAAACTACAGAAGGTAGCTACGAACTGCGTGGTAAAACACTTGGTATAATTGGTTACGGTCATATTGGTACACAAGTGTCAATTTTAGCAGAAGCATTTGGTATGAAGGTATTATATTATGATGTAGTGCCTAAGCTACCTTTAGGCAATGCACATAATGCCGAAAGCCTGAATAGCCTTTTAGAAAGTTCTGACATTGTAACCTTGCATGTGCCAGAAGAGGATAGTACCAAAAACATGGCCGATGCTTCGTTTTTTAAACAAATGAAAAATGGCTCAATATTTTTAAATTTAAGCCGCGGTACGGTAGTTGATATTGATGCCTTAGCAGAAAATTTAAAAAGCAAACACTTGGCTGGTGCTGCAGTTGATGTTTATCCTTTAGAACCAAAAGGTAAGGGCGAAAAATTTACTAGTGCGTTACAAGGCTTAAGTAATGTAATTTTAACACCGCACATTGGAGGCTCAACCAACGAAGCCCAATATAATATAGGTATAAATGCCGCTACAAAAATTATTAATTATTTAGATAAAGGGAATACCGTAGGTTGCCATAGCATACCAGCTTTAAACTTGCCCATTCAAAAAGGCACGCACCGTATATTGCACGTGCACAATAATAAACCTGGTGTAATGAGTGCTATAAATAGTGCCATTTCAAGCAGCAATACTAATATTGTTGGCCAATATTTAAAAACAAACGATGCGGTAGGTTATGTAGTAATAGATATTGATAAAAGTAATTCTTCAAAAACATTAGAGCAAATGAAAAAAATAGAAGGCACTATACGCACAAGAATTTTATTTTAGACGTGATACTCTAAATTCATTGTTGGTAGATGTGTAATTGCTTTTCCGCTTACAAAGTTATTTTTAGGATTTTTGTAACTATTCTGTAGAGGTCAGAAGTCAGACCGCTTTGCTGTCAGATGTCAGATAAATTCGGTTGAATAAGGTCAAAACGCTCTTTTTCACCCAAATTATTTCTGACGTCTGACAGTAAAATGGTCTAACTTCTGAATAATATTAGGCAAAAATTTTACAACAAATCTATAATTGAATCATTGCTTAACCAAAGTCACATTCTTAAAATTAACAATGAAGAAGAGTAATTATTAATTGAAATATTCAATTTTGATGCAGCAAATTTTTATAAACAAATACAGGCAAAATTTAATATAGAAATTATAATTAAAACCAAGGGAGAGCGTGGAGCAGAACTATTTCAAAATAATAAAGTATATAAAGTTGATGGTGTAAAAATAGATGTTGTTGATACTGTTGGTAGCGGCGATGCTTTTAGCTCCATTACATAAATATTTCAAGTTGGTATCTTTGCGTAATTTTGTGATTAGTTGTAATGATGTTGATTGAACAATGGGATCAATAAACTTTTGCTTAGCGAAATAACCGTCTGTTACCAGGTAAGTCGATAATCGCTATCTTTTCTCAACGCTCTATAATTACATCTGCATAATGGTTTACCAAAATTTTGCCTTTTTTTTCAGCTCTGATTCACTTGGTGCTTGCACAGCTTCTAAATTAAAGGCGGTGTTATGTTTCAGGTAAACCTCCTCAAAAAAGCAGACAGTAAGTTTGTGTAATTTAAGCTGTTTCAAAGTACTTACTTTTTTTTGATATAAGCTTGTAAAGGAGAAATACCTCCTAAGGCAGTATAAATTCGGCTACTGCATTATCCTAACAATTTGCTTTTCTACTCATACTTTGTTGCCTTCATAATTGTTTAATAATTTTACAAAATCATTACAAGCATATTGTACGCCTCTATTTAAATGGAAGATAAAATCTTTACAGGGGCTTCTAAAAGCGACTGCTTTTTTTAAAGCTTTTATACTGGTAGCTGCTGCTGATAAATTATTGCTTAGTGTCCAACTAAGTACCATTTTATCTGCAAGGTCAATTACTACAGTTAAATATAACCAACGGTTAGCTACACTAATATAAGTGATATCGCTTACCCATACTTGGCCTGGCTGCAAGTCTACTGACATAGTCTGTTCGAATTTGCTATACAGCTTGAGAGCAATATCATCACTTAATTTTAAAGCAATAATACATCCTTTTTTTAATTTACATTTAAAAACCCAAAAAACTTTTTACGACTAAAAACTATAAATAGGAAGAAAAAAAATGTGATTAGGAAGGTAAAAAATCTGATTAATCTTTATATTTGTATACTAACCAAATATATTATTAAATATGAATAATCCAGTACAATGGTTGGAGATCGCCGCAACAGATCTTGAAAGAGCAAAAAAATTTTATGCAAAAGTTTTTAATTTAGAATTTCAATTGATTGAAATGCCTGATACAAAAATGTATATGTTTGGAGCCTCAGACAAAATAGGCTCATCAGGTTGTTTAGTAAAATCAGCAGAAAACAAACCAAGCACAGATGGAACCATCATTTATTTTGCCTCTGAAGATTGCGCTGCAGAAGCAGAAAGAGTTGAAAAAGCAGGTGGTAAATTAATTGTACCAAAAACAGACATTGGCGAGTTTGGTTTTTTTGCTCAGTTTATTGATTCAGAAGGCAACCGACTTGGAATACATTCGCAAAAGTAAAATATCATTGTAACATAAGAGTTGTTTGAAAAGAAAAGTTAACGTACATCATTCGTATAGTTGATACCCAAAGAAACTAACCTAATTTAGTGCACTCAGGTTTTCTTTAAAATATAGATAATTCAGATGCTGTAGTTAAGGCTTTGAGAAACCTCATTTTCTTTCGTGTAATTATGTCTTTTTAAAACTTAGCGTAATGACTAAGGATAAAATAACAATTTCCCCAAACCAAAGCAATTCACTTATTTATAGTAATGTACAAGAGCATAAAGGAGAAAAAAGATACTATATATAAACAAATACAAACTTCACCAAAAAAATGAAAGCCTGAATAAACATCTCCATGAAAAAGCGTACTTTGTTGATTTTATAAATTAAAGCTGTTGTTAATACATGAATAACAAATCATCTAATGACCTCTTACAATTTACATCGAAAGGTATTTGGTGTGCACAGGCTGATGTATTTATCGACCCTTGGAAACCTGTTAAAAAAGCCCTTATTACGCACGGCCATGCAGACCATTCCCGATATGGAAGCGATGCTTATTTAGCTACTGAAACGGCGGCACCTGTTATCAAATATCGATTAGGAGACATTAAAATGGAGACCATTCCTTTTGGTGAAAAAAGAACTATCAATGGGGTTGACTTTTCTTTTCACCCGGCAGGGCATATTTTAGGGTCGGCCCAAATAAGGGTAGCGTATAAGGGAGAAATTTGGGTGGCTTCTGGCGATTATAAATTAGAAAATGACGGATTGGCAGAACCTTTTGAACCTATTAAATGCCATACCTTTATTACTGAATCTACTTTTGGTTTACCGGTTTTTAATTGGCGACCGCAAGCAGAAATTTTTGCCGACATTAACAACTGGTGGCGCAACAATGCAGCCGAAGGAAAAGTAAGTTTTATAACTGGTTATTCGCTCGGTAAAGCCCAACGCATTTTACAAGGTTTAGACACCAACATCGGTAAAATTTATACGCACGGAGCAGTAGAAAATATTAATGAAGTCATTAGAAATCAAGGTTTCACTTTGCCCGATACCATACGGGTAACCAGAGAAATTTCACCAAAAGATTATCCTACAAATTTAGTGTTAGCTCCGCCCGGCGCATTAAATAGTGCGTGGATGAAAAAATTTAAACCAATTTCTATTGGTCTGGCTTCGGGTTGGATGGCGATGAGAGGAACCAGAAGAAGGAAAGCTGCCGACAGAGGCTTCGTTTTATCGGACCACGTTGATTGGAAGGACTTGAACACGGCAATAGAAGAAACAGGGGCGGAACGAATTATCGTTACGCACGGTTACACTTCAATTTACACCCAATATTTATTAGAAAAGGGATGGAAAGCACAGGCAGCGGAAACAGAATTTACCGGAGAAAGTATTGATGGGGAAGAAGATAAGGAAGGATAGAAAGCAACTTGTTAAACGTTGGATAGGTTGCTAAAAACACGTGACTATTAACCTGGTTGTGATGCGGTTATTTTGAAAAACCGAAGCCTCCAAAATAGCCCTGATTGGAGTGGTTATGCTGCTGAAGCGTTTGCCTTTGAAGCGTAGCCGCAGCATTTGAACGGAAAGGTACTATCTTAAAAAGCAAGAAAAATTTTACTTTTATTTTGGGTGTAGCTTTCCTGTTCAATAAATTATCACTTATTGTCATTTTCAATCTTATTTTATATTTTTGCATT
>Ga0209187_1000389_pt1 | contig 81494 bp, 69 predicted proteins | sample BantaG_FD_187430 | JGI IMG/M metagenome (GOLD analysis project Ga0209187, IMG submission 187430) | Marine algal microbial communities from Bantry Bay, Ireland - BantryBay_4 metaG (SPAdes) (version 2) | ecosystem: Host-associated > Algae > Red algae > Unclassified | place: Bantry Bay, Ireland...
CACGTAACCAGTAAATGGACACAACCAATACAAAATTGGGCAATCATTATTAACCAATTTATTACTATGTTTGAAGACAGAATCAAAAACTAAAAAAATGCGTTTACACATAAGTTAGGATAGTGTCGCTAAAAGATGAAAATTTTTAATTATGATTGTTGGTTGTGAAAAATTAAGTGGTTTTCTGCCAGACACTACTTATAAATCTATAAACAAATCGTTTAAAGTTAATTCGTTTTGCACCAAAGCTGTTTTATATTTATTGCTTTCTAAGCCTTTTGAAGTTATAAAGGTTAAAAAAACATTTTTTCTAGTATTGGTTTTCTGTTTAAATACGTTTATTTTTTTAGTAGATGTGTACCGCTTTAATACTTGTTTAAATTGATGAAATGCTTCTAACCAATTTTTAGGTAACGGTAGTTTCTTTTTACCCGTAGTAATAGTTTGATTGAAATTTTGCAATTGCTTAGTGGTGGTTACTTTATTAATACCACAAAATTCGAATATTAAATGTGCTGCATAAGTTTTTTGTATTAGATAGGTTTTACCTACTCGCCGCCTGCCATAAACTGCAATTAAAGTAGCTTCAGGGCTTTTTAAAACACCTTGAAGCAAACTAATTTCATACTTTCTACCAACTATTTCTAACATAATCAAAATGCTATAAGTAGCCAAAACACGTTAAAAAAGGATAGTTTTGGCTACTTATAGAAAAACAAAACTTTATCAAAAATAAGACAAAAGTGTTGATTTTACTGTTTTATTATTGAAAATAATATTTTTTTTCATTAAAAAAAGCACGTATTTTACACACAACCAAATAAATAAAAAATTGTTTAAAGTAAAGCCTTTTAAATATGCTGATACTAATAAGTTTTCAAAAACGGTGATTGACTATTTGGAGCAAACAGCAACCATTAAATCTTACAGTAAATATAAGGTCAATATTGAATCGTTTAAGCAAATAATTAAGGATAAAAATTATACAGAAAGTTATAGAACAACACTTGTACAAACGCTACATCAACAATACAAAAATTTAAATATTGAAACAGCTGAAGTACTTAAAAATATTACTTCATTACAAAATGAAAATACTTACACCGTTTGTACGGCACATCAATTAAATTTATTTACCGGGCCATTGTATGTAGTGTTTAAAATTGTATCGTGTATTAATTTAAGTAAACAGTTAAAGGCAGCTTATCCAGCTTACAACTTTGTTCCTGTTTTTTGGTTGGGTTCAGAAGATCATGATTTAGCAGAAATAAACCACCTTAATTTATTCAATAAAAAAATAGAATGGCCTACGCAACAAACTGGTGCAACAGGCAGAATGAATTTAGATGACTTTGCAGAGGTGTTGGCAACTACTTTTCAAATTTTGGGAGATAGTACTAACGCATCTTACTTAAAAAAAATACTAACCGATTGCTTTACAGAAAACGACACTTTACAAAATGCAACTACAAAATTTTTGAATACTTTATTTGACAAACACGGCTTAGTAATTATAAATGGAGATCATAGCAACTTAAAAAAGTTATTTGTAAACGAACTAAAAGCAGAGCTGTTTGAAAATACAATTGAACAACAAGTAACTGCTACAAATGAGCAATTTGGTGAGCATTATAAAATTCAGGCGACGGCAAGGCGCATTAATTTATTTTATTTAAAAGATGCTTTGCGTGAGCGCATTGATTGGAATGAAGCAACTAAAAACTTTGAAGTATTAAACACCAACCTCTGTTTTACTAAAAAAGAAATGGAAGTAGAACTGCAACAAAATCCTGAACGTTTTAGTCCAAATGTTTTAATGCGGCCTTTATACCAGGAGAAAATTTTACCCAACTTAGCTTATATTGGTGGCGGAGGTGAGCTGGCTTATTGGCTGCAATTGAAAAGCACTTTTGAGGCTTTTAACATTAACTACCCAATGTTAATACTGCGCAACTCTGCTGCTTTTATTGATAAAAAAACTATTAAAAAATGGACTAATCTGGGTTTTAAATTAGATGATATTTTTGAGTCAGAACACGAATTGTCCAGTAAATATTTATCAAAAAATGAAGCAACCGAAGTTGACTTTAGCAAACATCTAAAGCAAATAAAACAATTAGAAAAAGATGTTTTAAAAGAAGGGCATTTAATTGATGAAGCTTTATCATCACCCATTGAAGCAGAGTTTTCAAAAATTGAAAAAGCTATTAATAACTTAGAACAGAAATTTATAAGAGCTACCAAACGGCAACATAGCGATGACTTAAATAAAATTTCTGCGGTGTTACATAAAGTTTTTCCGAAAGATGGTTTGCAAGAACGAAAAGATAATTTTATGCGATATTATTTAAAATACGGTGCTGCTTTTTTTGATTTATTGTTGGAACATTTTGATTGTTTGGAACAACAATTTTTGGTGTTTGAGGAGGAATAAAAGTCTCACTCACAGAAATCACTTAGTTATGCAGAGCGTTGGTTTGGTTGTTTTTTTGCCCGCAGAACTCGCAGAATTACGCAGACTTATTTTTGTAGTTTTCGTAGAAGATTTTGTTAAAATTTTAATTTTTATACTAAATCAAAAAACATATACGTTAAAACACCAAACCAATCGAAAAAAACTATGCTAAGTTGCGTTAGGCTATCTATACCTACTGTTCTATTATTGTGTTTCACTTTAAATTTTGTTGCTGCTCAATGCACTACCGAGCTTGGTTTACTTTCAAGTTCAAACTTTCAAAAAAATGAAAGTGTTTTTGTTTGTTATGAAGATACTTTAAAAGTTGAGTTAAGCGACTATCAGTTAATGGAAGGTCAACAACTGTATTATGTATATCATTATAGCGAAAATTATATTGATGGTATTTACAAAATTGATACCGGACTAACAAGTGGCATCGTAAATGATCTTTTTTCAAACAAAGTGTATACAACTGTTATTGCAACCAGCTCAAATTCACTTTATGAAATAGATGATACTTGTACCGTTTTTAGTAATACAATTGAGGCTAATTTTTTGGATAAATTATCTTTTGAGTTAGATTATGAATGTAGAAGCAATTTTCCAGATGAGTTTTTAGAAATTTATTATACCGGATTGGGAAGTTTACCTCATTTAGATAGTACATTTAATTATTATATTTCGGGAGATTTAAACGATACTCTAAAATACAAAGAAATTGATTCTTTGACATTTGCTTATGAAGAACCTTGGTCAATAGAAATTAATTTTACTGATGGATTATGTACTGTAAATGAAATTTTTCGGATTATTGATTTTTGTTTCCGTTTACCAATTGGTTTGCTAACTACCTTTACTGGAACGGTTATAAATAATGAACACCTTATAAAATGGAAAATGCGTAGCGAAATCGAAAGTGCTCACTTCATCTTACAAGTATCAACCGATGGAGTAAACTTTGAAATTTTAGATACGGTGCAAGGTGCTGGAACCACATCAAGCCTAACTTCTTATGAAATAATTAATACAAATACTTCTTTAGGTAGTCTCTATTACCAATTACTTCAGGTTGAATTTGACGGTACAATAAACACGCTCGGTATTATTGAAGTTATCCAATACGCAACTTCAGTTTATCCTAACCCAACAAAGCAATACTTAAACCTGCATAACAATGGGCAAGTATTCCAAAACTTAGAAATTAATATTACGGACATAACTGGCCGACAAATTGCCAGCTACACTCAAAACCAAATAGAAACAACCAATTTAGGCTACCGCTTAAATGTTGACTTTCTTTCTTCTGGCATTTATTTTATGAATGTTATGGCAGATGATTTTCAAAAGATAGAAAAATTTGTTGTAGAAAAGTAGTGTTAGTCTCCCGCAGAATTCGTTGGGTTACTCAAAGGAATAAAAATCTCCCGCAGAACTTGCAGAATTACGCAGAGTCTGATCTATGCAAAATTTATGGCAGAGCGTTAATCTGCATTTTCTAAATACTTGTCTTTTTTGTAGCCAGTACGCATTTGAAAAACGCCCAATAAGGCTTCTCTAAAAATATTCATACTCATTTTTGAAGTGCCGTGCAAGCGATCAATAAAAGTAATAGGTACTTCAATTATTTTAAAACCGCTTTTCCATATTGCAAATTTCATTTCTACTTGAAAGGCGTAACCCACAAATTCTATTTTTTCTAAGTTAAGTTGTTCTAATACCTTTTTTCTATAACATACAAAACCAGCGGTGGTATCTTTTACAGGTATCCAGGTAATTAAACGTACGTATAAAGAAGCGAAGTAAGAAAGCAACATTCTGTCAATTGGCCAATTTTCAATTTTACCGTGTTTTACATAACGCGAACCTATGGCCAAATCAACATCATTATGAAAGCAGGCACTATATAAACGTTGCAAATCTTTTGGGTTGTGCGAAAAATCGGCGTCCATTTGTAAAATATAATCGTACCCTTTTTCAACCGCCCATTTAAAGCCTAAAATATAAGCGGTACCAAGGCCAAGTTTACCGTTTCTTTCTTCTATAAAAATTTTGCCCTCAAATTCTTTTTGTTTGGCTTTAACAATGGTTGCCGTTCCGTCGGGCGAACCATCATCAATTACCAAAATATTAAAGGGAGTCGGCAAAGCCATAACCGCATTAATTATGGCAGCAATGTTCTCCTTTTCGTTGTAGGTTGGTATTATTACTAATGCGTTAGGCAATATAAATTTTGTTTATTTTATACAATTACTAAGTAAACATAATGCTTTAAGTGAAACAATTATTGTAAAAAATGTTAGAATAATTATTTATTGGTTTTATGAGTTAATTTTATCTGCTTCAGCTTGTTTTTTGTATCTAAAGGAAAATCGTTGTTAATTATCCAACTAAAGTATTGAGGTTCAAATTCTAACACATCAACTACTCTTCTATCTCTATGTTTACCAAAGTTAAAATACACTTCATTATCCTTTATATACATACGGCGGGCATAATCATAAAATTCGCCATCTTTTGAGAATTCGTGTAAAAATTCGCTTTCATTTTCCAAATCTTCATAGCGGTCTAATTGTGCTTTTAACACATCGTAAGTGGCCTCAACATCAGCACCAGCAGTATGGGCATTTACCAACTCCTTCTTACAATAAAACATTAAAGCAGCTTCTAAAGTACGCTGTTCTTTTTTCATAAAAATACGCATCACATCAATCGACTTACGGTTGCGCATATCCATATCAATATCTACTCTCAAAAATTCTTCTACTAAAAGTGGTATATCGTATCGGTTGCTATTATATCCGGCAAAATCGGCATCGGCAATAAATTCTATTATTTCATTAGCCACTTCCTTAAAGGTTGGTTTATCTGCTACGTCTGCATCATAATAACCGTGTATTTCCGAAACTTCTACAGGTATTGGTATAGTTGGGTTTATCATCCACTGCTTTGATACACTACTCCCATCCGGACTCACTTTTAGCATTACCAATTCAACAATTCTATCTTTAGAAACACTTGCACCCGTTGCTTCAATATCAAAAATAATGAGTGGCTTTACTAAGTTTAATTCCATACTTTTTACTTCAATTTAAACGCAAAGTTAATAATCTTAATTAGAGCATACTTGTTTTTTTAAGCGAAATTTTTTATCCACACTAATATTAACTTTTATATATAGGTTAGTTATATTCCATTTTTAAGAACAAAACTTTTTTTTGAGTTAAAAAAAATAACTTAACAATGCATTAACGATAGGCTTGTTATATTTGCTCATCTTAAAATAATATTAATATTAAATGAAACAAGTATTTACATTTTTATTGGTTGGCATTTGTATTACACTATATGCCTGAATCCGAAAATATTAAAATTTCAGGTTTCAATGCCAATTTTATGGGCTTAAAAGCAAATCTTTTAAGCCCATAAATACTTTCGATTTTTTTTAATAAATTTGCTCAATAACAATTTCTATAACTTTCTTTTTAATATTTAATTTAACACAATTAATATGGTAAAAAAATTACTACTTTTTATAAGCTTTGTTTTTTGCGCTACTTTTCTTTCTGCTCAATGCAATGAATTGTTCTTCTCTGAATATGTAGAAGGTTATGCCAATAACAAATCGGTTGAAATTTACAACCCAACGGATGCTGCCGTTAACTTGTCGGGATATTCTCTTGTACGTTTTAGCAATGGTTCTACAACTGCGAACGAGCAAAAAATTGTTCAATTGCCTGACGTGATGCTGGCCGCTAAAGATGTATATATTGTAACGGTAGATTTGACGGATATGAGCCTATGGGATTCTCAATTTGATAAGCCAGTTTGGAACGGTACAAATGTTATTGATACGATTTTGGATGCTGTTACCGAAATGCCTGTTTTAGATGATGATGGAAATGTTGTTTTAGGGCCTCAGTATGAAGATGGAATCGCTATTTTTGACCCTAATAATTATGATGAACAATATGACCTGCAAGGTAAGACAGATGTTTTTCTTTGCCCTGACTATGATACAAATAACATGATGTACTTTAACGGTAATGATGCTATTGCATTAATTACTGGCAATGATCCTACTGATGCTACATCGCTTGTTGATGTAATTGGTGTTATTGGAGAAGATCCGGAAGCTACCATTGGGCAAGATGCCTGGGTTGATGCTGATGGCTTTTGGTTGACTAAGGACAGAACTTTGGTTAGGAATGCAGATGTTGCTGGAGGCAGTAATGCTTTAGAAGATGTTCTATTTCAAGCGGGCGGAACTTTTACCGGAGTAGGATGGACTAGCTATTTTAAAAATGACTTCTCTCATTTAGGTGCGCACGAATGTGTTTGTGAAGTTAATTCAACAACTAATTTCAATAAAATTCCTTTTAATATGTACCCAAACCCAACAAATGGTTTTTTGACAATTGAGGCAGAAGCAAGAATTTATGGAGTTGATATTTTGAATACTGTGGGACAAAAAGTGAGCAGCCAAACTTATAAAATAAACAGTATTGTAAGTGTAGATGTAAGAAATATTACGCCTGGTATTTATACAATGCGCCTTACTTTCAATGACAACAATGTTTCTATTCAGAAATTGATTGTACAATAATTTTTAGGCTTTTGTGATAAACGAACTGTTGCAGAATAGCTATCAGTAGTGAATCTATTTATAGAAGAATGCTAATTGTTCGGCTTCAAAAAAAAGGTCTGATCCAAAAGGATGTATTATTGCCATTAAAGAAAACGGGCTTAAATTTTTTGTACAAACAAACCAGCACTTCAAACTGAATTTATCTAACATTTGGACTCGTTTTAATTGACCTCAACAGGTCTTAAAAAAAATCGACGCATGAAAAAACTATTTTTTATATCCCTTAGCTGTTGTCTTTTTTCTATTGTTGCTGTGGCACAACAAGCAACTATTAATGGACAGGTAACAGATAACGATACAGGTGAACCTTTAATTGGGGCAACCGTTTCCATTGGAGGTGGTACTGGTGCTGTTACCGATTTAGATGGGCAGTATTCATTCTCGCTTTCTCAAGGGAAACATATTTTAGCTTTTTCCTACGTTAGTTATGCAAATAAAGAAATTGAAATTGAGGTAACAGGAGATATAACGCTGGACGTAAAGATGAAAACTGACAATTTGTTGAATGAAGTTGTCATTACTGCCGACATTGCGATTGAACGGGAAACACCAGTTGCTTTTTCCAATATCCCCACTAAAAAATTAAAAGAAGAATTAGCTGCACAGGATATTCCGATGGTTTTGAACTCTACACCAGGTGCTTATGCAACGCAAGCAGGCGGTGGTGATGGTGATGCCCGAATTACTATAAGAGGCTTCGATCAAAGAAACGTTGCAGTTATGTTGGATGGCATTCCAGTAAATGATATGGAAAACGGAAGAGTATTTTGGTCGAACTGGTTTGGATTGGATTTGGTAACACAAACCATGCAGGTTCAAAGAGGGCTTGGTGCTTCTAAACTTTCCGTTCCTTCTATTGGAGGAACTATAAATATTTTGACAAATGGAATTGATTCGAAACGTGGATTGAAGTTTAAACAGGAAGTTGGTAACAATGGTTTTCTACGATCTACATTGGGAGCTACTTCAGGCCGGCTCGCAAATGGTTTCGGAGTTTCTGCAGCAGCATCTTACAAACAAGGAGATGGCTGGGTGGATGGTAATTTTACAAAAGGTTATTTTTATTACCTCCGAATTGACAAACAATTTGGTAACCAGATGTTAAGCTTTTCTGGTTTTGGTGCACCACAGCAACACGGGCAAAGGTCTTTTTCAGAAGAAATGGGTCTTTATAATACAGCGTTTGCAGCGGACTTGTTTGAAGGAAGTGATGAATTATATAGCAGTTTTGTAGATCACAATCAAGGGCGTATTAATAATGATGAGTTTCAATCAATACTTGATGCCAATGATATTTCTGAGCAAGATTTATTTGATCTTAATATAAATTTTATTGACACCACCGGCGAAGAGAATTATGGTTTAAGACACAATCCGCATTGGGGATATAAAGATGGAAAAGTATATAATACCCGAAAGAACTACTATCATAAACCTCAGTTTAGTTTACGGCACAGCTGGTCTGCCAGCCCACGCTTATTTTGGTCTAATGTTGCTTACCTGTCAATTGGTACTGGAGGTGGAACAGCACCCGAAGGCGTTTTTATAAGAGCAGCAAGCGGAGCGTATGATATTGATAAAACGATTGAAGGAAATCAGCCTGGCGGATTTAATCCAAATGGCTATTCAAATGGGTTTATCCGTTCAAGCCATAACGATCACTTCTGGTACGGTTTGCTTTCAAGTTTAAATTTTCAAATTACACCAGAGCTGACATTCTCTGGAGGCATTGATGCACGATCTTATAAGGGAGATCATTATAGAACGGTTTATGATCTGCTGGATGGTACTGGCGTTCAGAATCAAACAGAAAATAACAGCCGTATTGCCGCCAATACAGTACTGCAGGAAGGAGATAGAATGACTTACGATAATGCTGGTTTGGTACGATGGGGTGGTGCTTTCGGGCTAATAGAATACAAGAAAGATAAGCTGTCAATATTCGCCAACCTTTCTACAGCAATGACTGGCTATAGTATGATTGATTATATGAAGCCAAAGATTGTTGAATTAGCAGATACCACTTTGTTTTTAAGTTTTGCAGATACCATAGCTTATAATGAACAGACTTATACACTTGCATCTAGCGAAGCAAAAGATCAACAGACAGACTGGATTAATATCCCTTCTTTTACTTTAAAAGCTGGCGCAGCTTACAACATCAATAAAGCGCATAGTGTTTTTCTTAATACTGGTTACATTTCAAAAGCGCAACGATTCAACAATGTAATCAACAGCAATCGGTTTGGAGATGAATTGCTCGTGTTTAATAACTACGACAATGAAATTATAAAAGCGGTGGAAGTAGGTTATAGTTTTAAAAGTACCGTTTTTTCAGCTAACCTAAATACCTATTATACTGTCTGGGAAAATAAACCTTTGGATTTTCCGCCAACGGTACCACTTGATGATTCTGATCCGGAATCAGACCGTATTCCCATAAACGTAAATGGAATTGATGCCTTGCATAAAGGAATTGAATTGGATTTTGCCTTTAAGCCGGTAAAACAATTAACTATTGAAGGCTTAGCTTCTGTCGGAGACTGGAAATGGGCTTCCGGCGATTCCGCTTTAATTCAACTGCCTAATGGTAGAACGGAATCTTTTGAATTTGATGCAACAGATGTGCACGTTGGAGATGCAGCTCAACTACAGTTTGGCGGAATCATTAGGTATGAACCCATTAAATCTTTATACTTTAAGTTAAATGGTATTCATTTTGCAAAAAATTATGCCAACTTTCAACCAGAAGATTTGCAAGGTGCGGATGAAAGAAGAGAATCCTGGAAAATGCCAAACTATACGGTTTTCTCTTTCCATTCTGGTTATTATTTTAAAGTTAAAGATGTTGGTTTAAACATTCGGGCAAATATTTTGAATCTATTCGGAACAACTTATGTGTCTGATGCAAGAAATAATGATGATTTCAATAGTTCGACATCAGATTTCGATGCAAAATCTGCCTCCGTTCATTTCGGACAAGGAAGACGCTTCTCCATCTCCCTGCAAATAGCCCTATAAACTTTAGTTAGTTAATAAAAATAAAATACATAATAATGTCAAAATATATATTACCAATTTTCATCTGCATAATGAGCAGCGTTATGCTAAATGCTCAAATAGATATAGATGTGGTCCGAGGCATGTCAATAGGCTCAGAAGTGACAATTGAAGGTGTTGCCACTAATGGAAGTGAACTGGGAATCATCCGTTACATTCAAGATACGACTGGCGCTATTCCCGCTTATCCTGGGGCAGGATCTGCTCCCGATTTTCCGGAAAATGTTTCGAGAGGAGACCTCGTTCAAGTGACTGGATTACTAAAAGATTATAACGGATTATTGGAAATTGATCCCATCTCAAGTTATACGGTAATTTCAAATGGTAACCCTTTGCCGGAACCCTTAGCCACAACACCTGCTGGCGTGAATGAAGAAAATGAAGCGAAATTACTTCGTGTAGAAAATGTGATTTTTGATACTGGTGGAGGAATATTCTCCGTTGGAAATTATGCTATTACTGAAAATGGAGGAGGTGCTGCTGCTGAAGTCCGGGTAAATTCTGGTTCACCATTTGTTGGTACACCAATACCACAGGCGTCGGTTAACGTTATTGGTTTGTCTTCTGAGTTTAACGGAAACTATCAGTTGCTTATGCGTGATGAAGATGACCTCGAAATTGCAGATGATTTTTATATTACTGTTGTTCCAAAACAAACAGGTATTACTGCAAGTACGGTAATTATTGACTGGGAGACGAGCGAAGCAGGTAATTCTAATCTTAGGTATGGAACGACTATTGATATGGCAAATGAAATCATTAACTCTAATTCAACAAGCAATCACAGCGTAGAAATTACTGATTTAGAGCCTGCTGAATTTTATTATGTACAGGCTTTCTCAAACAATGGCTCAACTACGGTTAGCTCGCTTCCGGCATTGTATAGTACAGCTTCCAACTCAACAGGAGCAATAAAAATTTATTTTAATCACGAAGTTGATGGAAGTTTTTCTACAGGTGAGTCCCCAACTAATGTAACAGGAACTGCTATTGAAGCGGCTATCATCAATCGAATTAATGCGACAACTACTTCTATTGATTGTTCAATTTATAACATCAACAGAAAAACTATAGTAGCGGCATTAAGCAATGCACATAATAATGGTGTGACTGTTAGATACGTAACAGACCTTAGCACAGCCAATCTTGCATTGAGTGATCCAGCACCATCTTTTCCGGTTGTAAAAGGAAACACAGAAGGTTTAATGCACAACAAGTTTTTTGTTTTTGATGCTGATTCACAAAATGACTCATGGGTGATTACGGGCTCCACCAATATGACTGCCAATAACATTGCAGATGATTACAATAACCTCGTGCTTATTCAGGATAAAGCTATTGCAAAAGCCTATACACTCGAATTTGAAGAAATGTGGGGAGCTGATACGGCTGAACCAAACTATTTCAACGTAAAGTTTGGCCCGGATAAAACCAACAATACACCACACCTTTTTAATGTAAATGGCATAATGGTAGAATCTTATTTCTCACCTTCTGATAATACTGGTCTGGCAATTGTAAATGCAGTAGAAACTGCTGACACCGATCTTCAGTTTGCATTATTGTCGTTTACTTATAATCAATTAGGAGCTATTGTATTGAGCGAGCACAACTCACCAACAAATGTACGTGGTATAATGGAAAACATAAATGACCAGGGCTCTGAGTTTAATTTTTTGCAAAGCAATGGCGTCAACATTCTGGCACATGATAATCCGCTTAGTTTACACCACAAATATGCAATCATTGATGCAACCAACCCTGAATCAGATCCACAAGTGGTGACTGGTTCGCACAACTGGTCGGGAGGAGCAGATACAAATAGTGATGAAAATACTTTGATTTTTCACGATGCTACTATGGCCAATATCTTCCTGCAAGAATTTGAAGCAAGATGGTGTGAAGTAAATTCTGGTTCTAACTGCACAACTACCGCAATAGAAGAAATAAACGAAATTGCAGGTTTCGAAGCCACGCTTTCGCCAAACCCCGCAGTTGATTATACAAACATCAATATGAATTTGGAGACTACCAGCGACATGGTGCTTAGCATTTGGAGCGTAAATGGCAAATTGCTTCAATCCACTATTTTGAATAATGTGCAGAGCCAGCAAACAGAGACTTTATTTTTAAATGGTATGCCATCGGGTACATACTTTGTCACCTTCCGGGCGGAAGACCAGATAACCGTTCGTCAGTTGGAGGTGGTTCGTTAAATTTAGGTTTGAAGTATACGTAATGCTACGCCTTCAAACCCTTTAATTGGTAAAATTAACTACCAGTAATATTACATTACTTCCCTTGCCTTTGGTAATTGCCTAATAATTTTTTTAAGAAATAATCAACAAGGTTTCGGAATTTATTTTTCTAAGCCTTTTTCTATTGTATAAAGATGTTTGTTTATCTTTATGGCAATAATATTAATTTATGCAATACAAATTTCCGGAAGGGTTTATATGGGGAACTTCTACTGCGGCATCGCAAGTTGAAACTGCAAGCAACCATGCTTGGAAGGGTTTAAAAGCCAAAGATGGATATACTTTTTTGCGTACTACCGACCACGAAAAAAGGAGAGCAGAAGATACAGAGTATATTTGTAAACTTGGCAATGCTTACCGTTTAAGTTTAGATTGGAGTCGGCTGCAAACAGCCCCTAATGCAGATTTTGATATTGAAGTGGTTAAAGAATATAGAGACTTTTTAACAGATTTAAAGGAAAAAGATATTTACATAATGCTGGTAGCGCATCACTTTACCAACCCTATATGGTTTGATAATGCGGGGCATTGGTGGGGCAATAAAGCGGTTGAATATTTTAACAATTATGTACAGCAATTGGTAAATAACTTTGGCGATTTGGTAAGTAACTGGAATACTTTTAACGAACCCGGCGTTTATTTAACCAACGGTTTTTTAGCTGGTAATTTTCCACCACTTAAAAAATTAAGTTTTAGATTAATGCTGAAAAGCCTTAAAAATATGGCGCAAGCAAATATTGATGCAGTGAAGATTATTAAAAAAAATTATCCAAATACTCCCATTGGTATTTCTAAAAATACGGTTAATTTTTATGGTAGAAATTTATTAGGCAAAGCACCAGCTGCTTTAATGAACTGGTTTTTTAACCGATATGTTGCCGAAAAATTTATTGAACCATTGGATTATTTTGGCATTAGTTATTATGCGCGTATTGGTTTAGATCCTGCTCCAGTAACAATGATTGACACACCTGAAAAAATAAAAAAACTAAACTTACCGCACGATGGTATGTGGGAATATTATCCCGAAGCTATGGGCGATTTTATTCGCTACTTCTGGAAAAAATATAAGAAACCATTTATAATTACTGAAAGTGGTGTTTGTACTGAGGATAGTAATTTTAGAATTCAAAGCATTAAACATTATTTAGGGCAACTACACGATTTGATTAATAAAGAGGGTATTGATATTAAAGGTTATTTTCATTGGAGCTTGATGGATAATTTTGAATGGAACATTGGGCCAACCTACCGTTTTGGTTTAGTTCATGTTGATTTTGAAAATGAAACTTTTGACAGAACAATGAAACCTTGTGGAGAGTTTTACGAGCAGGTGGTGCAAGAGAATGGGTTTTAGGTTAAAGTTGGTTTTTCTATAAAAATCACGAGCTATTCAAACCACATTTACCTCTCGTTGTAGTGCAATGCCAAACTTATTAAAAACGGTTTTTTGTATTTGTTTAGAGAATGCAAGCACTTCTGAACCGCTTGCATTACCATGGTTTACCAAAACTAAAGCTTGATTTTTATAGGTTCCTGTTTCGCCAACTACTTTACCTTTAAAACCGCATTGGTCAATTAGCCAACCGGCGGGTATTTTAGTTTTTTCACCAGCCGGATAATGAGGCATATTGGGATATTGCTTATTAATATTTAAAGCAATTTCATTTTCAACAACAGGATTTTTAAAAAAACTACCCGCATTACCAATTACTTTTGGGTTGGGTAATTTACTTTGTCTTATTTTAATTACGGCATCACTAATTGCTTTAATACTTAACTCCTCTACCCCACTTTCTGCTATTGTTTTTTCAATTGAACCATAGCTAATATTAAATGTTGGCTGCTTTTGTAATTTTAGTGTTACGCTGCTAATTATGAATTTATCTTTTACTTTATTTTTAAAAATACTTTCACGATAGCCGAAATTACAATCGGCATTATTAAAAGTTTCTATTTCACCAGTTTGTAAGTTGAGGGCTTGCAAATTTTCAAAAACATCTTTCAATTCTACACCATAAGCACCAATATTTTGCATAGGTGCTGCCCCAATATAACCTGGTATTAACGATAGGTTTTCAACTCCTGCAAAACCATTTTCAATACAATACAAAACGCAATTATGCCATATTTCGCCAGCACCAAATTTTACATAAACTTCGCTTTCTGTTTCTTTTAGTATTTTAATGCCTTTTATATTATTATGAATAACTAAGCCATTAAAATTTTGAGTGAATAAAATATTACTGCCTCCACCTAATATAAAGTGCGGTTTTTCTTTATAAATTTTGTGTTCAACTAACTCTTCAAAATCACCTTCATTATTTAAGTTGGTAAAGTATGCTGCGTTGGCTGCAATATTAAAGGTGTTTAATTTTTTAAGAGATTTGTTTTCGGTTATAATCAATTTAAAAAAATGGTTAAAGGTTAGAAATTCCGGCTTTAGCTTGTTGTTCGAAACTATCTTTGTAAGGATGTTTGTTATATCTTAACGTCATTTTATAATAGGTATTTGACAGTTCAAAATCTTTTAAACGTTTATACATATTACCCAACTGTAAGCAGGCTCTTCCTCCAAAATAATATTTATCATTTTGCGCAAAATCAACCACTTTTTTATAGTATTGAAGTGCTTTTTCTGTTTCATTTAAAGCTTCATACACTCGCCCCAATCGGTAAAGTCGTTCTAAGTTATCCTTATATTTATCTTCAAGCGTATCCATTTGCATCAAAATCGCTAATGATTTATTATAATATCCTCCATCATTAAGCAAACGTGCTTTTAATAATTTTGTGTTTGGCATTTCACCACTTACAGCATTTGCATATGCTTGTCTGTCGGCATCGTAAAGTTGATAACCTGTTGTTTCTACATTTTTCAAACACCTATAATAACTTAGTGTATCTTCCTCAATTAAATGGCAAAGTGCTAAGCGATACCAGGCTTCTTTTATATAATGTCTACCTTTAAAATCTGTCAAAAAAGATGTTATTAAGGGAATTGCTTCTAAGGTATTCAATCGTGTCATTTTAAAAACGCCCAAATAGTAATCCATAAAAGGGTAAGGCATGTAATCCTTATTTTTAGGGTGGTTTTCTACTATTTCAATTGCTTCTTCAATTCTGCCAGTTTTGTAAACCACTTCTGCTGCAACAAAATTGTGTAACAAACTTTCTTTTGGTTTTAGTTTAGTGCTTGCTATTTGGTAAGCTTTTTCAAAATCTTTATCTAAATATATTAAAAAGAAATTATGTAACAACAGCATTTCATCGTAAAACATATTTTGCTCTTTTGCATAAACAAGATAGTCTTCAATTTGTTGCATCCCTTCAGCTACATTTCCTTTAAAACCCAACAGCCGAGCCCCAAATTTATATTTATCGGGTATAGTACCAAAAACGGCATTAAAAATGCTTAAAGATTTTTGATTAGGTTCAAAGTCTGGAAACAAACGATTATTTTCCTGTAACAATTTGTGTGCCTTTCTAATTTCCCAAACGGTAGTAAAAAATTCTTCAAATTTGGCTCGTGCAGTCGCCTTGTGTATGTACATTTCGGCTTTAGCAAATTTTTTCCAGGGGTTGTTGTTGTCTAACTGGTTAATAAGTTCAAGTCGCTTATCAAAGTCTTGTTCTAATTGCTCAAAGGCCTTGTAATCTTCATTAACAAATACATAAAGAAAATCGCAATAGCTTTGTAACAGCAACCAAGCGCAGTTGTTTGGTTCTTTTAGCTTTTCTTCCTGTATTACTTTTTGGGCATACGGAATTTTAAGCTTTAATACATCTGTATAAACTATTTTACATTTTTGATTGTAGTCAAAAACAGGTTGGCAAAATACCTTAACTGAAATTATTGTTATTAACAATAACAGTATTTCGCCTCGAACTAAAAACATTTATTTAGCCTAAAAATTATTTGTTACATTTCATTATCAACCAAAATACGGCCACAATGTTCACAAACTAATATTTTTTTACGTTGACGTAACTCTAACTGACGTTGCGGTGGAATTTTGGCAAAACAGCCGCCACACGCATTACGCTCAATGGTTACAACAGCTAATCGATTTTTGTAAGCATTTCTAATTCGGTTGTAAGCGTTTAACAAACGTGCTTCAATTTTATTCTCAGCTGTTTTTAATTTTTTCTCTAAAGCCTTTTCTTCTTTATCAGTATCAGTAGAAATTACTTGTAGCTCTTTCTTTTTTTCTACTATATCTTTCTCTTTGGCTTTTAAAACGGCCTTTGATTTTTTTAAATATTCTTCTTTAGCTTTAATATCTTCTTCTAATTGTTTGCTTTTTTTGTTCAACAATTGAATATCTAAATCTTGGTTTTCAATTTCTTTGGTAAGCGCATCGTACTCTCGATTGTTTTTTACGTTGTTAATTTGTTTTTCGTATTTTTCTTTTAACGTTTCGCCCTCTTTAACTTTATTTTTGCTTTCGCTTATAAAATCTTTTATTTCTTGAATTTCGTCTTTTAATTTATTGGCTCTTGTATTTAAGCCTTCAATTTCATCTTCTAAATCATTTACTTCTAATGGAAGCTCACCACGTAACTTATGCAACTCATCAATTTTTTTATGGATGGTTTGCATATTATGTAGTGCTGTTAATTTTTCTTCAATTGTTAAATCTTTCGCTTTTGTTGCCATATAATTTTTATGTAGTGGAAATTTTCTTTAAAAATATTTAACCGGATTAGTATTTATTTCCGAAATAAAGATTGCAAAATTACGAAATTTTTGTGTTATAATTTCATATAAAAGATCGGCAGTAAATTGTTCACTTTCATAATGGCCAATATCTGCTATAACTATTTGATTATCAGCATCAAAAAATTGATGATATTTATAATCTGATGTAATAAAAACATCGGCAGCAGCAACTTTAGCATCATTTAACAAAAAACTACCCGAACCACCGCAAACGGCAACCTTGCTAACAGTTGTTTTATGAGGTTGCGTATACTTAATACAGTCACATTTAAATTGATTTTTGAGCTCCTTTAAAAAAATGTTTATTTCCAACGGTTTTTCCAAATCGCCTACAATACCCGAACCCACATTATTTAGCTGGTTATCTAAACTAATAATATCATAAGCTACTTCTTCGTAAGGGTGTGCTTTTATTAAAGCGTTTACAATTTGGTGTTGTTTGTAAGCTTCAAATACGATTTCTATTTTGGTTTCCTGCTCCCTATGTAACTCGCCTTTTTTACCAACATAAGGTGCTACAGTTTCGTTACCTTTAAAAGTACCTGTGCCAATGGTATTAAAACTGGTGTTACTGTAATTACCAATGTTACCCGCACCTGCTTCAAACAATTCGGTTCTTACTTCCGCTGCTTTATCAACCGGGCAAAATGTATATAGTTTTTTTAGCAATGCCTTTTTAGGGGATAAAATCCGTTGATTTTGTAAGCTTAACTTATCGGCAATAACTTTATTTACGCCGTTGTGTACATTATCTAAATTGGTATGAATGGCATAAATAGCAATGTCGTTTTTAATTGCTTTAATAATAGTGCGCTCAATATAGTTTTTGCCAGTTATGCTTTTTAAACCACTAAATACTATGGGGTGATGTGCCACAATTAAATTACAGTTTTTGGTTATTGCCTCTTCAACGGTTGTTTCTAAGCAATCTAAAGTGGTTAATGCGCCGGTACAATTCCAACTTTTATTGCCCGTTATTAAACGGGCATTATCATAACTTTCTTGATAAGCTACTGGCGCAAATTTTTCTAAATGATTGATTATTTCTTTTATCAACATTGCCTAAAGGTAACTAAAATGGAATAAAATATTTTCAATTGAAATTTATAATATAGTAGTAAATTCATTTTATATTAAGTTTTACTTTTTGGATTCTAATTAAAGTTTAATTTTAGAATATAAGATTAATTAGTTTGTTTGAAATATTTGAAAGCCCAAAGCTTCTTTAAAATTTATATGGCAATCGCATAAAATTATCCTGCTAAAACTATAAGTAAATATCTTATTTTTTCCGCTGCTTTTTTGTATTCATTTAATTGTTTGCTCTTTAGGTTTGATTTGTGCATCCTTTTATCATTGTAGTTTATTTTTCATTGTCTTAGAGTGTTAGGCGCGGTTGTAAATGCAATGCGGCTATCATATTAAATGAAGTCTCCATAAAACTGGAAAAAGAGCGAAAGAAGCGAGCGAAATTTTATAATGATATTACCGAACAAGAAAAGGAAGAATTTATTAATGGTGAAATTATTATTCACTCGCCTGTAAAAATGGAGCATAATGATGCTACAGGTTCATTGTATAAATTAATAAGCGTATACAATAATAAACACAAATTGGGCTATGTGGGTTATGAAAAAAATATGATATCACTAACCAGAAAAGATTATGAACCTGACGTTTTTTTTTCGATAAAAGTAAATCAGTAAAATTTAAAAAAGGACAAAGTTTGTTTCCTGCACCCGATTTAATTGTAGAAGTCTTATCAAAAAGTACAACTAAAAACGATAGAGGCATTAAGTTTGAAGATTATCAAGCCCATCAGGTATTAGAATATTGGATAATTGATCCGCTAAAATCAATGGTTGAACAATACAGATTAGATACAAAAGGTATTTACGAACTGATTTTAAAAGCTAAAAAAGGAACACTTGAAAGTAAAGCCATTAAAGGATTTACAATACCAATTGAATCAATTTTCGACGAGAACATAAACCTGGAAACTTTAGAGAAGATATTGAATACTTCTGCTTAAAATTGAGTGTTATTTAATTACTCATTCACTCAAAAAATGTTAAGCTCCATTTTGTTGGAGAACTTTACTAACTTCATACTACAAACTTGTTTTTCAAATCTAATCCGATTTTATTTATTAATTTAGAACTCTTTAAAATTAGCTATTTTTGAAAAAACGATACACATTATATTATTATTTTATATTAATTTTAGTAGCTTGCAATTCTAATAATGAAAATCATGCTACATCCAACTCGAATTCAGATATAATAACAAATTCAAAAACAACTGCTTTATTCAAGAAAAAAACAGCTAAACAAACCAACATAGATTTTAAAAACAGTTTAAACGACAACATCGGTGGCAGATATAATGCCCTCACTTTTCCCTCCATATTTAATGGTGGTGGTGTTGGCGTTGCCGATTTAAATAATGATGGTTTACAAGATATTTATTTTACCGGCAATATGGTAAGCGACCAATTATATCTAAACAAAGGCAATTTTCAATTTGAAAACATTACACAAAAAGCTGGAATTGTTTCCAAAGGATGGTCAAACGGTGTTTCATTTGTTGATATTAATAAGGATGGTTATTTAGATATTTATGTTTGTAAAGGTGGGCCTGAATTAGATCCAAACATCAAACAAAACAAGCTATACATTAATCAAAAAAATCTTACCTTTAAAGAAGAAGCTGAAAAGTATGGTTTAAATGATAATCGTATTTCAACCCAAGCTGCCTTTTTTGATTTTGATAAAGATGGAGACCAGGATTGTTTCGTGATGAATAATGCCATATACCATTCTGCAGATGTTTTTGGTAATGATAAAAAAATAAAATCGCAACCCAATTTTTTACAGGCAAATTCCAATGCATTGTATGAAAATAGAAATGGGCAGTTCGTTGATATTTCTATTGCAGCCGGTATTCAAAAATTTACCTATGGCTTAGGGCTTTTAATACAAGATTTTAATGACGACAGTTTCCCTGATATTTACGTTGCCAACGATTATTATATACCCGATTATATGTTCATCAATAATAAAAACGGAACTTTTACAGATAATATTAAAAAACATACCAGGCAAACCGCTTTTTATAGTATGGGGGCAGATGCAGCTGATATAAACAACGATGGCTTAATGGATTTTGCCGTATTGGATATGTCTTCAAACGACCATATTAGAAACAAAACCTTAATGCCCTCCATGAATGTAAATCTGTTTTATACTTTAGTGGCACATTTCCGGTATCAACCGCAGTTTATGTTTAATGCCTTGCAGATGAACAACGGCAATGGTACGTATTCTAATATTGCACAAATGGCAGGTATGGCTAATTCCGATTGGAGTTGGTCTATACTTTGGGCAGATTTTGATTTAGATAGTTGGCAAGATTGTCACATCACTAATGGCATTAAACGCTATATAAATGACAATGATTTTAGAAGAAGTATTGAAGCTTTAAACGTAAAAGCAAATGCTGGGCAAACCATCACATCCGAAGAAAAAAGAAACTTATACGCCAGCATTCCTCAGCTAAAAGTGAACAATGTGGCTTATCAAAATAAAGGCGATTTAACGTTTGCCGAACAATCGAAAAATTGGAATATAAACGAAGCCTTGAACAGTAATGGTGCTGCTTATGCAGATTTAGATAACGACGGAGACCTGGATTTAATAACCAATAACTTAGATGAAGCAGCTTCCGTTTTTGAAAATACGGCCAGTAATGCTAACAATTTCATTAGTATAAATTTACCATACAATACAACCAATACAAAAGTAGAGGTGTATGTGAATGATAAAGTTCAAGCCAAAGAATACCATCCGGTGCGCGGTTTTCAATCCAGTCAAGACCATCGCTTAAATTTTGGTTTGGGTAAACAAACTCAAGCGGATTCTATTTTAATTATATGGCAAGATAATACGCTTACTAAATTAACGGAGATAAAGGCGAACCAATTTATAACACCTAAAAAGGGAAACGTAAAAAAATCAAATAAAGCTATTGATAAAACCTACTTTACTCAAATTGAGCCCGAAGATATTGATATTGATTTTATCCATAAAGAAAATAAATATACCGATTACGAAAAGGAAACGCTTTTGCCCTACTTGCAATCTACCTTAGGACCAAAAATTTCGGTTGGGGACATTAATAATGATGGTTTAGATGATTTTTATATAGGAGGAGCTTCAAATAATTCCGGAGCTTTGTATACTCAAAACCAAAACACTAAATTCACTAAAATAAATGGACCTTGGCAAGCCGATAAGTTATCAGAAGATATGGGCAGCTTGTTTTTTGATACAGATAACGATGGTGATTTAGATTTATATGTTTGCAGCGGTGGAAATGCGATTGATTCAGGTAACCCAACTTTACAAGATAGATTATATATTAATAAAGGAAACAACCAGTTTGAAAAATCGAACCAACTTCCTAAAATTAATATAGTAAGTGCAGTTGTAGCTGCAGCGGATTATGATAGCGATGGCGATATTGATTTGTTTATTGGTGGCAGACATCAACCTCAAAAATATCCTTTGGCAGAAAGTTCTTATCTGCTAATAAATGAAAAAGGCACTTTTCAGATAGATAAAAATAATAATTTAATAGAAGCTCAGATAGGTTTGGTTAATGATGCCAAATGGATAGATATTGATAATGATGAAGATGAAGATTTAATAATTGCTACTGAATGGGGGCCTGTTCATACTATAGAAAATGAAAACGGAAAATTAAAAAAAGCCAATGAAAAGTGGGGTACAGAAAAATATTACGGTTGGTGGCAAAGTATAAATATTGCAGACTTTGATGGAGATGGCGACATAGATATTTTGGCAGGCAACCTTGGTTTAAATTCCAAATACAAAGCAAGTCATGAAAAACCACTTAAACTATATGCCGGCGACTTCGATAAAAATGGCACGCACGATATTTTTCTAAGTAAAAAATATAAAACAGATTATGTTCCGCTAAGAGGCTTCGAATGTTCATCAGAACAAATGCCTCAATTGCAACAACAATTTGAAAGCTACCAAAAGTTTGCTTCCTCTAATATAAATGAAGTACTGGGAATTGAACAAAATAATGAAGCCGAAATTTTTCAAACTAATACGTTTCAATCGGGTATTTTTGTAAACGAAAACAACCGTTTTAAATTCGAAAAACTACCAAATATAGCTCAAACCAGCCCAATTATGGCAAGTATTGTAACAGATGTAAATCAAGACCAAAAACCAGATTTCATTACCTTTGGAAATATATATAATACCGAACCAGAAACCCCCAGCTTAGATGCGCTTTCCTCAAAGCTGTTTATTAATAAAGGAAATAGTCAATTTAAGTATGTACCTGTACAACAAAGTGGTTTAAATATTTTAGCAAATTTGAAAGATGCTAAAAACCTAAAAACAGTTAAGGGTACACTTATAGTGGTAAGTGTCAATAATGCGAAACCAATTGTTTTGGAACTTTAATGGGCTTCTTAAACAAAATTTAATTTACATATAATACAGTACCTTTTAAGAAAATCTAATACTAAATTTTAAAATTTCGATTTTTTTTCTTAATCTTACAGACACACTTTTTGGAAATATCGAAATAATTTTAAAACCTATTTGATTTTGATGATTTCTACAAATTACTACTACTCGGTTTTATTTGATAATTAATACAAATTCTAATCATTTTTTAGAATTTATTTATACAAAAATAATTAACAGATTAACTATGAAGAAAAAAAGATTAATACATTTATTGGCAACCTTTACTTTCATTCTGATGAGTTTTGCAAGTATGGCCATAGATCAAACGTACACAGCAAATTTAACTACACCAATGTTTACCGATCGTGACTTCGAATTACCAGACGCGATTATTAAGTATGAGCAACATTCAGAAGATATTATTGAGGTAGAATTTTTTGACAATGATACCAAAGTGCGGATAACTTTTTCAGAAGATGCAACTGAAGAGTTTATCCAAACCATTATGGATGATTTTGAATTAAATTGGGAACAGTAAAATTTAATACTATGAAAAAGATAATTTTATTAACAATAATATCACTTTTAGTCAGCACGGGTTTATTCGCTAATGTTACTTGTGGAACAGACCCTTGTGATGTACCTTGTGATGATTGTGTAACCATTACTGCAGATGCCATAACAGAAAGCGGCTCAGCACCTTTTTCCATTGTTTATGATGCAGCAACAAATGGGGCAAACACACAAACGGTGGCAGTAGTTATTCAAACACCTGATGTGCCACCTTGTGCATCAGTAGATTTTAGCTATACAGTTGATTATACCATTGACCCATCTACTCCTTTTAATGGTTCATCCTGGACTAGTGAAGCTTCCTTTGAAATTCAAGATCTTGCGGGCACCGTATTAGATGCGCAAGGACCAAACTTACCAGGTAGTGCAAATAACAATACCCCTGTTAACGGAAGTACAACAGGTACTCCATTTACCACAACTGCTGGTGCTTTTAGTGGTGGAATTGTTGTTAGTGTGGAGGATAGCTTTAATGATGCAAATGCAGATGGTACATTTTCCGGTATGTTAAACTATACCTTTGTAATTGACGAATATGTATTAAACGATATACAACCCATAATGCAAGCTTGCGATGATGGTGATGCTTGTACTAATACAGATATGGAAGAAATTTTTCCATGTAGTACAGGAGATATAGTATGTACGGCTTGCGCAGGAGCACCAGTAGCTGCTTGCGCAGGTGCTGTTGCTAATATTGTTCAGGCTTGCGATGATGGAAACCCCTGTACCGAAAACGATATGGAAGAAATAGATGGCTGTGATATGACAACCGTTTGCGTGCCCTGTGCCGGTACTGCAATAGCTGCCTGTACCGGGGCAGTTGCCAATATAGTACAAGCTTGTGATGATGGTGACCCCTGTACCGAAAATGATATGGAAGAAATTGATGGTTGCGATATGGCTACCGTTTGTGTGCCTTGCGCTGGCACACCAGCTCCTGCTTGTTCTGGAGCTGTTGCCAATATTGTGCAAGCTTGTGATGATGGCGATCCTTGTACTGAGAATGATATGGAAGAATTTGATGGTTGCGATATGACAACCGTTTGTGTGCCTTGTGCCGGAATGGTGGTTTTTCCTCCTGATCCTACTTTTACCATTCCACCAACTGTATTACAATGCGGTGGACCTGTAGCTTTAAATCCAGTTACACCCGGGGGTGTTTTTACAGGTTCTGGTGCTGGTTTAGTTATTGGTGGTACAAGTTTTGATTCGCTTAATGCTTCACCAGGTGTTACTTACACGTTAACCTACACCGTTTCAACACCAGGCGGTTGTATGGACAGTTTTACCGCTACTTTTATGGTAGTGAATGATTGCGATGCCGATGGTGGTTCTTTCCCAAGTGGAAATTAATAAGCATTTGAAATAATATTTAAAAGCTCATTCATTTTTTGGATGGGCTTTTTTTGTTATTACAATTACTTTGTTTTATAAGCTAACATTAAACCATCTCTAACCGAAAGTATTATGTTTTCGAAGGTTGAGTCTTCTTTTATTAGGCGGTTAAATTCATCAACACCTCGTGTGGCTTTGTCGCTTTCTAATATGGGTTCTGCTACTTTGCCATCCCATAAAACATTATCGGCAAGTAAAAAACTACCTACTTTCATTTTGGGTGATAATAATTTAAAGTAAGCTGGGTAAAAGGCTTTGTCGGCATCTAAAAAAATTAAATCGTAGGGTTTGTTTAAGGTGGTAATAATTTGGAGTGCATTACCAATGTGTAAGGTGGTTTTATTGAGGATATTGGCTTGTTGTAAGTTTAGTTCAATTTCGCCTTTTAGTTCTTCATCAATTTCAATCGTATCTATACTACCTTCTGCTCGTAAGGCTTCTGCTAAGCATATAGTGCTATAAGCGGTAAAGGTGCCTATTTCTAAAATATGTTTAGGCTGTATCATTCGGCTTATCATTTTTAAAAACTGCCCTTGTACTTTGCCCGATACCATTTGCGGATATAATTGCTGCAAATAGGTTTTGCGTTCTAAATTATATAATTGCTCTGTTGCTTCGCTGCAATTTTGGCTAATGTACTTTTCAATTTTTGGTTTAGTTATATTCATGAGTTAAAGTATTAATTGTGAAATATGAAGGTGGTTGAAAAAGGTGTATACGACTTAGCAAGGCTTTTGAAATAGCCCCGATGGGAGTGGTTATGTTGCCTGAAGAGAAGCATTGTAGACAGGCGGCAACATTTGAACGGACAGCGGGAGGGGTGTTTCCACGATGTTATTCGTTTCGCTTCAAATATAAGTTTTAACATTAGTTGTTGCAATTGATTTTGCTGCGAATTTAAGGTACTGATGTAAAAATTACTAATTGAAAGTTGGTAGCTCTAATTGCCCTTGAAAGTATAGCAATAGTAACTGCAAACAACCAATAAAAAAGCCGAGAATTGCACCAACGAGTTCAATAAATCTAAATTCGTTTTTTAATAGTTGATGTAATAACTCTTCTAAACGTTCCGCAGGAAACTGGCTTACCTTTTCACTTACAATTTGCTCTACATCAATACTTTCTTCAAAACTGTTAACTACTTTTACTAATAAGCCAGGTGTTAAACGTTCTATTTCTTTTATAACTTCAGCTTGTAGTTTCTCTTTAGTTTTACCGGTTATAAACAAAGAGATAAGCGGATATTTTTCGGGTAAGGTTTTGTTAAAATATGCTGTAATTTGATGATTAACTGCCTGGTGTAGTGCTTGTATGTTATTGGGTTGCAGCAAACGATCTTTTAAATCGGCACTTGAAAGTAATTGTTCTGCTACCAGTTTACCTAACTTTTCGGCAATTTGTTGTTGCCTTTTTGGAAAGATGCCTTGCAGTTTAAACAAACCAAAATTAATGGGTTTACGTGGATGAAAAAGCATTTTTACCGCTACAAAATTAGTTAACCAGCCAATAGCGGCAGATATTAAAGGAATAAGATAAAGTAACAATGGAATTGAAATTTAAACTAATCAACAAAACTATCTTTAAATAAGTTTAGGATTATCTATTTTTATTTAATTAATAGAATTAAATAATTCTGGATTATCAAAAGCATCTCTTAATAAAATTTGATTTGGTGGGTCGGCTAAAAGCTCTATAATTAGCTTAGCAATTGCCATTTTTGATTTATCTGTATCAAATATTTGTAACAAGTTTTTAGCTTGTGCTGATGTAAAGCAACTATTGTTCCGTTGGAGGTTAATAATGATTTGCTTTGTGATACTTAATTTTTCTAATTCATCTTTATTATTTGATAATGCCACATGTAACTCATTGAACGATGCCTCACTTACTGAAGTTGGGCATACCGCATTTAAGTAAGAGTTTTCACAAACATAAATTGTTACATTTATTTCAATTGGGTATTCCACCTGCTTTTCAATTGTTTGCACTTTTTCCGAACCCCATTGAACTATAAAATTTCTAGTTTTGGGTAATGGCGCGTAGGGGCCGTGAATTAATATTTTACTGTTTTCGGTATAACATTTTTCATCATCAATTTTTAAAGAATTGTAGGTGTTAGTTGTTTTGCTGGAAGTAAAAGCCAATTTATAGGTATTATTTTCATCTTTTTGAAGGGCGTAAATTAAGTTAACCGAAGCAGGTAGCTTAATGTCTTCTTCTGTATAAATTTCTCTTGTTATAGGGTTTATTAGTTTTACTTTATAAACGCTTTCTGGCAGGTTGGTTAGCACTACCCTTGCACCAGGAATAAAATTTTGTTGATCACCATTTACAAGAACAATAAATTGTGTATTGTTAATTGCATCAATAAATAAATTAGAGTTTTGCGCTGCTAACTTGCTAAGTGAAAAACAAGTTAATAAAGATAAGTAATAGCATAACTTTATCATTGATAATTAGAGCTCAAATAATGTACCTAAATAGAACAAAAAAAACGAAAGTACACTTATTTAACTTTATTTCGTTAAAAGTGAACTAATAAATATGCATCTTAAAGACTCATGCATTAATAAACTTCTGACATAATCTGACAAAATGGTCACTTTTTGGTGATACTTAATAATGTCCTAAATCATCACAATGCCATAAATGTTGTTTTTTTGGCTTTGCTTTTTCGGCCTTACCTCCATTATTTTTGTGTGCTATCATTTTTTGAATAAGTCGGTTTCTCTCTTGCGCAATACTTTTGCGTTTTTCAATGTCAGCATCTATATCAAAATATAAAATACCATCAACAAATGTTTTTTCTGCTTTTGCCTTTACTGATAGTGGATTATCGCTCCACAGTACTACATCTGCATCTTTCCCGTTTTTTATACTTCCCATTCTATCATCTAAATGCAATATTTTGGCTGGGTTAAGGGTAACCATTTTTAAAGCCGCTTCTTCTTCTGTTCCTCCATATTTAATTGCTTTGGCGGCTTCTTCGTTTAGTCGTCTGCCCATTTCGGCATCATCGCTATTTAAGGCTGTTACTATTTCCATTTTATCTAATATGGCTGCATTATAAGGTATGGCATCCATTACCTCGTATTTGTATCGCCACCAATCGCTAAAGGTAGAAGCTGCTACACCGTGCTTTTTCATTTTATCGGCTATTTTATAACCTTCTAAAATATGGGTAAAGGTGTTTATTTTAAAACCAAACTGTTCGGCTACCCGCATTAACATTGTAATTTCCGATTGTACATAACTATGGCAGGTAATAAAGCGTTGTTTTTGTATAATTTGAAGTAAGGCTTCTAACTCCAAATCTTTTCTTTTGTTTAGGCTGGCATCTTTACTGTATTCTAAAGCTCGGGTAAAATGATCAATAAAAACCTGCTCAACACCCATTCTGCTTTGTGGAAAACGGGTAACATTATCATCGCCCCAATTAGATTGTTTTACATTTTCGCCCAAAGCAAATTTTATAAAAGGATCTGCTCCTTCAATCTTCATTTCTTCTGGTGTTGCACCCCAACGCATTTTTATTAATGCAGACTGGCCACCAATTGGATTTGCAGAACCATGTAACAATTGCGCTGCAGTTACGCCGCCAGCTAACTGACGGTAAATATTTACGTCATCACAATTAACCACATCAGCAATGCTAACTTCGGCAGAGCTTTGTTGAGTCCATTCATTTACCCCGCGGCTTATTGCAATGTGCGAATGTTCATCAATAATACCAGCAGTTAAATGTTTGTCGGTTCCATCAATAGTTATAGCTGCTTTCGCTTTCAAGCCTTCTCCAATTTTTGAAATTTTACCATCTTTAATTAGCACATCAGTATTTTCTAAAATGCCATCTTCTTCATTAGTCCAAACAGTAGCATTGGTTATTAAAACGGTTTGAGCTTTGGGTTGCTCGGCTTGTTTCCAACCATAACCTACTAATGGATACATCACATCTTCTAAAACAGGATAAACTATTTCTTTTTTCTCTTCTTCCGCATCCGCCTCTTTTTCTTTTTTGTCAGATGCGTTTGCATCATCATCTTTTTCTTCTTCTTTATCGGCTTCGTCCTTTTTCTTTTCTTCTACTTTATCCGATGTTTTTTCAGCAAACCAATCCACCCAATCTCCATTAGCCAACTGACCTTTACCTTTCATTATACCATCATCAAACCAACCCGTAAGGCGTATTTTTTTATCCTTTACTTTTTTGTTAGGTCCAAAGCTTAGGCTTACATTACTTTTTTTAATAGATGCTTTTACATTTACATCCGTAGAATCATTAACTACAATTTTAAATTTTGGACTTGCTTTTTCTCCACTAACTTTCAATTTATAAACAGTATCGCCAACATTAAGATCATATTCTCCAGTTATGGTTTTTTCGTTAATAGTTTCAATTACGTATCGCTCCCCTTGCACCCAATTTTCTAAAATTTTGGTATCGTCTTTAAATAATGAATCGTTGGTAATAATAAAGTTGGCCACTTTGCCCGCATCTAAGCTACCTACAAACGCATCAATGTTTAAAATTTTAGCGGCATTTTCTGTTAATGCTTTAAGTGCTTCAGTTTCGGGCAAACCATATTTAATTGCTTTCTTTATATTTTTTAGGTAAGATGATTTCTCTTTCAACCCATCTATTGTAAAACAAAATGAAACTCCTTTTTGATGTAAATAGTTAGCATTTCCCGGAGCCATTTCCCAATGCTTCATTTCGGCAAGGCTTACCAAATCTGCATCAAAAGGATCTTCTACATCTTTTGCTTCCGGAAAGTTAACCGGTATAATAAAACTGGCGTTAGTAGCTTTTATAGCATCTGCTCTATGATACTCATCACCTGCACCTTTAATAATGTATTGCACACTTAGTTCATCGCCCATTTTATCTGCCCTTAAAGCAGTCAATTTATCTTCGGCAGCAATAACTGTTGGCAAGCTTTTGTAATCGTTCAATTTTTCTAAAGAAATGTTCAGCTCTTTATTATCAGTATTTTTACTGTACCAATCTGCATCAAAATAAGTTTGTTTAATTAAGGCAATACTACCCATTAATGAGGATGGATAATTTTGAGTAGAAACTCCTTTTTTAAACGATTGAAAGGCGGCTACTTCTTCTTTTAAAATTAACTCGTTAACCTGTTTATCAGCTAAACTTACTAAAGCACCCGTGCCGCGCATAATACCATCTGGCATATGACTAACTACCGCACCAAAACCCAGTTTTCTCCATTCTTCTGCTTTTTTTAGATCTTTATCAAATTGTTCATAAGCTGCTATTTCAGGTTTAATAGCTTGATTCCAGCCAAAAGCACCTTTTTTATTACTAATAAATTGTGGTTTATCACCAGCATTTTTTGGCTTTTCTGGCTTTTTAAGGCCGTAACTTGCATAAGCATCAATAAATGATGGGTAAATATATTTCCCCTCCACATCAATTATTGCAGTACCAGCCGGAATTGTTACGCTTTTACCCGCCGCAACTATTTTACCTTCTTTAATTAGTAGCGTTCCATTTTCAATAGCTGTTGCAGCGTTTACGAAAATAGTAGCATTGGTTAATGCAAAAGAACCACTACGCACATCTTGCACGCCATTATAAGGGAAGGTGGTTTTTTGAGCCTTACTGTTAAAAAACAAACCAATAAGAACAAGTATTACAACTATCTTTTTCATTTTATGAAAATATGTTTTAAGAACACCAAATATACAGAAATATACGATTTGCTTGTTGTAAATTTGAGCTTTAAGAAAATGGCAAGAGTAATTGTAATTGGAGCAGGCATTGCAGGTTTAGCTGCCGCGTTAAGAGTTAGGAAATTAGGACACGAGGTTACTGTATTTGAAGCAAGCGATACAGCAGGCGGCAAAATTAAAAGTTTAAGTTTAAATGGCTACCGTTTTGATAAAGGTCCATCATTATTTACAATGCCACATTTGGTTACCGAATTATTTGAATTGTACAATGAAAAGCCTGCAACATATTTTAATTACGCAAAACAAACTACAGCTTGTAATTATTTTTGGGAAGATGGCATTCATTTTTCTGCACCAGCTAATGTTGTAGATTTTGCAAAAATTGCTTCAAATGTTTTTAATGAGCCATACACTAATATTGAAAATTACTTAAATAATAGCAAACTAAAGTACGATGCAACTGCACCGCTTTTTTTAGAAAAATCTTTACACAAAGCCAGCACTTATTTAAATAAAAAAACTTTAAATGCCTTACTTGCTTTACCAAAATTACACATTAACAAAACTTTAAACGATGTAAATAAAGCATCGTTTAAAAATAAAAAATTAATACAGCTGTTTAACCGTTATGCAACTTACAATGGTTCTTCGCCTTACCAAACGCCTGGTATAATGTCAATGATACCACATTTAGAATTGTTTTATGGCACTTACTTTCCAAAGGGTGGCATGAAAAACATAGCTTTAAGTTTATATAAATTGGCAGTTGATAAAGGCGTAAAATTTAAGTTTAAAACAAAGGTGGAAAAGGTTTTGCATCATAATAAAAAAATAAAAGGTGTAAAAACAAAAGTTGGAGAACATATAGCAGATTTAGTAATTAGTAATGCAGATGTTTTTACGTTTTACCAAAAATTATTGAAAGATGTTGAACCGCCGAAAAGAACTCTAAAGCAAGAAGTATCGAGCTCAGCAATTATTTTTTATTGGGGAATAAACAAAAAATTTCCAAAGTTAGATTTGCATAATATTTTATTTAGTGAAAACTACCAGGCCGAATTTGAAACTTTGTTTAACAAAAAACAAGTATTTAAAGATCCTACCATTTACATAAACATTAGCAGCAATGTACAAATAGATGATGCACCAAAAGGTTGCGAAAACTGGTTTGTAATGGTAAACACCCCTGGCAACTTTAATCAAAATTGGGAAAATATTATAAAGGAGATCAAAAAAAACGTATTACAAAAAATAAACAGAATGTTAGGGGTAAATATTGAAAAACACATTGTTTGCGAACATATTTTAGATCCTGTAAAAATTGAACAACAAACCGGTTCTAGCCGCGGAGCTTTATATGGCGCCTCAAGCAACTCAAAATATGCAGCATTTTTACGGCACACCAATTTTAGTAGAAAATTAAAAGGTTTATACTTTTGTGGTGGCTCGGTTCACCCAGGTGGAGGTATTCCTTTGTGTTTATGGTCGGCAAAAATTACGGCTAATTTAATTGAAAAAGAAGGCTATGCTTAAACATTTAAAAACAAACCATATAAACGCAAGTATTTTTTTAGTGTGGTTGTTTCACGTTTCTGCCATTATTGGTATTTCGTTAGGTTTTCAAAGCTGGTTTGTAAGTAAAACGCCTTTAAATTTAATAGTGCAAGCTACTTTGTTATGGCCTTGCTTTTCAATAAATACAAAGAAAAAATGGTTGGTATTTGCAATTTGTTTTTTAACTGGTATGATGGTTGAAGCCATTGGAGTACAACATAACTTTTTGTTTGGCAGCTATTATTATGGCGATAACCTTGGTTTCAAAATATTGGAAGTTCCCTTACTAATTGGAGTTAATTGGGCTATTTTGGTTTTTATTACCGGCGTAATTGCAAGCCATTTATCTAATAATATTATTGCAAAAATTGTAATTGGTGCTACGCTTATGGTAGGTTTAGATTTTTTTTTAGAAGCCGTTGCACCAACATTCGATTTTTGGTATTTTACAGATGGCCACCCTCCGTTGCGAAATTATATTACCTGGTTTTTAGTAGCTGCTTTTTTACACTTCATATTTCAATATTTAAAAATAAACGGCAACATTAAATTTTGTTTTCACTTATATTTGGCTCAGTTAGTATTTTTCACCTACTTTAAATTTTACTTATAAAATGGAATTGAAGCAGTTTGATTTTGCTATAATTGGTGCTGGTGCAGCAGGCCTGCAATTAGCTTTGGCATTAAGTAATGATGTTTTTTTTAGCGAGAAAACAATTCTTATTATTGACAAAGATGACAAAACTAAAAACGATAAAACTTGGTGTTTTTGGGAAGAAGGCAATGGCCAGTGGGATCACATTGTTTCTAACACATGGCAAAAATGTTTATTTGCCGATAAAGATGGTGCAATTGAACTTTCTTTAAAACCACATTTTTACAAAAAAATAAAAAGTATTGATTTTTATAATTACGCTATTGAACAACTTAACAAAAAAGATACAGTTACTTTTTTAATTGAAGATGTTACAAATGTAATTGAAGATGCAAACGGTATTACTATCATTTCTAATAAAAATAAATATTACGCTAAGCAATGCTTTGACAGTAGAGTAAGTTCTGATTTTTTTAGTAAGCACAATTACCCAACTTTAAAGCAACATTTTGAAGGCTGGTTAATTGAATTTGACGAAGCGGTATTAAATGACAATACTTTTACTATTATGGATTACAGAGCTAACCATAATAACACTACCAGTTTTATTTATGTGTTGCCCCATAGCAAAAAACAAGCTTTAGTTGAGTTTACAGGTTTTACAAAACAAATTTTTAAAAATGAAATTTATGCTCAAACTATAGATGAATATATAAAAAAATACATAAACAAAAAGCCTTATAAGCTTATTGATAAAGAAGCGGGTATTATACCAATGAGTACTTTTCCGTTTGAAAAAGCTAACACCAATAAGCTAACTAAAATTGGAACTGCGGGTGGTTGGGTGCGTGCTTCTTCTGGTTATTCTTTTAAAAATTGTGAACAATATATTGCCAAAATAATTGAAAATTTGAAAGAAGGTAGAATGCCATCCAAAAATTTTGTAAATAAAAAACACCGTTTGTTTGATGGCGTTTTATTAGAAGTTTTAAGTAATGATAATAGTTTTGGCTTGACGGTATTTTCTGATTTATATAGAAAAAATAAGCTCCCATTATTGTTAAAATTTTTAGATGGCACTACCAATTTTGCAGAAGATTTAAAAATTATGAATTCTGTTGATAAGATGAGGTTTACAAAAGCCATGTTACGCGTAAAAAGTCTTAAACAGAATTAATAAAGTATGCAAGTTTTAACAATTAGTGGTTCGGCAAGAGTTGATTCATCTAACATAAAGTTGTTAAATGCAATTGCTTTATTATCACCTCAATTTCATTTTCACCATTATCAGAAATTATACCAATTGCCTTTGTTTTTGGCAGATGATGATAAAGCTCCATTTGCAAAAACAGTATTGACCTGGCGAAATGAAGTAAAGCAAGCAGATGCACTTATTATTGCAACACCAGAATACTTACACGGCATTCCTGCGCTTTTAAAAAATGCTTTAGAATGGTTGAGCAGCTCGGGCGAGTTGTTTGAAAAACCTGTTTTGCCTATTACTTTTACGCCACACCCACCAAGAGGGGAAAAAGCGATGCAAGCTTTATTAAATACTTTAGATGCACTTAAAGCAAGAGTTGTTGGTCAATTAGATTTATATAAAAATGATGTTAAATTTGATAAGGATGGCAAACTAATTAATAATGAAACCATTGAGTTGCTTAAAATTTCAGTTTCTCAATTTTGTTAGCAAAACATTCTATTTTATTTGTTTAAAGCTGCCAAAACCTGAAACATCTTTTTCAACTTTAGGATTGCCTTTGTACTTTATAATCGCCGGGCCATTAATATTGGCGTTTAAGTTTTCGGTAACCCAAAACTTACCTGTAGCCGCACCTTCAATATTTAAAGTAGTATTTTCGGTTTTTAATTTAACAGCGTTTATACTGTTTATGCCTTCGCTGTTTAAATCAAAAACTTTAGCTTGGCCTGTTAGTTTGTAGCTTGCCGCACCTTCGGTATTAAGCTTTAATTTATTTACAGTTATATTATCAATTGTAATGCTGTGCGCTCCTTCTGTTGTAAACTCCAGCTCATCTAAAGTAAAATTTTCCATATTTAAAGCACAAACACCTTCTGCATAAAATTTTTTTAAATTAGGTAACCATATATTTAGTTCTGGTGTTTCATCTACATTACTTTTGGTAGCAAGCTGCAACACATAAAGTCCGTCTTTTTTCTTAAAATTAAAAGGTTTTAAATTACCTTCTTTATCAATAACAGATATTTTGTGTTTGCCTTGTTTTAAGTTTAATTTAATCGCTCCACTAATTTCAATAGCTTCAATTTTTTTGCTGTTTATTTGTGGTTCGTCTTCATCTGTCAGGTTTTGAGGTATTTTTTCATAAGCATCATTACAATTTAAACAATCCAAACCATTGGCAGTCATTTGCCAGGTACGTTCATTCATATTGTAAGCATTAATGCCTTGTATATTTTCATTTTCATCATTTAAAATATCATCCGTTTCTGTGGTAAGATGTATTATTTTACCTTTCGGTATCGCTAAGGTTAAATCAATTTTTTGCTGACGCCATTTTGTATTTTTATCAATAGCCAAATAGTTTGGCAGCCATAGAGTATCACCAATTAATTGCCAATCGTATTCTGTTAAAGTTGCTCTTTCGGCTGCTTTTATTTGTGTTTTTCCTTTTGCAAATTTTTCAACTTCTAAGTTCAATTTATTATTAGTACCTGGTTGAAGCAATAAGTTTACCTTACTAGTATGTAAACTATCTTTTATTAAATTGAAACTATTACCATTAATGTATACGTCGGTGCCATCAAAACTTAAATTATTTTCAAACTCAAATGCGGCATCACTTTCTTTTACAGCAATAAATAAAGTATCGGCAGTTGAATGTTTAATTGTAGTAGTTTGTTTAACTATATTTTCATTACTAAAATCGTTAGCTACTGCTTTAGTATAAAGCCCAACACAAAAAGTACAAATTAGCCATAAACCTGCCAGGGGCAATACATAGTTAGCTCTAAAATAATTTCTGTTAAACATTAAATACATCAATAAAACAAAAATAAAAACTATAGGTATGGCCAGCACTAATAATAACATCAATTTTATAAACCAAAATACAAAGCCTGAGCCAACAGAAAACGAATTTAATATTGCGCCACTTTTAATTAAACCAAAAAACATAACCCCAAAAGCAACTGACAAACCAAAAAGTAAGCTTATACCAATTACAATTAGTAAAAGCTTAGCAACAATTACTGCAAACTTGGTAAAGTAGGTAATTAACTGACCTGTAAAATCAATGAGTTTGTTGCTGGAGTAAGTACGGGTTTTTATGCTATCGGCTAATGTATTTACATTTACTGGCAAACCCCTCATTAATAATTTGTCGGTTGTGGTGCTTGCTTTCGGAATAATTATCCAAAGTATTAAATAGGCAATAAAACCAGGCCCAACAAATAGCAATATCAAAAACAAAACTCTAAGCAACAATGGCGAAGCATTAAAGTAATAACCTAAGCCAGAAGAAACGCCACCTAAAACCCTGTCTTCATTATCGCGCATTAGCTTTTTGGCAACTTTGGTTGTGTTTTGATCTCTTGCTTGTTCTGTTGAAGCTGTTGATTTGTTATCTGTTTCAAGATCTTCTAAAAGCTCAAAATCTTTAACAGTTCCCATTTTCATTTGCACATATTCTACCTGCTCTTTAATAACAATTTTGAAATTATCGGTTTGCTGCTCAATAAATAATTCTGCAATTCTTGCTTCAATGTCTCCTATAATTTCTCCGCCATCTGCATCATTTTTAAAATAATTTTTTAAAGAATTAAGATAGTTCTCTAATTGTTTAAAAGCGTTTTCCTCAATTTCAAACAACTGCCCAGCTAAGCTAACTGTTAAGGTTTTATTCATTTTATTAATTATATTTTATTGGATTTTTTTTGAAACGATATTTGGTTTGGTTTGTATAAAAATTCAGATCTGCATAAGCTTCTTCCGCACCGTTTTAGTTAGGTGCGGAATCTTCTATATTATTTTAGCTATTTTTCAACAGCAATCGGTTATTGGCAGCTGGCATTATTGCCCAAAGAATAAGGTATAATAAAATACCAACACCATTAAAAACAGTTAGTGCAATAAAACCCAATCTTATAAAAACCTTATCAATATTAAATTTTGCTGCCAAGCCACTTGAAACACCGCCGATTAATTTTTCATCAATATTTCTGCTTAAACCATTGCTAAAACCACTCCAGCTATTTTTAGTTTGTCCTTCCATTGGTTCGCTGTTTGCTTTTATATTTCCAATCACACTTTTATCATCAATGGCTAAACCACGCATTAATATTTTGTCGCTGCTGCTTTTGGCTATTGGCATTATAATCCACAAAGCAATGTAAATTAGCAAACCAAAACCTGCGCCAAAAAACAAAGCCAAAACAATTAAACGCATTACTATTGGGCTAATGTTAAAGTAGTGTGCCAAGCCTGCACAAACACCTCCTATAATTCTATCATCTGGGTCACGCATTAATTTTTTCTGACTAAAATTTTGCACCTGACTTGCTTGCAAAATAGCGGCTACACTTTTTTTCGGCTCACCTTCTTTTACTTCCACCAAATCAAAATCTTCTGTTTTACCCAGCATAACAACCATTTTATCAATATCGGTTTGAGTTAAAATTTTGTTTTGTTTGGTAATTGTGCCGCCAAAAATTTCGGCCATACGGCTTTCTAAATCGGTTAAAATTTCGTTGCTATCCTTATCGTTTTTAAAGTAAGTATGTAATGTTTTGATGTAGTTTTTTAAGCTGTCGTAAGCATTTTCTTCAATGTTAAATAATTGACTACCTACTCTTACATTTAGAATCTTGTTCATTTTTTGTTATTTTTTATTGTTAGTTAATGTTGTTACTGCGTTTGATAATTGTTGCCAAGTATTAGATAATTCGTTAATAATTTCCTTGCCTTGTTTAGAAAGTTTGTAATATTTTCTAGGTGGGCCGCTTTTCGATTCTACCCATCTATACTCCAACACACCGCTGTTTTTCAGCCTTGTTAGTAAAGGGTAAATTGTACCTTCTACTACCATAAGTTTTGCTGCTCTTAGCTCCTCAATAATTTCAGAAGGATAAGCTTCTTTATTTTTTAAGATGTTGAGTATGCAAAATTCAAGCACCCCTTTCCGCATTTGAGCTTTCGCATTTTCAACTTTCATTCTGCAAATTTAATAAAATTAATAGTACCTTGCAATACATAGTACTATAAGAACTGTAGAAAATTTATTTTAGTTCCCAGAATTGAGAAAAATAGTTTAAATAATAGGTAAGTTAAATGTTAGAGATAGTTGGGCTGATTATTATAGAAAGCATAAAAAAAGTTTAGGAGATCTGTTTTCATATAATTTGTTTAAATTTACAGAAGATATTAGTTCTAAACTTATTTAAAATGACATTACAAGCCAGAAAGCATAAGCTTATCAAAAAAATTAATCGCTCTGAAAATGCAGAATTAATTATGCAATTAGAAAAATTAGTTGAAGATAAAACTGAAATTAAATTAACTAATAATGTTGATTTATTAGAGCTTGCAGTTTCGATTGAAGATGAACTAAATATTGAGGAATTAATTAAAGAGCAAGGCTTTAAAAATCCGACAAAAGAAGCATTAGATGAAATTATTAAAAATGCAAACATTACTGAATCAACAGATAAATTGTTAAATATGATTTAATGCATGAGGTTTTTTTTAGATACTAATATTATAATAATTTATCTCAGAAATGACAAAACCAGAATGTTCATTGATGAAAAATTTGCACCATTTACTTCACCTAACATACCAATAATTTCTGTTGTTACTATTGGAGAGATAAGATCAATAGGTATAAGAAATAAATGGGGAAAACAAAAACTAATTAGTGTTGAATTGTTATATAACAATTGTCTTATTATTGGTATAAACAAAAAGCCCATAATAAACGCTTATGGAAATATTGACAGCTATAGTCAAGGAAAATTAGAAGATAGGTCTTTAATTGGCAGCTCAAGAAACATGGGTAAAAATGATTTATGGATTGCTGCAACAGCCATTGTATCTGGAGCAAAGCTTTTAACTTTAGATAATGATTTTGAGCACTTGAATGGAGTTTTTCTTGATGCCGAAATAATTGAACGAGTTAAATAAGCAGCAATTACTATTGCAAAAACAAAGACCTCCAGAAATTCTGAAAGCCTTTGTTAGTTTATCTCTTTAAAAGAAAATATTATTCTGCTTTATTTTTGGGCAAGCTCAAAAAAATATACGTTACCGAAAAGCGAAGGCCGTATTTCCAGTATTTATCTTCCCATTCAGGCTTATCGCTATTTGGTATTCCAAATTCTGTAATGTTGCCTACAGACTCCAACTCAGCCATAAAATTTTTTATCGGATAGATGTAATAACCTAAACTTAGTGTACTATAAAATTTGTTATTTTTATCAAAAGTAAAAACGTCATCGTAGTTGCCTTTTTGAAATAAATAAATATAAGTACCCAAACCAATTGTAACTCCATCCCTAACATCATTTTTATAATATTGAAGTTTAATGTTTGGTTTGAAATAGTTTAAACTGTGTTTAATGTCTTTTTCAGGATCAAAAGCATCAAAAAATAAAGGGTTCAAATCTTCTGTATCAGCAGTCAAATTTGTTAGATGATAAAGGCAAGATATGTTTAAACTAATTTTATTTTTGAACTTGTAAACACTATTATCCCCAAATTAAATTCTGATGATAAATTATAATTAATAAATTGAGAACTTGGTTGCTTTAAATTGCTTTTTTGATAAGCAGCTATAATACCAACATTTAAAGATTGACCGAATGTAATTAACGGTAAAAACACAGATAATAATATTAAAATTTGTTTCATAATGTTATTGGCTTGAGATTGAGCAAATATAAGTTAAAAGTGGATAAACTAAACTTAGTAAAAAATTTTAGCATATTTAATGTTTCGTATCTTATCATATAAAAGCAGCTTGTTAATTTTCCAATAACAAAAAACCCAACTACCAAAAAAAACTGTATTTTTGTGAATGGTTTCGATTAATAATGCTGGTAGTTTTACAAATGACAAAATTGCCTTTCAAGGTTTAACTTTCGATGATGTTTTGGTAGTGCCCGCATATTCAGAAATATTACCACGTGATGTTGATACTTCTACACAACTAACCGAAAATATTACCATTAATTTACCCATAGTTTCTGCCGCTATGGATACGGTAACAGAGGCAAAACTGGCCATTGCTATAGCTCGGCAAGGCGGTATTGGTATGCTACACAAAAATATGAGTATTGAAAAGCAAGCCGAAGAAGTGCGCAAAGTAAAGCGTAGCGATAGCGGTTTAATACTGGACCCAATTACCTTAAAACAAAATGTGCCCGTTACCGAAGCATTGCGATTGATGCGTGAAAATAAGATTGGCGGCATACCAATTGTTGATGCACAACAAAAATTAGTGGGCATTTTAACCAACCGTGATTTGCGTTTTGAGAAAAATATAAATCAGCCGATTAAAGATGCCATGACTTCTAAAAATTTAATAACCGCCCCGCAAGGAACGAGCCTAAAACAAGCCGAAAGTATTTTACAACAGCATCGTATAGAAAAATTACCGATTATAGATGAAGCTGGAGTTTTGGTAGGCTTAATTACTTATAAAGATATTTTAAAAGAAAGCGATTATCCTAATGCTTGTAAAGATCAGTTTGGCAGATTAAGAGTTGGAGCAGCAGTTGGTGTAACTGTTGATATGTTAGGGCGCATACAAGCTTTAGTAAATGTTGAGGTAGATGCCATTACTATTGATACGGCTCACGGCCACTCAAAAGGTGTTATTGAAGCGGTTAAGTTGGCAAAAAAAGAGTTTCCACAATTAGAAATTATTGCTGGTAATGTAGCAACAGGTGCAGGGGCAAAAGCTTTGGTAGATGCCGGTGTAAATGCGGTTAAAGTTGGCGTTGGTCCTGGTTCTATTTGTACAACACGTATAATTGCTGGTATTGGCATACCACAATTATCGGCTATTTACGAAGCAAAAAAAGCGATGGCCAATTCGGGTATTCCAATTATTGCTGATGGAGGTATTCGCTATACTGGCGATATTGTTAAAGCCATTGTAGCGGGTGCAGATAGCATTATGGCAGGCAGTTTATTTGCTGGCGTAGAAGAATCGCCTGGGGAAACTATTATTTATGAAGGCCGTAAATTTAAATCGTACCGTGGTATGGGTTCGGTAGAAGCAATGGAAAAAGGCAGCAAAGATCGTTATTTTCAAGATGCGGAAGATGATATAAAAAAATTAGTGCCAGAAGGCATTGTTGGTCGGGTACCTTTTAAAGGAAAGCTGAAAGAAGTAATGATGCAATATTTAGGTGGCCTACGGGCTGGTATGGGTTACTGCGGCGCCAAAAATATTAAAGCTTTACAGCAAGCACAATTCACTATAATTTCTGGTGCGGGCATACGCGAGAGTCATCCACACGATATTGTAATTACTAAAGAAGCGCCTAATTACAGCAGATAATATTATACAAACTAATTTCACAAATGAAAAAAACCACGATTGATTTTGTCGCTAAAAAAATTGCGCCATACATTCATAAAACTCCTGTTTTAACTTCAACTCAATTAAATGAAATGGTTGGGGCTACTTTATTCTTTAAGTGTGAAAACTTTCAAAAAATGGGCGCTTTTAAAATTAGAGGTGCTAGTAATGCTCTGCTGCATTTAACTGATGAAGAAAAAGCAAAAGGAGTAGTTACACATTCTTCAGGTAACTTTGCGCAAGCAGTAAGTTTGGCGGCCAAAAATTTAGGCATTAAAGCATACATTGTAATGCCATCTTCTGCACCTAAAGTTAAGCAACAAGCTGTTGCTGGTTATGGTGGTGAAATAACTATTTGCGAACCAACACTAAAAGCTCGTGAAGAAACTGCACAAAAAATTGTTGCTAAAAAAGGGGCTACCTTTCTGCACCCCAGCAACCAAATTGAAGTAATATTAGGTAATGCTACAGCTGCTAAAGAATTGTTAGAAGAACAACCAAATTTAGATGTAATTTTGGCACCTGTTGGCGGCGGCGGTTTAATTGCTGGCACAGCTTTGAGCACTCATTTTTATGGTAAAAATTGTATTACTATTGGTGCAGAACCTTTTGAAGTTGACGATGCTTACCGTTCTTTACAAAGTGGCAAAATTGAAACCAACGAAACTACCAACACCATTGCCGATGGTTTGTGCACCAATTTAGGTGATGTAAATTTTCCAATTATTCAAGATCACGTTAGTGAAATTATTAGAATTACAGAAGAAGAAATTGTTGCAGCCTTAAAGTTAATTTGGACACGTTTAAAAATTATTTGTGAGCCAAGTTGCGCCGTTCCTTTTGCTGCCGTTTTACGAGAAAAAGAAAAGTTTGCCGATAAAAAGGTTGGCATTATTATTACTGGTGGTAATGTTGATTTGGGTGGTTTGCCGTTTTAGGATGCTTATTATCATTTAAACTTTATTGAAATATGCTTTCAAATGTTTTACTTCAAAAAACAAGTCCATTTGTGAAATGCCTGTTTTAGTGTTTTTAAAGTCAAAATTTTTGGTCGCCTTAGCATTGTTAATTGCTTCTTTTTGAAAGGGTTTTAATTTTGTATAGATGTCATTGTTTTGTTTCAGATAAAAATTTCTTGTTTTTTCATAACCTAGTAATAATTTCTTTGATTTGAGCAGCTTTTCAATGCGTTCACATTTTTGGAAATATTTGGTTGTTTTTTCAAAATGTAATAAGAACCAAAATTCTAAACAAGGATTGTTAATTATCAAAATAACGTTGTCAAATTTTTCTTCAATTTCAGTCTTATACTTTTTTAATTTTTGAATTGCGGTTTCTGTACCTTTCTTAGCTTGCTTTGTTTCTTTCAAAACTACATCTAAATCAACAATCCAAAAAACCTTGGTATAATCTTCTGCAAGTGCTTTAGTAGTTTTAAATTGTTCATCTAAAGTTTTCTTTTGAGGTATTTTTGGTTCAATATTAATGTTTAAATTTCTTTCATTTCGCTTTAACATTTGTAAGTACCAAAATTCGGTTTTTCCTTCTACTACAACTGCGTAGGCGGGTCTGCTCTTAATTGGCTTTTTTCTTCTCTTTCTCATTTTGCCAAGTCAATAAAGTAATCTCCTAAATTGGGAACGCCACCGAGCTTGCCACTTTTATAAGCATTTAATCTATTGGTTGTATCTCTAATAACCGAAGTATCAAAATCTGCTAATGAATACAATTCGGTGGAACAGCTTTGATTATTTTTATTAGTAATCCAAATGGCATCATCTCTAAAAACATCTTTATTGTTTAAAATTTCTCTGTTATGCGTTGTGGCAAGTATTTGCGAATTTTTAGAATTCAATAAAAAGGTCATTAGAAAATGCGTATATAATTCAGGGTGTAAGGATGCTTCTAATTCATCAATTAAAAGAACTGAACCTTGCGGAGATTTCAATAAGACAAATAAATAATGGGATAGAATCAAAAATTTTTTTGTCCCATCAGATTGTGCTTCATAAGGAAGTGCAAATTTTCTACCATCTATTAAATGTTCAAACTCAATACTTTTCTGCGATTTTTCTTTTACTTTATTGATTTGTTGATCTGAAAGGTTCAATTCATTAATGAAACTGTTTAATTTGTCGTCAACATCTGCATCTACATTTACCAACAAGTTAAAAATATTAAAATCAGCTTTTCTTAATTGATTTAAAAAAAAATCTTTCTCTTTATTAATACGATTGAGTATGATTTGAAAATACTCTTTTGGAAGAGAATTTAAATTAGAAGGTATAGAACCAATACCTGCAAACCATTCAACAACTTCTTTTAATTCTTTTAACTCAATATTTGTTTTTAAAAATCCAGCTAAAACAGTATTGTTCCATAGCGTGTTAGATTCTAAGGTCTTCTTATATGTTTTGTCTATTTTAATTTTACTTCCAAATTCAATTTCAGTAAATTGATTTTTTAAGTCAGTAGTTCTACGAAAGATATTGGATTTTTTGGGCTTATATTGAAACAATGCCTCCTTAACAATCGCAGCTCTATTTAACTCAACTTCATAATAATATTTTGTTTCATTTTGAATGAATTCTATAGATAGGAAAGTGTTCTCATTAGGGGTTTTATCATCTAATAGAAAAGGATTGACTGTAAGCTTATCTGTCTTATTATTAACAGGGTTCGTAACAAGTAACCTTAAAAAATGTAACGACTTAAATATATTTGTCTTTCCAGAGGCATTTGCTCCATAAATCAAACCTAATTTTAGTAACCGATGGCCTGTTTTGGTTTTTTGAACATAAGTATCTTCTAAGTGGGTTGACTTATCTGCTTCAAAAGACAAGGTTTGCTTATCTTTAATTGACTCAAAATTTTGAACACTAAAGTTTATTATCATAGCCAAATTTGTAAATGATTTACAAAATAAAGCTTTTAAGCTCAAAATTGGTGGTATTTGATCTTTATTTTTGAAGTACAACAACAGAGAATATGACCAAATTGATACTAAGTGAAACGATAAAAATAAGCTAATCCAATAAAACAATCTTATTTTGATATTTGCTATTTCGGAAAAATGACATTTCTTGGAGAAATATCATTTTTAAACATTCTATTATAATTTAACTTGCATTAAGTTATTTTTGACTTTCTACTAAAGAAATTTAAAATGAAATTAAAATTAATAAAAACAGAAGAAGATTATCAAAGAGCCTTAAAACGTTTAGATAAAATTTTTCACGCTAAGGCTGGAACCAAAGAACAAGAAGAGTTAGAAATTCTTGTATTATTTATTGAAAAATACGAAACCGAAACTATTGGAGAATTTCCAGATCCTGACCCAGTAGAAGCGATAAAATTTAAAATGGAACGAATGGAATTGACTCAAAAAGACTTAGCAAAATTGATTGGTTTAAAAAGCAGAGCGTCTGAAATACTATCAAGAAAAAGACCGATGAGCATTAATATAATTCGGAAAATTAGTAAAGCTTTGTCAATTCCAGCTGACATATTAATTCAACCTTACGAAACTATATAAGTGAAGGGCAGGAGATTGGAGTTTCAAATATAAAACTGACACGTTAAACTAAAATGAAAACAATTAGTACTCAAGCTTTTAAGCATACACTAAGAGATATTCATCAAAAATCTCAAGATAGAAAATTCTGTTTTTTACTTGGAGCAGGTGCAAGTTTTAAAAGTGGTATACCAACAGGTGCAGATTTAGCAAAAGAATGGTTTGAAGAAATTTCGGAAAGGTATAAAGCTAATGAAATTGAAGAATGGATTAAGGATGTCAACCTAAACAAAAAAGAATTGGTGGCTCATTATGGTTCTATCTACAGAAAACGTTTTGAAACTGATAAAACCTCTGGCTACGAGTTTTTGATACAAGCCATGAAAAATGCCAAACCTACTTTTGGCCACATTGTTTTAGCGCAAATATTAACTAAAGTACCAGGCCACTGTGTATTAACCACCAATTTCGACAGTTTAATTGAAACGGCTATTTATCAATTTACCGATAAAACACCTTTGGTTTGTGGGCATGAATCTTTAAGTGGTTATGCACGACCTTCTACCATTCATCCATTGATTGTAAAAATACATAGAGATTTATTGTTAGCACCTAAAAGCGACCCAGATGAAATAAATAAATTGGCAGAAGGTTGGAAAGCACCTTTAGATCATATTTTGAACCCGAAAAACTAAAGGTATTGGCAAAACAAATTACAATCGCAGCCTAATCTTCTTACAACCGTCATAGCAGAACTTGTGCTGAACTTGATTCAGTATCTGGAGTGCAACGGAACAAAATATCAGCTATCTCGCCTAACTTGTAAGCTCCCCCATTGTTTTGGATCAGACTTTAGGTTTTCTAAACAGCAAAATCATTTTTTATTGAACGGTACTTTTTTAGAAAGCCGTTTTAACTATTTGTTAAAAGGTGGAATGGTGCGTATTTTAAAGCTCATTCAGCAATTCCTCAGCAGGTTTTGCAGTTAATTTACCTGCCCTCACCAACTTCAAATTATCAACTGCTTCTTTTATTTCATCAACTAATTGTTCTTTTTCTTCATTGTACGGCACTACATCAACATAAGGCAAACTCTTTAGCACTTCTACTAAGTGAATTGCTTTATCATCTTTTATATCTAACAATAACTTCATTATTCAATGTTAACTCATTTTAAATAAAAAACTTACTTACCACACCTTAAAAATTAGCACTCAACTGAAACTGCAAACCACTAAAAGCGGGTTCATATCTGCAAACACCACCAACACAAACAATGCCATCTACTCTTCTGCCATAAAAAATACTGTACTTTTGGGCTTTGTTTTTGTAAGCCGTATAAATGCCGTAAAAGTGTTGTTTTAATATATTTTTATCGGGTTCGGCATCTTCATCGGCAGGGTTAATGTTATACATATCGTTTATTGCAAACGACCAATGTGGTGATAAATTTAATTCTAACAAGCCGCTTATCCAATCATTTCTATCTTGTTTAAATTTTTTAGCGTCAAAACCCTCACTAAAGCGGGTTTTGCGTTGTAACATTTGATATTCGCCTTCAAAACGGATGCTGTTACGCCGATTAAACTTATAGGTTATCTCGGCAAAAGGAACGAGCGCATTTATGTACTTGCCTTTTTGAGCATAAATAGCTTGGTTCTGATCTAAAATCTGTACCCCAAAATGATATTGTATTGGGCTTTTCGGTTTCCTAATTTCTGTTTCAATAAAAAACTCACGATAATACAAACTGTCTAAAGCTCGGTTGCTAATGTTTGAAAAACTTATTTGAATATTGAAGTTAGTTTCAGTTTTTAGTTGGAACAATTTTGTTGGGTTAATAATAGCATCAATACTAAAAGCCATTTCATCTAACTCTAATGCTTGTGCATTGTATATTGCTAAACGGGCTAAACTATGTTCTCGATTAATAGCTGGCAAAAAATTTAGCGCAACATTGTTTTGTAAAATTTGTTCTAACGGATCGGTTCGTAAAGCAAAATTTTGGGTGCGCTTCGCTTGAAAGGTTACGCCCAATCCTTTTTGCGAATAACTTAAACTGCTGTATAAAAAATTGCCACTCAAATTTTCCCAAGTGTTGGGTAAGGTTTGTATGGCTTCATTCGATTTTACAGAAGCCTCTAACAACCAAGTGAAATTACCCGAACTGAAACTATTGTATAAACTGATTGCATATACATTGTGTTTGGGTACAAAACGGCTGGCCAATGGTTGGCGGTTAATATCGCTGGCAATGGTTTGTATAGTGGCCACATCTAAAGTGCGATTAACCAAGGCTACGCTGGTGTTTAAATATATGTTTTTAATAGTATTATAAGTGTTAACTTGCAGGCCCTTTAATATCGGTTCACTTAGCTCAAACAGTAATTTTTGCCTACCCATAAAGGCGGTGATTTCAGCATTTTCGGAGATTTCATATTTGGCTTTTATGCCCATAATAGCTCTGTCTAAACCTAACAGGCGTTCTTCGTAAGCTCTAAATATTGAGCCTGCGCCAAACTGCTCGTAAAAATAACCCGCCGTTAAGTTTAGGCGGTCAATTTGTTTATTGATAAACCAGTTGCCAATACCTTGCTCGCTATATTCGTTATTGGGGAAGATGCGGTTGGAGTTGGCAAATAAATCAAAGCGCATGCCAGCATTTATAAAATCGCTATTATATTTTAAATCGAACCAGCTTTCGCCACCAGCTTTTAGGTTATCGTAAAAATTATTGCCACTTGCGTTTATAGTGGTATCGCGTAAATAGAAGTTACTATTTAAAAACACACTTCCCGAAAATTGACTAAAAGATTGCGCAGTAGCAATAATATTGCAACAAAAGATGCTGAGCAATGATATAAAAATAAATTTACTTTCTGACTTTGCAATTTGCCGATATACTTTGATGAAAAGCCTCGGCTTAGCCCCACTAAGACTGCGTTTTTCGCCTCGGCTATCAAAAAATTGCTTTTTCATATTTAATAAATATATTTTCTCATCATTCCTAATAACTGTAGCAATAATAAGGTTAAATTTCATAGCTTAAAGTTACCTGTTAAAATTATACGAATTTGTCGTGTACTTACTAAGTGCGAGATAAGAAAATTTAAACTTTAAGTCGTTATTTGCGTCTTACTTTTGTTACAATTTTGAAAAAAAATTTTTATGAATAAGATATTATTAGTTGTTGCCTTTTTAGCTTTTGGTTTAAGTGTAATTGCACAAGAAAATTTGCCAGAATTAAATTTAAAAACGGTTGATGGTGAGAAAATTAAACTGCAAGATTATGCCACCAATGGTAAAAACACTGTTTTTGCTTTTTGGGCAACTTGGTGTGCTCCTTGTAAAAAAGAGTTAAATAACATTGCTGAAATTTATGAAGATTGGAAAACAGATTATAACACCGAAGTGGTAGCCGTATCGGTTGATAACCAAAGAAGTGTGGCCAAAGTTAAAACCTATATTGATGGCCAAGCTTGGGATTACGCTGTGTTGTTAGATACCAACCAAGAATTGATGCGTGCTTTAAGCATACAAAATGTGCCTTATACTGTTGTAGTTGATGCTTCAGGTAAAATTACTTATACGCATAGCGGTTATGCTGATGGTGATGAATTCGATTTGGAATCGCATTTAGAAAGTTTAAATGAAAGCAAAGAATAAGTTCATTTTTTTTATAAATTTTAATTAAGAAAGGGAAGGGTATCAATATTTGATGCCCTTTTTTTGTGCTTTACTAAAGATGTAAGTCTGGGTTTGTTTTTGTTTGTAAAATACTAAATAGTCTCTAACCTTCTTATTTTTTATTATTTTACTACTGTTTAAAGCTTTGATAATAAACAACTTGTGTGGTTTATTTTATAAAAGAACTAAAAAAAGAGCACCAAAATATGATGCTCTTTTTATTCTATATTAGAGTTTTGTATGTAGTGAAATTATACAATGCCTTCTAATTTTCCAAATTTGTTTTCAACATTGTTTTTGTAATAATATAAAAGTTATAATTGTAATTGGTTAGGCGGTTTAAATCGTTTATGTTTAACTGTTGCACTAATTTACCATTAGAAAATTTTACTTTTCCCTTTGTTTCGTGTATAAGATAAATAGCGCCTTCAATAGGTAAGCCCTTGTAATTTTGCTGATACGGTAATGTTGAAAATCAAATTCATCCGTTGTAATTGCCATAAGATGTAAGGCATCATTGTTATTTAATAATAAGGCAGTTTTATTTTGAGCTATTTTAAATGCAGATTGTTGATTTACTTTTTTAAAAAAATTCCAATTTTATTGGTATGATGTGTTATGCCATTTTGCTGAGCTTTTGCTGTAAAAAGCACTAAGTAGGCTTCAATTAACACGAGTATGTTTTTTGCTGTTTGCCTGTATTTATAAATTTTAAAAATTTATATAATTACTTTGTTATGATACAAAAGTATTTCATAATATTGAAATGTATTTGTACAAATGAGTTCTTAAATTTTAAAAAGTATAAAAAATTTATTTTATTTAAAATTGATTATTAATTAAAGAGTACTATGCAATTATTTAATTTTTAAAAAGCAGGATGGCGTCATTTCTGTCGTAAAAAATGTGCAGGGAATGGAAATGTTAGGAGCGATTTTTAGATGGATTTTTTTTTAAGAATTGAACTTCAATGTCCTAAGTATTATCTAAAAGCAAGATAATTAAAGGAGCTTAATGTAAAAAATTATATTTACAAATTATTATGACAAAAATATTAGACTTCATAGCAAAAGAAACCGACGGGAAGAATTACAAGTCGTATAAGTATTGCTTTGAGTCAGTTGATATTCCCAAATTAATATATGATGATAAAAAAGGAATTCAGGTAAAGAAAAAAGGAGAGACGGATAAAAGTTTACAGAACTATAAGTCTGTTGAAAAGCTGGCTAAGAAAGTAAGTGGAAAGCCACTTTTTAGATACTTTTTGGATGGATCAAGAAGAACCTACAAAGTGGATGACATTGCTTATGGGAAACGGTTATATCCAATAATTGCGGGGCAAATTGGGGTGGCTGTTTGCGAAAGGGAAAACAAACATTCTTTTAAACCTGTTCGGTTAGAGAACCCTTTAGTCATTTCTATTCCGGAAAATGCTAACGCAGAAACTTCAATAGGAAACCATGAACTGTTCTTTAACAATCTAAAAAACAAACTCAACAAACAAACCATTTTAAAAAATCATCATATAGAAATTAATAAAATTTCACCCTATAACAATACTGCTCTTAAAGATAATGACAAATACGAAGACAGAGGAGTGGTGAAAATTCAAGAAGAAATGATGGGTTTGGAACAAAAAATTGTATTCTCATTGGTAAAGGCGAAAAAGCTAAATGGTGAATCCTTTCTCATAAAAGATGGTTCTTTGGAATATATGAAAAGTGGCGAAGCCAGAGAATTGTCGCAGATAAAATCAAACTATGATTGTGTGGTTGGTGTTTCAAAATCATTTAACCCCGAAGCTTTATCGAATGATGTAAAAGACATTTCAAGAAAGATTGCAGAGTTGCCCAACTATTGCAGAACGCCTGCTTTTATGTACCAAACTTTGATAATACCAAATGTAAAATTTGCCGTTTGGTATTTGCGAATTAGAAAGACATTAAGCCCATTTGATGGAGTATTAAAAATTGAAAAAATACTTGTTCGGGATATTCAGGAAGAAGACGGATTAGATTCTGATGAGATAGATTTAATAAGTGCAAATATTATAAACGAAAGAAATCCTGTTTGTTATGGACACGATACGCGGTGGGCAAAACACATTTATCCTATTTACTTAACTGAAAATTATATTAAGAGTAAATACTTAAGTGACATACATTTTATAAACTTGTTTTAACCTATGACAAAAACTATTGGCAAAGTAGCAGCAACTGAAAAACAACCTACTACTATTGATGAATTTTATTTTTGGACAAATAAGCATAAAGTATTAAACCCTTTTGATGTTGTAAAAGTTGAGCATATTGAAGATTCAATCTCCTTTGGAATTATTGAAGAAATCTCCCACATTACTGATTCTTCAAGCTATTTAAGTAATTTTATCTCAAGTGATTTTGGCGATGTAAATACTGAACCAAATATGCATAGAATAGGTATGAATTTTGTAAAAGCAAAAGTTTTAAGTAATAACAAAAGTATTTACACACCTGTATTAGATGGAAGTAAAGTAGGTTTAGCAGACAAAAATGAAGTTTTGCAAGCTTTGGGTTTAAGCAAAATTAAAAGTCCATTAATTTGCGGATATATGGAAATGTATAGAGCAGAAGATAAAATTACACTTCCGGTTCATTTAAATTCTCAATTTTTGATTGGGCCTGAAGGTGCACATTTAAATATTTCTGGCATATCAGGTTTAGCTGCAAAAACTTCTTATACAATGTTTTTAATGAGAGCCATTCAAGAACAGTACATTAAAAGTGAAGGTGATGAATCAATAGCATTCGTAATTTTTAATGTTAAAGGCAGAGATTTATTAGCTATTGATGAACCAAATGAAAATTTAGATAAAGAAGAAAAATTAAGGTATACAGAAATGTTGGGATTAACATCCGAACCATTCAAAAATGTTAAATACTTTTATCCTTATTCTCAACATAGTAAATCGAACACATTTAGTTCTGCTGACAAAGCTGACATAGATGCACAAATTGACACGAATAAAGGATTTAAATATAAATATGTATTTGAAGATGATAAATTAAATTTAGATTTATTATTTTCTAATATAGAAGATTCAACAGGAACAATGGAGTCCATAATTAATTTTATTATTACAGGGCAAGGTGGGTTTGATGAGATAACAAGTTGGAGTCAATTTATTAATAAAGTAGGTGAATTTACTAAACCTGGCCAGAAAGGAGGTGATAAGGAAATTTCTGTAATGAGTTGGCGAAAATTCAAGAGAATTATTAATAAAGCTCTAAATAATTCAATTTTTAGTCAAAGAGTTGTACCTGAAAAAAATGAGGTTAGATTAAGGGATGCCGTTATATCTATACAAAAAAACGATATTCAAGTTATAGATATTGCCAAATTAGACCAAGATACGCAAGCATTTGTTTTTGGAGATGCTATTCGTGCAATATATGAACTAAAGCTTGGACAAGAGGAAAGGGACGAAAGTGAAATTCCAAATAAAATAGTTATTTTTATTGATGAGTTAAATAAATATGCCTCCAAAGATGTACCAAAAAACTCTCCAATTCTTAGGCAAATTATTGACATTTCTGAACGAGGTCGTTCATTAGGTATCGTTTTATTTTCCGTTGAACAATTCAAAAGTGCTATTCACGACAGAGTGAAAGGCAATTGTGCAACACACGCTTTTGGAAGAACAAATGCGATAGAAATATCAAAAGGTGATTATAGATTTATTCCACCAGTTTATAAAAATATGATGACAAGATTAGACCCCGGTGAATACATTATAGAACACCCTGTGTTTCGCTCTTTATTAAATATTAAATTTCCCCGACCATTGTATAAACAATTTCCGAATGGCTGATACGAAAACAAAAATAGGAAAAGATGTAATAGAGTCGCTAACACTTGGGATGTATGAAGATGCGCGTTTTATTTTCAGAGAATACATACAAAATAGTGCCGACCAAATTGATAAAGCGGTAGAAACGGGTTTGTTAGATACGTTGAGCGATGGCAAAATTGAAATAGAGATTAATCTGGCAAATAAGAGCATTTCGGTATTTGATAATGCAACCGGAATTCCAAGTGAAAATGTAGAAGCAACACTTAAAGACATCGCACAATCAAAAAAAGACAGAACAAAAAACAAAGGTTTTAGAGGCATAGGCAGGCTTGGTGGATTAGCTTATTGTAACAAGTTGATTTTTGAAACCAGTTTTTCAGGAGAACCCATTAAGTCAATCTTAATCTGGGATGCTCAAAAGTTAAAAGCCATAATTAACAACAGAGCTACCAAAGAAGAAGCCACTCAAGTAATAGATGTAGTTACTGAATTTACTACGGAAGCTGAATCGAATGAAAGTCACTATTTCAAAGTAACACTTCTGGGTATTTCTAATGAAAGCTTGTTAAACACAGAAAATATTTATCGTTATCTTTCTATGGTTTCACCCGTTGCTTATAACAAAGGATTTATTTACAAACCTGAAATTTATAAAAAAGCAATGGCTTTGAATTTTACTATAGATGAATATCCAATTTATCTCAATAACAACCAGGTTTTTAAAAGCTATACTACCAGCATTTATCAAGGTGATAACGGCAACAGAAAAAAATTTGATGAAGTTTATGATGTAGATTTTTATGAAATAGAACATAAAAACAAATTACTTGCATGGGGTTGGTACAGCATTTCAAAATTTGAAAAAGTAATGCCTGCCACCAATATTGCAAGAGGTATTAGATTAAGAAAGGGCAATATACAAATTGGATTAGAAGATGCTTTAGTGAAATTGTTTAAAGAAACCAGAGGAACCAATTACTTTTTCGGAGAAGTTCATGTAGTAAGTCCAGAATTGATTCCAAATGCGAGGCGCGATTATTTTTTGGGAAATGAAACTTTAAATCATTTTGAAAAGCTAATCAAGCAACGATTTTCTGAACTACATAAATTGTATTATTTTTCATCTAAAGTAAGAAATGAGCAAAAGAAAATAGATGAATTTATCAATTTTAATGAGGAATTTAAGAAGAAAAGTGTTGTAGGCGGATTTACAAACAACAAAGAAATAAAGAAATATGAAGAAAAATTTGAAGTAAAAAAAGAAAAAGCTGAAAAAGCGAAAATAGAACTGAATAAAGCTAAAAGGAAAGCAGATGAAACTTCCGTTGCACACCAAAAAGTATTGGAAAAAGTAGTTGCAAAAGAAACTCCAAAAATTGAAGCAATAGCCATTCCAAAAGATAATGGCAAAACCAAATTTATTACTGATAATATACCATCTTTGTCCAGAAAAGATAAGAAATTAGTTTCCCGTATATTTGGCGTTATTGATAATGTATTGCCTAAAGAATTGGCAGGTATTTTAAAAGAAAAAATAAAGGAGGAATTGGAATGAAGATATCCATTGAAAATTTTAAAAGCATCAGGCAGGTTCATGAGTTTGAAATTAAGCCGATGACAATTTTATCGGGAGTTAATAGTTCGGGGAAGTCTTCTTTGATACAAATGTTATTGTTGATAAAGCAAACTTTAGATAAAAGTTCTACTAAGGAAGTATTGGATATAAAAGGCGCTTTTTTTCAAGCAACTAATTTTCAAGATATAATACATAAAAAAGACCAAACAACAAGTCTGAACTTCGAACTAATTCTGCGTAAAGATGAAATAAAATTACCCAGTATTCTATTTGAATATGATAACGTATTATTGACAGCACATTTCTGTATGGTAGATGAAAAACTATGTTTATCTAAATTTGAAGTGGTCTTAAATTCGGAAACTCAAGAAATCACTAAGAAATTTTCGATAACGAATACTCATCCTACAAAATATTTAATAGATGCAGATTCAGAATTTTTTGGGAAAAATTTGATGAATAAAGAAATTGAAGCAAATATTGAATTTGTGTCAATATTTCCAACTAATTGGAAACAAGTTGGTGTTAAAAAAGAAGATCCTGAAATTTCTGGAGTTTTTACAATTGGTTGGCTGAAAGATGAGATTGACAAAGTTTTTCAATCTGTTTTTTACATCGGGCCAGCAAGGGAAAAGCCAAAAGAAATTTATGTTTCAACAACTCAAAATGAATATGTTGGAATAAATGGGCAATATGCTGCTCAAATTTTGCACGACCAAGCCAATATTGCAATAGATTATTATATAATAGATGAAACAAAAGAAGGATTTAATTACGACCTGAAAAAAGCAGATATATTAACGGCTGCTAATTATTGGTTATGTGATTATTTGCAAGTCGGTGGTAAGATATTTGCGAAAAAGCATAGTGATAATTTTCAAATTTATTTAGAAAATGACCAAGGTTTAGCCGTAAATATAAGACACGTGGGTTATGGTATCAGTCAAGTATTGCCTATAATTATTCAAGGTTTGTTAATGCCAAAAAATAGTATTCTAATTATTGAGCAGCCTGAAATTCATTTGCACCCAAAACTACAAAGCAAACTCTATGATTATTTATATTGTCTTACGTTGCAAAATAAAAAAGTAATTGTAGAAACGCATAGCAGTCATTTTATTACTCGCATGCGCAGAAGAATTGCGGAAGATTTATCTAATGAAATGGATAATAAAATAAATATGACTTTTATCGAAAATGGCTTGTTCAGACATTTGGAATTTGATGATTATGGAACGCTAAAGAATTATCATCCAAAAGATTTTATTGAAGAACCACAGGGTGAATACAGGGCGATAATTAAAGCTCAAATGATTAAAAAGAAAGTAAAGGTTGATCAAGTTGGGGAATTACTTACAAACCAAAGTTTAACCTAAAAGAAAAATAAAGGAGGCGTTAGAATGAAGCTAACTAAGATTGATATCGGAGCGGAAATAATATCTATCATCACAAAAGGGATGTATCCTGATCCAAAGGATGCAATAAGAGAATATATTCAAAATGGTATTGATGCTGGCGCACAAGAAATGTCTGTTAAGGTTAGGCAAGATTCAATTGTGATAAATGACAATGGAACTGGAATGGATAGAGACATCCTTAGAAAAGCTGTTAGAGTAGGTGTGTCTGATAAAAATCCAACAAAAGATGTCGGTTTTATGGGTATTGGAATCTACAGTTCATTTCATTTGTGCAATGAGATGTCTATATATAGTAGAGGATCGAAAGATATTCCAAATTTACTTGTGATGGATTTTGGAAAGATGAAATCAATCTTGAATGAGCAAAAGGAAGCAAGATTCAATCGTAATATTAAAAGTGAAGGTTTGGTAGATCTACAAACTTTATTAGAATCTTGTATAACACTTACTAAAAATGGAGAACTTGACTCCGAGGAATTTCCCAGTAAAGGGACAAGAGTGGAACTTACGGAGATTGATTCTGAATTTTACTCCTCACTATCGAACTTCAATGAAGTGAAATTTTATTTACAAAGTGTTGTACCACTTCACTTTGACAAAGAGAAGTTTTCTTATGCTGGATTAATAGAGGATAAAATAGAGGAGATTTGTCGATCGAAAAATAAAAAATTTGAAATTGTGAATTTGACATTGCAAATCAATTCAAAATCTGAACAACTTTATCGCCCCTATACTGACGAAGATTTCAATACTGAAAAACCTCCATTGAAGCCAAAGTTTGAAATTTTAGAAAACACGATTTTTTTTGGTATAACTTGGGGATGTTTAAATTCAATCAGACGAAAATTACAAAATAAAGATTTAAGAGGTTTTATTTTAAAGAAGCAAGGTTTTTCAATTGGGAAAAGAGAAAACTTAGTTAAATTTTTTCCAAGAGGAAATACATTTTTTGATAGATATAGTGGTGAGATTATTATAATTAATGATGGAATATTACCTAATGCTTCAAGAAATGATATTGAATATTCTTCGTTGCGAACCTTATTTTATGATTGCTTAAAAGAAGTGGCAGATAATTATGATGACATAGGACACTCTTTTCAGGAAGAAAGCAAAGCTAAAGATCATCTATCCTCAATTAATGATGCTTTTAAAAAATTAGTAGGAAACTATAATGAATATGAAACAAATCCTGAAGCTCTTATAGATTATATTGTTAATGTTAAGAGTATTAATGATACTTTGTCGAAAGCAATTAAAAGAAGAGGATTTGACAAAATATCTGAAAAAAAGGCAAAAGAGTTATTAGATAGCATTACTAAGTTGGAAGAAACTATCCAGAGGAGAATAAACCATTTAACTGAGAAAAAAAACAAATCTAAGTCTAAAAAAGGCTCATCTGTAAATTCAAAAATTGAAATTGCAAAGGATGTAAGTGATATTAACATTGATCCTCCAGAAACAGAGCTAAAGGAATACGAAAATCTTTTGGAACTTATGGAAGATTTGGAGTTTAACTTAAATAATGATCTAAAAAATTTAATTGAACTTATTGATGAAATATTTGTTCAGGGAATTACAAAAACAAAAGCAGAGTACTATGACTCACTTACATCTTTAAAGGAAAGATATGAACAAGACTAAATTATGGGTGAGAAAAAATCATTTAATAGCGAACATAAACTTTTAATCAGAGAGTTTTGGAACAAACCCCTTCTTAAGTTTTTGGCTAAAAGGCAAAACCAAAAACTTATATATTTAGGCTTGCCCTCTCCAGAAGCTGAAGATATAAAAGAATGGATAGATTATATTGATTCGATTATAGCTTTTCAATGTAGAGTGTATGATGAAGCTTCTAATCCAGAGCAAAGTAGAAATTGTATCGAAAAATTAGAAAAATATCTTAAAGCTTTAGAAAGGCAAGATAAAATAAATAACTATGTAGTTTATGATGGCTATTTAGAGGAAGTAGTTTTGCAAGGATTTGACAATTCTGGTAGGAATGATTTAGATATTTCGCAGTTTATAACTCTTTACAATCTTGATTTTTGTAATAAGATAAGCTCTCCGCATGTGTATTTAGATAGAAATGGCGATACACAAAAAGTGTACAAGTTTGAAGCGATATCAAAACTATTAGAGTTTCAAAAAAGTTTAAGTACTGTCTCAAGAAAGTTTATTCTTTTTTTAACAGTTCATTGTAGTTATGAAGGTAAAGAACTACAACACTTTATTAGCAATCCACAAACCGAAGAAATTAAAACCCTTTTAAATAATTATACCAGTTTAAAAGGTGTTGAGAAGAATGAAAGGATCATAAGGCTTTTTGTAATTGATTGGATTAAAAAACAATATGAAACATATGGTTTTAGTCCTAAAATTTTACCAGTTATCAGATATGACGGTCTTGGCTCAACTCCTTTAATCCATTTTGCCGTATTAGGTATACAAGAAGAGTTAACTGGAGGGACAGTTCAGGTTTATCAAAGTTTATCCGAAATTGTAAATCAGAGATTTATAAACATTGAGAATAATAGTTTTGTTAACTCAAGTAAAATACATGAATTTGAAGTAGAAACTAAAACAGACCCAGTAGCTTTTTTTACAGAATCAAAAACCTACAAAAAACTATGGCTCTAAAAAAACGCAACATACTACTAATAGAACCAGGCTACAAAAACAAGTATCCACCAATAGGGCTAATGAAAATTGCCACCTACCACAAAATGTTGGGCGATAAAGTTACTTTTTATAAAGGCGATGTAAAGGAGTTTATTTTAGGTGAAATACTGAAAGATTGCTTAACAAAATTAAATGAAATATCTTCAACTATAAACTGGAAGAAAAAAACAAATGAAATAGAAAATTATATTAAAACAGGCAGAGTTAAGAAGTTAAATAATTTGATATGTGATTTGCAGCAGGAAAATAAGGTTATTAAAAAGCAAATTCCATTATTAGAGCTTTGGTTAAAACACTTTGCAAGTTATTATAGAAAGAATGAATTTGAAAATGAGAAAAAGTGGGATAGGGTTTATGTTACTACTCTATTTACTTTCTATTGGAAAATTACAATTAAAGCGATACACGATGCCAAACATTTGCTAAATGATTTAAATGAGTTAAAGGTTGGAGGCGTGTTGGCTTCTCTTTTAACCAAAGAAGTTGAGGAAGAAACAGGCATTTTGCCAATCACCGGTATTTTGGACAAACCAGGCATACTCGACCCAAAAAACAGGAAAGCTAAAAAAATAATAATTGATGATTTGCCATTGGACTATTCCATATTGGATGAAATTGATTATAATTATCCAACCGGCAGCGCCTATTTTACTTTTATGACTAAAGGTTGTACAAGAACTTGTTCTTTTTGTTCAGTACCCAAATTAGAACCAACCTATAAAGAAAAAATACCAACAAAGGATAAATTTAATACCATTAATAAACTCTATGGCGAGCAGCAAAACTTATTATTGATGGATAATAATGTTTTAGCTTCGCCTAAATTTCCAGAAATAATTGAGGAAATTAAATCGATGGGATTTGTAAAGGGAGCAAAGTTTGTTCAACCCAATCAATTAGATATTTCTATTAGAAATTTAAAGCAAGGAAAAAATGATGTTGCCTACACTAAAAAGTCCTTTTATCTTTTACACGATTTTTTAAACCAAAGAGCGAAAAGAAAAATTGAGCAAATTGTTTATGATATTTACGACAAATTCAATTTGCTAAAATTAGAATCCGTTACCAAAGAAAATTTAATATTGGCTTACGATGAATTAAAAGAATTATATGAAAAATACAGAAATAAACATCCTCGTAACAGATATGTAGATTTTAATCAAGGAACTGATGCCAGATATGTTACCGAAGATATTATGAAGTTGATTAGTGAAATCCCTATACATCCATTAAGAATTGCATTTGATTATTGGGGCATCAGAAAGCAGTATGAAAAAGCAGTGCGACTTGCGGCAAAATATAACATTAACAGACTATCTAACTATTTACTTTTTAATTTTAAAGACAAGCCTGAAGATTTGTATAAAAGGATGCAAATAAATATGGAACTGTCCGAAGAACTTAACATTCATATATATTCATTTCCAATGAAATTTATACCCTTGTTTGGAGAAGAAGCAAAACACAGGCAATACATTGGTAAATTTTGGAACAAGAAATTTATTCGTGCTATTCAATCTGTTAGCAATGCAACTCGCGGAATTGTTCCACCTGAACGTAGTTTTTTTCAAAGAGCTTATGGCAAAAACCTTGAGGAGTATTTCGAAATTCTATATATGCCTGAGACATTTATCATTTACAGAGATTTATTTGAAAAAAAATTAGGCATAACCGCTCAATGGAGAAAATTATATCACGCTTTGAGAAAAAGTGAAAATTTATGGAATCAGGCAAAAGAAATTATTGACACAAATGATTTTAGCAAAATATCCAAAAAAATAAAAAGCAAAAAAGTTTTGATTTTTTTGCAATTCTACTCAATTACCAGGCAAGACGTCAAACAAAGCGACGATAAGTATCTTCTGATAAAGAAAAAATTCGACCATTTAATTAAGTCGGATCAGTTCATTGATTTGACTTTAACTTATGATTATGAAGAGCGGAAAAAAGAACTTGTTCACACTACTCCAACCCATATTTCCCCATAAACTTATCACTTAAGTCGCTTTGCTTATTGCTTAAATCAATTTCACGACCATCAATAAATGCCTGAGTAATGTTGTGAGTTTTTACATCTAAAATATCACCGCTCGAAATAAATAGGGTAGCCGCTTTACCAGCTTCTATTGAACCTACGGTTTTATCAATACCTATAATTTTAGCAGCATTTAGTGTCATAGCTTGTATCGCTTTCTCGGCATCTAAACCATAAGCTACAGCATTGCCACTATGAAAAGAAAGGTTGCGCACATCACCCGAAAAATTTGGGGTAGTAAATGCGAACAACAAACCTGCTTTCTCTAATATTGAGGGTAATTTAAAAGGCAAGTCTACATCATCATCTTGCCTGGCAGGTAATCGGTTTACAGGGTTTAGTATTAAAGGAATTTCTTTTTTAACTAATAAATCAGTTATCAAATGCGCATCATCTGCACCAACTAAAACCAATTTCAAACCGTAAGTCTCTGCAAAATCTATCACTTGTATAATGTCTTTCACATTATTGGCGCTAATGTAGGTGTTACTGCTTTTGTCAAAACAAGGGCACATTGCTTTAAACTTTAGGTTAGTAATTGCTGGTTCGTTTCCATTGCAATAAGCTTTGGCTTCATCCATAAATTGGGTTAAAGCGTTTATTTGTTTACTGTATTTTTTATTTTCAGCAACACCGCCACCTGCCCAAAAACCTTTATAACGCCATTGCGCCGGCCAGTTCATCCAAACGCCATCATCTTCTTTTACTATGGCATCTTCATAATTCCAGGCATCTAATTGTACTATTGAAGAAGTACCCATAACACGACCACCAGAAGGCACTACCTGCGCCATTAAAATACCATTACTTCTAACAGTTGGTGTAACTTCAGAATCTGCATTATAAGCAATAATAGAACGCACATTGGGATTAAAAGTTCCTACCTCACGGGTATCGTTTGTGGCTCTAACGGCTTCTACTTCAATTAAACCTAAATTGGTATTGGGTGCTATTAAACCGGGGTAAACATGTGCGCCATTTAATTCAATTACCTTAAAGTTAGTACGATCAAAGTTGCTAACTGTAGCATCGGCAACCGCTTTTATAATGCCATCTTCAAAAGTAATAGCACTATTTTCTATAATTTTACCATTACCCAAATGTGCTATGCCATTAAGTAATAATATAGCTTGCGATTGTTTTGCCGCAGGCCTAGGTTGCCCTAAACAAAATTGAAGACCTAATATAAATGAAGCAATAATTAATATGTTAGTTTTCATTTTTTTATTTTTATAAGATGCAATTGTTATAATTTTTTTTTAAAATGATTTATTCTTTTGGCTTGTTTAAGGTTTCGGTTTTATAAGCTGGTGTAAAGCCTAAACCATATTTATCAATTAAATAAACCAACGATGTAATTGATGCTGCACCTAACACTAACTCCCTGCGGTTTATTTGTTCAAAAACATCCAATTCGGTATGATGAATATCAAAATAACGTTGCGGATCAGGATAAAAACCCATTAAAGGTATTTGCTGATCTTTTAGAAAATTAATATCAACACCACCAAAACCTTGTTTGTAACGGTGCAGGTTGTAAGGTTCCAACAAAGCCTCCCAACCACTTATTTGCTTTAACATTTGTAGAATAGCTTTGTCCGTACCATCAACATTAAAACCTCGTGGTACAAAACCACCAGAATCTGATTCAATGGCAACTACGTGTTTTTCATTTTTCGTTTTTGCTGTTTCTGCATATTTACGAGCACCTCTTGTACCATTTTCTTCATTCATAAATAAAACCGCCCGCAAAGTATGCCTGTTGTTTAAGTTAAGTGTATTAAATAAATTTAATACTTCAATTGATTGTACCACGCCAGCTCCATCATCATGCGCACCTTCACCGTTATCCCAACAATCTAAATGACCGCCAACTACAATGTATTCATCTTTAAACTCGCTGCCCCACTTTTCGCCAATAACGTTGTACGATAATTTATCAGGAAAGCGCTCACAACTCATTCTCATTTCCAGTTCTAAATCAGCATCTTCTAATAACATTTTATTTAAATCTTCAGATGCCTTAGTGCTAATGGCACAACTTGGTATGTCGGGTAGTTCACTACTATAATCCATTGTGCCGGTATGTGGATAATCATCAATACGTAAACCCATAGAACGAACTATTGCACCAATTGCTCCTTTTTGTTGTGCTGTTATTGCCCCGCGCGAACGTTGATCTACACAACCACCATAAGCATCAAATGTTTCAATATGAGCAGGATCCATTGGGCGGCTGTAATACACAATTTTACCTTTTAATGCATCGGCTTCCATCGCTTCAATATCTTCAATGCCATTTACTTTTACCACTTTGCCTTTTATGCCCTCAGCAGGTGTGCCTAATGAATAACCCAAAGCGCAAGCTTTTAATTCTATTGCATTTTTACTGTCTTTAGTATGTACGGCAACGTATTCTTTTTCGCCACGCTCCCAATGTGGTACCATGCAGGCTTGCGTATAAACAGTATCAAAATTAAGGGCTTCCATTTCCTTTATTGCCCAAATTACTGCTTTATCTGCCCCAACCGAACCGCTTAAACGTGGGCCAATATCTTTACACAAAACTCTTAACCGTTCGTAAGCCTGGCCGTTAATCAGGCTCTCGTCAAATATTGAGCACACCGCTTTTTCATCTATTTTATTAGTTGAAGGAGTTTGGGCATTGGTGCTTATATTTATGCTTGCAAATGCTATTAAAAAGAAAAAGCAAACTGATTTATAATTTGGCATATTATTTTTTGTGTGAATTTAGGGAATTTTGTGGAAATGGGGCAATGTGTACGTGGAATTAAAGAGATATTCGGTTCAATTTCAAAAATTGAAAGAGTCTATTTAAAAAAATAAACTCTTTCATTGAGTTAGAAAAACCGACTATTTTTCAGTTGTAACTCCTTTAAATTTTCCTCCGCTTGTTTTTACATCCATAAACTGCCCATTTGGAGCTCTCTTAGCATAAAGGCCAGTTTTTGGATTTAAAACTTGCGTACGATTTTTTACAGCACCTTTTCTAGCGCCGTCACCGTAAGGCTTGTTTTTTGCCATATAATAAATATTTTATATTAGGTGTGCTATTTAATACTGAGGTGCCTACCAGTTTAACCCAAGAAATAATAAAATACTTTTCAATATATTTGACACAGAACAAATCACAAATTTTTCCGAGCCGAAGCCTTATTTCATTAGCTTCGGTTTTTTATTTGAAATCAATATCAAAAGCATATTGATAACTTATTAATTTTTTTTCTTCACAATTATCTAACCAGGCCTTTTCTTTGTGACTATAATTAATGAGTTCTTTTGTACTAAAGTTTTTAAATTTTTCTTCAACTTGTTGTAGCACATTTAGTTCTTCATTTGATAGTTCAGTTGTTTCTTCCAAATTATTGACCGCAAAAAATTGTTCACCTATTGCATTATTATCAAAAATGGTTGTGTTAATTTCAATTGCCTTTTTTTGTGCAAGATAACTGTACAATACATCATAATTTTGAGGAACAGGACCCATTTGAATTGCCCTGTATGCAATGCCACTTATAGAATAGCAACTTCTTTTAAACATTAAAAAATCACTATAAAACAACAGCTTGTTTAACTGGGTTTTCCAGGGTTGTAATTTTTTGGCAAAGTATTTCACAACAGCTTCTAACTTAAGCAGGTTTATTTTTTTATAACCAGTATTTAGGTTTGGGCTTTCGTACAAATTAAGAAATGATGATTCAAAAGCTAACAATGGGTGTGGTATTTCATTATTTATTTGTGCTTCAATTTTAGTAAGCAATTGCGCTCTTTTTTTTTCTTTTAAAGATGTGTTGAGTATTACCAGTTCTTTAAATTTTTTAGGATCGGCAGCTAAGCGTATTAATTTTGCATTAGATAAATTTGGCACTTCGCCTTGCTCATAGTTACGATAGACATTTATACCAAAGCCCAAAATTTCTGCCATTTTACGAGCAGATAAATCATACTTTGCTCTAAGCGCTTTTATCTCATCTGGAAACGGGATGTTATATTTTTGCCGGTATTGGTTATATACTTGTTGTATGTCGGCTTCATCTAAATCAGTTGTGGTAAATCTTTCGCCAGTATCTTTGCATAAATAATTATGATGTATATATGGAAATGACTCTTTTCTGAAAGTAAGCTCGCTTGCTTCTTTGGTAAAAATCATTGGTTTGCCAGTTATTGGACTATTCATTTTGTCATTATTATTAAATTTTTAACGGATAATTCATTGGGTGTTCTGAAATATGAAATGAAATACAAATAGTTCTTGAATTTGACTTACCAACAGAAATTTTAATGTAAATTTCTTTGTTTTTAACCATTTTGCCAAAAACCCACATTTCACCATAATTGTTTAACTTGTCGGAAATAGGGCCTTCAGAATAATCTTCGGCTATTAAATTTTCTAAAAATTTAATTCGCTGATGTCCTGAAATTTCAAGTGCTGCCAAAGCTGCTTTGTTTTTACTTCTGTGATCCAGAAAAAACACATCGTAAATCTTCATCTTTACTTTAAAATGAGTTAGAAAAAGATTGACACTATTAGTATTCATTTTAATACTTTTTACGTTTTAAAAGCTATTTTTTTTTGTTTAATTGTCATTCTGGTTTATTTTGATTAGTGCAAATTAAGTTTATTTATTATTAAAATGCAACTTTAAAGTGTTATTTTATTAAATTTGCAGATTTGAAAGCTCTTTTTAAAACCAAATTCACGACTACAAAATCATATCTATTTCAGCAATCTAAAATCCATAGTAAACTTTCGGCTTTCAATAATTTGAAGGCTTTTATAATTTTTATGTGAAGGGATTAGCACAATATTCCACCCTTGGCTAATTATAATTGAAGGTGCTTTATAACTTAATACATTATTAGTTGTAACGCAGCACTTAGTATCTAAAACAAAGCTTTCTGTTTCGCTTTCACCGCTTCCCATTCACTCCTCAACAAACCATAAAAAATACTATCTCTTCTGCGGTTACGAATTAATTGTGTGTGGCTTCGTAAAATGCCTTCTTCTACCATACCAATTTTGGCAACTGCTTTGCGCGCAGGCATATTTAACACATCGGTTTTAATTTCTACTCTTTCTAAATTACAAACTTCAAACAAATATTGAAGAAGGGTTAATTTTACGTGCGGGTTATAACCTTTGCCGTGAAAAGGTTTTCCAAGCCAAGTCCAACCAATTTCGGCACGGCGATCTCTTGCTGAAACATTGCCAATACTTGTTGAACCTATTATTTCATTTGTACTGATGTCAATAACTGTTAAAGCCAATCTTTTTTTATCTTCAACCGCGGCTTCAATCCATTTTTGTAAAGTTGTTTTGTCGGCCAAATCTTCTGTAAAGTAAATCCACATTTCAGCATCAATAGAAATAAGAGGGTGCATCTCTTCTAAATCATTTAAACTAATTGGCCTAAGTATTACTTTGTTTGTTTTAAATGTTTTGTCAAAGTCAACCATATTTTATTAGTTCACGGCCTTAACAAAGGTTTTTGTAAGTATAGAATTTTCAGTTTTCATTTCTAAATAATAAATACCTTTAGTTAATAATGTTATATCAATTTGATGCTGATGATTGCCTTCTTTAAAAAATTCTGTTTCTTGGTATTCATCAACACTTCTACCCAAAACATCATATAACTTAAATGAAATTTTTTGTGTTTTATCTAAAGTAAAACTTAAGTTTATTACATTGTTAGCCGGGTTGGGGAACAGATTGAAATTTAAATTTTTGTTAAGCGTTTCAATATTGGTAATTTCACTATTAGCAGGTGTATTAGCACTAAAAACACCATTACCATGAGTTGCAATGGCTACAAAACCATCTTCAATTCTGCTTTCAATTGCAGAAACAATGTTATGGCTAATGTTATCGGCACTTAACAAATTCCAAACGGTTTCCTCCCCATTTAGTTCGGTTGTATGAAATAAGCCAGTACTTGTGCCAGCAAAATAATTAATAATAGTTGCATCATTATTATCGGGTAAAATATCAATTACTCTTATAGAAGGGCCATTGCCCGAACCGTTTGCAAATTGCTCTAAATTGCCGGCTACTTTTTGCCAGTTTTCGCCTCCATCTTCTGAATAAAAAATACTGTAAACACCATAGTTAGAAAAAGAAACCATAACCTGATTGCCGTTATAAGGGTTAACCGCCAAATCGCTTACATAAGCATTAGGGAAATCGGCTGATGTGATATTGGCAAACTCGCTTCTGTCAAGGTTATTTATTTTATCAATTTTGTAAACGGCTCCTCTATTTGTACCTAAATATAAACGGTTAAAAGGATTTTCGCTAGTAGCCACAAGGCGGGTAAAATCAATATTAGAAGCAATAATGGTTTCAGGGTAAACCTTCCAGTCAACCGAAGTAGAATCAAACACATTTTCTACTTTAATTGCTTCAATTTCATCTCTTATCCAAAGTTCATTACCTATGGGCATGTATAAAGTATTGTAGTTTAAGGGGTTAATTGCCAGGGCATTAATAAAGTTAAATTCATTTCTATCTAAAGCTGGGTCAAAACGTTGATAAGCCAAAGGGTTTCCATATTCATCAATATTTACCTTTATTATGCGCCCTCTTTGGGTAGAAACAATTACATAATCTTTATTAGGAATAATAAAACAATAAGCACCATCTGCACCATAAGGTTTTCGCCATTCTTCTTGTTCATCATTATTACTGGTATAATAGGTGCCATTATCTTGCAAACCGCCCATAACAGAATTGTTTAAGTTTTCTTTGTCTATAGCTATAGTATAAAACTGACTACTTATATAACCATTGTTTAAGCTTTCCCAAACAATTTCATCAGCTAAAATATTGCTGGTTTTACTTATGCCTCCATCATGATAAGAATACATTACATTAGCATCATTTTTAGAAAAAACTATACCATGTTGATCTGGGTGATGGTTGGGATACACGCCTAATATTGGCAATTTTCCAGCAATTTCATAACCACCAATATGGGTTACATTTTCTAAAGTATTAAAACCATTGGTGCTTTTAAATAAGTTTGTGCCACCAATTAATACCAGGTTTTCATCATCGGGTTTTACGGCTACTGTTAAATCATAACCACCCTGTACATAAAAATCGTCAAACTGGTTTGGGCCAATATATATGTTTTCGGTTAAGTTAGTCCAAATACCATTTTCACCGCCTCCATTACCTTGTAAATATTCATATTTCCATAAGGCGTTATATTCAGGTTCTTGCGTTGGTGTAACTCCTTCTTTACCATATTCAGGTGTTACATTAGCTACTAAAAAATAAAGTATATTTTGGTTAGATGGTGCAATAGCCAAAGCAATACGGTTGTAGTTAGGTGGAAAATTAGTTGGTAAAATATTAGTAAAATTTGTACCATTGGCAGAACGCCAAATACCACCATTTGTTCCATTGCCGTTCGAAATAATATTGTTTTCTTTACTTAAAGTAGCATATACTACGCCACTGCTATCAATGGCAACATCTGTAAAATAAGAAACATTATTACCACCACCATTGCCTAATATGCTTGTCCAGGTTTGTCCGCCATCTGTACTTTTTTGTACAGCATCGTAAGTGGCTACATAAATTTCTGTTTCGGTTGTGTTGCTATAGTCAATTGCTATGCGCCATATACCTTGCCAATCCGAACTAAATTGCAAGTTGTTGGTTGCTGTAGTTTCTAATATTTGCCAGTTTTCACCATCATCATTACTTTTATAAACTCCATTGCCAGTAAAAAAAGCACCTGCTTCACCTTGCGAGGCCCCAAACAATTCGCCGGTACCAAAATACCATTCGTTTTGGTGGCCTTGCCGTATATCTTGCACTATTGTGGTAATACTTATATTTTGTTCTGCAGTGGTAACCTTGTACCAGTTTTGGCCGCCATCTATACTTTTCCAAACGCCGCCAGAAACGCTGCCAGCTAACATTACATCTTCATTGCGTACATCAATAGCAAAGGCTCTTGTTCTGCCACCTACATTATAAGGGCCACGTTGTTTAAAATCAAAATCTTTTTTTGAGGCAGTATTGTTTACCAATGTTTTAGCAAAAGCCAATTCTTTAGCACGCATGTATGCGGGCACTTTGCCGGTTGCAGGATCAATTAACATTTTTTGAGCCGCAGTAAAACGAGCAAATTTATCGGCTTTAGTACCAATACCCATAGCTACTTTCGATGATTTGTTAAACCGATTTTCTAAATCTAATTTAACCGTTTTATTTGTACTTTTTAAAAGAAAAAGAACTGAAACAAAGCTACAAATAGCCAATAGTGTTATAAAAATCTTACGAATCATATTGTACGAAATTGAGTTACTAATAAGTAAAAGTAAGTATTTGTTGTTTATGTTGGGTTTAAATGCAATAAAAAATTTTAGTTGAAAAGCATTTTGGTACAACTTTGGTTGTATAATATAAGAATTGATTATTACATAAAACCTTTATAGATGTATAAATACTTAGTCTGCTTTTTGGCCTTTTTTTTTGCCTACCTGTTTGTTTATACACAAGATTACCCCTACCCAGTAAATCCTGATAATACAACAACTGTTAGCAATAGTACACCGGTTTTAGAATGGACAGGAGGAGCTGCATTTAACAGCTATACAGTTGAAGTTTTTGAATGTACTTATTCACCTAATGCTTATTTCAATTCAATACATTTAGAAGAATACGAATTGGTGGAGGTAAAGGAAGGTTTAGAAAACTATGAAGCTTCGGCCTTAACTTTAAACGAAAAAAAGCCCAATCAGTTTTTTACTGTAGATGATGAAGGTTCTAAAATTATTGCTTACAGTAATGGTTTTAGTACCAATCAAGAATTTCCGATACAACAATATACAGGTAGCGATTATGAAGGTTTGACTTATTTATATAATAATTATTTTGTAATGGTTGAAGAGCGCCTGGACTTATTATTTTTTTTGAAGATGCAGTACAACACCAGCGGAAATTTAAATGGAATAACACAAATTGCGCAAAGAAATATTAACAACCCAGCCATTAGCGGGGCAAACGATGGCAACGAAGGAATAACATATAACCCAGTTGAAAACAAGCTATATTTGATAAAGGAATACAACCCACTAAAATTTTTCGAATTTGTTGCACCAAGCGCAGGCAATTTTTCCGAAGCAATTACTATTTCGGAACCTTTTGATTTGCAAAATGCAAGTTGGCGACCTAACGATGTTGCAGGCTTGTATCATCTATCTTTAAACAAAACACTTTCGGCAACGCCAGCTGGTAAACATTTACTATTGTTAAGCCAAGAAAGTAAAACCATATATGAGATTGATTTAGATGGCAATTTGATTAGTCAGAAAGTGTTGAATTCCAATGGAGCGATTGCTAACCATAGCGAAGGTTTTTTTCAACCAGAAGGCATTACTTATAGTGATGGAAAAATATGGATAGCAAGTGAAGGTACTTTTAATAAAACCGCTAAGTTTTACACTTTTGAAAATAGCAATTATACTGCTCCAACCTCCAACCCAAGCAAGCGGATTTATGTAAAACAAAACATTACCAATACACAATTGCAAATACCTGCTTGTACCTTAAAACCCAACAAAAGTTATTGCTGGCGAGTAACAGCAAATTTAAATAACGGCGTTACTGCTATTAGTGAAATATTTAATTTTAATACTCAATTTTTTAATGGTAATTGTGGCGCAGTTTGTCCACCTAATATCAACCATTACCTAAATACACCTTTAACTCCTTTATACTCCGCTGCTTGTCAAATTACATCAAGTGCCACCACTAATAATGTACTTCTGTATAATGCGGCAGATAGAATAAAGCTCAAAAATGGTTTTCATGCCTCTGGCTTTTTTTCAGCAAACATTACTACCTGCCCCTAAGTTAAAACTGAAATAATTTTAATGTCAACGTTTTAAGTTTAGCGCAATTTTTTTTTGAAACGAAACTTTTGTACCCGCAAAAAATTCACTCCTGCTTTTCGCTCCAATGCGGCCTGCGCTTTGCTCCGGCCACATTTCCACTACAATCAGGGTTAGTTTAATTGCCGCGCTCCGCCGTTAAAAATATAAGCTCAAATACTTCAACTATTCAGAAGTCAGACCATTTCATTGCCAGACATCAGACATCAGACATCAGACATAATTTGTGTGAAAAAGAGCGTTTTTGAACTCATTCAACCGAATTGATCTGACTTCTGACAGCGAAACGGTCTTACATCTGACCTCTACTTAATAGTTACCAAATACTTTAATAAAAAAAGCCAGTCAAACCAAAAATTAGATCAATCACTCAGTTATTTTTCACCCCTCCAAGTGAACCTGTTCACTTGTATAAACTACCGTACAATGAATGCATTTTTTATGCAATTGCCTTTAACCAAAAATACTACCAAAATCACTTTTGCTTCTTTTTATTCTTCTTCACTTTTTTACTATACATTTTAGGCTTTCCTAACTTCATTTTATATTTAATGCGGTTTAAAACATTTTTTAAATTATGCAATTCGTCTTCACAAATACAAGTAGTAAGCGCATTTCTCACAAAAAGATCTGCTCCAATTAACTTTCCTTGCTTTTCTAAAATTAGTGCACGCTGCAAGTTTAAAAATGTTTTACTTATCCCCTTAACAGTATTTGCAAAATCAATCAAATTTGTAGCTTTTTTATAATCTTCAATAATAATATACAGCTTTATAAAACAGTAATAGCTTTTAATATGGTTGATGTTGTTAGCCAATGCTTCCTCTAAATGATGTTGTGCAGCTTCAAAGTCGTTTAACTCATTCAAATAAAATTCTGCCATTAAACAATGTACATCCGCATTATTTTCATCATAACTTAAAGCATAATTTAAACTTTCAATAGTTTGCTCTAAATCAAACGGGTAGTTATCTAATGCTTTTACAAAATATGTGTTACTTGTTGTATCGCTCATTTTAGTTTTGTTTTACTTCTTTAAATTTTAATCCTTTAAAAATACGTTTGGCATTGCCACGCACTAATTGGTTATGGTTTTGCCACAAGTTTTGTGTTTCAAGGTTGGCATTTTTTATTTCAAGCTGCTTTAATTTATCTCCCAATCTTTTTAAAGCAATTTGTTTGTTGCGGTATTGCGTCCGTTCATCTTTTGATATTACTACAAGGCCACTCGGCTTGTGAGTTAACCGAATGGCAGTTTCTAACTTGTTTACATTTTGGCCGCCATTGCCACTTGCTCGCATGGTTTCAATTAGCAGATCATTATTATTAAAAGAAAAAGAAGGTTGCTCACTAAGCGAGTGATCTGTAATTTTAACAAACCAATTTTTACGTTTATGATTTTGCCTAAATGTGCTTTGCCCTATCCATTGTATTGTGCCCACCCAATTATTAACAAAATTATTTAACGTGTCTGCTTCATCTTCAATTGTTATTTCAATAGAAGTTAGTAAGTCGTTTGCCTTATCATAAACTTCATTTTGCTCTGCTACTTTCAATATACTTTGTTTTGCATCTTTTATAATAACATCTTTTAATTGAGTAACTACCCAGGCACATTCTTTTGGGCCTTTTCCTGCTGATATTTGTAAAATGCACTTTTTCATTTCTTATCCATTTTTACAATTTTTGGTATAAAAGTTCCTTCAATATGTATCAAGTCGTTTTGCGCCTTTATCACATCTTCAATGTTTTTGTAAGCCTGCGGTGCTTCATCAATATCGCCACCCAGTAATTTTACGTTGGCTTTTTGTAAAGCCTGTTTCAAATCGCTGCGGGTAAAGCTGCTTTTCATTTTAGAGCGAGAATATCGCCTTCCTGCTCCGTGAGAAGCCGAATTTAATGTATTGTCGTTCCCCTTTCCCGACACAATAAAAGCTGGTGTAGTCATACTGCCAGGTATAATGCCCAAAACGTTTTGCTGTGCTGGTGTTGCTCCTTTTCTATGAATCACCCAGGTTTCTCCATTTGGCTGCTCTTCTTTCCAGGCAAAATTATGATGGTTTTCAATTTTTAAAATACTTTTACTGCCAACTGCTTTTATTATATTTTTATGAATTACATCGTGACAAGCTTTGGCATAATCGCCAGCCAAAGTCATACTTTTCCAGTATTCTATTCCAGCTTCAGAACTTAAATCTAACCAGGCTAAATGCAATGCTCCTTTGGGTAATTTACATACATCTGTAGCTACTTGTGTGTAATGGTTAGCAATGGCTGCGCCTAAACCTCTCGATCCACTATGTGTTAAAACACCCACATATTTACCTTGTGGTAACTGCATTTTATTATTTTCTGGTAACGCTACAATGCCAAATTCTACAAAATGATTGCCCGAACCCGAAGTACCAATTTGCTCAATAGCTTTACCTTTTAAGTTTTTCAACACTTTAATTTCATTAAATGTTTTGCGGTCTAACACTTCGTGTTCGTTATTAAAAATCTTGCTTTTCGTTCTACCAAAATGCGTATTTTCTTTCAAAGCTGTTTTTAAAGCGTATTCATTTTTTTTAAACTCTCTTGCTGGCATTTCTAAAATTGATAAAGCCATGCGGCAGCCAATATCTACACCAACCGCATAAGGAATAATTTCATTTTTTGTAGCCAAAACACCGCCAATAGGTAAGCCATAGCCCAAATGCGCATCGGGCAATAAAGCTCCTTTTATTGCTACAGGCAGTTTCATAGCAACTTCCATTTGGTCAACTGCTTTCTGATCAATAAATTTCTTACCAAAAACATTAAAAGCTTTTGCTTTGCTACTTAACTGGTAGCTCGTAAAGTTTTTATGCACTACTTTTGGCAATAGCATGTTTACCAATGGTTTCAATTCTACTACACTTTGATAGTTTTTTGGTTCAGCTATAATGCTATTTAGAAAGTCTAACTTTTCTTCTTTTTTTAGATGCTTGTAATGTTGTGCCATAATATTTATGGCTGCACTTTTTTGTGCATTGGTGCTAAAAGGGATTTTTCTTAAATCCTTTCCTTTTAATTTTTGTTTACCCATACAAATGGAATTTTTAAAATTGAGCTATCGCTCCAATAAATTTTTAAATAAAATATTAGAAAGTTTGATTCAGGATCAAACAAATAGAAGTGGTTGCCTAAAATTTAGGCTAACTCAACTAAAGATATGTGTGTGTAAATTTAACATAATTGACAAGCATTTTAATGTTAGAAAATGCATTGAAAAAGTGATATTTCAATCACTAATAAAACCGTAACATTAATTAAGGGAAGAAAGTTCCCTAAGAAGAAGTTTTTTTTGAAAAAATAATTTTGATTGGCTTTATCTAATCTTTACCAATTCTTTAAATCGGTTTCAATATGCAATTATCATTTTCAATACTTGACAGCTTTTTTAATAAATCGAATTTTAGCTCATTAAAGTTTTCATCTTAGCTAAAGATTATTAACCCGAATAATTCATCGCTTTTCTAATACGGATTCAAAAATCACATACTGACTAAATAAAGCAATGCCGCAATTTTCATTTCTCAAAAAAATGATTGGTTTTTATTAAAAGGATTTAAAAAAAAAGCCGGACACTATTTATTGCATCCGGCTTTTATTTTAATAAAGCATCTATTTTACAAATAGTTTTTGAGTACTTAAGATGTCTTTAGTTTGGTCGTTTTGTATTTTAATTAAATACATTCCTTTGGCAATCTCACTTAGGTCCGCATTTGTTTGGTAACCTTTAAAAGTGTGTTGTTGTATCGCTTTTCCGCTCAAGTCAAAAACCGTAATAGAATGAGGTGCTGTTGAATCGTAGTCTAATGTTATCGTTACCTTTCCATTTGTTGGGTTGGGAAATATGGTAAACGAATTGTCAGAGTCAGATTCAGGGTTTCCTAATTTGGGGCCACCAATCCACGGATTGAAATTTGGTTCTATCTCAGGATTTATGGCAGGATTTATAACTTGCTCTAATTCAAAAGGCGGACAAGTTAAACATACTGGACACCAAGGACACAAATCAGGTTCTAATTCAGGAATGATAAATATTTCAGGAATTTCAGGTACGAAAAGACAAGTACTCTCATCGCAAGGGTCAGTACATAAAAAATTAGGATATTCACACAGGCTTTCGTCGTGTATTAATGCTTGCGGATCGTAATTACACGCTGTTGGACTTTTACAGCCAATAATAAAAAAAAATTGTGCTTGTGTAACTTTTGGTATAACAACAAGTATTATACAGGTAACTAGTAAATTTTTCAATAAGGTATTCATGTTTTATGTGTTTTATTTTAAGTTTAAAAAAAATGTTTTGATCTTGTTTAGCCAGATCATGCTGGGTTTGCTGCTTTCCTTGAAAGGTACAAACCTATATCATTTAGTATTCTCTGTATCTCATAATTTTATTATTTAAGTTATTACCCGTTCCATAATTACTACTTATCTTTTATGGTATGGAATCCGTTTTTGTTTTACTATAAACTTATATCCTTTCAAGCCGTAAAACATTACTGTTTTAATTAAATTTTTTATTGATGAATGGGTTTTGGATATATTAATCAATTGGAGCTATTTTAAATAAGCAGAACTATTAATAAGAAATTATTTGGTGTGATAGCAAAATTTGATTGTGTTTTCAATTAATTTGCCCGACATCTTTTGAATGGCTTTCTCATCTAATTGATTTTATAACTTTTGTAAGATGACAATAGAAAACTTATCAATTAATTACAACTTGACTTCGTCAACTGATTTCTAAAATAAAAAAAATAAGTACTCTGTTTTTTTTAATTGCTTACGGTGTTGTGCTCGCTTCTCAGGCATTTAAGGTTATGTCTACGCTATTGTTGGCTACATTAAAACAAACAAACACCAACTAATAAAACACCCAACCATCCATTAATTTTCGGGCAGTTCTAATTGTGCCGGCATATATAATTTTAAACAAATCGCTGTTTCTCCCTCTTTTGGGTTTACCCAACCTTTCTCAATGGCAAAAGGCGCTACGCAACTCATCATATTACCACAAGTTGGTTTAACGTCTACTATGGCATCTTCAATAAAAACTTGTGCAAACAAATAATCCATATCAATGCCCAGTTTTTTTAGGGTTGTATTAATACTACTTTACTGGTAACAAATTGCGCACCTCCAATACCATCAATTTGGCCTTTACTTGGTGAACCCATTAATGTAACAACATTTTATCTCGCTCTACTTCGTTTTGCGGTAAATTGCGCATATCAAAACAAGAACCTTTGCTAGTGCCTCCCCGCATATATATAGAGTGTATCTTTTTCATTTTGTTATTTTTATACGATGGCAAATTTAGAAAAAATTACAGTTCAAACTATCAACCAATTTTAGTAACCAAGTCTTCAAATTTTTATGGAGCTAAGAAATATTTCTACAAATGCGCAGCACAGCTAAAATTAGAATTTTGAGGATAAAGATGATTAATACTACCTCAACTTAACGTTGAACAAATGAAAGGTTTAAATAACAAAGCAACACAATAAATAAGCAAGGCTTAATTCAATGCATATTAAGCGCATAAAAACCTTTTCTACAAAAAACAAAGTATTGTAATAATTTTTATGAGCTAATAGTTACTTTTGTTGAATGAGCAAAGTTACCGACCAAGAAATATTTGCCAAATGGGATGCCGGAGACAGCAAAGAAGATGCTTTTAAGCTATTAGTAGCAACCTATCAAGAAAAATTATATTGGCACATCCGACGTATGGTGCACTTTCACGATGATGCAGACGATGTAGTACAAAATACCTTTATTAAAGTATGGCGCAATTTTGATAAGTTTAAAAGAGAAAGCAAACTTTACACCTGGCTTTATCGTATTGCCACTAACGAAAGCTTAACCTTTTTGCAAAAGAAAAAAAGAAAAGGTACTGTAGCTTTAGAAACTGATGATTACAATTTAGGAGCCGAGTTAAAATCTGATGCTTATTTTGATGGTGATGAAATACAAATAAAACTACAACAAGCCATTGCTATTTTGCCAGAAAAACAGAAAGCAGTATTTAATTTGAGGTACTACGAAGAAATGAAGTACGATGAAATGTCGGAAGTTTTAGATACTTCAGTAGGTGCATTAAAAGCTAGTTATCATCACGCTGTTAAAAAAATAGAAAAATTTTTAAAGGAAGATTAAACTAAAACCACTAATAAGCATCAATATGTAAGTTGTGAATAATAAAAACGAAATATTAAATGAGTTAAGAGCTTTAGCGCCAACATTAGCTAGTATATCCAAACAAAATTGCTTTAGCATACCAGAAAATTATTTTTTGCAGGGTATGCCGCGGATAAGTACGGTTTCTGATATTTTAAAAGAAGAAGCCAACCATAGCAAAAACGATTTGATGTATTTGGATTTGATGTCGGAAATTTTGGCAGATAATTTTGCGAACATTGCCCGAGTTAAAACATTTAAAGTACCTAACAATTACTTTACTAACTTAACCGAAGATGTAGTAAATTTCAAAAACTCGGTATTGGCTATCGAAGATGTGGAAGGTTCTACAACCTTAGATGAAGCTTTTCAGGTAAACAGATATACTGTTCCTCAAAATTACTTTAGCAGCTTACCAGAAACTATTTTAAACAAATTAAAGTCGGAGTCTGTTTCTGAAGTAGATGAAGCATTAAGCCAACATTTAGATAAAAAGGTTTTTGCTACTCCTAAAAATTATTTTGAAAACCTACCTCAAAACATCTTACAAAAAGTAAACACAACCGAAAAGAGTGCTAAAATAATTTCTTTAAAAACACTTAGAAATGTTTTGGCTATAGCAGCAACATTAGCGTTGTTTGTAGCAGGTACGTGGTTTTTAAATGCTGATAAAACAGGCAATAGCTTGAGTATTGATGAACAAATTTCTAAAATAAGCGCAGCCGATGTAAAAAACTATATTGCTTCTAATGCTTATCAATTTGAAGACGAGTTATTATCAGGAGATTTGTTAGATGCTGAAAAAAGCAATGAAATTTGGCAGATAGATTTAAATGCGGATGACTTAGAATACTATTTGAACGACATAAATGAATACAATTTAAATATATAAGAATGAAAGGACAATTGATATTTAGAACTTTACTAATGGTAGTAGTGGCGGTTGTTGCTTTTAGTGTTAGCAGTATGGCACAAAACTCAAAACAAGTTGAAAACGTAAAGATTGCTATTTTTACAAAAGTGCTAGATTTGAACGAAAAACAAGCACAACAATTTTGGCCAGTTTACAATAAATACGAAAAACAACTTAAAAACCTACACGAAGAGCTAAAGCAAGATGGTGTTAATGCCGAAGAAATGATGGATATTGAAGACCAGACTGTTAAAGTTAAAAAGAAAAGAATAAATGATTTAAGAAGCATTATAACAAAAGAGCAATTGAACAAACTGCCTAAAGCAGAAAGAGAATTTAGAGGAGAATTGCTTAAAATATTGCGAAATTAAAACAAATATAAATAAAAAAAGGGGCTTCAAATTTTGTAGCCCCTTTTTTTATTTTTGCAAGAAACAGATTGAACAAAAAATTGTTTTTCTGTATAAAAAGCCAACTTATAAATAGTAAAAAAATTTTACAACTTTACAATCAACTTTAAAATGACAATTTATCTATTTCTTAATATAATTTAAAAAAACAACCTTGTAAATTAATTTTAGCTCTATAAAGTAAATCTTACTTATATTACTGAGGTTTATTTATTTTTGATGTGTCAATTTATGTTTATGTTTTCTTTTATGAGAGATTTTTTAGTTTTAATTTTATTAGTATTTACTGCTTTACAAGTAAATGCACAATGCACTGGTGCTATTAGTTATGTTAATTATGATAGTCTAACTATTGCAGACAGCCCAATGCTATATTGTTTTAATGATTTTGAAACAAATGCCGGAGCACCTTTAACCAGCCCTATCAATGGTATTTTTATTCCCTTTTTTGTAAATACCCAAGCAGAACTTATTGATGATGTTTACGAAGGCTCTACTCTTTCAACTTCTGCTGGTACTATATACGATATAGTTGCAAGTGGCAGCTTAAACGATGGGCAGGCTACGATTTATGTGAAATTTTTAAATCTGCAACAAACAGATTTGCAAAACGAAAACATTACCATAAGCTTTGAAGATGCAAGTGGCGATTGTCAACACGAACTAATTATTGATGTTGCTAATGAACTACCAGCTAACTTAGAAAACACTTGCGAAAGCTTTGAATGTGAATATGCCTTTAAAATAGAATATATTAACTGGGCAGAATTTAGTTTTATTAACGAGCCAATTGCTTACTGCGCCGAAGAATTAAGCAACTTGTACCCAGAAAGTAGAGGTACATATGATGGAGGGCGCACTAATGCAGATAAGCCAGGTGTATATATTCCTTTTTTAGTGCGCACCAATGCAAGTGCTTTTATTTTTGATGGTGCAACTTTAAACACTTCAAACGGTGCAATTTACAGCTCAATAGAACCTCCAGCTCCAACTGATGGTAGTGCAGAAAACAATATTTTCTTTTTATACTTAACCGAAGGCAATCTTAGCAACAACTTAATCAACATTAACTTTACTGATTCTACTGGTGTTTGTATAGTGCGTAAAACATTAAACCTTTCTGATAATTTTCCAGATTTGGATTTAAAATCAAAATGTATACCGCAAAATTGTGGTAATGATGAATGTGACGGCATAGAAGATTATGCTAACTGCCCCGACGATTGCCCCTGCGCTGGAAAAATAGAATTTATTAATTGGCCCAACTTTGAAATAACAGAACAGCCCAATTTTTACTGTGCCGAAAATTTAGATATTGATAGCGTAAACTATATTGGAGGCAATACCAACCTTGCCGATCCTGGGGTGTATATTCCTTTTATTATAGATACAGAGGCATTACTTAATGATATTAACAACTTATATGAAGGTTCTGTGTTAGCATCAAACGTGGGACAAATTTTTAACTCAACCAGTCCACCAACAATTAACGATGATGTAGCATCAGCATCTGTACATTTTTTATATGTTAATGAAGCCGATTTAGATAGGCTTAGTTTAAGAATTAATTTTGTAGATGCAATTGGTGGATGCACACATTTGAGAACCATAAATATTGAAGAGGAGTTGCCTGGCATTTTACCATTACCCGAGTGCCCTTGCAGAAGTGAAATACGCTACATTAACTGGAATAATAAAAGCTTTACCGATAAGCCAATTGCTTATTGTGCTGAACAAATTGGCGACTTTCCAAATTGGGAAACTAATGTAAGCGATCCTTCAGTTTTCATTCCTTTTGTTGTAGAATCGGGAGCCGTTTTAAATGCAGACAGTACTGCATTTGATGGCTCTACTTTAACAAGTACGGCTGGTACTATTTACAATACTACTTCACCACCAAGTTTAAATTCTGGAGAGGCACGCATTTTTATTCATTTATTAGCACTAACTAAAACCGACTTAGAAAATAATGATATAATCTTAAATTTTGAAGAACCAAGTACAAAGTGTAGCCATAGCTCAAATATTAATGTGCCAACCGACTTGGCTAATGTAGATACCGAAGTTTGTTTGGAAGCTACTTGCGGTAATGATGTATGTGAAGCAGTAGAAGACTATTTAAACTGCCCAACAGATTGTGAATGCGAAGGTAGTGTACAATATTTAGCGTTTACAGAATGGCCTACTTTAACTTTAGCCAACCAACCAAATGCTTATTGTATTGAAAGTTTAGTACCTGCTGGTATTGAAGCAGCAACCGACACACTTAATCCTGGTATTTTTATTCCGTTTACTATTGTAACAGATGCTCCAACTAATGAAGATGGCTTTTTTGAAGATGCTAAATTAAATGCCACATTTGGTACTATTTATGATATAACCGCACCACCAGTTGAACATACTGGCAATGTTTCTACAGCTCATTATTTGTACCTAACAGAAGAGGATTTACAAAATGGTAACGAAGTCCAAATTGCTTTCAGTTATTCTACAAATATATGTTTACACAATGAAATTTTAAATTTAACTGAGGCACTACCCGATTTAAATATTAAAGCGCAATGCTTAAATGCAGAATGTGGTAATATGGTTTGCGAAGCAGCAGAAGATTACAGCACTTGCAACAGCGATTGCCCCTGCACGGGTAATATCAACTTTATAAACTGGGATACTAAAAGAGATATTACTGAACCGCAAGCTTATTGTTTTGTAGATTTATCAAACGCAGATAACCAAATTGATGCCACTAATAACTCTGTTTTTATACCTTTTGTGGTAAGAACGAGTGCTGTTTTAGGAGCAGATAGTTTGTACAGCGGTTCGCAGCTTGGTGCAAGCATTGGTACTATTTATAATAGTTTAGATGTGCCGGTTTTAAATGCAGGAACAGGTAGCATTTTTATACAATTTTTGCAATTAACTAACGAAGAGTTAGGAAACAATGACAACAGTATTTTGTTTTTCGCTAATGAAAATGGTGATTGTCAGCATGAAGTAACACTTAGTTTTAGTGATTTGGAAATAGATTTGGAGGCTTGTAAAGATGTTGGTGTAAATGATTTTGATACGAATTTCAATATTTCAATAAATCCAAACCCAGTTGATAATTATTTAAATATTCAAATTTTAAACAATACGCAGCCAGTACAATCAATTTCTATTTACAGTATCAACAGTCAGTTAATAGCATTTCAAAACTTGGATAATGCGCTTAACAATATTCAATTAAATACAAGCACTTACAAAGCTGGCACTTATTTAATTAATATTACTTTAAGTGACGGTTCGGTTGTAGCAAAGCGGTTTGTTAAGCAATAACTTGCTTCTTAAAAACTAATTTTGATTTGGAGCAACTCTTCCGATTATAAATATCAGAATTGGAAATTGCATTAATTTGTATTATTTAGTAAACGTCTAACCAACCGCTATATGAAACCAGCTTACTGGTTTTATCAACATATTTATTTAGGCCGCCGAACAATGCGGATGCGTTTTAAGCTGGCTTCAGTATAGTCTAAATATTCAGATACTTCTTCGCCTATCTTTTTCATATCGCTGGTATCTACATCTGGCTCTTTAATCTGTATTTCTATTTCTAAATGATTAGGAAAGGTTAACGGCCGGTATGCTTTTTGCGCTCCCTGTTTTTTTTTGCGTTGGTAGCTCACCGTTTCGGTAATGGCTTGTTCTGGTTTTTCTGATAAGGTATCGGTATTAAACAAATTGAGTTGTTCGGTATTGTTAGCAGTTTCAACAAAGCGTTCTGACTTGCTGCCAAAAATCAGCTTTCTCATTTGTTCCAGCTGAAATTTGAGCTGCGCATTTTCTGCTTATAAAGCTTTATTTTCTGCAAATACGGTTGATAGCATTACAGCATAAATTTAAGAAATTGACAATATACTACCAAAATTAAATTTGAGAAAATTGAGTAGTTGGTTAGGTGCTTACCTTTTTTCTATAAGGTCTAAGATCGGTTTTCTTAAATCATCATTTATGTAAATATACTGAAAAGTTTTTAGCAGTTTAGGTAACTGGTGTCTTGATTTATAGCAATCGCATAAAATCTGATGGCTAATTATGTAATAAATTCTAACATTATTTTTAGAAATGTTATTTTTTTTGCGGTTTAATACGACTTAGCGCACTCTAAAAATTAGCCCCGTTTTCTATGGTTTATCCAAGCATTATTTAGTTTTTTTTTGATTTATAACTTGTTTTTTTGACATTTAGCTATAGCTGCGCCATCCTC
>Ga0209187_1000390_pt1 | contig 81307 bp, 76 predicted proteins | sample BantaG_FD_187430 | JGI IMG/M metagenome (GOLD analysis project Ga0209187, IMG submission 187430) | Marine algal microbial communities from Bantry Bay, Ireland - BantryBay_4 metaG (SPAdes) (version 2) | ecosystem: Host-associated > Algae > Red algae > Unclassified | place: Bantry Bay, Ireland...
CAATTCGTTTATGGTATCTACTTCTTCTGCACTGAGGATAGATTCATTTTGTTTAATAAACCGTGCCGAAGCGAGGACTATATTCTGAGCTTCATTTTTAGCTTCTACGATGGCTTTGATTTTAATATCGCTTTCAGCATTCTGGATCGAGTCGATTAGCATTTTAGCCATTTCCTCTTCGCTAATTCCATACGTAGATTTTATCTCTATCTGTGTCTCTGTATTTGATCTTAGCTCCTCAGCTTTAACAGTAAGTATCCCATCAGCATCTATCATAAATTTGACTTCGATCTTTGGCATACCAGCTGCCATAGAAGGGATATCCTCTAGTATGAATTCTCCTAGTTTTCTATTATGCTCTACAAGATCTCGTTCGCCCTGGAAGATCGCTATCTTGAGATTCTTCTGACCATCGACGGAGGTCGTGTACTGTCTGCCTGCGCCACCTGGCACCTTGCTATTCCTAGGGATGATAGGGTCCATCAATCCTCCCACTGTTTCTATACCAAGCGAAAGTGGGGTGATGTCTAGTAGCAGTAAATCCTTGCGATTACCAGCAAGAATATCTGCTTGCAGTGCAGCACCCTTAGCGACGACCTCATCAGGATCTAGGTCATCATAAACCTCTTGCCCAAAGAAGGTGGATACAGTCTGCTTCACTAAAGGGACTCTTGTGGAGCCACCTACCATCACAACATGTTGAATCTCTTTAACCGATAGTTCTGCATCCTTCAGCGCTTGGGAGCAGCTATCGATTGTAGATGAGATTAATGGTTTAATTAGCTCCTCAAAAGCTATTCTACTCATAGTCACTTCTTTGCCGTCTACAGCGCCGATATAAGTATCTTCTTTAGATAGATGTTTTTTAGCTTCTTCCGCTTTGAGCCTCAGTTGTTGTCCTAAGCTTTTGTTTTCGCTAATTACTTGATCAGAGATATTAAGATCAGCTTTCCATTTATTGATTATGACTTTGTCTAGATCATCGCCTCCTAAGAATGTATTTCCATTTGTAGATAATACTTCGAAGATTCCATTTTGAATCTGTAAAATTGACACATCAAAGGTGCCGCCTCCGAGATCATAGACAGCGATTATCTTTTCATCTTGTTTGTTGAGACCAAGTCCATAAGCTAGGCTAGCAGCAGTAGGTTCGTTGACTATGCGCATCACGTCCAAGCCTGCAAGTTTACCAGCATCTCGAGTAGCTTGTCGCTGAGCATCATTAAAGTATGCAGGTACTGTTATAACAGCCTTAGAGATTTGTTTGCCTAATTCTTGCTCTCCTCTGACCTTCAGTACTTTAAGTATCTCTGCAGATAAGGAGACAGGAGTGTAGAAGACATTATCAACTTTGATCTTGACCAGAGCAGCCTCATCTTCATTGATAATCTTATAACCTAAGTAACGCTCAAAATCTTGGACGTCATCATAAGCCTTCCCCATCAATCTCTTGACAGAATAAATGGTGCGCTCAGGGTTAGTTATGAGTTTGGTCCTTGCCTCATCTCCCACGATTATCTTACCGTCTGCTCCAAAATGAATAATGGATGGGACTAAACTATTTTTACCATTTTCATCCTTGACTACCTGTACTTCATCGTCCTTGATATAAGCGATAAGACTATTCGTCGTACCCAGATCTATCCCTACTATAGTTTGATTTTCCTCTTTTTGTACGGTACCATCTTTTATGTTAATGGGGATCTTTGCCATCTATTTTTCTATTACTAAAAGTTATAATATGTTTATTTTATCCTTATTGGTATTTGTACATTTGAACCATGACAAAAGTTGCACATTTTCTTGATTTTAAAGAAAATAAGCTTTTTTTCTTGCTAGCTGGTTTCTTTATAACCAATGCAATATTAGCGGAGTTTATCGGAGTAAAAATTTTTTCTCTAGAAAAAACACTTGGCTGGGATCCTATGAACTGGACCATCCTTGGTGTGGAAGGGTTAGGATTCGATATGACGGCAGGCGTTTTAACTTGGCCTATAGTATTTATTATGACTGATATTATCAATGAATACTATGGTCATCGGGGTGTTAAGTTTCTCTCGTACATGGCCGTTGGGCTCATTATTTTTGCTTTTGTAGTGGTATATGGCGCCATTGCATTATCCCCCAATGAGTGGTGGCAAAGCATCAGCGGAGTAGTAGATGGAGATAATAATAAGAGTGTTGAGAATATGGATCTTGCCTTCAGCAAAATATATGGGCAGGGCTTATGGATTATTGTCGGGAGTCTAGTAGCATTCTTAGTAGGTCAGATCATAGATGTATTCACTTTTCATAAGATCAAAAAAATAACAGGAGAAAAAAAGATATGGCTACGAGCAACTGGCTCAACCCTCGTCTCCCAATTTATTGATAGTTTTGTAGTGCTCTTCATCGCATTTTATATCGGAGCAGATTGGGATTTGGTAAGAGTACTAGCTATTGGGGCGGTTAACTATACCTATAAGTTCTCCATGGCCATATTACTTACCCCACTAATATATTTAGCACACTATATTATAGATAATTATTTAGGAAAGACCGTTGCTGAGAAACTGAAAACTCAGGCAGTAAATTTATAAGCACACTACATGAAAATAGATTACTTACTATACCAGAACACGAGACAACTTACAGATTCAGTTATGATGATTAGACCTGCTAATTTTGGGTTTAATGAGGAGACTGCTGAGAATAATGTATTTCAATCATCTGATGGAAAATTGACTAAGAAAGAAATCAAAGAAAAAGCTATTGAGGAGTTTGATGGCTTAGTTGAGAAGTTGAGAGATGCAGGGGTCAAGGTACAAGTCATAGAAGATACACCTAAGCCGGTTAAGACAGATGCCGTATTCCCTAACAATTGGTTAAGTACCCATGAGAATGGAGTTATGATTACCTATGCTATGTTTGCGCCGACCAGAAGAAAAGAGAGGAGAGAGGATATCCTAACAGGTTTAGAAAGGGACTATGTTGTTCACAAGCATTATAGTTTTGACTTTTATGAAGATGATGGCCAGTACTTAGAAGGGACAGGCAGTATGATCTTTGATAGGAAAAATAAGATCCTCTATGCTGGGCTAAGTCAGCGTACTGAGCCGAGAGTTCTAGAAAAATTTGCCGTACTCATGTCTTACCGGAAAGTAGTGTTCCACGCTACTGATAAGAATGAAGCTCCTATCTATCATACTAATGTTATGATGGCACTGGGAGAGGACTTTGCAGTAGTCTGTATGGATACGATCAAGAATGAAGTTGAGAAGAAAGATATCATTAGATCACTTAAACAAACAGGTAAAGAATTGATAGAGATCACAGAGGATCAGATGAATTCTTTTGCTGGTAATATGCTTCAGCTGAGATCGACTGAGGGTAAACCCTTACTTCTTATGTCATCCCAAGCTTACAAAGCACTGCGTCCTGAGCAGATAGAAAAAATAACTAGTCATACCGAAATCATTAAAGTGCCTATTCCTACCATAGAAAAATATGGAGGTGGTAGTGTGAGATGTATGGTCGCCGAGAATTTTTTGACGGCAAAGCCAGTAGATGCTTAGGAGGCGACAGTTTAGGAAGCATTTTTTCATTTTTGACAAGTCTTTCATATTAAGAAAATTCTTAATATCTTTATAAGGTTACTTTATTATGCCGCCCCGACATATTTTAACTAAAACTAAGGTCACAAAATCAATTTTCGAACGTCTTATAAGAAAGCAAATTTACCCATGAACAAAGTTTTTAATTTTTTTACTTCAATCTTGAGCATCTTCCAAAAGTCATCTCGCAAAAAGGTATCAAGTATTGGTAGAATAGATGAAGAGTATGATGGTTGGCTAGGGATATAAATCCTCCCAATCTAGAAGATATGTAATGCAGTAATTGATGTATAGTGAGGTGGTCTTACTTGTACCCTATAATCGTGTGTCAAATTTATTTTCCATACTAGAATAGAGTTACTTCTGAAACCGTGTTTACAGATTTCATCTTGTAACATTATTGCGGTTGCTTTACTTATGCTATTTGCCACTATTAGCAAGCTTATATGCTCTAGCTGAGTTTAGAGTTGTTGCTATATTGCTCAGAGGAGAAGGATATCTACTCTGCTCATCTTATCAGGTATAGATGAAATATTTAATACTTCTTTTTTTGATTACACTAGTTTCTTGCTCTTCAGTGGAGGATCCTCTGATAGCTGTAGAATTAGATATGGGCACTTCTGAAAAATATCAAGAAGCAGAGATAGGCATTAGTGCTTTTTGGTTTCTTGAGAGAAGTGAATCTGGTAATCTCGGCGGTAGTATCATACAGCAGTGGGAGGGAGTTACATTTATTCAGGATCTAACAATTGCGCAAATTACTCCTGTATTTGAAGAAAGCCACTGGGAATTAACCACTATAGGAGTAAAGCCACAGTTGAATTTGTCTGTATTCCACCTTGGTGAAATGAAAAGGGTAGATATGCCCTACATTGAATTTATCGAGCTAGAGGAAACAGTAAACTTTCAGAATGATAGTAGATATCTAATCACTATCAGTATGGATATCGATAACGCAATCATTGATTTAGATGGTCAGCTTGTATTTGACTGGAGTCATGTCAGTGCTGAGATCAATGAGTACTGATAAAAATTAGGAATAGAGTTATTAGGGGAATAGCAATGCGGAAGACTACTCAACATGCAATGCCGCTTGTCTACCAAGCAATACTTCTTCGGATTCCCTGCGATCAGGATCATCTACACAACAATCTACTGGGCATACTGCTGCACATTGAGGCTCTTCATGAAATCCTTTGCACTCGGTACACTTATCTGGCACGATGAAATATATATCTGGATCTACAGGTGCTTGCTCATCATCTACACCTACTTCTACACCGGTTTCTAACTTATAAGTACCTTGTACTGTGGTCCCTTCAGAAATTTTCCACTCGACACCACCTTCATAGATGGCATTATTAGGGCATTCTGGTTCACAAGCCCCACAATTGATACATTCATCTGTAATTATAATCGCCATTTTATCTTCTAAATTTAGAATTGTAAAGGTACTCCACAACAAAGACTAACACAACGTATTAACGATAATTACGATACAAATATTCGCTCGAGAAAAGAAAGGAAGATATACACTAAAACAATGCCTGAGAAAGCAATACGGAAATCAACAATAAGCATCAGGACAAAGATAATCATGCATAAAATTGGGAAAAAATTGCTAGCAAGACCCTTATCCAGATTTTTAAGTGAGAACATCCTCATGTTACTTAGCATTAACATCATAAGTACAAAAGGAATTAGGAAGTAAACAGCCGTACTGTCAATGGTATTGAGAAATAAATTCCGCTCATACTGCACACCTATAAATATTCCTATTAAAAATAAGGTTGCAAATGGGACTGGCAATCCATAAAAGTGCTTAGATGAGGGTAATAAGTTAAATTTTGCTAATCTTAAAGCCGCACCAATCACAAAGAATAATGGAGCCACATAGATAAACCAATGATCAATAGGCGCAATGAGCGTGTATAAATAAGCAGGCGCAATGCCAAAACTGATCATATCTGCCAAGGAATCAAGCTCTTTACCCATATCTGACTGGACATTAAGCGCTCTAGCAAGCATTCCATCCCATGTATCAAATATGATAGCAACTATTAGGAAAAATGAACCAATCTTAAGATCACCAACAGCTACTGCCATGAATCCGCAGCATATATTAGCTAAAGTAAATAAGGTTGGAATGAATTTTTTCACGTTGCTAAGGGCAATTCTTTATAGTTAACATAAAAATGCATCAAAGATTTCACTTTTACAGAATATTTATACAAAATGTGGTCTGTTTACTCTATTTTAATTAATACTGAAACACATTTTTAGATTAAATAAACATTGCCTATTAAGTCCTAAATCACTTATATTTGCGACTCTTTAAAAAAATCTGAAAAGAGAAGTTTTATCAGGTTGTTAAATTGAAAAATTAAATGAAGTCGTAAACACTTCAAACTATGCGAAAGTAGCTCAGCTGGTAGAGCACGACCTTGCCAAGGTCGGGGTCGCGGGTTCGAATCCCGTCTTTCGCTCCAGACTTAGTTAAATAGGGTTATTGGGTTAATAGAGCAGTATGGTGGCCGCCTGCTGATTTAGATACTTAATAACCCTTTTTACACTTAGTATTTTGATATAGAGATATCAAAGCAAAAAATTACTACCAATTTGTAGTTGTCCCGAAGAGATTCAAGGACTAGAATGCCCGGGTGGTGGAATTGGTAGACACGCAGGACTTAAAATCCTGTGACCATCGCGGTCGTGCCGGTTCAAGCCCGGCTCCGGGTACAGAATGGGTAAAATAGATCTGATTAAAGATCAATTAAACCCGATATAAATCAAAGAGTTAAGCCAAGTGATTGATATTGCTTGGCTTTTCTTTTGTCCTTTCCGTTCCTTATGTCTCCCTTATTTACTCTACATAAGCCTTTGATAAATTTACAGCTCATTAAGAAATTATATGTCTAATTAAATCTTAAGATATTTGGGAGGAGAGCACTGATAAAGCTAGTTCTCACTATTTAAGTGGAAAATATTAATGTGCTATTTGATTACTCTTAAATGTATATTATACCAATAGCTTAATCTGCGAGACTTATGCTTTTAAAAATCATCATTACTTTTTCTGAACCAGCATACTCCTTGATGGTATAGAAAAAAATTTCATAGTTGCGAAGATCTTAGGTTTCTGAAAGATTGTCATTGCAAATTTACCTCATCACTCGGGTCTGCATTGGCATAGTAGGAGTTGAAGGCTGCAACTTTATCATGCAATAACCATTATCTTTAAGATAAGCTAAGTATAGAAGTGAAGCCAGAAACAATTCAAAAAAAGGAAATAGCGAAAGAAGTCAAGTACATAGCAATACTTGACGCAGCTGAAAAGGTTATCAAGAAAGATGGCCTTAGCGGCATGAGTATAAGTAAAGTAGCTAGAGCTGCCAAAATTGCTAAAGGAACAGTATACATCTATTTTGATAGTAAAGAAGAGATCATAGGCGGTCTAACGATCAGAGCGCGTTCTTCACTGTTGGAATATTTTAAAAAATACTGTGGAATGGAAAAAGACCCAATCGAAAGAATAAAAAATATCTTTTGGGCAGATTATCACTTTTATAAAGAACAAAAAACCTACCACGAGCTAGTTGCCTTTTATGAGCAAAATACGGGGTTGAAAGAGACTAAAGACCTTGCGAGGTCTAGTTTTGAGATATCTAATTATGTAAAGGAAATCATTGAAGATGCAAAATCTAAAAAGCTCATTCGCAAAGATATAGATAGCGGACTACAAGGGTTTATATTTTGGGGTATGACGGTGGGTATTCTACAGATAATAGATACTAAGAATAAACAGCTAAAGAAATATTTTGGGAAAACGCCCAAAGAGTTCTTTGCCCATTTTGTGGATAATACAGTAGCTAGTATCACCACTTAGCTCATATTTTCTTGCTTTTTTACTTAAGATCAAAAATAAATATCCAAGTAAATGAACAATATATGACCATTGGTCATTATACTTGTGTCTAAATTATGACCATCGGTCATAATTTAGGTATTTTCGAAACTATTAGAATAACATTTACATGAAAGATCAAAAGACGTTTACCAGAAAATTTGCCGCTTTTATTGAGAAGTACCGTTGGGCAGTACTCTTAGCGACTATTCTATTAGGTATGGGAATAGGGGGAGGTGGATCCAAGCTAAAGTTTGACGGGGATTACCACACATACTTTAGCGAGTCAAATCCTCAGCTTGAGGCCTTTGACAACCTTCAAGAGAAATATACAAAAGATGAAAGTGTCATCATTTCTCTTTCTCCTAAAGACAAAAACATTTTTATTAAGAAAAATTTGATGGACATAGAGGAGATGACTAATGATGCATGGAATATACCCTATAACTCCCGGGTAGATGCAATCACAAATTTTCAACATACAAAAGCGGTAGATGATGATCTGTATGTAGCAGATCTAGCATCTGATGTTTCTGAAATGACACCAGCGGATATAGGTGGGATATTAATGGAGCGAGTAGGACACACTGGGATGTCCGAGAACTTTATTATCAATACTATAAGGGAAATACAGAATTTAATATCGGGGTCAAGAAAATATTCTGGGGTAAGACTGAGGGAGTACATTTGGTTGATGTTATTAATCAAGTAGATTTCTTAGAGGGAGTAGATGGAGAAGAGAAACTCGGGCAACCGATGGTACAGCTTTCTCAGACTACGCATGCAGGAACATTCACAGGTTTCTTTTTGCCATATACTAGGCAGATAGCATTTGGGAATGAGGCAGGAAGACCTAGGACGCCTACGGTTGTAACTGATAGCGTGGTAAGTTTTGAGTCTGAGCATAATGAATGGCATCCAACGCTTGCCTTAAGGTGGGAGCACTTTATTGGTGATGCAGATATAGGACTCCATTATTTCTATGGTACTGCTAGAGAGCCACTAGTTGTATTTGATGCAGAGGGTAGCTTTGGACTAGAGTACCCAGTGGTCAATCAGTTTGGGATAGACTATCAGCTTATCTTCAAGAGTGCTATTTTGAAATTAGAGTCGATTTATAGAGGAGGGGACTTTGACGATATATTTGCTGTTACAGGAGGAGTAGAGTATACATTTGGTAACGTGAATGGTAAGGGCTTAGATATAGGCGCGCTGACAGAGTATGTTTATGATAATAGGGGAGCGTTAACTTTTTCGTCTTTAGACAATGATATTTTTGTAGCTACCAGATTAGCCTTTAATAATGTGGCAGGTACCGAGATCCTGTTTGGGTTATTCCAAGACCTAAGTAAATCTACTAAAGTAATGCGCCTTGAAGGGACGCAGCGGATTGGAAGCGATTTTAAAATAACTGCCACGGGTCAAGGGTTTTTTACAGTAGATAAATCTGAATTTTCTCATCTGTTTAGGAGAGACTCTTTTTTAGAAATCGAACTGATTAGATACTTCTAAATAATGAATACGATGATTACACCCAAAAAAGCAAATAGAGCAACGCAGACATTGTTTAGGACGCTATCAAAAAATAACTACGTGCTCGAAGAAATGATCGACCGCAAGGCGAAAATAATTATAACTACAAATGCAATTATAATGTCTATCCTACTTGGCTCTTCACTCTGCCAAGAGTTAAGCACGATGGTTCATCCTGGGTTATTAGTTATGCTGTTAGGGATTTGGATTACTTCGATCATGTTTGCTCTGTATGCTATCAAACCGTTTTTAATATCACCTAAGCAACTTAAGTGGAAGGAACATAATCTCTTGACCTATCATGAAGTGAAAGACTCAGATATAGAATCCTTTAAGTCTAAAATAGCTAAGACAATAAGCGCAGAAGAAAATATCTATAATGCTATGGCAGAAGATATTTTTCAAGTCGGAAAAAACATCAAGAAGAAACATCACTACTTAGATGTTGCGGCATATACTTTTATCCTAGGGATTCTATCTTCAGCAATTATGTATGCAAGTTCTATTATTTAATCACAAAAAATGAAAACTATGAATACTAAAAAATTTATTTGGGACTTCCTCTTAGACTTACAAAAAAATAATAGTAAAGAGTGGATGGATCAGCATAGAGATAGATATCATGAAGCTAAGGATTACTGGATAGAAGAGGTAGAAAGTATACTAGCTAAGTTAGGAAAACATGATCCATACTTTGATGCCTTTGAGCCAAAGAAGACTATGTCAAGAATAAATAATAATCGGATGTTTCATCCTGACAAGCCAGTCTATAAGGGTCACTTTTCATTTGCACCTATGAACAAGACTGATCATGTTATGAAAGTATATGTTGCTTTTGGCCCTGAGTTTACTGTGATAGGGGGAGGGGTATATCGACCTGACAAAGAAGGACTCCAAAGTATCAGAGAAGCGATAGATTATGATGCATCCGGACTGCTTAAAATTATAAATACCAAAAACTTCCAAAAAGTATTTGGCGGCTTAGCAGATGATCCTACACAGTTAAAGACTAGTCCTAGAGGGTTTGACAATGATCACCCTCATGTGGAGCTACTGAGGAGAAAAAGTTTCACGGGTAGTTACTCGCCAACCAAAAAACTCCTGCTTAAGAGTAATTTGACAGATCTGATCGAAGAGGCTTATCTAACTTTACAACCTCTTAATAGATGGTTACTAAAAGCGATGAGTGTATAAGTAAATTAAGCGTGTAAATATCTTCATAAGCGAAAAACAAAATCCTTTTTTAAACAAAAATTTAATAATTAATCTGTAGACTCTAAGTGCTACAATAGAAATCCATATCAATGAAAAATTTAAAATTTATCAATTCAGAAAATAACTCCAAAGCTCTTTTTATCGCAAACTTTATATACTACAAAGAAGGGGATAGTGTTAACGACGAAAAATTAAAAAGAGGACCAAACGCTTTGTGGTCAAAACATAATATTAAAAATATATTATCTATCAACGTAACAGAAAAAGAAGCTATTACAGGTGCTAACACATTGGAAAAGCCAGATGAAATACTAATACAAACTATTCCTAATGTTGAAGCTTTTAATGCCTACATAAATGATTCTGATTATAAGGATTGGATTAATATTCAGGAGGAAACAATAAGAAAAATGACCTTTGTGGTCGGCACAAAAATAGACTACAGAGAAATGGCATCAGATGCACCATTCGATGAAAGGGTCTACGCATTGGGTATGTTATATTATAAACCTGAGGGAAAAAATAAGCTAAAGGAATTCACGGATAAAGCAGTCCCTCTATTTATGAAGCACTCATTTTATGCTGATAAATTTCTGGATATTTTAGATAAAGGTGCTTTTATAGGAGATGCGGATGATTTCGTTCTGCCAGATGAGCTACGAGTATTTTGGTCTGATTCATCACAGGATTTAGAAAACTATAATAACGATCCAGACTATCATGCTATTAAAGATATCAGAGAAGAAGGTGTTGCAGATTATCCAACATTCTTAGGTAGATATGGAGTGAATTATACTACTTAATAAAGTATTATCGAAAGCTGTAAGTAATAAAATGACCTTGCACTTGTTAATTTATATCTATTCTTGAAGCTACCAAAGAGCATAGTATAAATAATCAACTTGTTGCTCTATAAGGTAACCAGGAACGTCTTGAGCCTACCAATATTTTAAAAGAGGTGCGGTTGATTGGTCAATTGACTACTGGCTAATTATATTAAGATTTAGCCAAGTAATTTATTTTGCTTGGCCTTTTTTAATTGAAGTTCTCAATCTATTATTTTTACATCTGGTAATTGGAATGTTGACTAAATCGGTAGTTATTTTAACTCAAGCCTTAGTGTGCCGACCAGTTTATTTCATTAGTCTTATATCAATATTATTCTTGTGCAGTCTCATATCTCCGTCTAAAACTAATGATATCTCCTTGTGACGAAACACCTTCTAATACGACTATGTAACCGGGCTTCTGCATTGCTTCTTTTATAGCTACTTTTAAATTTCCATTGTCATCGAAAATGACATTAGGATCCCAATGTACTGTTGAGGCAAATCTACCTGGAGTCGAAGAAGAAACCATTGCAAATTCGCGAGCCTGATAGTAACCAGGGTGATCAATATGGATGATTCCGCTGTCAAGGCTTTTCTCAACACTTCTAGGAATATTTCTAGTAGTCACGATAACTACTCCCTCGCCAACATAGATTGTTTCTATCATATCGGCAGGCAAAGTTCTTAATCTATGCGGTGTGCTTGTAGAGCCTCCTCCTGGTTCCGCACCAAACCCATCTATTATTACTTGCGAAGGAACAACTACAGTCTCACCATAGAAATTTATTTGAGTAGACATCAGTTTGCCTTCGGCACCATAATGATATCTTCTGCTGGGTGCAACGGCACTCAATAGACTAATACCGCTAGTTGCCGGAGCAATCCAATCCGCATAATCCATATATAACAAACCTCTTACACCTGGACGATTACTTGTATGATTACCTCGTTTGCCAGAGATGGTTACTTCTGGAGCTTCTATCTTCCATATGCTAGTATCTATATTTTGTAATCCTAAGTAGGTGGTATTTAACTGCTCTAAATTTTCATCTCTAAAATTATCATCGCTTTGCTTTAATGCACCAATAGATTTAATTGCATTCTGAAATGGTAATCCTAGTTTAGAATTTGCATCTATATCCACCAGTCTATCACCTTCAATTTCTATACTCTCTTCTTCTCCGTCTACAAATGCGCCTTTACGGGCTTGTATGATGTAGGTGATTTTGTCTTTGAAGTTTAGATTCTCAATTAAAAATTCCCCATTTGCATCAGAGTTTAATTGATCATAATAAAGCTCATCTCCAAGAGCTGTAATCATTACTCGTGATTGTATTGGTGTATCACTATCTTTTTCTGTGACTTGCCCTGTAATGGAGTAGCCTGTTTCTATTGGGTGTTTTAGTGCTTCATGGTTCATTATATCTTTCCAAGTAAATCTCCTCCATGCCTGCGTTCTTAGTATCAAATCTAGATAGTACCTATTCGTTTGATCTATATTCTTAAGGTATGCATTAAGACCAGATATATGCCGTTCGAGATCTGAGTTGAGATGGAGATAGCTAGATATATTTTGCTCTTCTAAGGCAGTCGTGTAGTGCGACTCATCTACAATACTCATAGAGAGATCCATAGGTGTTTCTAGATAAGAACTATCTATGGTAAAGGTCATAGAATGATTTCCTTCTTTCAAATGGATATCCTCAGAAGTAATAGTGCTTTTCTCATAATTTCTATCATTAAATATCAGGCGCTCTGCTTGAGGCCGTTCATGCTGGTCGAAAATGGTGAAATGAACAACGCCTGGTGGTATTGTTGATTTGGATATAGTCAATGGTTTGTCAAGGGATAGTTTATTGACAAAAGCAAATACTTCACCACGCATATGGCCGATAAGAAATGCATCTTCATGTATTGCTTTATTTGATGAGAGGATGTCGATGAAGATATCGTTTTTATCAGTTGCATTGACCCTCATGCTGATTCCTGATGCTTGTACCTTAGGCAATTCAAATCTTACCTTCTCAGAATCGATAGTTGTCTCAAGATAATATCGCGTAGAAGGTGCTGGCTCTAATTGGAACATACCTATACCCCGATGTATGCTCTGGCATGAAGTGATTAATTGATTATAGTTGTCTTTGATTACACCACTTATCGCAACAGGTTGTCCCAGAGAGTCCACTGTGGCAAATGCAACTTGAGAAGCTACACCCTCAATTAGATCACCCCCTTCTGGATAAAAATTTATCTCCGACACCTTACCTTCATTGATCTTTATATCAGTATCATAGCTTAGATCCGTAAGGGTAAGCTCTTTTTCAAAAAAGAATTGTTCACCCTGATTTCTCATATGGTTAGTATACGCTCGTAGTAAATATTTGCCTGGTCTAAAATTGGGATTCCATTGAAAATCACCAGTCAGTCCAATCTGAGAATTAAGCAACCAATTTTTTACTACTTCACCTTCCTCATCTACTAGGTCGACATATACCACCTCACTCGGGGTATGCATAGAATGGTCTACGGCATTTACTAGATAAGCTTTGAACCAAAGATTTTCATAAGGTAAATAGGTAGACTTATCAGTGTGTACATATATTTTTTCCGGTTTATGGGTAGTAGTATATTGTTGTAGTTCTGTTATAGTCGATATGCTTTCTTCTTGATGAAAATATACGTTGCCTACATAATCGGATGGCAGTTCGTGTGCCATGCGGACCGAAGTCCAATAACCTGACTCTTCTATGTCAGATTGATTTAGCAAGTATCCTTTTTTGTTTACAATAAACTTACCAGTCTTTGACAATAAAAATGAGGCTCCAGTTCCTTTACGGTTTTGAATCTCAAATAATCCTACCCGTCTAAATGATTCTAAAATCTTGTCTTTTAATGTTATCGTGAGGTAGTCATCGATTTCTAAGGTATCGGCAAATATTCCTCGTTTCCAATTTAACTTGTCTTCACGGATTTCGTTATAGACATAAGTTTCATCTTCTTTTTGTTGTGTTATTCCAAATACGTATTCTTCTTCGTTGACAGGATGTTTCCAAAACAAAGATTTAAAAAAGAGCTGACGAGAATGTCTGAAATAAGATTTTCTTCTTTTTTCGATGGACTCAGGTTTCTTTAGTTCGTCTGTGATGTCATCATAGTATACACTGCCACTATAAGTTATATCACCGACATCACTAAGAGAAAACTTAGACAGCGCAACATGCATAATATAACCGGTCAGTTCATTTCTTAGTTTTATATTATCAATGGCATACGCGTAAAGGATGTCATCTTTTTCCTCAAACCAAATGACTTCTGGATTTAATATCTCAACCTTTCTTCTAACTTTTCGATTGCCTATAAAAGCATTCTTAAATTTCTTCATCCATTTCTTGTAATTTTTGGATTTCCCTTTTTTGGTTTTAACGATCACCTCATCTAAGTCAAATGCTTTAGGTTTTAATCTTATAGGAACATGACGATTATTGATTTCAGATCCTTTTATCTTTACTTCCTCATATAACATGTGGGTGATCACGATGGTGTAGTCTTCAAGCGTTCTTTCTTCAAATAAGATTTGACCTGCTTGATCTGTGTTGCCACCAATGGTAGTGTTTTCAAAAAAAACAAATGCAAACTCTATAGGCTCACCAGATGTATCATCTGTTATGCTGATAAGAAGATTTTGAGTCTGCGCTTGCAAACTATAGCTACAAGTAAAACTTAGGACAGAAAATGTAAACAATCGAATAAAGAAAGATCTGTGCATATCTCTAGAGTTTGGTTTCCAAAATTAAAACGTTTCAACAGACAACAGCGTTAATTACGCCAGGTATAAATTACAGATTTTGATTGATTTTATTAGATCTGGATCTATATATCAAATTTGAGTTTATCTTTTTTATAAGTTAAAGTATCATTATGCGTATCAAGATCTGACTTGGTATTAAGTTTAATATGTATCTTATTTAAGTTTTAGTGCAGTAACTTTCACCAATATTGATAACACCTTATTAATCAACTTTATATCTAAAATTATGGCTTCTTACAAAATCAATATCAATGGTAAAGAGCATGAATTAGAAGTCGATGGGACTACGCCCATGCTATGGGTCCTAAGAGATCATGTACAACTCACAGGTACTAAGTATGGCTGTGGTATAGCCCAGTGCGGAGCTTGCACAATTCATCTCGATGGAGTGGCGGTACGCTCATGCAGTATGCCTATCTCTGCCGTCGGAGATAAGAGTATAACAACCATAGAAGGATTATCAGAAGATGGGACACATCCAGTACAGCAAGCATGGCTAGCCCATGATGTGCCTCAATGCGGATACTGCCAAGCAGGTCAAATTATGAGTGCATCAGCGCTGCTCAAGGATAACCCTAGTCCTAGTGATGCAGCTATAGATAGTGCTATGAGTGGCAATATCTGCCGCTGTGGCACTTACACTCGTATTAAAGCAGCTATTAAAACTGCAGCTAATTCATAGTCTAAACTCGTCGTTTAAAAGAAAATATCATGACACTTATCAAAACAACATATAATAGGCGATCATTTTTCAAATCATCTGCAGTAGCAGGAGGAGGGATGATGTTAGGTTTTAGCTTTATGGCATCTTGCAAACCCTCTAAAGAAGAAGTGCTTACTATGCCGGAGGAATGGTTTGAGATGAACTCTTACCTCAAGATTGGAGAAAATGGGGTAGTAACTATATATACGCCTAATCCAGAGTTTGGACAAAATGTAAAAACTTCTATGCCTATGCTTGTGGCAGAAGAGTTAGATCTTGACTGGAGTAAGGTAATTGTAGATCAAGCACCGTATAACGCTGAGTTATATGGCATGCAATTTACAGGTGGTAGCAGAGGAATCATGTCTCGCTGGGAGAGCTTACGAATGGCTGGAGCGACTGCCAAGCAAATGCTAAAAGAAACCGCTGCTAAAACTTGGGAAGTGCCAGCATCAGAGATAACAACTGACCTTGGTGTTTTGTATCATAAAGCGTCTGATAGATCTATCACATATGGAGAGATAGCTTCATCAGCATCAGGGATGCCAGTGCCGGAAAACGTAAAACTTAAAGAGGTAAAAGACTTTAAGATAATTGGAAAATCTCATAAAAATGTAGATGGCAAAAACATCGTCACTGGTAAGCCCATGTACGCGATGGATCACAAAAGAGAAGGAATGCTGATTGCGATGATCGAACACCCTCCAGCATTCGGAATGACCTTTAAATCTGTAGATGCTGAAGCGATCAAGGCAATGCCAGGGATCATAGATGTATTCCCTATTAAAACTTATCATGAGGACTATGAAAAAGGAGGATTTGATGTCAATGCATTTCCTGAGTTAGTTGCTATCGTGGGTAAGTCAACATGGGAAGTGATGAATGCAAAGAAGAGATTGAAAGTAGAGTGGGAACCTCGTGGCGAGTATACTGAAACTATAAATGGTTGGAGAGGGAAAACCACTAATAGCATTCCAGGGGCTATGGAGAATACTACTGGCCATTTATCTAAAATGGAAGAGTTAGCATCTAAGCCTGGTAAAGTAGTCCGTAAAGACGGTAACCCTGAACAGGCTTTTAAGAACGCCACAAAAGTTATTGAGCGATCGTATTCAGCTCCATTTTTGGCACACAACTGTATGGAGCCAATGAACGCATTTGCTCATGTGCAAGGAGATAAAGTATACATAGCTGGGCCGTTACAAGCTCCGGGGATGATTGAGCCAGCGATCATAGCACGCATGGGGATACCATCAGAAAATATCGAAATAGAGATGACCCGTATGGGTGGCGGTTTTGGCCGGAGAGCATATAGTCATTATATGTTAGAAGCAGCACTTATCTCGCAACAGGTAAATGCACCGGTTAAATTGATGTATACAAGAGAAGATGATATGACTAACGGAATCTATCGTCCCGCTTACACTGCAACTTATAGAGCAGCACTAGATCAAGATAATAACCTCACAGCGATTCATATTAAAGCAGGGGGAGTGCCAGAGAGCCCATTATTTGCAGATCGGTTCCCAGCTGGTGCTATTGATAACTATTTAGCAGAAGAGTTTTCTATTGATTCTAATATTACTATCGGTGCATTCCGTGCGCCACGATCTAATTTTATGGCAGGAGCAGAGCAATCATTTTTAGATGAGGTAGCTACTGAGATGGACAAGGATCCAATAGCCTTGAGATTAGAGATGCTGGAGAGAGCACAGAATGATCCAGTAGGAGAAAAGAATGATTATGATGCAGCACGATATGCAAGCGTGTTAGAATTGGTGCGAGATAAGTCCAACTGGAGCAATAGCTCGTCAAATGCAAACCGCGGAGTGTCTGCCTATTTCTGTCACAACACTTATGCTGCACATGTGCTAGATTTGAGTATAGAAGATGGTAAGCCTATCGTTGACAAAGTCTGCTGTGCCATAGATTGTGGTATTGTAGTAAATCCTGATGCTGCTATCAATATGGCAGAGGGGGGAATTATAGATGGGGTAGGGAATGCATTGTACGGAGAGATGACCTTCGAAGATGGCGTTCCTCAAAAGAAAAATTTTGATAAGTATAGAATGATCAGGATGAGAGAAGCACCTAAACAAATAGATGTACATTTTGTGCAAAATGAGATCAATCCTACAGGCTTAGGAGAACCACCGTTTCCGCCTATATTTGGAGCCTTGGCTAATGCGATGTATAAGGCTACAGGCGTTCGGCAATACAGCCAGCCATTCTTAGGTGATAAGCAGGTATTAGGTTAATAAATAATTGAATTTAATGAACATCAGTATTCCAGAAATCCATAAAGCAAATCAAGTTTTGTGGTTGGCTCTTTTGATAGGTGCGATAATTATCACTGGAATTTTTGCACAAATGAATTTTGGTGATCCAGATTTTTTAAACTTCAATAATTTTATAACTAGCATATTTACAGCTATAGCATCCGTAATAACTTTGCTTAGTGTATTCTTGCCAAACCCCTTGGTAAGAAATAGAATTGAAAATTCAAATGCGGGAACCTTGTCTGACAAGTTCGCTCATTTTAGAGCTGATACAGTTTTTAAATCAGCACTACACGAGGGGCCTGCTTTGATCTGTGCGATCTTTATGCATTTAGAAGGCAATTTTTATTTCATTTTTCTTGTAGCGATCAATTTGATAATGCTGTTCACTGCACGACCCACGATTAAACGATTCAAGGATAGGTATAAGTTAAGCAGTACTGAAAGTGAAGAGCTGAACTCGATGGAGTTCCTTCCTCTTTTGAGTCCATAAAAGTAATCTGCGAAATACATTTTGTTTTTTTGATTTATAAAAATAATACTGGATGATTAGTGAATTCCAAAGTAGAACTTAATCCTTGACTCCTATTCATCAGAAAGCTTATACTTCTATTTCTCGGGAGGCAAATAATCTAAGACACACTTATCCAAAATAGATAAATTTAAACCCAAACTGCTTGGCGGTAAACCGATCAATGATTGTAATTATGGATTATCTGGTAGGCTTTCTTTCTGTGACACTACTCACAAAAGTATTATGACGCTTTAATTTCTTTTATTAAAGCAATAAGGAAAGCTACTAACCATCTCTCTTCTGTGTCCTGTCTTTATACCTAAGCAGCCATAATGAAATCTTTCAAATATTAATTTGTCTTATTCTATTGAGCGTTTGCTTGGGTTGCGACAATGATGAATCTAATGAAGAGTTTAAAGACATAACTATGCAGCACTTAATTGATCTAAATCAGATGTTATCATCAGTATTAATAATTTAATCTATACTTAGGTTTCATTTCCTACAGTTTGATTATGTTTAGTTAGCTTATTTAGACAAAGGCAACTAAACAATATGAATAATATTTTAAAGAATAAATCAAAGAAATTTTTAGATGATACTGGAGCAAAGATCCCTGTCTTGTGTGGTCCTATGTATCCAGGATCAAATCCAGAGTTGATAGCAGCAGTATCAGATGCAGGTGGATTCGGAGTCGTGCAGCCTGTAGCCTTGACATCCTTATATGGTCACGATTTTAGAGAAGGATTACAGCTCATCAAAAAACTAACTGATCGACCATTCGGTGTGAACTTTACGATTTTTGGAGGAGCTAATAAGAAGTATCATGATCAAATGAAAGGATGGATGGAGATTTCTATAGAAGAAGGAGTAAAGTTCTTTTTGACTTCTCTGGGTAAGCCCCACGAGATCGTGAAAATTGCAAAACAAAATGATATCACAGTTTATCACGATGTCCCTAATAAAAAAGTAGCATTGGCTATGAGAGATGCAGGAGTAGATGGACTCAACTGTATCAACTGGAGAGGCGGTGGCCAGACTGGGATACAATCTGCAGAGCAGTTTATCGAAGAGCTACAAGACTTAGAAATACCACTGATCTGCGCAGGTGGTATAGGTAACAAAGAAGACTACCAAAAGGCACTAGAGATGGGATATGCTGGTGTCCAAATGGGTACGAGATTTCTAGCAACGCACGAGTGTAAGGTGACAGATAGTTACAAGCAAGCCATAGTAGATTCAACAGAAGATGATATCGTATGGACTAACAAGATAGCTGGCAACAACTCCTCAGTGATCAAGACGGATGATGTCATGAAAGGAGGCCTAAGGACTGGCCCTGTGATCAATTATATGCTTAGCAAACCGAAGCTTAAAAAATATGCACGTATGTACCTTATGAGCAAAGGAATTAAGAACTACAGCAAGACTGCCTTTGATGATTCTGTAAAGTTTTGGCAAGCAGGCAAAGGGGTAGGGAGTATTACCTCAGTAAAATCTGTAGCAGATGTTGTAAGTGAACTTGCGGGAACTACAATCTAAGTTTATCAAAATACCCTAATAAGCTATACTGACTGCAAAACCTTGATGTCAGGTGCGCCAATCATGAAAGCTCCCATCTGAGCACCTATGGTTTTATAGTAATCGGTTATTCTATGTGCTTCTAATGCTGCTTTGCCTTTGTATCGCTCTAAGAAAACATAGGTTGTTTCATCTTGCTTGTAAAGGTCATAGTAAACTACTCCTTCTTCATTGGCGATGACTTTTTCCACAAGCTGATTAGCTATTACTTCAAAGTCAGATCCTGTTCCTTCTTTGATTTTTATTGTTGCTATTACTCCTATCATCGTATTTGTTTTTACAATAGTAATGAAATTAAAAGCAAAAGCCATTAAAGGAAACTATGATGGTTAGAACAGCAATAATGGTATCTTAGTTTTGGTGATAACTTTATAAGGTTATTGCTCAAAAAATAAATTAATATGACATTTAATACACAACTCATTCACGGTTCTGTTGCTCAAGGTTTTGAAGAGGTGCAACAAGAGTTTATTCGCAACTTTAAAGAACGAGGGGAACTTGGCGCCGCCTGTGCGGTTTACCACAAAGGCAAAAAAGTTGTTGATCTTTGGGGAGGTATTCGCGACCATAAGACCAATGATCCGTGGGAAGAAAACACTATGGTGGGAGTTTTTTCAACTACAAAAGGCCTTGCTTCGATGGCAATTGCACATGCTCATTCTCATGGGTTACTAAATTTTGATGCTTGCGTAGCCTATTATTGGCCAGCCTTTGGTCAGAATGGTAAAGATCAAATTACCGTTCGACAACTTCTGAATCATCAAGCGGGCTTATGTGCTATTGATGAACCTTTAGACTTAGAAAAACTAGCTGATCCAGAGATAGTCGCAGACGCTATTGCCAAACAAAAACCAGCTTGGGAACCTGGGACAAAGCACGGTTATCATGGTATAACTCTTGGCTGGTATGAGAGTGAATTGCTTCGACAAGTTGATCCTCAGAATCGAACTATTGGGCAATACTTTAGAGACGAAATCGCTGCACCCTTAGGACTCGAATTTTATATTGGCTTGCCAGCTGATATTCCCCGTTCCCGTGTTGCGCGAATCAAAGGTCATAAACCCTGGCAAATGCTTTTTCATCTCCATAAGTTACCTGGGGCTTTTGTTAAAGGGATGCTCAATCCTGGTTCTATAACGGCTCGTTCCTTTGCTAATCCTAAAGTGCTAGGCATTATCAATAAGTACAATGAACCTGTGATGCAAGCACTAGAGTTGCCAGCTTCCAATGGTATTGGAGAAGTTCGTAGTATTGCCAAAGCTTATAGTGAATTTGCTATGGGAGGAAAAACCATAGGACTTACGGCGGAGACTTTAGAGGCTTTGCATAGGCCAGCAGAATCACCTCGTGATGGTTTGTTTGATCAAGTTTTGAGGGTCGATACCGCTTATTCATTGGGTTATTTAAAGCGTTTTTCTGGCTTTCAATTTGGGAGTAGTGATAAGGTCTTTGGTACTCCAGGAGCGGGTGGATCTTTTGGTTTCGCTGATCCTGATGCAGAGTTGAGTTTTGCTTATGCTATGAATAAAACAGGCTTTTATTTATGGAATGATCCAAGAGAGGAAGCTTTGCGGGAGGCAGTTTATCGTTGTTGCAATTGATGATTCTGTGAGGATTGGTTAAGCAGGTATAGGGATAAGTAGGTAGTATTAAGCCTGTAGAATCTGTGGTTACCATAATTTGTGAATTTGTACGAATAAAATTTAATGATCTAAACTAATAAGAATGTCACCACAACTTTCAGAATGGAAATCAAATGGAAGCTATATCGGATATGGTCCATTTAGCCATCAGTTATTTGTCAAGCAGTTAGGTGATGCTAATGCCTCTCCTGAGAAGACACTACTGCTGATTCATGGTTTTCCCGAATCCTCTTATTCATACCATTCAGTAGTAGATGGACTGCTCGAAGTTTTTGATCGCATTATATTATTTGATATGCTGGGATATGGGTTGAGTGATAAGCCAACTGACGGGTATACCTATTCTCTTTTCGAACAAGCGGATACGGCTTTTCAAGTTTGGAATCACTTTAGCGTTAAGGGAGGTCATATATTGTCACACGATATGGGTGATTCTGTATTGACAGAAATAGTGGCGCGACATGAAAATAATCAAATGCCTGGGTGGTTCTCAGCAGGGATTCAGAGTTTGACTTTTACAAATGGTAGTATGGTTTTAGAATTGGCTGAGCTGAGGATTACACAAAAGATCTTATTATCTAACTATGGCCACCTATTGAAGAATATGACCACCTTTAAGCTCTTTGACCAACAAGTAAGAAGCGCACACGGAAATAAAAACTTATCTACCCAAAATATTAAATCACTATGGGAGGGCAACATTTTACAGGATGGTCATCAAAAATCTTACCTCACGATCAAGTATCTTAACGATAGAAAGCGCTTTGAAAAAACGCGATGGCTACCTGCTTTGTCGCAGACTCAGTTGCCAGTACATATCTGTTGGGGCGATGAAGATGCTGTAGCAAGGGTAGAGATGGCACATTACTTAAAGGATAAGGTATGTAAAAATGCGACTTTGACAATCATGAAAGGTGTTGGGCATTTTTGTCAGATGGGTAGTCCTGATGTATGGTTAAAATCAATTTGTGAATTTTATAAACCTGCATAAAGATGAGTTGGAGTTTTCAAGTAAACTTAAAACTTAAAACTTAAAACTTAAAACTTAAAACTTGAACTTGAACTTGAACTTGAACTTGAACTTGAAACTTGAAACTTGAACTTGCACTTAAAACTTGCACTTAAAAATTGAACTTGAAAAAAGCTTATGGAAAAATTTACCGCACAAGATTATCAAATGAAAACTTACGGAGAAGGTCTACAAGGTAAGCGACCGCTCTTATCTCCACTATGGAAAAAAATGGAAGAAGAAGCTTATGCCAAAATGGAGGTTGGAGCTCGATCCTACATACATGGCGGCGCAGGCTTAAGTCACACGGTAGATAATAATCGAAATGATTTTAATAATTATAGAATTGTTCCTCGAATGCTTAGGAATGTAGAACACAGAGATACAAGTGCAACGGTGCTAGGGGTAGATATGGCGGCACCATTTTTCTTGTGCCCAGTGGGTGTGGCGGAGATGGTCCATCCAGAAGGTGATTTGGCGATCGCCAAAGGAGCTGCTCCGACAGGGATACCTTATATTTTTTCTAACCAAGGTTCATTTCCTATGGAAGACTGTGCTGCTGCGATGGGGGAGACACCACACTTTTTTCAATTGTATTGGTCAAAGTCAAGAGCTCTGGTTACAAGTTTTGTCAAGCGAGCAGAAGCAAGTGGAGCTAGAGGAATAGTATTGACCTTGGACACCACATTGTTGGGATGGCGTACGGGAGATATGGATATTGCTTATTTACCCTTTTTGCTTGGTAAAGGTATAGCTCAGTATACCTCAGATCCTGTTTTTAGAGGGTTGGTAGAAGATGAGATAGCGCAAGAACATCCTGGCTTAGATAAGAAGTCTCCTGAGTACAAAAAAGTATTTGATCAAACTTGTGCTATCCTATTTACCAAGATCTATAACAACTCTACAACGACTTGGGACGACTTAGCTTTTCTGCGAGATCAAACTTCACTACCTATTATTTTGAAAGGAATTCTACATAAGGATGATGCCTTATTGGCCATTAAATATGGTATGGATGGGATCTATGTCTCTAACCATGGAGGACGACAAGTAGATGGCTCTATTTCATCTATTGCAGCATTGCCGAAGATCGTCAAAGCGGTCAATAAGCAAATACCTATTATGATGGACTCTGGTATCAGAGGCGGAGCTGATGTGTTCAAAGCAATAGCGTTGGGTGCTGATGCTGTAGGATTGGGTAGACCACACATCTTTGCGCTTACTCTGGCAGGTGCTGCAGGAGTGACAGAAGTGATCCATCAGTTGCAAGCAGACTTTGAGTTAACTATGGCTCTGTCAGGATGTAAGAATGTTGGGGAGATAAATAGAGATTGTATCGTAGAAGTTTGAGGGTGAATGTTTCTTGAGAGCATAACTAATTAATTGAAAAACTTTATTTAGATAAATAATTATAATGAATAGATATTCTACCAGCATTATTTTAATTGTGCTTTTTACCATGCTTGACTGCAATGCACCATTAACTGCACAGTCGGAACGCCAGCCCAAGACACCATTCACACAGATGTACTTGCCTGTATGGGAAGAAGCAATAAAACATTGCCTGGATGTCGCAAACTCAATGCCTGATTCTTTATATAGATATAAACCCACAGAAGTCAGCAAAACCTTTGCGGAACAAATGATTCATATAGCTACTTCTTCAGAATTGTTGACCAAACGATATGTGCAAGGAATGGAGGTAAAACCTATCCGCTTGGATGCAGCGACTATGACTAAAGGCGATATTATTAAATTAATGAAAAAAGGGTTTGCTTACACAACGAATGTCATTTATACAATTGGACAAGAACAATTAGATGAAAAGTGTATAATGTTCCATAGTAAAAATGAAGTTAGCAGGGCTTTCGCATTCTTTTATGTTCAAGACCATTTAACCAATCATCGTGCAAAGGCGAATCTCTACGTAAGAATGAATGGGGTTGAGCCGCCTCATTATACTTGGTAAAAAAAGCCTGATTTGTGCGTAGAACTTATACTCAACAGACTTAGCGGGATTATGAAATACTATAAAATAGAAGAAGATTATGATGCAATGGGTTACTGGATACAATCACAGTCTCCTAGGATAACTAAAAGAATTCCTGATGAGATGGTAGGTTATGGAGGCCTTAATGAAGAAAGAGATAAAGAGCTTTTTCTTGAACCAATTATGCTCGTGCGACGTGCTAATATAACTGATTACATTTCTTGCATTTATATTAATCCGCTTATGGGAATTCACGCTATTTCTAAAAAGATGTTTAACATACTTAAGAACTTTAATTTGCCAAAGCACAAAGTCAAAAGAGTAGATGTGATAGCTAGAGATAAAACGGTATACAAAAATTATATTATTCTTTATACAACTGAAATATTTCCTCCAAACCCAGTCGACTATAATAAAACAACTTTTAGGCATGAAAATAAAGTGCTTCATAAAGGGGAGTATGAAATAAAAGATATATACCAGGTCGCTTCCAAGCACGAATATGAAATAACGCTTAAAGAACTTAAATTGAAATACAAAGGTCTTGTCAATAAGTTAATTTTTGAAAAGGCATTTTTACCAAAGGATTTTTCCCTCGATTTTTTCAAAATTGCTAACGGTTATTTGGGTATGAATGTAATCTCAGAAAAACTCAAAGAGGCTTTGCAAGCTGAAGGAATTACTGGACTCTTGTATGAAGAAATCGAGTGGTTAAATAACTAGGATAGGGTATAAATTTATAGTAGGAATAATGTAACCATAAGATTTGAGCAAGATGCTTAAGTTTGCACTTGACACTTGACACTTGACACTTGCACTTGACACTTGCACTTGCACTTATCTAGCCAAAGAATTCATCCTTATGGCAGCTGTATCATACTCTTGCTTGAATTTAGCCACCAGCTGTTCAGCATTTAGAACCTCATCAATATTCCCGATACCTTGACCACAACCCCAGATGTCTTTCCAAGCCTTTGCGGTTGTATTACCACCGGAGCCAAAATTCATTTTACTTGGATCGCTCTCAGGTAAATTATTGGGATCTAGTCCTGCATTTTCGATTGACTTTTTTAGGTAGTTGCCATGGACACCAGTAAATAGATTAGAGTAGATTATATCATCGGCTTTTCCATCTACGATTCCTTGCTTATAGTCATCGCTAGCTCTAGCTTCCTTGGCCGCTATAAATGCACTGCCAATGTAAGCAAGGTCAGCTCCCATAGCCTGAGCACTCAGTATAGCAGCACCAGATGCAATAGAACCAGACAAGGCCACTGGTCCATCGAACCATGTTCTGATCTCTTGTATTAAGGCAAATGGCGATGTGGTACCAGCATGCCCACCTGCACCTGCAGCGACGGGAATCAGTCCATCTGCACCTTTCTCTATTGCTTTGTGCGCATACCGATCATTGATAACATCATGAAGAACAATGCATCCCCATTCGTGAGCAGCTGTATTTAGTTCTTCTCTTGCACCAAGGGAGGTGATCATCAAAGGAACCTTCCACTTTGCACAAGTCGCCATATCTTCTTCTAGTCTATTGTTACTACGATGAACAATTTGGTTAACGGCAAATGGTGCAGCAGGCTGATCTGGATTGTCTCTATCATGAGCAGCTAACTCTTCTGTGATCTGATGTATCCACTCATCCAATTGAGATTGTGGTCTTGCATTTAGTGCAGGAAATGACCCAACTATACCTGCCTTGCATTGAGCGATAACAAGTTCAGGGCCTGAGATAATAAATAAAGGAGCACCAATAACTGGAAGTCTTAAATTGTCAAAAAGAGAAGGTAATGCCATATTGATCTTTACTTATTATTGAAATGCTAACTTAGCTTTTAATCCATACAATCATTTCAATTTTATTATAGAATAAGTTGATAGACAGCAAGAAAGTTCAAATTCAAGAAGAAAAAATACACTTGATACCTGCGCTTGATGCTTGCACTTTAAAACTCACCTCTCATCTCATCAAGGATAAAACGCTGGCATATTAAATGATTTCTGATTTAAGAATTATTTTTCTTTTTTAAAGAATGAGTAAGTAATTTTATTAAACTAGCAACAGTATGTTTTAGATAATCAAATCTGCCCGTCATTAATCTTAATAAATTGTTTTGAGCGACCATCGATAGGTAAGAAGTAAGTGCCTGATGGATTTTCCTAATCTATTGACTACTGCCCATTGCCATATAGTCCTTTCGTCAGAAATAGTCAGGACATCTGATTTTGGATTTGGGAAAATAGAGAATGCTGAGTCGTCCCTACCTTCAACTATGGTAGAGTTTGTCTCCAGTTCTATACTGTATAATGAGTAAGAATGGATAGTTAGCTAAGATTGGATTGTGTTTAGATCGTTTTGTTCCAGGCTATCGGATAATAGAGCATGCTCTAAATCGAGTTGACAATCAGGTCTTAGTTCTTTGACTTTAATGATATTTCACCCAATTGAGTTTTCCAGATCCGCGATGTTCAGTTGATAGTTTTGCTCCTTTTTGTTTGTCAAGAGCAAAAACATTTTTTCAGAAGGGGATTGTATGTTTGCGATACCATCCTTCTTCGATATTAACTATCCCATCATGCGATTTATTCGGTGAAATTCAAGGATAAGATTTTTTGTATTTTTTTGCCAAAAAATTAATTCATATCACCGCTAAGGATTTTATTATTGGTAAATAATAGCAGGAGGAAAATCAATTCCGAACTGCATAATGAAAACGTAACTTAATATAATTTTAAATTTTCGAATTAATTAGCTCATGGCTTTTAAAACTGATAATACTATTTAAATTTGTTGTTCAATTACTGACTGACCAATCAATATTTTTGGGTAAAAAAGACAAAATACTTCAAGCAGCCTTGCATTTATTTGTAAAAAAAGGAATTGATGCAAGCTCTACATCAAAAATAGCTAAGCAGGCTGGCGTAGCTTCTGGGTTGATTTTTCACCATTTTGGGAATAAAGAAAACTTAGTTAATGAAGTCTTTCTCAAAGCGAAAAGTGACATTGCAGAAGCATTAAAAAAAGGATTCAATACCAAGGAATTTAGTGAAGCTGGATTTAAGAAAATTTGGAAATTTTCTATTAATATTGGATTGCAGCATATCATAACAATCCGTTTTTTGCATCAATATAGTTATTCTCGGTTTATTAGTTCTAAAGGACGCAAAAAGGGGAAATTATTTTTTGAAATTCATCGCGCTTTTTATAAAAATGGTATACAAAAAGGATTTTTGAAAGATTTAAATATGGATTTTTTGACAGAACAAATTTTTGAGCAATACCTTTTTACACTGATATATATAGACGAGAATAAACCTTCTAAAGTTGTTATTCAAAATATGTATATGATATATAGAGATATGATTTTTAAATAGGATTACATTTTACAAAAGAGTAAGGAACCAGATAAAATAACTTTTTTTTTGCTTTAATAATTAACTGATTAATCAGTTAGATAAAAGATATATTTATGAACACATACGAACAAAACAAAGCTTGGAAAGCAATCAATAAATTCCTGCCAAAGGAATTTCAACTCACAGATGCAAACATGCCCAAAGAAGAATTTTGGGAGTGGAAGGGCAATCAAATCCACCTTGACCGCTACCCCAATCCAGATGCGAAATACCGTATTTTCTTACATCATGGAGTAGGCACTAATGGTCGACAACTAAGCATAATATTCGGCCATAAAATGGCAGCCTTAGGATACGATGTAGTTGCTATTGATAATCTAGGATATGGCATGACGGAGGTCAATCAAAAAGATATCACCTATGATGATTGGGTAAATTTGTTTGTTGATTTTATTCGTGCAGAAACGGATAGAGACCCTAAAAAAGTCATCCTTTATGGACTAAGTGCAGGTGGTATGATGGCTTATCATGCGGCGGCTATTTACAAAAATGTAAGTGGGATTATTGGGATGTGCTTTTTGAATATGAGAGATCTAGAAACACTAAAAACCGCCTCTATCTTTAGGTTTGTCGGACAACTTGCTCCTCTAAATTTAAAGATACTCGTGGGTTTATCTATAAAAAGGTTGGCCATCCCTATGAAATGGATTGGCAAAATGCACACATTGGTCAATGATAAAAAGGCATTGAAAATTTTTTTAAAAGATAAAAATTCTTCTGGTGCTTCTGTTCAAGTCCAATTTATGAAAACCTGGCAGGAATATCAACCTGCTTTGGAGCCAGCCGATTTTGATATATGTCCCATTTTGTTGACCCAACCTGCCGAAGATAAATGGACGCCATTAAGACTTAGTAAAATTGCCTTGAAAGATGTTAAAGCACCTTTCACATTCAAAATGCTGGAAAATGGAAGTCATTACCCAATAGAACAACCTGCTTTAAATCAGCTCATTCAATATGCTAATGAATTTATTAAATCATTAAACAAGTAGAACGATGATTATTGGTTATACTGCAACTGCCTCAGATAAAGAAGTTACCAAATGTTTCATTAAATCAATGTGCAGTTTCTGTCACTCAATATGAATGTTGATAATATTCCGCTAGTAAATAATGAAGTACGCTATGTGCCGGTATCAATGATGACTAAAAGATACATCACGTTTTACAATAGCGGGTACCTTATTCAGAGTATCGAAAATTTTGTAGATCTAAAAGGTGTGCAAAATACTAGATCGTTTAAGTCGGCACCTTACTGGTGTAGTTACCCCAAAAAATTAGACGGTGAGTTAGATTAAAAACCATCTAAATTTACTTTAATGAGTAGAAGAAAATTTACGACTAAATTCAAGTTATAAGTAGTGCTTGAAGCTTTAAAAGAGAGACACTCTCAATCAGAGCTAGCAGACAAGTATGAATTACATATTCAATAAATAGGTAAGTGGAAGCATGATTTTTTGTCTGAGGCTGAGAGTATATTCATAGAGAATGTAAAAAATAAGAAGACAGAATCTGACCGCTAATGTATGTTTACTTGACCTTGGATGAAGGTTATGAAGTAAGCTATTATAGGGTGTCTCGATTGTATTAAAAGGTAATGGGTTTGTGAGCGATCATTCCAGGCTTACGTCTAAACGTAATAAGAATCACGCTGTATACTCCTATTTACTTAGAGATCTGAAGGTTGAAAAGTCAAACCAAGTGTGGGCATGTGATATCACTTGAAGTTGAAACTTGCGCTTGAACTTGACTATTCCCACCAAGGATAAAATGCTGGCATCTGAGATGCTTTCTGCTTAAACTCAGGCTTTCGTTTTTCCAGGAATGAGGCAATACCTTCCTTTCCATCTTCGAGACTCTGATAGTAGATAGCTAACGAGTCAACTTTATGCGCTTCTATTGGATGGTCCTTGGCTGAGTTTCTGTACATCATTTGGCGGGTTAGGGCTACAGCAACTGGGCTGTGCTTTGCAATTTTCTTTGCCAAGGTATAGGCTTCTTTCATAAGCTGATCAGCTGGATAAACAGCTTTTACCAATCCTGCAGCTTGAACTGCATCTGCAGAAAGTATCTCTCCAGTGTAACACCACTCTAATGCATTAGACATACCGACTAATCTAGGCAAGAACCATGTAGAACAAGCTTCAGGAGTTATTCCTATTTTGTTGAATACAAATCCCACCTTTGCATGCTCAGAGGCTAATCTGATATCCATCGCGCAAGTCATAGTAGCACCTATTCCCACAGCTGCTCCGTTGATGGCAGCGATGACAGGTTTTTTACAATCATAGATAGCAAGGTTGACCTTACCTCCAGTGTCTCTTATTCCATTGTTGATCTCATCATCATCTAGTCTGTTGTGCATATCATCCATAGTAGGCTGTAGATCTTCATTTAGTCCGAATACATTGCCTGCTTTGCTGAGATCCATCCCTGCGCAAAATGCTTTACCTGCACCTGTAACTACAATTACCCTAACGTCATCATTCTCACTAGCCTCCTCAAAAACTGTAATCAACTCATTGGCCATCTCTACAGTGAAAGCATTCATCTTATCAGGCCTATTTAGTGTTAAAGTCAATATGTAATCAGATAACTCGTATTTAAGTGTATTATAGTTCATAGCTTAATTGTTGGAGAACCAAAAGTACTAAATGCAGAAGCTTTTCAAAGGTGATTCATGAAATCTATTCTACCTCCCATTAGTGTAAGGGAGATCAATTTGTGAAGTGATGTTCTAAATTGTCTAGTTCTTGACAAGCATCAATACTTAGATTGGACAAATGGACTTCAGTAGTTAGCATCTTAATGCGTTGGATTGTGTTTACAAATTCTTCACTAAAACACTTGAGCGAAACAGGGTCAAAATACATTATTGTCATGATGACTCAGACTTGTTAATGTGTTTGTTTAGCGTGTAGCTACTAAAATTTATTACGATTGATTTGTTGATAAGAAAGTTTATTTACTTTAAACTTTAAACCCAATCTTAACCTCACCACTTATCAGTCGATTCTCAAAATCAACACCAGAGAATATACCCATGATGTTATCAGAGCTTTCATTTAAATAGTAAGCTTTGACATAGATGTCTAATTGCAAGAAGGAGGCAAGGCCACTCAGTTTAAATCTTAGGTTGAGTATCGAGCCGTTATGTATCAATTCTATTTCGTCTTTGTTGATGAGAATGCCAGGAATTAAGGAGCTGACCTTGTAGTTGTTTGGATCTATTCGAATACTTATATCGTGAAGATCATTTTCTTTTGTTAAAAATGAGAATGTGTATTCACCTGCAATCTTTTCGTAAGTAAGATAGTAGGGACTCTTATTGGATAATTCTAGTTTGTCATTTGGGATTCTGATCTCATTTTCTAATCGTTGGTTTCGGATTTCTTGTGCGATGTATCCTGGTACTTTTGGGTTAGTGGATCGTTCTATCATTTCTGCTTCAGAGCTGCATTTCTGATTAATACATTTTACAGCTATCAATTTGTTATTGATATCGAAAGCAGAAAAAACGCCAAGTATATATTTACTCTTGGCAGGGTCACCATATCCGATGTATGAAATTGTAAATGACCTTATTTTCCGATTGGGAAACGGTCTGATATTCTTTTCCATCCCAACGAGCAGCAGCATCTAGATGATAAGGGATTAGTTCTTCATCTATTTCTTCTCCACGCTTTCCTTTAAGCTTATTCAATGAAATCGGCGCACTGTGCAGCCATTCAGCTCCAATGTCTATGGGGAAATCTGCCAAAGTCGTATCCTTCTTCAACCTTCCTCCATATCGATTGGTTGCTTCTAGGATTATATAATCTATATTGTTCTGTTCTAATACTTTTGCTGCTGCTAATCCTGCGACACCTGCACCGACAATGATTACCTTCCCATTATAGGTATATGATTTATGTAGTGCAGTTTCTTTGGGGAGTTTGTTTTCAGCTCTAGCTGCCCACTTGAAGCATCCCCTTAGGACCAAAGCAAAGAGAAACAACTATAAGTAGTAGTAATGAATTAGTAAACTTCATGCCGTTTTAGTAGTCATTTAAATGGGTGGGGTGGATTTTCAGATAAAATTTCACTGACAAATTCATCAACAAAATCACTCGCTGCTCCATCTTCATGTGTGGGAACATGACCAAACCCCGTAGCTCTACGAACTTGATGTACACTGTTGGCTTGTGTCTCAACAACTTGTCGAATACCATCATGCACCCATTCACAATTATCTAATCCAGCATCACTTGCTTCAGCAATTCGAGGGAGTCCTCCGCCACATCCTGGATCTAAATTTCCATAAATGTCTAATGAAGGTATATCATATCCATTCTCTATTGCATACTCAATTCCGAAAAATCTAGTGGGGTCAGCAAGCCAGCCAACTTTTTTTCCTGCTTCCTTAATATCAAAATCTGCTGGAAAGACAAAACCAGTTTCACCAACTAAAGACCCAACTAATGTTTCTGTTCTGTATGAGGCCAAATGAGAATCCATAATAATTCCATTAAGTCTGACGCCTTCTAAATCGTAAGCAGTTGCTAAAGTAAAAGCACCAATTGACCCAGCACTAGTACCATGAGCAAATACATGAGATGTAGGATAGTTTGCAACTGTATAATCGATAGCAGCCATGTTGGCTTGTAGGCCATTTACTTCACCACCATTTGGATTGTTGAGGTAAGGCGTTCCCATTCCTGAATGCAAGTCGTGATCACACATAGAAACAATCAAAATGCGATATCCTTCCATGATTCTTCTTGTGATTGTGCTGTTCTTAATTGTCCCATTAGAATTTGTCGTTCTGAAAACAAGTTGAGCATCCCTGAGGTCCTCTATTGTTTTTTCTGTATTATGTTGATTGGGGTTATTAGGTGCCCCATCCGTTGGTCGTACTCCGATGTTATATTGTTCATCTTCATCAAAATAACCAGCGCCACCACCATGAAGAAATACCCATAGTGGTGCTTCGACTCCTGGGTTATTAAGGGGTTCCACTACAAGGAAGGTATAGTTACCTGAAAAGCCACAACTATAAGCGGTGTTACGATAAAAATCTAACTCTATAGAATTTGATTGGAAACTTAGATTGTCCTCTTCGGCTAATGCAATGTTGCTTGTAGTTCTGTTAACTGGAGCCCAACTATGGTCAGGAGTACTTTCAGGTGACTCAAGAGATAAATCCTTATTGCAAGAACCAAGTAAAGAAAATAGAACTACGAATAAATAAGCAAATTTTTTCATGGGGTTGATTTAATCATTTGTTGATGCAATTACAAGTGATAATTATATGTAACGACTCTAGTCAGTATGAATTATGTTTTTCTTTTTTAAATACTTGAAATGAGAGCCAAACTATGCAGCTGATGCAGTTCTCTTTACTACTACCGTGATATTTTCCAAACTGTAAAGAATGCCAATATTTCTATAGCAACTAATACGACATGTATTCCAAAATCTACTCCAGGCGTTACGGGCGCATTGAGGATGGGAAACAACGGGTCTATGATCATCTCTTGTCCTTCTCTAACAATATTCATCAATAAGACAACAAGATACTGCTTTGGATTTTGCGTCATCATTACATAGATGGAAGCAATGACCATAACGAAAGTTCTGGCACCCATCTCATAAACAAGATTTAGCATAGGTGTTCCTGACACCATCACACCAGTGTCTGCCATCATTTGATGACTGAAGAAATACATATACACTTGAGCCAACATTATGAGGATGAGGATCACCTGCAGTATGTTAACCCACAAAGGAATTTTTTTCATTCTTGAGATATGGTGGTTTACAAAATGAACAACAATCCTAATAGAAATCCTTTGGATCTAGCTGTTGTCCAGTAACATAATTAAATGCTTCGACGATAAGTTGAAAAACAACATTAATTTCTTCCATAGTCTGAGGTGTATACAACATAACAAATCCTTTCCAACCATCTCTTTCTTGGGCAGCATAAGGGTGAGATACTGCCCAGCCTTTGTTTATCGCTTCTTGCGCTCTACTTGGCTCTAAGAATATATGTAAACTCCCATCATCATGTATGTGGCCAATCTCTCGTCCATTAATCACGGCTTGCGGATTTACAATATCTATATTTTCATCAATCCATAATCCTTCCCATGATAAGATCACCGAAGGTTCATTTATTATGCCAGGAACAGAAAACACTCTCTTGACCATTTCTTGATGCACTGATGGTATTTTGTCGAGGTCCAATTGTATATGTGGTACACCATCAGTTGTTGCCGGGCGTGCACCAGTTCTTTGAGGGAGCTGATCAAGATCCATATTCTCCGTAAGTTCTTCATCAGCTATGTTTAGATCCGCATCTTCAGAACTACAAGAAAACATAAGCAAGAGTGCTGTTATTATCATGACTATTTTCATTTCTTTTTTTTTATAAAATATTCTAATGCTCCAATGTTATCGTGAATTTTTTTCCAGGATTAAAATCATATCCCTCACTGAGCTCAACCACAATAACAGAATCAGAATCAACTCTTAGTCTTACATTGTTATCACTGCTAGAAGATCCAGAAATATTATGTGCTTCTGAAAAGGTAAAGTAATATCTATCAAACTTACCTGCAGGAAAAGTTCCGAATAGCATAGGCCAAAATGGATCAGTCCCATCTGGCAATAAGGTCAACTCGATACTGCTTTCTGTAAAATCAATTTTGTATAAGCCATTGATATCTCCGAACGGTGTTCCTGTCTGGCCTAAGGCACCATCAAATTCTATCAAAGTAAAGGAAAGCGTGGCAAATTCGTCAAAGGCATCATCAGCCAATCCAAAAAGACCTGGATATGTCCCCTCTACCTGACCTGGATCCTGCAAAGTATTTCTAAGGGTTATCTCTACACCCTCTTTTAATGCTTGATCTTCATCTCCACAAGAGATCAAAATTGTAATGCTCAAAAGAGCAAATAATATTATTCTAAATGAATTCATTTTTTGTTTTTCAATATTTTAGGTCAAATAATTATTTACCATGATACGCCCGTGAAACTTCAAAGCTATCTTCAAACCAGTTCCACAAAATGACTTTTCCGTCTTTCGCTTTTACCCGTAATGCATAAGTGAACTCCTTGGTTTGTTGATTGGAGTTTGTTAATTCACCTATCATTTGCCCAAAGAATGCAGCTGTATCACCGCTAGCGAATGCATCATTTGGCTCCCATTTAATGGTTTTAAATCCTGCACCAAATTTGGGCATGAAGTCCTCCAAAATGGTTTTCTTTCCATTCCATGGTCCTATCCAAGGCACATTGGAGTCACCTGCATTTTGCCATACCATGTCCTCATGCATCAAACTCATCATAGTCTCCATGTCTCCTTTACCCATGGCGTCCATAAATTTCATAGCGAGGTCCAACGTTGCTTTTGATTGATTTTCCATTGTGTTATTGTTTTTGTTTTGATTGATTTTTTCAATAGTTGCAGACTCCATTTCCTTTTTGTTTGAATCACATCCTATGGTAGTGATCAGGCAAATGGTGCAAATTGTAATTAGTAATTGTTTCATGATTTTAATTGTTTCATTGCCGTTCCCCAATCTTCTAGATGATGTACTTCCTGTACCTTTCCATCTTTGATCGTGTGAATATCAATTGTCATAATTTGAAAAGATCTTGAACCATCTGTAGGTAGTCCCATGAAGTCTCCATTTGGGGTTCCAGAAGCTAGACTCCTAACAACATACTTGTTGCCTTCATTAACAATATCCTGTGGCACCCACTTTAAATCTGGAATCAACTTCCAGAAGAATCCTAACTGCCCTGTCAGTTGTTCTTTAGTTTTGGATTCTACTGATCCTTTGGACACAAAGTTGTCAGCAAGTGTTTGAGCTAATACGGGTTCTGGTCTTGTTTCTGTGTTTACTGTAAGAGCTTTTTCATAAAAAGCCATAAGTGCTTCTCTGTTTGTCATGATCTTTTAATTTGAATTAATAGAATGACACAAAAGTAGGTGGGCAAGCAAAATCTTCTGAGATGAAAAAAAGTCTATCTAGGGTAAAAAAGGGAAAGTTGATGATCTCCAACTTCTAAGCAGATTGGTGGGATGCTCTAAACTCACTTGGAGAGAGACCCGCATACTTTTTAAAGTATTTAAAGAAATTAGTGGGCTCTTCAAACCCCGTTTGGAACGCTATCTCAGTAAGAGAGTCATTAGAGTTGATGATCAATCTTTTCGACTGAATGATGACGATCTCGTTTATAAAGGTTTTGGCAGATTTGTTTAGGATGCTCTGAGTAATGTTGTTTAAGGTCTTTGGGGTAACTCCCAAGGTTTTCGCATAGTAAGTAACCGTTTTGTACTGAAAGCATTCCTTTTCCACAAGAGCTTGCAGATTCAGGAACTTGGAGAGGTATTTCTGGTTTTCGAAAACAACATTCCCCTTTAGCTTTATACGAAATAATTTTGCGATAATAACTTGTACGAAGTTTCTTATTATACTGACAGAGTGGTCGTCTTTAGCTGCATGATATTCATCTTGTATCAGCTTTATCAGAGTAGTGACATCCTTGAATTCTGTTTCGTCCAGTTGAAGTTTAGGTGAAGCCAGCATTTCGTTAAATAACAAAAAGGTCTTGGATGCTTCTAGTTGATTAGAGTAACTCAGAACAAAGTTTTCAGTAAACACAAGTAACAGACCTTTTGCATTATTCCGATAAAACTTATGAACATTGTCTTTTCTTAAGGTAAATAAGGTCCCTTTCTTAAAATTATGATCTTTGAAGTTTATGTTGTAATCGCCACTATTATGAGTACACAAAAAGATACCATAAAATGATACTTTATGGAATTCAAATTGACTATGATCTGAAGGCTTTTTCTTAAGCAGATCTTGATAATTTATGCATTCAAATTGGAAGCCGCTAGAGCTATTGCTCACAAAGTTTATCTCCTTGAATTGCTCTTTCATTACCTGCTATATGGTGTGTAGGTTAAAGAATAAAACTACATAGAAAAAACTCTATTATAGTAAACTACAGTAATGGAGGTTTGTGGTTTAACTATTAGTGTAGTTTATGAAGACGATATGCAATCACAATAATGTTAACGCTTCTTATACATTCCCAACCCATTGTTAATTTCTAACGGGATTATCATTTGGCGATGCCTCCAATTTTCTAGCATTGAAAACAGAAATGGAGGCAGGTGCTTCTTGTACCTTTTCTCGTCTTCTGGAGGCAGAAACAACTACTTCTTGTCCAATGAATGCACTTGATTCTAGAGCAACTCGCAAATTGGATTGATTGTCTGTAATTTGAATCGTCTGTGTACTATAACCAGTGTAAGAAATTTCTAATGTCCAAGGTAGCGGCTCAGCACTGGTGATTAAAAAATCGCCATCTAAGTCGGTGCTGGTACCTATAGCCGTACCTTCAATAATAATATTTGCCCCGATAAGTGGGTCGCCTAATTCTGAGTCTGTGATAATACCGCTGAGAGTCGTTTGTGCACATACAGAAATAGTGGCACAAAATGCTATTGCTAAAATGAGTAATCGTTTTGTCATTCTGATGAGTTTTGATTAAAATATAATTGTGTATTTATCATGTACTTATTGGTTTTAAATTGATAGAAAGTGAGAATAGGTATGGAGATATTTTGAAAAATAAATACCCTAATCTCTAAAAGTTTCGATACTTAACTCAGCTAAAATATTCGGTGAATGGGTACCTCATTTATTTAGATCAATATTCTAGCTCACCTACTTTTCAATGACTTCAAGAAAAAATATATGAGGTGTCACACTTGTGAATATTCCCAACCCATTGTTAATATTACTTGGAGGCTCTTGTATCGATAGCGTAGAGCTACCTAATGTTTCATATAAAGCTGCGTACTCAGCATTAAGGCGATATACTATGATCTTATAGGTACCATATAGCCGTAACTCTCTCATTGAGTTGATCGAGTAAGCATCTATTATTTCTGGCTCTGATCTGAAGAATTGTTCTGGTATATCTTCCACATTGATCCTTTCCTTAAATATTTCATTGACATAGTCTTGGTTATCTTCTATGTGTTCTACGATTACGAAATAGTAATCCGATGATAAGTTTGACCAAGTTATATCTACTATTTCATTGCTGGTAGAAAAATTTGGGAAGCCGCCATCGTAGAAGATCCTTTCTAGCTCAACGGTTTTTTGAGAAAGCATTATATCTACTTCTGGGTTTACGTATGTTTCTGCTGATATGATTTTTTCATCGTGTTCAAACTCTATTTTATAAGTCCTATCAGTTTTTGCAATGTGATCAAGATTACGATAATATCCTCCGCCTATACTTTCGAGTTGGATATCTTCAGATCCATCATTGATGGTGATCGAGAGTCCATCCACCACCTGTAATATAGGTTCTTCTACTATGGAGAATGATTTTGTCACCTTGATAGAATCAATAGGTTGGTTTGCATAGAGATAAGCGGTTACAACCAGCGTGTCAGCATCCAGATTACTTACACTAATTTCTTCTTCACAAGAGAATAATAAAGCAACGAGGAACAAATAGGATATTTTTTTCATCATAATAAATTTTGGATTTTGAAGTGAGAAGTGAAGACTATCCTTAAATCACTTCTTTATCTAAGACTCCAACTAAAAAACAAGCTGGGTGTGAATCCTAATAGAGATACATCGGTTTCTAATAACTGTCCTTCAATGACATCATACGATTTGTACCATGTATTATTTCTACCATAAAAATTGAATATCGATGCACCAATTTTGGCTTTACTTTCATTGATGTTGAAATTATAGTTTGCAGAAATATCCAATCTATGATAAGATGGATATCTGAGGACATTCTTTTCGCTTACTTGGAAATATGGTTCAGTGTTATTATCTAACAAAGGAATCTCATAGTAACCAAATGGAGCAGTATATGGACGACCTTTCGCATAGATGAATGTAGAAGATATATCAAACTGTTTTAGTCGATATGAGGCAACTGCTTTGAATTCGTGTCTTGAATCTTGGCTAGCAAAGAAAGTATTCTCTCCAAAGTCGGGAAAATCATACTCGACTTTGCTCCATGTATATCCTAACCAACCTGAGAAATTCCCATACTTTTTTTGCAACAGAAATTCTGCTCCTTTGGCAATCCCCGTCCCTGTAAAAAACTGCTCACTAAGGTCTAGTGATCGATTCGGGCCAAAGCCTGATGAAGTAAACCTAGTTGTATATTCTGAAAGTCCTTCATAATTTTTGTAAAAGAGTTCTACATCAAATAGATAGTTTTTATAATCGTATGAAGCACCTAGAATATAATGAGTTGCTTTAGAAGTAGGAATCAATTCATCATCGGCTAAGATCCAAAAATCCCTACTTCCTTGTTGGATATCTTCTCTGATCACCCGTGTTGCAAATTGATTGTACTGCCCATATGCACCCTTGAGTTTGAAGGCTTCATTAAATAGATATGTGAATGATGCCCTTGGTTCCAAATAGTTTTTATCGGTAAGACTATAATTGTTTAATCGAATACCTCCACTTAATATTAGTCTATCCTTTAGTGTGATTCGATCTTGTACATAAATTGAAGAGGTAGTAGCGACATTACTTCGATCGATCAAACTGATAGTGTCGTTTTGCGTATAATTATACTTGATATCGTTCTGTATCACGTGCACTCCAAATTCAAGTTTATTGTTTTGCGAGATCTCAAACTCATTGTCCAGCTTAAATGAAATATCCTTTAGATCATTTTCTTCAAAACTGCCTGAAGAAGTAACAATAGTTGAGTCTGATCTAGTTGTAGTATTTTCATTTAATTGATCTCTTACACTAAAGTAGTTGGAGTAGGAGGCTACAGCATTGGAATAAAATCGATCAGACCATTTTCTAGACCATTTAAAACTCGCTCCTACATTACCCCAGTTGCTGACATCTTTATTATTATTAGCAAATGTAAAGTCTGGATTACTACCTCCACCAAAGAGTTCTGCAAAACGACCACCACCGAAAGAATTGCTGTCGATTATTCTAGAATTGTCTAGATCATCTTCTCCATTGTAAAGACTAAATGTGATCTTATCCTTGATAGAAGGTCTATATGTCACCTTTGCATTGAGGTCATAGAAGTAAGATGTAGGTTGGACCTGTATTTGTCCAAAACCATCAAAGCCTCCAAAGCCTCCAGATGCTGGTTCATTGGCATCTTCCGTTGACCCAGTAAATGAATCAAAAAGTTTGTTGTATAAAAAACTTTGATAGGACCTTCTTCCTGTTACTATAAATGATCCTTTGCCATCAGCAAATGGAGATTCAATGAATCCATTGACACTAAGAAAACTCAGATTAAAACCTGCGTTGAATTGTTCAGAGTTACCATCCTTAGCCGTAATGTCAACTACGCTAGACAGTCGACCTCCAAATTTTGGTTCGAAGCCACCTTTGTATAGTTGGATATCCTTAATCGCGATACTATTAAACGCACTAAAAAAACCATATAAATGATCCACGTGATATACGGTAAATCCATCGAGGATCATAAGATTTTGGTCAGGTACCTCCTCTGACATAAAGGCCAGCTGAGCTTTCATTGGACCCACTTATACCTGGAAGAAGTTGTAACGATCTGAAAATATCTTTTTCGCCAGTACTAGGCAGGATGCTTGCGATCTCAGGTGTCATACCTATTCTACTGATTCCACTTTGTTTGAGGATCTGTTCTTTTTTCTGCGCAGTTACCGTGATTTCATCTATCAAGGTGCCTCCCGAACTGAGGTATATTTCTAGATTGGATAAGTCAATGCTTGGTAACAGTCTTACTTCCTTTGTTAGGTAACCAATGTAGGAGAGCTCAATAATGGAAGTATCCGATGGAATATCTTGAAGGGTGAAAAGACCATCTAAGTTTGTTGTAGTCCCATGCGTTGTTCCTGCAACTATTACGTTTGCGAATGGTAAGGATTCTCCCGTATCTTCGTCTTTAAGAATTCCACTTATCGTTATGCCGTATGAAATTTCTTCTGAGACATATTCATTGAGTTTTTTTCCTTCAGGTACAAAGAGGCTTATTTTTTTATCTCCTTCTGTTGTGAAGTTAACAGATGTATTTGATAATATTTTTTCGAAGGCAATATCAAGTGGTTCATTTTCTACGGAATCGTAAATTTTAATACCACTGACGTCTGCTTTATTATAATCTATCTCTAGACCATAATTAAATCCCCAAATACTTATGACTTTCTCAAGACTAGTACCTTCAAAGGTGTTGCTTATCTTAATAAATTCTATTGCCTCAGATCTTGGAAGAATTTCAATTACATTATTTTCTCTTTCTTTCCAAGCTAGATCCGTATGCTCTAAAGCTTTATTTAATGCTTTTTTTAAGGGGATAAGTTGTTCATCACCATCAATTTCTATTGAAGCTATTTCATCATACTTATACTTTAATTTTAATTTGCTCCATCCTTCCCATTTATTTAAAGCTTCTTCTAAAGGTGCGTTATCAAACTTATTTGGTACATGACAATTCATATCAAATTGACAAAGTCCAATTGTTTTAATAGAGAATAGAATAATTATTATTAGTAGATATTTTGGCTTACTCAACATATAGAATCATTTGATTTACAAACAAGCATTAATAGATGCTTGATCTTTTCGTTCACATAACTAATCAAATGAACGCCACGAAATTTGCTTTGTACTCTTCTGAAATTGAGTGTATCGACGAATCAATAAATTGTCTCGATGAAATAGAATTGAGGCAGTGTTGCTTTTTCTAAATTAGATATTGGATATAATTTATTTTGTACATTCCGAAATATCGAAGTGAATTATTAATTATGTTTTTATATCACTTCAAAATCTTAGAATTTGAGGAAGCATTCAAATATTAAATTGCAATTAGTAGTATGGATCAGCATATGGTTGATGATCATTTTTGCTGGTAATGTAGCAGAACAATCATTTTCCTTTTACTTCATTTCTCTGATTAGAATTTTGAAATTAGCGATGTTCTTTATTGTCGCTTATTTTTGGCTACTCCCTTTTTATTTTAGAGGTCAAAGAAGAAAATTCCTTTACCATTCATTAATTATATTTCCTTGTCTAGTAGCTTTTTCAGTAATCGTAGAATACTATGTTTGTTTTCCTTTAGATGATCTAAGACGTTCACTAAGACAAGACTTGCTGTCTAGATCGGTATCGCCTTTACTAATATTCACGGTACCTCAACTTATAATTGGAATTACAATGTTTGGAGTTGCTGCAGCAGTCAAGAGTTTTTCAGCAATCGAAAGCAAGAATCAGGCAGTGCAAGAAGCTAATAAAAGAAAGCTAGAAGCAGAAATAGCTTTACTTAAATCTCAGATCAATCCACATTTTTTGCTTAACACTTTGAATAATATTTATACTTTATCTCTGACCAATAAAGGCACTGAATCTAATACAATTCTCAAATTATCAGAGATGATGAAGTATATCCTTAATGAATGTACACAAGATACCGTCTCCTTGCAAAGTGATATATCTTTCCTGGAAAATTACTTAAGCTTACAAAGGTTACGACTAGCACCAAACGTAGGTCTAACGATTCGGTTACCTAATAATGTTCCTTCAGACCTTTTTATTGAACCTATGGTTTTAATTTCATTCATTGAAAATCCTTTTAAACACGGCATAACGACAGCAAAGGAATGTGACATAGAAATATCAATTAGATTAGAAGGCAATAGACTTAATTTATTGGTGAAGAATGATATTGTAGGAAGAGATACTAAACCAACTGACTACTCAGGAATGGGCTTAGCAAACACCCAAAAGAGGTTAGAGCATACATATCCATCTTCTCATTCACTTATCATTGATAGCACTAATGATTCTTATCAAGTAAATCTCACAATAGACTTATAATGAGCTATACTATTATTGCAATAGATGATGAACCTTTGGCTCTGTTACTAGTAGAAACTTATCTCAAAAAACTAGAAGGATGGAATCTACTTGGTCTATTTAGCAATTGCGATAAAGCCTTACAATTTGTAGAGTCTAATAAGGTAGATGTAATTCTTTCTGATATTAATATGCCAGATATGACTGGCTTAGAATTGGTAGCATCCATAAAACCAAATAGTTCGTCTATCATTTTTATTACTGCTCATAAGCAATATGCTGTTGAGAGTTATAATTTAGATGTAATTGATTATTTAGTGAAGCCAGTCTCCTTTGAAAGGTTTGAACAAGCGCTGAATAAAGCAATTAATTGGGTTATGATAAGAGATGGTTTAGATGCTTCTAAGCAACCTATCAAAGACGAATACCTATTCGTTTATTTTGAATATCAGCTCATTAAAATAAAAGTGGAGGATATTACTTTTGTCCAAAGTATGGGGGACTACCTAAAGATCAATATCGATTCTGATACTAAAGCAGTGTTAACACTAGGGCGTCTAAAGAATATAACTACTAAGCTAGCAGACAAAGGTTTTATTAGAATACATAGATCTTATTTGATCAATAGTAAAAAGATCATAAAATTTCAAAAACTAAAAATTCAAGTAGGTGTAGAATGGTTGCCAGTGAGTAAGACCTATCAAAAAGATCTTGAAAATATGTTTAAGGAATAATGAAATTGTCTATGATGAAATACACCCTACTTTAAGTTTGCTTCAGAGAATTCTACGCTAGCAATGACCTTAGATGGGGAGATGTTTAAAGCGATCAGTCAGGCTATTTGACTTTGTTAAGTATTAGGCGACGCATGTATGAGGAGCATAGATAGGAATGAATTCCTTCAAAAGTTTTGATCTGCTATCTCACGCTAAATCCATGACAAAATTAGATTGCAAAATATACCGGAATATGGTACCTTATGATTCAAATTAATTTTTATGGCAAAGAATACATCAATTATTTTGGGAGATTATTTCGATAAATTCGTTCGAAGTGAAATTAAATCTGGTAGATACTCATCCGCCAGCGAAGTATTAAGAAGTGGGTTGAGATTGCTTGAAATTGAAAAAGATAAAATCAAAGCAATTAATAAGGCGTTAACAGTAGGAGAGGAAAGTGGAAAACCAAAAGAGTTTAATAATGAAAAATTCAAAATGAGGATGCGAAGGAAATTCAATCTTGATGCTTAAATTATTATTAACACCAAAAGCAGAAATTGACTTAACTGAAATCTATGAATATACATTTAATACTTGGGGACTGAACCAAGCTGAAAAGTATCAAGACGAATTATTTGATTCCATGACTGATATTTTAAGTAATCCTCAAATAGGTTCACTTTATTACCACAAAGAAGGAAATTACAGAAAATTAAATAAAAATCGTCACCTTATTTTCTATAGGATATCTGAAAAGGGATGTTTAGTAATTCGAATTTTACATGAAAGAATGGACTTGAAAACTAATTTTAGTAATACTTAGACTGACTTAAGAATAACAAATCTTCAGCCTGTTTTTTGATCCTATGTTCTATAGCTTCTTTTGTGAATTGGTTTAAGTCTATACTACCTTAAGTGCTTGTTCATAAGCTTTAGAATGTAATGGTTATTAACTCACTTGTAAATCAAAAAATCTTCTCAACCACCATTTTCTTTATACCACGCTTACATCTGCGGCTTCACCAGATACTTCTTGCCACTACCAGCCTTAACATATTCTAAAATATGATCTGGCTCGCACATTTCGTCTAGAGATATTGATTTATGAAAGTCACTTTTGAAAGTAGTGTCAATTTCATCGGCAACTCTTTTTTGCATGGCCTTAAATCCTTCCATACCTAACTTCTGGATAATAGGAGTTACTAACCAGCCGCTTATGCTCCAATACAAACCAAATGATCTATTGAATGTAGTTGGCGCTTGGTTCAGACTGCCGTAGATGTAGACTTGCTTAAGTGTTGTGGTGCCATACACGCTGTAGTTATCCACTTTACTGGCTAGTGATTTTTCCATGGCTTCTAATATCTGTCCTGCCATATCTCCTCCACCTATGCATTCGAATGCCAAGGTAGCTTCTGTCTCACTGATCGCATCTATAAGTTGACTTTTAAAATTGTCATCACTAGAGTTTAGCACATATTGCCCACCTATTGATTTTAAAAGCTCTACTTGTTCTTGTCTTCTTACTATATTGATAAGAGGTATACCATCTGCCTTACAAACTTTGAGAAGCATTTGGCCTAGATTAGATGCTGCAGCAGTGTTAATGATCGCTTTATGATTTTCCATTTTCATTGTTGCAACCATACCTAGTGCTGTATACGGATTTACACAGCTCGCAGCAGCTTGATCTGGAGTAGTCCCTTCATTCATGACCATACAGGATAGGCCTGGTACACATCGATATTGGGAAAAACAGTTAGCTCCAAATAATGAAACCACCTTGCCCATAAGATGTTGCATATCACTTCCAGCACTTACTACGATCCCAGATCCTTCGTTACCACTTGGCAGCGCTTTGTCCCATCTTCCTTTCATATGATCTACTATGGCAGATGTATATTTTATAATCTTTGGGTTAGCTGTTGTGCCTATAAGATCAGTGGTAATCATATTTGATAATCCAAAGAGCACACCTACATCTGATGGGTTTATAGGTGCAGCATGTATTTCTACTATAACTTCGTGAGCTGCAGGTTCTGGCATCGGAGTATCTATTACTTCAAGTGTTAATGTGCCTTCTTTGCTTAGTGTTGATCTTATTTCTCTATTCATATCCTGTTACGTTTTATATTTTTCAGTAACAAATGTACGGGATGCCTAACCAAAAAGTATTGCAGATTAGTTTAATTATGCATTTCAACCAGCAACCAATATTTACACATTTAGCAATGCTGGAATCTGAGTCTTTACTTTAGGAAATAGTTTTTTGCCTTTGGCAGTCAAGTATGGATAGTGTAATTCCCAGATTGCAGTCATTACTTGTTCCATACTTAGTTTCTTCTCACCCAACACTTCACGTTCTATTAACCAGGAGTTGAGGATAGCCCAAATATTTTTAGCGAAGTAATAATAGTGATCTGTGTGAGGCTCAGGTATTATATAACCTTTATCAACAGCTAAGTGCATACCATTCTTGGTAAATTCCAACACTTGCTTCATTTGTTTTTCGAATATCGTTTCTGCTTTAGGAACTAAGTTTTTTATCTCTAAAATGTCTCGATAGAAGAATCTATGTCCTATCTGAAAGTTTAAATAGTTTTTTGTGATAGAGGTATAATCATCTTGTTGAAATAAATTCACATTTAAGCTTCTCATTTCCTCATGAGCATCTTGCATGTAACTCAATACAGCTACCATTAGATCCTTCTTAGTCTTGTAGTGGTAGGATAGATTACCAGCGCTAATACCAGCACCTGCAGCAATGTCTTGCAATCGCACATTACCCACTCCAAGTTGATTAAATAGCGACACGGCATTCGCAAGAATCTTAAGCTGAGTTTTTTTCATTGAGTTTTTAATTCTTGATAAAAGTAAAAATAAAATAAGGAAGGATACCTGTAATTAGGTTTTAATTCCTAAATTAGGTTATAATTCCTAATTATTGAGACAACTAACTTTTGTTTAGCATAAAAAATCTGAGAAAATGAGTTTCCTAAAGAAAGTAAAGAAAGCAGCAGGTTCCGTAGTACCTTCTCCGATCGTCATAGATTTTGAAAAAGGAGGTGGAAGACATATCCAGGAAGTAGCGCCTTATCCTGAGGAAGTTTTTTGGGATGAGTCTGTCACTGTACACAAATCCTCAAACGGAGTAGAATATGTAAGAACCCCTGATGAGCAATTTGAGAATTTGTCAGGCTACGATTTCGCACCTAACTATGTAGAGATAGATGGACTGAGAATGCATTATCTAGATGAAGGCCCAAAGGATGGGCAGGTGATCCTCATGTTGCATGGGCAGCCAGTGTGGTCATATCTATATCGTAAAATGATAAAAGACTTGGTGCCGAAAGGATACCGTTGCATAGCACCAGATATGATCGGGATGGGTAGATCTGATAAGCCGATCAAAGAAAAATTCCATACTTATGATAAGCATTGCGAAATGATATTAGCATTCATTCATCAAATGGAATTAAATAATATCACGGCTTTCATCCAGGACTGGGGGAGTGTCATTGGGACTAGACTTGTCGGAGAAAATCCAGATCTGTTCGCAAGAGTTATTTTGGCTAACGGTGATCTGCCATTAGCAACAGAAGAAACAAATCCGCTTTATATTCCTAACCCGTTAGTGGTAGAACCCAAACTAAGTTCATTTAAAGACATTATTAAGTATTGGTTGAAAGGGCTTCCATATTCTTTTCAGGCTTGGGTGCTTTATTGTTTGCAACATACGAAGCCATTTATTGGAGATGTCATGCAGAAATCAACGGTTATTACTTTGAGTGATGAAGAGCTAGCTGCTTATGAAGCTCCGTTTCCTTCATTCATATACATGGCTGGCCCGCGTACCTTGCCTTCTATGAATGTCGGAATTGTAGGACAGCAATTACCAGCCTGGGAAAGCCTCAAGAAATTCGAGAAGCCATTTATCTCTTTCATTGGTTTAAAAGATACCTTACTTGGTCTACCAAGAATTCAGGAAAAATGGATTTCTAAAGTACCTGGGGCTAAAGGTCAAGATCACGAACAATTTGAAAATGCTAATCACTTTATACAGGATGATCTTGGAGAGGTGATGGCTGACCGCACGCATAAGTTTATTGTAAAAAACCCCTTGTAAAGTACAAGCGCAAGACTCAAGTTCAAATAAAGTTCAAATAAAGTTCAAGTGTCAAGCGCAAGTATCAAGTTCAAATGCTAAACTCAAACGCCAAATACGATTTCACTAATTAAATTGAAGTTTAAAAATGGGAAACAAGATAAAGTTCAAGCGCAAGTGTCAAGTTCAAATGCCAAACTCAAATGCCAAACTCAAATGCCAAACTCAAATGCCAAATACGATTTCACAAATTAAATTCGAGTTCAATAGTAGGAAACACGATAAAATTATAATACAGTATAACTGTCAATAGATGAACCTAAGGAATAATATTATACAGAATCTAAACTTGAACTTGTTCTTGAAACTTGAACTTGAACTTGACCAAACATGAACAAACTAGTAAAGAGCTCATTAATTGGACTCGGGATCATCGGACTGCTTGCCATATGCGGAGCAATATGGTTTTCACAAAACTGGCACAGGATGCCAGGGATCATAGCAAGCATCAAAAACCCAACAGGCCCAAACCAAGCTATCGAGTGGCAAGATGGCCCAACAACCAGGACATCAGATAAACCCAACGTCATAGTCATCCTTGTAGATGATATGGGTTTCAATGAAGTAAGTAGCTATGGAGGAGGAATGGGCAATGGTCAATTCAAAACACCAAACATAGATCAGCTTGCAGCCGATGGCGCATTATGCACTAATGGCTATGCTACGACAGCTGTATGTTCGCCATCTAGAGCGTCTCTGTTGACGGGGAGGTTTTCTACGCGATTTGGTTTTGAGTATACGCCAGCTAAGGGCATGGGGAAGTTCATCGCAAGTATGAATGAAGGTAGTGATCCACCCACAATTTTTGACCAAGATGTGGAAGATGTGCTCCCAGCGATAGAGAACATGGGACTACCGACATCAGAAATAACTATTGCCGAAATGCTAAAGCCACAAGGTTATCATAGCACTCATATCGGTAAATGGCACCTAGGAGGCAGTAAGGAATTCATGCCTACTAATCATGGTTTTGACGAAAGTCTTTGGATAGAAACTGGCAGTTTATTTCTACCAGAAGATGATCCTGATGTAGTAAATGCCAAATTAACCTTCGATCCCATCGATAGATTCTTATGGGCGAACTTACCTTATGCAGTTCAGTTTAATGACAGTGGTCGGTTTAATCCTGATGGACATCTCACCGATTACTTTACCAATGAAGCAGTCAAAGTAATTGAGAAAAATAAAAACCAACCCTTCTTTTTGTATATGGCTTATTGGGCGGTACACACTCCCTTGCAAGCACTCAAATCAGACTATGATCAATTGTCTTATATAGAAGACCATTCAGAGAGAGTACAGGCTGCTATGGTGATGACCGTCGATAGAGGAGTTGGTAAGATAAGACAAGCATTAAAAGACAATGGCATAGATGATAACACCATAATAATTTTCACTTGCGATAATGGGGCTCCAGGTTATATAGGGATGCCTGATCTTAATGAGCCGTACAGAGGATGGAAGCTGTCACTTTTTGAAGGAGGCATTCACGTTCCTTTTATAGTTAACTATCCTGATACTATTCCTGCAGGGCAAGTTTACGATGGACGTATATCTAATGTTGATATTTTCTCTACCGTAGCCAACTTAGCAGGAGCTTCTTTACCGACAAACCGACAAATGGATGGTACGAATATGTTGCCTTATTTGTCAGGCTCAATAGCTGGCAGTCCTGATCGCCCTCTATTTACAAAAAATGGGACTTGCTCTCAGGTTATAAAAGATGATTGGAAATTGATATGGGATCAACAACAGAAAAAGAAGTGGCTCTTCGATCTTAAAAGTGATCCGACAGAACAAAATAACTTAATTGACCGATCACCAGATAAATCCAGGTTGTTGACTGAGCTGTTAGCAAAATTCATATCAGAACAAGCCGAACCCCTCTGGGAAGGATCTTCAAAATCACCTATCCAGATAGATAAACATTTGAATCAAACCCATACTAAGAATGATGAATATGCTTATTGGCAGAACTAAGTCAAGTGCAAGAGCAAGTTTCAAGTTCAAGTTTAAAAAGAAAAAACAAGAGCAAGTTCAAGTGTCAAGTTCAAACTCAAAAAGAAAAAGAAAAGACAAGTACAAGTTCAAGTGTCAAGTTCAAACTCAAAAAGAAAAAGAAAAAGTGAGGACAAGTTCAAGTGACAATTTAAAGTTCAAAATGAAAAACAAATAGATGGCTGATAAGAAATTTGATATAGAAGATCGATTGGTGGACTTTGCTGCTAATATAGTTTTTCTGTGTAAAGACTTGCCGAAGGACATGACTGGAGACTATTATGGAAATCAATTGTTGAGATCAGCAGGGAGTTCCGCATTGAATTTTGGAGAAGCACAAGGCACAAATACATCGAAGGATAATATTCATAAACTCTCAATCACCTTAAAAGAACTAAAGGAGTCCCGCGTGAACCTAAGAATTCTTGATAAGGTGAAATATGGAGAAAGTAAAAACCGTGAACATCTTTTGGACGAAGTAGAACAGCTAATAAAAATCATAGCAACAATAATAAAAAACAAAAAAGCATAAATCGAAGAATGACAAACGCAATAGAATTTGAACCGAACTCTAAAAACTTGAACTTGATTCTTGCGCTTGAACTTGTAACACTTGAACTTGATACTTGCACTTGACACTTGAATTTAAAACATGACCATCCCAATCATCATATGGACAACCGCTTTTCTAATCTACGCCATCTTCTGGCTATGGTATGTCGGAATAAGAAAACCACTTTCGAAAACTGAGATAGATAAGTATCTGAATAAACTAAGTGAATACGGAAATGATAGCGCCCAAGGCGTATCAGATGTAAGAGCGTTTTTAGAAAATGATACGGGTAAGAGTTTTGTAATGGTCAATAGTATATTACTTAAAGAAAAACCTGATCAGGTAGAAGGAGTCAAAGAAGGAGATACTTCACTAAAGACATTGGTCGCTTATCATAAACCATTTATGAAGATGATGTTTAAGAAGGGAGGGATAGGAATATTTCAAGGGAGAGTAGCGGGTAGGTCAGTTGATGTGATAGGGGTCGACAATGCGGAGGAGTGGAAAATATCAGCTATTAATCGATTCAGAAGCCGAAGGGACTTTATGGATATTATCACTCATCCTACTTTCCACGAAAAGCATGATCTTAAGTTTGCAGCATTGAGTAAGAGTATTGCTTATCCTGTGGATCCGTGGTTTCAGTTAGGAGGCTTGGCAGCGATTGTGCCGCTAGTCATTGCACTCATAGCAGCACTGGTACATATTCTACTAACATAACAACTTTCAAAATGGTCAACAAAATTTTACCACCAGTAATAGATGATAATTATAAAGGCAACAAGATCGCTTTGTGGTTTTTTTACTTGATAACAGTTGTGACAGTAGTTAGAAGTTGCATTCATATTTTCAAAGATGATGGAGGGGCGCAAAGTATTGCCACAATTCCATTAGATAGCTATACTGATGCAGGTGCAGCAACTGTGATCTTGATATTTGCTTATTGGGGATTGAGTCAGTTGATGTTTGGATTGTTTCAAAGTGTGGTTGCTCTGAAATATAAAAGTCTGATACCGTTAATGTACTTGTTTTTGATATTCGAATATGCCTGTAGATTCGGAATCTCATTATTTAAGACTATAGAAACTACAGGGCAAGCACCTGGCGGAGTAGCTAACTATGTTGCACCAATATTATTTTTGGTAATGTTCCTTTTGTCTCTTCGGGAAGTTCAAGATCAAGTATAAATTTAAAATGAAGAATAAAGTTCAAGTTCAAGTATCAAGTTCAAGTTCAAGTTCAAGTTCAAGATTCAAATTCAATCTCAAATGGAAGAAAAAAGCAAGTATACAGTTCAACTCAAATAAAACGAATATCCATGCAATTGATTTAAGTTTAAATTGAAATAGAAAAAAATATAAATGGCTGAAAAGAAGTTTGATATCGAAGATCGGTTGGTGGATTTTGCTGCTAACATCGTATTCCTTTGTAAGGACTTACCGAAGGACATGACAGGAGAATATTATGGAAATCAGCTTCTTAGATCTGCAGGAAGTTCCGCATTGAATTTTGGTGAGGCCCAAGGAACTAATACAACAAAAGATAATATTCATAAACTCTCAATCACCTTAAAAGAACTAAAAGAATCTCGTGTCAACTTAAGAATCCTAGATAAAGTGAAGTACGGTGAAAGCAAGAACCGTGAACACCTTTTAGATGAAGTAGAACAACTAATAAAAATTATAGCCACAATAATAAAAAACAAGAAATCATGAATTTAACCCACTACATAAACTTCAACTTGTTTGAATTGTAGCCATGCCGAAAGGCAGGCTCATTTGAATTTTTATTTGAAATTTTAAAGAACCCAAGAGTAAGTCGATTAAATCGATAGCAACCTAAAAGCAGTATTTAGTTTGAACTTGATACTTGCACTTGAAACTTGAACTTGATTAAACTTAAACCATGAAAAAATTCATAATAATCTCCGCAATCATAGAGCTCCTAGCAGGAACCATAATGTTTTTCGCACCTCAGCTAGTACCCGACTTTGCTCAAGGACCAACAAGTCATATGGCCATGGCAAGAATGTATGGCGCAGCAGCTTTGGGGTTAGCCATATTTGCTTTTTATACCTGGAGGAATTTTGAAACCCCAGAATTGGTTAGAGCATTCTTGGCTGCTTTTTTAGTATTTAATCTTGGAGCCTTTATCGGATTGCTATCTAGTTTCTTAGCAGGTGTGTTTGCTAATCCAGGAGGTGCAATTTTGCATTTGGTATTGGGAATTTTCTCTGCTTACTTTTTAGTGAAGAATAATTTGGGACATCTATCAAAAGGAAAAAAGATACTGGCTGGTGTGGGAATAGGATTGGCTACTATCATAACGTTAGTTTCTCTGTTGCCGAATATATTACAGCAAGCTGGTCTGCACCCTAAGTATAGTGATGGTAAGACATACGATCTTAAAGGGAAAAAAGCACTGATTATAACAACAAGTCATGGCATATTGAATGCCGCAGGAGAAACCACTGGAAAGGAGACAGGAGTTTTTGGTTCGGAGATGACCGTGCCTTACTACGAGTTTCAAGATGCTGGAATGGAGGTCGATGTGGCTAGTATCAAAGGTGGGGAGATACCTGTTGATCCACAGTCATTTACATTTTTCATCAAATCTGAATCGGATGAGCGCTATCTGCAAGATGAAGCATTCCAAGATAAAGTGGCTAACTCTTTGAAAATAGACGATATAGATTTTACAAAGTATGAGGCGATCTGGTTAGCAGGAGGATGGGGAGCTGCATATGATCTAGGACAATCACAAGTATTGGGTAAAAAGATATCAGAAGCATACTATGCGCAGACGCCTACGATCGGTAGTGTATGTCATGGGGCATTGGGACTGATACAAGCTAAAGATACCTTAGGTAATTATCTGATCACTGGTCGGACAATGACTGGTGTCACCGATAAGCAAATAAAGGATCTAGGTATCACCTTGACACCACTACATCCTGAAACTGAATTACGCAAGAAAGGGGTAAACTTTAAGAGTAATACTGGTAATATTGATATGCTCGAGACGATTACTGTCGTAGATGAAGAAGGAAGATTCATAACTGGTCAAAATCAAAACTCAGGTCACGAGACGGCTCAAAAGATGATGGCCATAATGTTGGAGAAATCGAAGAGAAAAGTATTAGATTGATTGATGATTGAAAAAAAAGTGAGGTGCGAGGTGCGAGGTGCCAGGGGACAGGTGAGAGAACAGAAGACAGAAGTCAGAAGACAGAACACAAAAAATAGAAGATAGAGTCGAGCTAAGAGATTATTATTGTTGCCAAACGCATGCGCTCTATTCTTTTTCAAGTGGAGAGAGATTACAGAGTGACAGAGAAGACTTTCTCTGAGTATAAACTTGAAAAGAACCAGCCATGCCGATAGGCAGGCTTTGAAACTTGAACCAGCCTAGTCGGCGGGCAGGCTTGCACTCGAAAAGAACCAGCCATACCCATGAGGCAGGCTTAAATTTTAATTGTTACGTTTATAAAAAAATTGAATAGCACAAGAGTAAGTCAATTAAATCGACAGCTACATTTTAGCAATCGGCCTTTGAACTTGAACTTGAAACTTGAACTTAAATAAGCCTTTGAAAACACTACTAACCTTCATTACACTAATTATAATAGGACAAACGAACCTCTGGTCTCAAGAAACAGTAGAAACCAAACCCAACATAGTCCTAATCCTAGTAGACGACGCAGCACTAATGGACTTCGGAATCTATGGTGGAGAAGCAGAGACACCTCACATCGATGCATTAGGAAAGCGAGGCACATTGTTTACTCATTATAGAGCTACGTTGATGTGTGCTCCATCTAGGTCAATGCTGATGACGGGCTTTGATAGCCACCTGACAGGAGTTCCCAATCTACCTATTTTTACGCCTCCAGAGCTATCCAAGCAACCAGGCTATGAAGGCATCCTCAATAATAAAGTAGAGACCGTTGCAACGAGATTAAAAAGACAAGGCTATCGCACCTATGTTACAGGCAAGTGGCACTTAGGACATACGGAGGAAACGCTACCCAGCAAGCGAGGCTTTGATCGCACCTATATCCTAGATGCTTCTGGGGCTGATAACTACGAACACAAACCATACTTACCTACACAATCGGCTAAGCCTCCATGGTTTAAAGATGGAGCGTTAATTGATCTATCAGAAGATTTTTATTCCTCTAGAAATCTGGTGGACGAGATGATACACTTTATGGATGAGGAGGAGAAAAAGGAAGATCCGTTTTTTGCTTATCTCGCCTTTCAAGCTATACATATCCCTGTCCAAGCACCGCCAGAATTTACAGAAAAGTATATCGATATATATGAGAAAGGATGGGATGCGATCAAGCATAGGAGGTTTGATAGAGCAAAGGAATTGGGATTGATCCCTGAATCAGTAGAAATGGGAAAGATGCCAGAGGGGTTGAAAAACTGGGATGATCTAGATGATGAGCAAAAGAAACTTAATGCAAAGGCAATGGCCGTAAATGCTGGGATGCTTGATGCAATGGATCACCACATAGGCAGGTATGTAGATTACCTCAAAGCAAATGGAAAGTATGACAATACGATATTCATAATTACATCTGATAACGGACCTGAAGCAAGCAGTGTAGGAGACGTGAAATCTATGCAACTGTGGATGAAATATGTTGGGTGTCACAGAGAATATGAAACACTAGGAGAGAAAGGGTCAATGAATTATATCGGTCCAGAGTTTGCAAGTGCAGCGGCGGGCCCAAGTTCATTTTTTAAATTCTATGCAGGGGAAGGTGGCGTAAGAGTACCACTAATATTTTCTGGGCCTGGAATACCTGAAGGGCAGATGCAAAATTCATTCGCCAGGGTAACAGATATCACACCCACCATCATGTCTCTGGCGGGAGTAACCAATCCCAAAGAGGTAGCTGCAGGGCCTATGACAGGTCGCAGCTTGTATCCTCTACTCAATGGAACTAAAGAGTCTGTATATGATCCTGAAGAACCCATAGGTATAGAAGCGGCAGGACATGCTATATTGTACAAAGGCGATCATAAGTTAGTGAAGAACGGTAGGCCATATGGAGATGGAGAGTGGAGGCTTTTTGATCTGTCGGTGGATCCAGGAGAGACTGTGGATCTTTCAGTGTCCTTACCTGATAAGTTTGGTGAGATGATCGCACATTATACAGACTATACTAAAGAATATGGTGTAGCCGAAATGGGAATCAACTATGAACCACTCCTAGAGATCCAAAACAAATTTATGGCTAAGCTCAAAAATGCCATGAGACCTTACCTTATAGGGTTTTTAGTTTTAGTTATTGTAATAATATTTGGGAGGAAAATAAAAAGGAGCTATGCTTAAGAAGTTAGGGTTTGGGATTGGAATACTTTTGCTTCTTGTCTTATTGATAGGGTGGGTAGTCACAAATTTTTTTCCTGAGCGGCTGGTGCCAATGATAATTAGCACACAGATCGAACGACAGCAAGCCACCATCGATGATAACAATGCCAAATTATCGGATATCGAAAAAATATTTGTTTATACCATCGGGACTGCATCACCAATGCCAGGTGAGCGTGTGCAGACGGGTACAGGAGTTATCGTGAATGGTCATTTCTTTATTTTCGATGTAGGTGATGGGGTAGTGCAGAAAGCAGAAAACATGGGACTACCGCTAAATCAGTTAGACGGAATATTCATCACACACTGGCACTCTGATCATATGATCGATCTGCCCAGTATGATCAGTCGCTCGTGGTTATTGGGTAGGACTAATGACTTACATCTGTTTGGTCCTGTAGGTACAGATACATTAAATCAAGCTATAGATCAATTCCTTCATGTAGAAAACAGACATCGTGTAGATCATCATGGCCATGAGCTAATGGATGTGTCGAAAGCAAGAGCCATTCCACATGAATTCACTTACGAGCAAGATGGTAAGACATTAGTGTATGACCAAGATGGGATCAAGATCACTGCCTTTGATGTAGACCATTCGCCTATAGAGCCAGCAGTAGGATATGCCATAGAGTACAAAGGGAAGAAGGTGGTGATAAGTGGAGATACCAAGAAAAACGATATGGTCATAGAGATGTCTAAAGATGCAGACCTGCTATTGCACGAAGTGATACTAAGCTCCCTATTAAAGGAAATGTCATCGAAACTTTCAGAAACTGGCAATGCAAGAAATGCAAAGATCATCCACGATATACAAGACTATCACACGACACCCTCAGAAGTTGCAGAAGTAGCAGCTAAGGCCAATGTCAAAAAACTAGTCTTACATCACTTCGCTCCAGCCCCCGATATAAGAGTGATCAAGAATTTGTATAAAAAAGAATTAAAAGGATTCAACGGTCCGATCGAGTTTGCAGAGGATGGGGATTTGTTTGTGGTAAAGTAGGAGTTAGGTTTTCTTATTTGTTTTTGAATGTAAGAAAGGGTTCTTAGATCAAGGTGAGAAGTAGTCTCGATCCTCCAATGTTAAGTGACAGACTGCGCCGAACAGGGGCTAATCATTCTCATCCAATGTGAATATCTTATTGACAGGCTTTTTAAATAATTCTGAGAGTTTCAAGGCGAGTATAGTTGATGGGACGTATCTATTTTTTTCAATAGAATTAATAGTTTGCCTAGAAACACCAATTTTTTTTGCTAGTTGATCTTGTGTTAAATCATTCTCTGCTCGCTCAACTTTAAGTCTATTCTGCACGGCCAAATCTTTTAAGCGTTTCAAAGAATAGTAACTGAAAACCCATTAAAATAAATATCACTTCGAATGAAGATATCTCATGAAAATTGACATTTCCGTCGCCCGTAATCTTAGTAATAAGCACATCAAAAACTAAAGCAATCAATGGAATAGATATGGTATAAATTGCTGTAATTACAAATGCTAAAACGTATGACTGATACCTTATGAGCTTATTGTATTCGTCTTCTAATTGATCTTTACTTAGTGAAGCGACAAGCATGCATAGCAGCATGAGCGTCCTTAAGACATCTTTCAAGATTAGTGTATTAATACCTATAAACTTAGAACCAAGTAAGATTATTAAAATTATAATAGCTCCAAATAACCCAATATTTTTTAGACTACTTGGAAACCTAAAGTTTAGAATTTGGTGAAGCTTTTTGTGTTCGTCCTGTAATCTAGATAGTTGTTTTGCCATTTTTATATCATTTTGTTATGAACAGTATGTTTTACATAATGTCAAATGTACTTTACATTACCTAAATTGTCAAATGATATAGTAATTATGTCAATTAGCTGATAGTTTAAGATGATTTTGAATTGACTTAAATAGAAGACTGCCCAACTGGAATGTAAGAAAGGATTCTTACATCGTGGTGCGACGTAGTCTCAATGCTGCAATGCTGTACGACAGACTAAACCAAGCGGGCTCATCCCAAGTCTATTCACTTTCAGGATGAGGACTAGAGGTTGTTAGCGGCTATAAGTTGGTCAACTTTTGCATTAAATCAAATAAACCATATACTACAAAAACTTAAAATTGAGACTCACTCCGAAGGCTCTAGGTCGCCCTATAGCAAAGTAAGAATCACCTGAAAATCCAAACTGATTGAATCCTTCTGTTCTATAAACGGTATTCCCTATATTCTTTGCCCATAGCCCGATCTCATGTTGGCTGTTTGGGATCGGATAGCTGATGCGAGCATTAAGTAGTGTGTATCCATCATCCTGGAATACAGGCTCATTATTACTTGTAAAATATCTTTGGCCAGTATATCTGATATCAGGTTGTACAATGATATGAGAACCACCAGTTGGAATTTTGATCCTTAGCATGGCATTAAATGTTAGGTCTGGTGCATTAGGAAGCGCCTTCCCCTCAAGTCTGGCATCATCAGACTCCTCTATGTTTCCATCCATTGCGTTGAGTCCCGCGCTTATCAAAAAGTTTTCATTAGCTAAATAATTAAATGAAGCTTCCACACCATCGATGATCGCATCTCCAGCATTAGTAAGTATCAAAGAAGGTAGTCCTGTAGTAGCATCTACTATCGAGAATTGTGTTTGGAAATCTTTCCAATTGTAGTGATAGTAAGCAAGGTTACCTGAGAATTTGCCATCAGCACTTTTCATTTTGAGACCTATCTCTGTAGCTAATACTTTTTCTTTAGTGAAGGGCTTTAAGCCTTCAGGATTAAGAGTAAATCCGCCTGGGAACCCACCACTTCTATATGCGCTACTATAGTTTGCATAGACCATTACATCATCTTTCAGAAAATATTCTAAGCCTATCAATCCAGATAGATCAGTATCTTCTATGGATGCCGTATTTGTAATTGCTGCTACGCCTACAAAATCACTACCACCTGTCCAATCTTTGTTTTCGCTACTGTACCTAAGACCTCCAAGAATATTGAGCTTGCCAAGTGCGTATTCTGTATGAGCAAATGCCGCTAAGGAAGAAGTCTCTTGGTCATTGGTCACATTAGCCATGGTCATTACCAAGTCGGTAGCATCTATTGATTGGAGTGCATCCACCTTATCTTTAGAATAAAAAGCACCAACAACATAACTGAGGTCGCTTTCTTGATCTGATGCTAGCCTGATCTCTTGAGATAGCGATCTTGTTTCATCTGTAAATGTCACATCTAAGAATCTGGCAGGTCCTGCATCGATATCTTGGAGTTGATTTCTATTAAAGTTTTCCATCCCTGTGATCGAGGTCAATGTAGCTCCATTACCAAGTTTGATCTCAGCTCTAAGGTTGAGGCCTAGAGCATCATTATCCAATCCTCCCACTGTTACACTATAATCACCAGTATATGGATCATCATCGTCGTCGAAGTAGCCTGCAGCATTAGTACAAGGGCCCTCAGCTACCATGCCTTGTGCAACTGGTCCGCAAGGCTCTGCTCCTGTACCTGGGTCGATTGTGCCAATATGCTGTAATGCTACTGGATCAGAATTATCTACACCGCCATGTATGTCAAAGCTGATGTCAACATTATCTGATGCATTCCAGTTTAATCTGAGTCGTCCTGATGTTCTTTTAGTGCTACCGTACGAATCATCGTCATTAAGCCTATTGGTCTGGTAGCCTCCTAACATGTTATAGGATGATATAGAACCTCTGAAGCTCAAGGTCTCGCTGATAGGTCCGCCAACAGCAGCTTCGAGATCTATGGTATTCCAACTTCCTAGATCCAACCTAGCTGTTCCGTTCATACTTTCACCATATTTTTTAGTATAAATATTAATCGCCCCAGCTGTAGAATTCCGTCCATAAAGCGTCCCTTGTGGTCCCTTGAGCACCTCTACTCTTTCTACGTCCATTAGTTGGAAACTCATCATAGTGTGATAAGGTACGATCACGTCATTTATATAGACAGCAGTACCAGGATTCTGTATAGATGTAAAATCATTGAAGCCTACGCCTCTTACCGTGTAGACTGGATTACTGTTTCCGACAGTAGGTTTACTATAAAATCCTGGGGTAAAATCTGCAAGCGATGTAGGATCTGTCAGCCCTAAAGCCTGGATATCCTTAGCATCAAAAGTGGTGATCGATAATGATGTTTTATGGGCTGCTTTGGCAGTCCTTCTTGCCGATACGATAACCTCCTTCAGTTGAGTAGCATCTGATTCAAGTCTTATCATTATATCATCAGAACTAGAAGAAAAGGACACTGTCTGATCAGAATATCCTGTATAAGAGATGAGTAAATTACCGTTGTTTCTCGGAGAACTGATCGAGAATTTCCCATCAATATCTGTAGCTGTACCACCGGATTCTCCTTCGACCTGTATGGTAGCACCTATGAGCGGTTCATTAGAGTTGCCATCTACTATAGTGCCTGATATTTCTTGGCCAAATGCATAACAGCTAATGGCGCAGAACAAAAAAGAAATAATAACTGATCTCAACATGTCAAAAGATTTAGTGGTTCAATATTACTTATCCATTAGAACCTGATGATCGTTTTGATCAACTGATCGGGTCCTGATAGGTTTGGAGTAAATCTAATGACTAACGTGAGGAGAAGAATATCTAAAAATTAATATTATGTAACGGTATTATAGTTTTTATAGGTTGATCTAATTCGTAAAACGAAAGTTTATTTGAGTATTCTCAGTAATCGTACAATGGATAACTTCGAAAGTTTTAATTTGGTTACAAATTGTAGATTATCCGATATACGACCTTATCCTTTCTTAATTTATTTTAATGGTCTCTTAGATGGTAGCTTTTCTCTTAGCAGGTAGCTACTTAGATCACTAAAATTTTAAATTATGGGAAAAATTAAGCTTGCTATATTTTGTTTGATATTGATAACTCTTTCAATTACATCATGTGTGAATAAACAAAATGAAATAGTCATGGGAATTAACAACCAAGAAATAGGAAACGGAGAGACCACGCTATTTTTTATTCATGGAAATTCATCGTCACACAAGGTCTTTAGTAAACAAATGAATAGTGGGTTAGCTGATTCTTATACTTTGCATGCTGTTGATCTACCAGGTCATGGGGACTCAGCCAACGCTGAAGAAGTAAATGTGTATAGTATGCCTGGCTATGCGTCTAAATTAGACGATTATATTAAAACCCAAGGACTTGAAAACGTAGTCTTAATAGGCTGGAGTCTAGGAGGGCATATAGCACTCGAAATGGTCTCTCGGGAAGACCATCCTTATAAGGGTGTTGTCATATTTGGGACTCCACCATTAGGAATACCTCCAGCAATGGAAGCCGCTTTTTTGCCTAATGAAGCTGTTAACATTGGATTTACACCAGAGGTAGATGAGGAAATGGCAAAGGCTTATGCGAGTTCATTCTTGAAGAAAGGGTCAGGTCTTGACCTTACTTCTTTTGCAGAAGATATATTAAAGACCGATAAGGATGCAAGGGCTAACCTAGTCCCGAGCATGTCGACTATTGGCTATGCTGATGAGGTCAAAGTGATCGCCGAGATGAAGATTCCTATCATGGTCATTCATGGTAGCCAAGAGCAATTGGTCAATAGTAGTTATATAGATTCATTAACTATGCCTACTTTATTTCAGAATAAAGTCCAGTTTATTGATGGAGCAGGCCATGCACCTCAGGTAGAGACTCCAGCGGAATTCAATAAATTGATAGCTGATTTTGCAGCTACTCTGTAAGGTTATAAACAATAAAAGGAATTGAGCTCCTTATAGAAGTACATCTAAAGTGCTATTTTAGGGTGGAAAGCAACCAGGTTTTCCCCAATTACCAACTATTATTATTATGATAAAGGAAATAGTCATACCATATACGGACCCTCAAAAAATGATGTCTGGCCTACATCATAAATATGGAATGACCTTCTCTAAAAAGTGGGGAATCTATCATAGCAATGTCCCAAGTAGTATCGGTTATGGATGGAATACGATTCTGATAAAGGATGATATACATTTCATTAGGACCAATATGAATTTCCATTCTCCAGTAAGTTTTAAAGCTATAGATCCGGTTGAGGAACTCATTGATATCAGGATTAGAATAGGAGAAGAGCAGAAGTCATCCTTTCTCAATGGAGAAAATAATTATCAATGGGGAATGCATCGCGTTAATGCAGTAAGCGTATTCATACCCAAAAAGTATTTTAAAGAGATAGATGAAGATCTACTTAGAAACAAAGTACAACGAATCAAATATGACCCTACGTTAAAACGGAATATAGATAAGTTACTAAGACTTCAGTTTGAAAATGAGAATAAGGCACTTCAGCTAGAAGGAGAACTTCTAAAATATTGTTATAACCTTTTTGAGTTTATTGAAAAGAAGGAGCAATTAGGTATAGGTGAGAAAAAACTCAATAAGATAAATCAGGTTAAGAATATCCTAGATCAGCAGTATTTCGATGCTCCCACTATCAGGCAGCTCTCTCGTATCTTTGGTATGAATATAACAGACCTTCAAAAACTCTTTAAGCAAATACATAAGAAAACAATACATCAGTATTGTATGGATCTTAAGATGGATAAAGCCATTCACCTTGTCTCACAAACCAATGAACCCATCTCGCAGATCACCGAGGAAGTAGGGTATCAAAACAGGACACACTTCAATAGATTATATAAGAAGATGATAGGCTGTACACCTCGGGAACACAGAAGACGATTGTCAATCGATAAGGGGGGTCATAGATCATCCAACAATCATTGAACTCCACTAAGAAACCATCTGAATCAGAATAAAGAGAAAGTCATACTCAATATTCAAAATAGCTACAAAGAAAAACTGGCTATTCTACAAGATAATATCGCATAACTCTTCACTCCGTTCGAGTGACGGCGACTTATCGTCATCCTCTATCTGCAAGCAGTATTCATATCTAATCCTGACATAGGTTGACGTTTTTTCACAAAGTGATATGGGAAAGAAAAAGACAGTCACCATGACTAACACGCTGACCAACCAAGGACACAATTAGGGATTTAAAGTAGCTAGTGTAGAGCAAAAAAGAAAATACATTTCTATCACTTTATCAATATTGTAATTTTTTAATTTTAATAACAACATCTGTTATTTTGCCCCTATATGGTTCTCTTGGAAAGATTCAGTATTAGAGTGTTCTTTAGGAAATGCTATCTGAAAAGTACTTCCATTATCAGAAGTACCCTTAAGCTGTAATTCTCCATTGTGATTTTGCATTATTTTCATGCATATGGACATGCTAAGCCCTGAGCCTTCATACTCTGATGTGTTATGAAACTTTTTAAATGGGGTAAATAGATCAGCCATGTATTTTCCTTCTATACCAATCCCATTGTCGGTGATATTGATATGATGGTACTTATCGTCTTTTGTAATATGAATCTCCCGATCGCCGAGGGCAAGCGATCCCCTGATCGCCGAGGGCAAGCGATCGTCTCAGCTTGTAGCTGAGATGTGATACACTCATCCCGCTTAACACCAAGTCATCTTTATACGATAAGTTCATTACATCGAGGCAACATGCCTCGACGATCTGTTACTTGTACTTGTCATACACTCCTCCTGTTTCCTGTTTAGCGCTTAGCTTTTGATCAATCCCTGATCGCCGAGGGCAAGCGATCGTCTCAGCCCGCCAAAGGCGGACAGGCATTCCTCCAGAGGCGGACAAGTGTAGCTGAGATGCCATACTCTCATCCCGCTTTGCATGAAGCCATCTTCACACGATAAGTTCATTGCATCGAGGCAACTACCTGCCCGCCGAAAGGAGGGTGCCTCGAAAATCCACAATAGTTTAATTGAGAATGATTAACTTAATCAAATGCATGGACATAAAATCGTCAATCAAGATGGTCTTCATTATTTGACTTTTACAGTAGTAGGATGGATCGATGTCTTCACAAGAAAAAAATACAAAGACATCATCATCCACGATCTTGAATATTGCATCAGGAATAAAGGGCTGATTCTATGCGCATATGCGATCATGAGCAATCATATTCAAATCATTGGTAGAGCGGATGAGGGCTATGATGTTTCAAATATTATTCGAGATTTCAAAAGCTATAGTATCAAAACAATTCTTAATTCAATACTAACATCACCCAATGAGAGCAGACAAGAATGGATGCTCAAACTGTTCAAGTATTATGCAAAGTATAACAGCAATAATAAATTCTATCAATTTTGGAAAAGAGATAACAAGCCTATCGAACTAGTATCACCAAAATGGATAGATCAAAAGATAAACTACATACATAACAATCCAATCAATGCTGGCCTTGTCGAAAACAGTTGGGAATATCGATACAGCAGCGCAGCCAACTATGTTGAAAAAGAAGGTTTACTTAATATTAGTTTGATTGATCTTGGGTTTGACATTGGATATGTTACATAGTTGTGAAACAAGTTTAAACATCAAGTTTCCTGTTCGGCCTCCTATTATGTGCCTCGACGATCCGTTACTTGTACTTGCCTGATCGCAAAGGGCAAGCGATCGTCCCTCGATCGCTGATGTTAGTAGCCCTCATTGCTCAGCCAGTTCTTTCAATTCCTTATTCATCTTGACAAAATTACTCCTAGTCGCTTCCCCAATACTATGCATAATAATCCCTCTCAACCATCCACTAAAATTTTCACCATGAATTAATTTAGTTTGATCAGGACTGATGGCTTCTAATTTAAAATAATGCCGACCATTGAACATACCTAATGGTAATTTTCCTAACCATTCAAAGTATTGACCAGGATCTACTACAGTGATGGTTGGTTTGAAAAAATTCTTTTTTCCATCGGTGATCATGGTGTTTTTTAATCGTCCACCTTTTACTAGTTCTCCTTCTATAGAAACTATGAATGTATTCCAGTTAGGGTAATTAGCGAAATCAGTTAAATGATTCCAGATTTTATTTGTGGATGCGTTGATGATAATTTCTGTTTGTATGGATTTCATGATTATATGTTTTTGTTATTTGATCATATTTACCATACAAAGATGCAGTCGTCGAAAGCCAATATCATTAACAAAAGATAAGAAAATGGAAATGGTGAAAATTTATTTCTTCATTTCAAAAATGCGTTTTCGAATCCGACTTAAGGAAACAGGCGTGATGCCGAGATAAGTCGCTAACATATGTTGTGGTACTCGATTGAGTAGTTCAGGTTGGCGTTGGAATAATCCTAAGTATCTTTCTTCGGGACTATTCAATATATAAGAAGCAACTACTTTTTGAGAAAAGATAAATCGTTGTTCTAGTAATTTTCTGAAAAAAATGTGCATTCGTGGAATTTCTTGAAACCATTTCTCAAGTACCTCTTTTTTTATAACAATCAATTTGCAAGGTTCTAAGGTTTCTATTCCTTGGATAGACGGAGTTTTACTAAGAAAACTTTCTAACCCACCTAAGGTCATATTTTCAGTAAAGAAAAATCCTGTAATTTCTTCTCCATCTTTATCATAGTACAACCGCGCACATCCTTTATTCATAAAATAAAGTTCTTGACAAATATCATTGATCTTAACCAATAGAAATTTTTTAGGTACTTCTCTATAGACCAGATCGTTTTCGATAATTGCTTTTTCAGCAGTTGAGAATGGAGTGAAGTGATTTGTAAATTGGAAGAATTGCTGAAACATAGATGGTTTGTTTTAAGCAATATATATTTTTTGTATCAGCAGATGAAGTAAGTAAGGCTACAAGCAATACAAATACATTATAGCTACTAAAATAATTCTGCTTGCCAAATCGTATACCAAGTAGTTTAACTTTGACCCCTATGAGACCTAGACTATTACTATTGTGCTGTGCTATACTTTTTAGTGAGCTAGTAAGTGGGCAGACATGGGAATCCGTATTCAGTGATATAAGGCTCTACGGAGAATGGGGTTCAAGAATTCAGATATCTGATAACCAGAATGGGTTTTACCATGTGTATAATGGGGAAAGCTATCTTCGATTACGTGAGCAAGGAGAATTAGAAAGTTTTGGAGATTATGAAGGTGGCCAACAAAATTCTTCTAATCGGGATGTATACGATGGCAAGCTCTACCAATTCAAAAGATTCGTTGATTCTATCCAGGTCACTACTGTTGATATAGATGGGGCCTTTACCAATATCATAGACCGGAGTCACAACAGTAGGATCTGGAGCGGGAATGTCATCAGTGAGGATCTGTTTTGTTCATTTACCAATAGTCAGTTTATAACTTATGATGGTGAAGGAGAAGTACGCAATACTATTACTTTTCCTCGCAATGCTACGGTCAAGGTCATAAGTAATGTCATATATATTTGGAACGGAGATGGTCTCTATGCTTTTGATACTAGTCTGAAGGAGAAATATTTCACCCCACGAGAAGATATGGGCGGCATATACGTCAGAGATATTGATGTGAATGATGAAGGAGAACTTTTTTACATCGGCACCAGAGGATTCCCAGATAATGAAACAGGAGCTTTCACTACTGGTAAGCTGGATATCGATGGCAACTTTCTGCAGAGCAAAGAGAACTTTATCGAGACCACAGATTTTAATGCTGAAGCACTTGCACTGGCGGTCAATGGCGATGCGATAGGAGTGAGCTATGCTAATATAGAGGTCCAGTCAGACTTTGTGATGGTTTGTATGGATGCGGCATTAGATATAGTTGGTACTAGAGAACACTCAGATAGTGGTCCTGGACTTGCTAATATCGTCACTAATAATGCGGGTGGCTTTCTGTATATGTACAATAAGAAAGCAGATCCTATGCAAAGTTGGACGGATCCTAATACATACCCGACATTCGTATCCTGCAATGCGAGTTGCGGACTAGAAGAAGGTGTTGCAGCATTTATTCGCGGTAGGGTATTTCTTGATGAAAATGGCAACGGCATCTATGACGAATCAGAACCTCCGATAAATGATGCACGTATCATTCTACTTCCCGATAGTCTCTATACCTATACAGATAAAAATGGACAATATACGGTCAACAATATTGCTGGTTCTAATGAACTCGATCTAGCACTTCCGCAAGATTGTTTTAGTGGGCCAGCATCCATTCAGTTTAGATCCGATACGATCAAAGCTACAGATAGATTTGACTTTGCGCTCAGCACCTCTAACTTGACTCCAGCAGTAGAGATCCATACCACAAGTGGTCGTTTAAGATGTAACGAATTAGTACCTTTTTGGATCACCGTCAAAAACATAGGATGTACGATCCTTAATGGAGCATTGACCATACAGCCTAATCAATATATAGATGTGATCGATGAGACTTCCCTTGTCCAAGATATCACACTAACCCAGACTGCCGATGAGTCCACCCTTCAAGTGTATCTGATGGCCAGTGAAGAGTTTGTAGGCGAAGAAATAGAGATCTTGTATCAGTATGAGGAAGCGGGGTTCTCTTATGATACCACTTTTACCGCCGTCTTGAAGTGTGCTGTTGATCCTAATGACAAGCAGGTGAGCCCATTTGTTTTGAGCCCAGATAGTGTGCAGTATGGAGAGTTTAGAGATGAGCTGATCTACAATATTAGATTCCAGAATGAGGGTAATGACTTAGCCAATAAAGTGACCCTTGTAGATACACTATCAGATTTGCTGGATATCAATACTTTCAGGCCGCTGCATGAAAGCCATAAGGCACAAGTAGAGATCTATGAGAGGGTATTGACAGTTTCTTTTGAGGATATACAATTACCAGCAAAGCAGTCAGATGAGTCTGGCAGTCAGGGTCATTTTACTTTTGCCATCAAAGCAAAGCAAGGACTTCCCGATTTCTCAGAAATACTAAATACTGCAGAGATCTATTTTGATTTTAATGACCCGATCATTACCAACACCACTACCATCACCTTAAAAGAATACCTGGATGAAGACGCTGATCAATTCTATTTTTGGGAAGATTGTGATGACCTAAATTCTGCTATTAATCCAAACGCCCAGGAGATCGCTAACAATGAGATAGATGAGGATTGCAGCGGTATGGATCTCATCTCTTCTAATCACGAAGTTGCTAACGCTAAGATCTCCATTTATCCTATCCCTGCCAGCGATATCATTTATATCGATGTAGAAGGGCAATTCCGTTTTCAAGCAATGATCTATGATCTCAATGGTCAGCTGGTAAAGAAAGCTACTGATGCCTATCAAATAAGAATCTCTGATCTGCCACCTGGTACTTATATATTAGAACTTCAAGACCTAGACTCTAACCAAAGTTTGGTCGAGCGGTTGATAAAAATATGATGGGTTGGTAGAGCCTGAGCTCTTGTCTGTCTAATAGAATTGGAACCTTTTGCACATTTGGATGCTTACGGTCACATTATAAATGGTGCTCGGGATATGTATTGCTTGTATTTATTCGACTACAATACAGTCGTAAAATCTCTTTAAATTCAAACAATTATCAATGCGGGCCTTATCAAAAACAGTTGTTAATATTGATACAGCAGCGAAGCCAACTATGCTGAAAAAGATGGTTTACTTAATATTAATTTGATTAATCATGGGCTTGACATTTGATATGTCAGGTAGTTAAAAGCCAGTCATACATCACTTTGCACTAGCTCCTGATGTACGAGTGGTCAAGATTCTATATGAGCAGGAGTTAAAAGGTTATGACGGTCCGATTCATTTTGCGGAGGATGGAGATTTTTTTGTTGTGGAGTGACTCTTGAAGCTTTTATATTTAATGAAGCACGGGCTCTGGATTAGGAACTACGGTTTTCTCAATTGGAAAACTTAGCTTGAACGTACTACCATTCTCACTAGATGATTCCAATGCTATAGACCCACCATGAGCATCCATTATTCTCTTGCATATGGACATGCCTAGACCAGTGCCTTTATAATCTGAGTCAGAATGAAATCGCTCAAAAGGCTTGAAAAGTTTTTCACTATAGTCTTCTTTAATTCCTATACCATTATCTCGTATAAATATATCTTGACTGTTTTCATCTGATGAAGACCAAATTTCAACTTTTGGTTTATGCCCTTTTTTTCCGATCGGTTGATATTTTATACCATTGGATATTAGGTTGTGGAATACCGTTTTTAAAATAGCTGGATTACATTTTATAGTTGGTAGTTCCATGACATTTAAAATTATTTTGCCTTGAGAAATATCAAATTGAAAAGCAGCTAGTACATCATTTATAATGTCATTTATGTTTGCTTCATGCAATTCATATTTCTTATTTTCGATTTCGGAGTAGGCTAATAGGTCATCGATCAACCGTCCCATGGAATCAGCTGAACTAGAAATGAAGCCAACAAAATCTTGATTACGTGGGCTTACTTTATTTTCAACAATATTTTTTTCTAACAAACTCGAAAACGACTTTATATTATTTAAGGGAGCTTTCAAATCATGGCTCATTATATGAGAGTAAGTTACTAGTTCATCATTTTTAATGGCAAGTTTTTCAGATAGTTCTTTTTTGAGATTATATTCTTTTTCTAACAAAGCACTATGTTCTTTTTCCTTTTTGATTTTTTCTTTTTGCCTTTTAAAATAATTGTATCCAAAATAGAATGTGAAGAGTAAAGCAAGTAATAGCAGTAGTTTTTGTAGGTCTGTTAACTTTTTTTCTTGAGAGAGAGACGCTAATTTTAAATTTTGAGTAATGGTCTCTTGTTCGCTTTTATACTTCAAAAATTCATCATTTACCTCGAGCAAAGAGGAATTGTTTTTACTTCTACTGTCAAACATTTTGTAATCAAGATCCTTTAAGTTTCGCATAGAAAAATAGGCAGATTTATAATCATTCTTGTCCGCATAGAGCTTTGCTAACTTACCATAGATCAATGGTGTAAAATCTAAATGTCTATTAGTTTGTTTACTTAGCTGGATCGCCCCTAAATAGTATTTTTTGGCAGTATCTAAATCTCCCATGTCGTAATAGACATCTCCGTTATAAGTCTTTACAAGTACTAAAAATGAGGAATTATTTAGTGTAAGAAAATCAGTTATTTCTTTGAAGATATTTAATGACTCTTCATATTTTTTTTGGATGTTTAAATAGATGGCTTTTTCAAATTCTAAACGGAAATAAGAAGCATTTTTCTCCTCTATATTTACGTATTGATAACAACTATCAAGGTACTGTTCAACCTTTTCTAATTTTCTTTCGCGCCTGAATATTGATAATTTGCTTGCACAAATATTATATTTCAATTCATTTAGATTAGCGTGGTCAGTCTCTAGAGTATTAATTAATTCCGATGACTTATCTTTAAATTCAATTGCCTTTGAAGTCCTTTTCAAATAACTATATAAGTTACCTATTATTGAATATATTTTGATTTCATTTTCTTTATCATCAGAATCTACCGCCAACTGGAGTGCCTCCCATATTTTTTGATATGATTTGCCGTAATTACCTTGATTACTATAAATAATACTTAATGATATGATAGCATTAATCGTTTCTGAAGTATCTTCTCTTATTCTAAATTCCTCTATTGTTCGTTCAGCATCGATAATACTTTGATCCAAATCATCAATATTTAACTCAACAGATAAACCGTCTGATGAATAAATATCCTTACCCGGATCTTGCGCGAAAAGTGCGTATGGAACAAAAAATAACAGTATAAAGCTATACTGGCCTATATGTTTAATCATTAAACTACCCTTAGTACTTGAGAAAAAACTATCTAACTATTAATAAGACAAAAATATTTAGTTGAACACCCAAGTGTAAATGTAGTAATTACATATAAATATTTCTAATATGAAAAACTATATGGTCAATTTATGAATTTTGGAAAAAAAGGAAGGCTAAAACTTATATAATTCCGTTATCCTGCAACTTCTTGATAGTCTCCTCTTGAATTGTATTAAACGAGGACTTAGCTAGGACTTCATCCTTAAACTTATTTGCAGGATAAAAAGAGTGATCTCTATAGCTATCAGCATACAACTCAAAACGCTGTCGAGCAATATAGTTTTTCATGGAGACTCTGGAGCGATAAGTACGGAGGGCATCGATGTGAATATTAGCGTTTGCGACTACACTCTCACCAGGATTAGCTTCGCATAGTAGATGACCTTCATAGTGCACTATCTGTGAATGACTATCTGTGCTATGTTCTAGTACCAGACTATCTTTCATGCCTGCAGAATTGGCAGATATAACATAAGCCATATTCTCGATTGCCCTTGCTTGCTTGGCAATATTTTTTTTGGATGGCAATGCACTTGATACTTCAGATGAAGAGTGCAAGATTACTTCTGCTCCTCTCATCATAAGGCACCTACTTACTTCTGGATATAATATTTCTTCAGAGGCAACGCAGGCTAGTCTTCCTAGCTCCGTATCTACTACAGGAAACAAGCTTTCGTAACCATATAGATCTATGTACTTATCTAATACATCATGAGGAGTCGGGGAGTACATGGAGTTAAGCCTTCGGTAGTTTAGAATCATGGTCCCATGATTATCTAATATGAAGGATGATTGAAAATAGAAGTCTGGAAAATTAGGATCTGACTCATAATAATTGCCAGATAAAAAAATATCATCCCGCTGGCAGATCGCTCCAAGTTTTTCGAAGAAAGGATCGTCTTTAGTAAGGCACGCTTTATCAAGCCACTCAGGTATACTTTCTCGTGTTGGAAAACCAGTTAAAAAGTATTCTGGCAGAACTACCAATTTTATATGTTTTCCAATAAATTTTTTAGCGCCAAATATTTGTCTATCTATTCTAGAGATAGTCTCTGCCATAGCTGCTCTTGCAGAGGTGCGATCAGGGTATTTATTGACAGCGTAGCAAGGTGTTTGCATCGCTAGTGCCATATAATCTATGATCTTAGGCATGGACTTTTTTATCGTTCATGATATTGAGAGTAATTTTTTGCAGATGCGAAAGAAACTGTTTCTTTTCTTCCGTCGTTAGACCTTTTAAATGTTCTATGTTAGACTTCATTCTTTCAGGGTGCATTTCTTTAATTAGTTGCTCTGCTTTAGGAGTAAGCACCAATCTTTTAATACGGCGATCTGATTTATCTTCTATTTGCTTGATGAGTTTTTTATCCATCAATACAGATATTAGATTAGTGATGTTGGCTCTAGTGACACCGAGAGAGTCGGCTAGTTCAGATGCCATCATTGGTTTGTCATGTTTTTCTCTGATGAGATATGGAAGATTAGGATCCTTCGCTAGATGAATCAATATGATCCATTGCTGATTTGATAATCCAGCTTTCTGAACAAACTCTACATTCTTACTGACTAACTTTATGGCTGTCTCATAAATTCCTAATAGGATAGACGTTTCTAAACATTTTTCGATCATCTGCTAATTTTTCGTGAATGTAAACCCTAATTCAGTTTTAGGTTTGTGTTGGGATTGTTTTTTCTGAATTATCTGCCAGCTACATCCTCCTGGTCCTACAAATGTAAAACATTGTTCACCAAATTCGTTAGCCATTATTTCGCACGGAGACAAATTATGTTGTTTTACTAGATCGAAAACGAAATCTAGTTTGTCAGTCCAAAATGAATGCATGGTTATTCCCTCAGCTCCTAGCTTTTGATTCTTTGAATGATCTTCAGTTGGTGAGGTAGGTACAAACATTTTTAATTTCCCACAGATATTATTAGGGGAAACAAATCCCTGATACCAATGACCTTCTCCTTCTTGCATTTGGAATACGGCTTTAGGACCTTTCTGTGCAGCACTATCTATTTTAGGTTGATCTTCGGCTTTAAGTCCTAGTGCAGTGGTTAGATAACTTACTTCTTCAATATTATTAGCATTGATAAAAAAGTCATGATGGGTAAATTCACTTGTTTGTAAGGTAGTCTCCTGACTGATGGTACCATAACCTTCTATGTGGTATCCATACCGTTGAAAGAAAATATGATTAAAAAAATTACCATAAACCGCATTTTCACGGACTAATACGGGTCGTTTAAAAAAATCCTTTTCGCCATTATTAAGATCAAAAAGATCATCAGATATTGGTTGCGTAACGTTCCACTCCATATTATCTGAAGAGGCATGTTCGAAAATATCCTTAAGCCGATATATGTCATTGCACTGCATTACTGCTATGCGCTGTCCGATGGATCTAGGAGGCACTAAGTCCACACCCTTACTAGATATCTTATCCCATACAAGTATCCTCAAAAGACCATGGCTATCAATTTGTCCATTCTGTAATCGATACGATGTCAATGCAGATGCATATCCGTACAGCTCTTTAGACTCTTCAGCGGAGTAGGTAGCAGAGGCCACCTTGTGAAAGCCAAAATCTTTAAAATAATTTAAGGAAAAATCAAGATCATCTGTTGCAAAACAAACTTCATAGACACCGCTTATCCCTGTATTAGGGATTTGTTCATTTTGAGTTGCTTCGTATGCAGTTTGATTTGTGATAGGTGCTGTTCTAGTTGATTTAATTCTTGTTAACCGTTTATACTTCTAATAGTAGTTTTCCAAAATTCTTGCCCGTAAAAAGCATCGTAATTGCCTCTGGGAAACTTTCAATTCCTTTTACTATATGTTCTTTAGTTTTCATCTTACCTTCTTTGAGCCATGAAGAGATATCATCGATTGCTCTAGGATATTCACTGATATAATCAAAGACAATGATCCCATTAATATAGCCTCTAGCGGTTACTATCTTCATATAATTAGATGGCCCATAGAATGGTTTTTTGTTATACTGAGAAATAGCACCACAGATAACAACTCTTGCACCTCTACCTAGATGCAGTAGGGCAGTATCGAGTAGTGGTCCTCCTACATTATCATAGAACACATGCACGCCATCAGGAGCATGTTTTGATAGGGCTTCTGATACATCTTCCTCCTTATAGTTTATGGCTGCATCAAAACCGCAGTCCTCTACTAAATACTTACATTTTGCTGCTGAGCCAGCCGTACCGATTACTTTACATCCTTTGATCTTTGCGATTTGACCAACCGTCGAGCCTACAATACCTGCAGCGCCAGAGACAAAAACGGTCTCTCCTGGTTGCGGATTTCCCTTCTCTAAAAGACCAAAGTAAGCAGTCATCCCTGGCATACCTAATACACCTAGGTGCCATGTTAATGGCCCTTTGGTTAGGTCACATTTCGTTAATCCTTTACCATCTGAGACAGCATAGGATTGAGCACCTAAAAGCCCAGAAACGCAGTCACCGATCTTATATGAATCATTGTTAGACTTGACAACTTCTCCTACCGCAAAGCATCTCATTACTGCACCTATTGCTACGCCTTTGATATATGTCGTTCCTTCATTCATCCATCCTCTAAGAGCTGGATCTAAACTCAGATATTTGATAGCTACGAGGATCTCGCCTTCTTTTATTTCTTCTACTTCATTATCCGATATATTAAAATCAGACTGTTTTACCATTCCTTCTGGTCTTGCTGCTAATACTGCTTTCTTATTTGTCATAGATTATAGTCGTATTCCGTTATTCTCCTTTAAGTAAATGTAAAAAAATATAGTTAATCATTTTAATAGTTAATAATATTAACTAATTTTCAACTAAGAGTAAATATGGCTTTAGAATCTTACAGATCTGGACAAAGCAAAATTAATTTTAAGTTATATGGGGCAGGTCCGCCTCTAGTTTTGTTTCACCCTTCACCTAATAGTTCATTGATGATGCACGATCTGGCAGTGCTATTATCTAAACACTTTACCGTTGTATGTCCTGATACGCCAGGCTATGGTAGATCTCCAAAGTTAGCTGTGGATCATCCTAGTATGAATGACTATGCTTTAGCCTTTCATGATTTATTTAAGCGTCTTGGTTTTGACTCTATTGCATGCTATGGTTCTGCTACGGGTGCGCAGATCGCTATCAGATATGGTATTTTATTCCCAGAACATACGAGTCACTTATTCTTGGATAATTGTGCACATTTCACCGATGCAGAGCGAGAGCAGATTTTAGCCAACTATTTTCCTGATCTTACACCTAGCTTAGATGGTCAGCATTTAGTTCGCTTATGGGATATGGTTAGTAATTTATTTCGTTTTTTCCCATGGTGTTTTAAGGACGAAGATCATCAGCTAAGCGGCCCTATTCCTCCGCCTAGTGTACTTCATAGTATTGTACAGGATTACCTTCAAGCTGGTACTGATTACGATATAGCTTATCGCGCAGCATTTGATCATGAGAAGGTTGACTACATCCAGCAACTCATTGTCGCAACAACTGTTCTGAGGTGGGAGGGATCTATATTAAAAAAGTATACTGATAGGATATTTGATCATGAGCTGCCAGATAATGTACATGGACAGAAGATCTCTGCAGATCGAAGCCTGAGGTATATTGAGATTGTCGATCATATTGTGACTACTTACAAATCAAAACAAGAGTACTCCAAGGACGCATTAATCCCTAAGTTGATAGTTGATACCGAAAAAATTAGCGTTGCTGAGTTTAATACTGAGCCACCTAAACCTGATGCTAATGGATTGTATCTGATAAAAGCTTGGCATGAGTTGAGAGATCAGGAATTTTTGAATGACACCCTCGTTGATAATCAAGAGAAGCAAAATGGGGAGGCCTTACAAAGGAGTTTAGTGAGTTGGTTTACTAATTACAAAAATTAAGTTCTATGTTTTATGATCAGGTTTTATTTTGGAGTAGCTACTCATCATGCGATCCACAATAGTCCTAACTAATTATTATGAAGAATAAGCAGTTTGTCATTACCACTTTTAGTAATGATATCAATGTTGCGACTCGAATAGAAACATCAGAAGTTGGTGATCCTACGGCAGGACAAATACTTGTAAAGAATAATTATGTAGGTATTAATGCACTTTATGATAGAGAATTGTATCGAGGTGCTGTTCCTTATATCGACGTTGATTTTCCTTATGTGTTTGGGGTAGAGGCAGCAGGTGTAGTAGTTAGTGTGGGTGCAGGTGTCAAAACATATAAAAAAGGTGATGCTGTAGGGACAGTCAAAGTCGGTACGGCATATCAGGAATACCAGTTAATAGACGAAGAAGAGGCAATCCGTATCCCAGAAGCAACTGCAGAGTATCTTACCTTGAGTCCTACGGGCGTTTCTGCATTACTTGCTTTAGAGAAAGTAGGAGAAGTGACAAAGGGAGACACCGTAGTAGTATCAGCAGCGGCAGGAGGGCTAGGACATCTATTAGTCCAACTATGTAAAATGCAAGGATGTCATGTCGTCGCTATCTGTGGCGGGCAAAAGAAGGCTAAGCTATTGGCCAGTCTTAATTGTTGTGATCATATAATTGATTACAAAGGTGAAAACCTCAAGCAAATTTTAGATACTAAGTACAAGGATAAGATCGATCTCGCAATAGATTCTGTTGGGAGACATATGTTTGATCTGTTTCTAAAAAATTTAGCACCAAAAGGAAGATTAGTTGTAGTAGGTGCTGCAAGTGAGTTGTCAGATGTACAGTTTGAGCAAGTCACGCAACCAAGGGTTTACGAATCCATCTATTGGAAGGGAGCATCAGTTAGATGCTTTATGAATCACCTTTACAAAGCAGATCATCATACGGCCAGAAAAAAATTATTTGATTGGTACTCTAGTGGCAAATTAAAAATTAAAGTAGACGAGACTCCCTTTCAAGGCATAGAATCAATAAAAGATGCCTCTCAATATTTATTGGATGGACAAAGTTGCGGGAAGGTTATAGTTAGTTTATGATATGTTAAAGACAATAAGGTTTTTTGACCGATACGAGTGCAAATTTAAATCTCTTTCGATAATAGAAATTTGGCAAGGAAGTAAATGTTCTGTTTTTGATTATGGTACCATCATTCCAATAAAAAAGCAAATAAATATTAGAAGATCAAATCTAAATGTCTAACCATATCCTTTGGTATTAAATTAATAGTTAAATTAGTTAATCATTAATTAGATTAACAAAATACTTGCAAGCTCAGATAGATGGATGTTGGGATATTAAAGAGAACCACTTTTATAGTAAATGATGCGAAAAAATCATCAGAATTCTACAAGTCGGTTTTTGGTTGGACGGTGTGGTATGATAATGTATTAGAGGCAGATTATAGATTCCCTCCGAGTGGGGCGGAGGATAAAGCGAAGGTGCATTTAGTCATCATGCAAGCGAAAGACCCCAAGTTAGGGAAGTTAGGTTTATTGCAGTACTTAGATCAGCCATTCGATACGGGTACAAAGCAAAATAGAAGTAAAGTAACGATGGGAGAGCCCATCATGGTAATCGAGACTAAGGATATAGAAGGAGTCCATCAAAGGGCTAAAGATGCTGGGGCAACTATAGTATCTGCTCCAGTCGACTGGTATGTACCTGGCCCTTCAGAAGGTAGCTCGATACACTTACGGACGGTTTCATTTTTTGATCCTAATGGGATTTATATGGAGGTAAGCGATCACCCATCTCGAAAAGATTAGTAGATGGAAATTCAAAATATAGTTAATAGGCAGTGGACTTTAAATACAAGGCCAGTACATAAAGTAGAGCATAGTAATTTTCAATATGAAGAGAAAGAAATAGCAGAGCCCAGCGAGGGGCAGATCTTATTAAAGACGCATTATCTTAATATTGCTCCAGTCATGCGTATGTATATGATGGCTGATGGTGGCGGGTATTCTACCGAGAAAATCTTACAGATAGGAGATGTAATCCATGGCAGAGGAGTGGCAGAGGTCATTGCCTCTAAGCATCCAGATTTTAGTGTAGGGGAGTTTGTTCAAGGGCAGATAGGTTGGCAGACCTACAAGTTGTCAAGTGTAACACCAAAAGAAAAACTTCGGAAGATGAGTCCAAGAGGCTTACCGATCTTCTATGGATTGTCTGCCTTAGGGATGACTGGTTATTCGGCGTATTGTGGTTTTATCAGTAGAGGAGAGCCTAAGGCAGGGGAGGCAGTGCTAGTCTCTGGCGCGGCAGGAGGAGTAGGTTCGCTAGTGGTGCAGATAGCTAAAGCAAAGGGTTGTCATCCAGTTATAGGAATAGCTGGCGGGCCTGAGAAATGCGAAATTGTAAAGCAACTGGGAGCAGATAATACTATAGATTATAAAAATGAAAATGTAGAGGAAAGGATAGCTGCATTAATGCCAGAGGGCCTTGATGTTTTCTTTGATAATGTAGGAGGAGAGATATTGGACGCTGCGCTAAATCACCTGAAAAGATACGCAAGAATCGTACTGTGCGGCGGCATCTCAGAGTATACTAGAGAAGAGCCATTCGGCCCTAAAAACTACGGTAAGCTAAGGATGAAGGCAGCAGACTTTAGAGGATTTTTTGTGTATTATCATGCTGATGAATTTGATGAAGCAGAAGCTGAAATTGCTACCCTTATCAAAAGTAAAAAACTGCGAGTGATCATTGATCAGAAAGAGGGCTTCGATAAAATGCCAGGTGCTTTGATAGGAATGTTTGAAGGAAATAATAAAGGCAAAAGCATTGTCAAAGTCTCAGAAGGAGAGCCAGTAATTTTTTGAATGATGAAGAGGTGAGATCGGGATAAGAAGAAGTTTATTGAATTTTAATGATTAGATTTAGATAGAATAAAATACATGTCGGAATATAAAGAATTTAAATATGGGTGGCCAGTTGTAGCATCGTCGGCTATGGGGATTGGTCTTGGGATGTCCCCTTTACCATTCTATACCATTGGACTTTTTATTGCTCCTCTTGCGCAGGAGTTTGGGTGGACCGTAGATCAGATACTGTTGGCGTTACTATTTTTTTCTGTAGCGGCTTTATTTACCAGTCCGCTAATCGGTTTTATAACTGATAAGATCGGTGTTAGGAAAATGGTACTTATCTCTGTTTTTACATTTAGTTTGTCATTCATGGCCTTTGCTTTGAATAATGGTTCTCAAACTTTGTATCTCGGTCTGTGGATAGCTTTGGCCCTATTTGGTTCTGGTACCTTGCCAATTACCTGGACCAAAGCTGTGAATAAATGGTTTGTCAAAAAAAGAGGTTTAGCACTTGGATTTTCATTACTTGGTACAGGATTATTTGGTGCTTTTGCTAAGCAGTATGCCTCATACTTTATAGAGAACTATGGCTGGCGGACGGCTTACATTGCATTAGCACTATTGCCATTATTAGTGGCTTTGCCATTAGCATTTTTTTTATTTAGAGATACAGATGATCCAAAAGTCCAAGGTAAACTTGCACAGATGAAAGCAGAGCTTCCGTATCTAAAAGATGTTAAGGTAGAAAATCAAGTTGGCCATACATTAAAGGAGGCCTTCAGAGATCATCGATATTGGTTATTAGCTTTTTCTTTCATTCCGATTTCTTTTGCCATAGGAGGCCCCATACCTAACCTTGAAACGATCTTAGATTCGAAAGGATTCGAAAGAGTGGATGCAGTAAATATTGCTACACTCATTGGCATTGCAGTTATCGTAGGAAGATTATTAGGGGGCTACTTACTTGATAGGATATGGGCACCAGCCGTTACATTCGTTATGTTTTTAATCCCAATATTTGCATGCTATATTTTTATGCAACCAGATATTACTTATGCTATGGCTATGTTAGCTGTTTGTCTCATTGGCTTATCTGCAGGAATAGAATATGATGTAATGGCGTTTTTTGTTTCTAAGTATTTTGGGATAAAAAACTACTCAGCTATCTATGGAAGTCTTTATGGGTTTTTTGCCGTAGGTGCTGGTTTTGGTCCTTACATATTTGGTAAGTCATTTGCAATGACTGGTAGCTACTCCACTATTTTTGGATATGCGGCAGCAGCCTTTGTGATTGGTGCAATTCCGATACTGTTTTTAGGAAAATATCAGTACGATTAAAGATCAATGGGGCAAACTCACAGATTTAGATCATCTTCTTCTGTCTAAACTACGATTTATAAGATTTACAAAATTTGGCTCTTCTTTTTGAATTAGGATTTTTTAGATTTTAAGATTACCTAAATCTTAAAGTGTGAAACTATCTAGAAATATAAGCCTTAACATATTTCTAATTTACCACTAGTGGAAATTAGCAAAAGAGATAATTGTTCTCATATAAATATTCACACACACGTCTTTATAAATCAAAAAATTGTTGATTAAATTAGTTAACTTAATTAATAATTAAGTATATTAACTAATATCTCATGTTGAAGACAACTGATATCAAAATGTACAGTTTATTAATCTCTCTAAGTTTAATTTTTTCTTGCGCGATGTATGGCTCTAAAGATATGATTGTAACGGACAGTGATCAGAAGGTTAAAAGACTGTACGTAGAAACAAGTGTAGGTCAAATACATGTCACGCAAGGTAAACCTAGAAGTTCCACAACTACTGATATACCGATACTGCTACTACATCTTAGCCCTAACTCAAGTCAAATGTTTCATGCACTGTTACCAAAGTTAGCGGAGACAAGGTTAGTCATCGCACCAGACACACCAGGATTCGGGATGTCTGATAAGCCTTCAGAGCCACCATTGGTAGAAGATTTTGCTAGGTGGATGATTGAGATGTTAGATCAGTTAGATATTGAGCAAGTAGATATTTTAGGGTATCATACAGGAGCGATGACGGCTACTGAGATGGCTATTATAGCGTCGAAGAGGGTTAGAAGTCTTTGTATCATAGGTATCCCTATCTTCAATCAAGAAGAAAAAGATGCCTACTTTAAAAATCCTTGGCCGGCACCCATGTCGCCGACGGATACTAACTACGTATCAGATCAATGGAAAATATCAGTAGCATGGAGAGGACCTGGGCAGACGTTGGAAATGATCAAAGGTACTTTCATGGCAAAGCTTCAAGCAGGTGATACAGGTTGGTGGGGGCCGAGAGCGGCATTTCTATATCCTATGCGTGACAAGCTACCCTTAGTAAATCAGCCGATCTTACCAGTTAATCCTAAGGATGACCTTTGGGAGATTTCGCCTCGTGCTAAAGATTTACTTTCTAATGAGATAATTAACTTGCCAGATTATGGCTTTGGCTTTGTCGAGATTTCGCCAGAGAAAGTAATATCCATGTTGAACGATTTTCAGAAAGACTGGTAATACAATATGAGATTTATTGAACATGAGATTTGATTAGTAATAGTGTGATAAATTATATGATAAGAAAATAATAAGTATTAGATCTAAGTAAGCAGAGTAGTAATCTGTAAATAAACAATGAATGGCAGAATATGAAATTATAAATATCAGAGAAGTAATCTATAGCACAGGGAATCTTCAGCGGGCCATAGATTTTTTTGAAGGATATGGAGGGTGGAATCGGGTAGGTAAATATAAAACCGATAGATCAGTTTTGTCTGGATGGGAACTACCAGAAACGACAGAAGCGGATGAGGTATTGGTACAGTCTGCAAATTATCCCTCAGGTCAGTTGCGTCTCATGCAATTTCATAATATAGAACAAGAGGTTATCAGATCTTCTCAGCAGCCATGGGATGTCGGAGGTATCATGGATATTAACTTGAGGGTGCACGAAGTATCAGAAAATTTTGAGAAACTGAGAGAGATGGGTTGGCACGGATTGAGTGATCCTATGCTACAGGTGATGGGCCCGTTTAAGTTATATGATATCCTCATGAGAGGTTATGATGACGTGATAGTGGCATTTACACAT